>Ga0209317_1000680_pt1 | contig 37687 bp, 36 predicted proteins | sample RifGroB2_FD_183994 | JGI IMG/M metagenome (GOLD analysis project Ga0209317, IMG submission 183994) | Soil microbial communities from Rifle, Colorado, USA - Groundwater B2 (SPAdes) (version 2) | ecosystem: Environmental > Terrestrial > Soil > Unclassified | place: Rifle, Colorado | collected... | reverse complement strand
GAACAGGGCCGCCACGGCCGACACCTCGCGTGTCCGCCCCCATTTAAGGAGCAGCAGGAGGGGACTCAGGAAAATTCCGCCGCCGACGCCGGTCAGACCCGACAAAAGGCCGAGACCCGCCCCTATTGCAAGGGCCCACGGCACGCAAGGCTGCCGAAGGACCCTTTCGTCATGCTCCCGGTAAAAAACCAGCCGCAACGCCGACACCAGAAGAATCATCCCCACCAGCGGCTTGTAGACGTGCGAAGGGAGACTGAGATACCCGCCGATGAAGCTGCACGGGATCGAGGTCGCTGCAAAGGGCCAGAAAAGGTGCCAGTTGAAGTGGCCGGCACGGGCGAAGGTGTAGGTGGCGATGCTTGCCACCAGCATGTTGAGGACCAGGGCGGTCGGCTTGAACGCCGCCGGTGCCACGCTGAAGAGGGCAAGGGTGGCGATGTAGCCGGATGCTCCGCCATGCCCCACGCTGGAGTAGAGGGCCGCCACCGTAAGGATGCAGGCCAGCAGGGGGACCAGCAGGGAGAACCCTATCGCATCGCCAGGCATGATCATGCCTCCACGCACCCCATCTCGAAGCCACGGTCCAGGAGGATGACCTCCACTTCGTCCCCCGCGGCGAGACTCGATTCCGGCGCGAGCTTCATCAGGCCGTTGCCGAGGATGAGCGAGGAGAGGCGGCCCGAACTCTGGTTGCCGGTGGTGGAAACGAGGTAGCGATCCTTCTCAAGCGACACGATCCCGCGCACCAGGTGCGGGCGGCTCCCCTTGTTGGAGGCGGGCTCGCTGAGGAGCGCCTTTACCTGCGGCCGGAAGATGCGCCGGTGCCCCATCGCTTTGAGAACGGAGGGGCGCACGAAGAGCTCGAAGGAGACCATGGCGGCTACCGGATTGCCGGGAAGGGCGAAGATCGGTTTGCCGTCCAGCATGGCGAACGCGAGCGGCTTGCCCGGTTTCATGTTCACCTTCCAGAAGGTCACCTCCCCCCCCATCGCCTCGATGGCCGCCTTCACGTAGTCGCGGTCCCCGACCGAAACTCCCCCGGTTATCACCAGCATGTCCGCGTTTAGCCCCGCTTTTATCTTCTCGCAGGTGGCCTCCAGGGTGTCCGCGGCGATCCCCAAAAGGACCGGGTCCCCCCCGGCGTCGAGCACCTGCGCGGCCAGGCTGTAGCTGTTGCTGTTGATGAGCTTTCCGGGCATGGGGGTCGATCCGGGTTCGAGGAGCTCGTCACCTGTGGAGAGGATGGCGACCCGGGCGCGGCGGTAAACGGCAAGGGATGTGCTCCCCATGGCGGAGAGCATGCCGATCTCCTGGGGGCGCAAAAGCGAACCTGCCTGAATCACCACGTTGCCGCAGCCGATGTCCTCCCCGCGCCTGCGCACGTGCGTCCCCGCCTTGACCGCCCCGCGCAGGCGGATCCGGTCCCCCTGCTCCTCGACCTCCTCGATGGGGACCACCGTGTCGCAGCCGGGGGGGACGGGGGCTCCGGTCATGATCTTGATCGCCTCGCCGGGGGGGACCGGGACATCATGGACCTCTCCGGCCGGCAGGAACCCGGTCACCTTCAGGGAACCGTCGGCCATCCCCGCATGGCTGAAGGCATACCCGTCCATGGCCGAGTTGTCGGCCGGGGGGATGTCCCAGGGGGCGACGTGGTCCTCGGGGGTCACCCGGTTCAGCCCCTGGAACACGGAAACCTTTTCCGTCTCCAGCCGGCCGATTTGCTCAAGAATGGTACGTTGTGCTTCCTCGATGCTGACCATGCCCGCCACTCCTTGCTTCGAATTTTTCAGAACCCGAGGTCGCTGAATTTGTCGTTCACCAGGTCGTCGAACCCCTGTCTCAGGAGATCGAATTTCTTCAGCAGGTTTTCCGCCTGCGGGGTGAGGGAGGATGTCCCGCCCCCGGCCCCGCCCTTCAGCCGGTTCACGAGCGGGAAGCCCAGCCGCTTTTCCATGGAATCTATGTAGGTCCAGGCCTTGCGGTAGGGGATCGCCATGTCTTTGGCCGCGGCGTTGATGGAGCCGGTAGCCTGCACCAGGCGCAGCAGCTTCTCCCGCCCCTGGCCGAAGACCGGCTCTCCGTCGATCTCCAGCCAGATCTTGGAGCGGACCTGCAGCCGGAGGCCGGGATCGATCATTTCAGGAACCTTTCCTCGATGAAGTCCGCGACACCCTTGGCATCGTTCAGATCGAGCACCGGTACATCGAGCTCCAGCTTCGCGTCGCTTGCCACCGCCACCAGGGTGGGGTCGTGCTCCTCGCCGCGGCAAAGGAGCGTGGCGCTCCTTTCCTGGCGGTTGATCTCGATCTTGGGCATGGAGCTCTTTTTGAAACCTTCGGTGAGCACGATGTCCACGTCGTTGAAATAGGTCGCCAGCAGCTCCTCGATGGGGGGCGACTCGGCGTGCTTCTTGACCATGGCGAGTTTCTCGGGCGACGAGATCAGCATGGTGTCGGCTCCGGCCGCGGTGAGCCGGTAGCTGTCCTTGCCGGGATGATCTATGTCGAAGCGGTGGGCGTCGTGTTTCACTACCCCCAGGCGGTAACCGCGCTCCTTCAGGTGGACGATGACCTTTTCCAGCAGGGTCGTTTTCCCGGTGCCGGACTTGGCGACAAATGAGACTACCTTCTGCGTCATGTTTCTTCTCCTATGCTTGCGAATTCTTCAGGGGTGTTGAGGTTCAGGAAAGCCTTGCCGTCACGGTCGAACGGTGCCAGCTCCTGGGGGGGGACGTACCTGACGTTGACCTGCGGGTAGTACGAGAAGGCACAGAACTCGCCGCTGTCGAGCTGTGCCTTGATCGGCGCCAGGCAGCTCTTGGCGTAGAGCGCGAAGAGCGGCTCGTAGCCGTAGCTTGTGCTTGGCACCACGGCGTCGTGACCGTCCCCCAGGGAGCAGAGGTGGCGCAGCACCTCTCCGCTGGGGAAGGGGAGGTCGCAGGAGGAGACGAAGACCCGGTCCGTCTCCGCGTGATGCAGGCCGGTGTAGAGCCCCCCGAGGGAACTGCCGGGGTAGATGTCCGGCACGACCGGAAGCCCGTACCCCGCGAAGCGTTCCCCGCGGTTTCCCACCAGGAGGATGCGCGAGAAGCTTTCCCTGAAGAGGTCCAGGACGATCTCGAACAGAGGCCTCCCGGCGACTTCGAGGAACGCCTTGTCCCTCCCCATGCGGCGGCTCTTCCCGCCGACCAGGATCACTCCCGTTATGTCGCGATGCGGTTCGGACATGGCGGCTGGTTACCCCTGGGACGGTTTCTTTTCTTCCTCGACGGGATTGATCGCCTTGCCGTCCTCTTCGGAGGCCTTTTTGAAGTTCCTGATGGCGCTACCCAGGGAAGCCCCCAGTTGGGGAAGCTTCCCCGGGCCGAAGATCACGACCATGATGACGAGAATGAGGATGAGTTGCGGCATGCCGAATCCAAACATTGAGACCTCTTGTTCTTCTGTGGTGATAAGGGTGGCTGCTGGGTTATACCAAAATCGCATAACGCTCTGCAAGGGTTTTTATCGCTGCCTCGGGTCCCGGGACGCCGGGGGGGCGCCGATTAGCGGTTGGCCTGGGTTTGCAGAGGCTGCGAAGCGCCCCCCTTCCCGGAAGGGGAGGGGGGCGGTGCAGGGAGGTTCTTAACGGCGGGAGGAGCTGCCTGAGAGGTTAAAGAGCGCCCTTGGCGCCTTGGAAATAACGCCTCTGGAACCAGAAGGCCACGTTCACCAGCGCGATCATCACCGGCACCTCGACGAGCGGCCCGATTACCGCGGCGAAAGCCGCACCGGAGTTGATGCCGAACACCGCGATAGCCACGGCTATGGCCAACTCGAAGTTGTTGCTGGCGGCGGTGAAGGCAAGGGTGGTGGTCTTCGAATAGTCCGCCCCGAGCCGTTTCCCCATCCAGAAGGAGACCAGGAACATCAGCACGAAATAGATGAGCATGGGGACCGCGATGCGCACCACGTCCAGCGGCAGTTGCACGATCAGGTTCCCCTTGAGGCTGAACATGACCACGATGGTGAAGAGGAGGGAAATCAGGGTGATGGGGCCGATGCGCGGCACCACCTCGCGGTGGTAGCGTTCGGCTCCCATGGCCTTGACGCCGACGAGACGCGTCAGGGCGCCGGCTATGCACGGGATGCCTAGGTAGATGAACACGCTTTCCGCGATCTGTCCTATGCTCACCTCGACGAGGCTGCCGGTCAGGCCGAAGTAGGGAGGGAGGACCGTGACGAAGAACCAGGCGTAGACGCTGTAGAACAGGACCTGGAAGATGCTGTTGAAGGCCACCAGTCCGGCGGCGTACTCGGTGTTTCCCTTGGCCAGCTCGTTCCAGACGATCACCATGGCGATGCAGCGGGCAAGACCGATCATGATCAGGCCGACCATGTATTCGGGCTTGTCCGGGAGGAAGACGATGGCGAGGATGAACATGAGGACCGGCCCGATCAGCCAGTTTTGCGCCAGCGAAAGCCCAAGGATCTTCTTGTTGCGGAACACCTCGGGCATCTCCTCGTACTTCACCTTGGCGAAGGGGGGGTACATCATCAGGATGAGGCCGATCGCTATCGGTATGTTGGTGGTTCCCACCTGGAAGCGGTTGATGAACGACTCGGTCCCGGGCACGAAGTAACCAAGACCTACTCCCAGCGCCATGGCGGCGAAGATCCAGAAGGTGAGCCAGCGGTCCAGGAAAGAGAGTTTTTTTGAGACGCCTTGCGACATGATGTGATCACTCCTTTTGATGATAACGGTAAAGAGCCGCACCCCGGGGCGTTCGGTACCCCCTGAAAGGGACGGCGCAATCCTTTTTGTCTTGGCAATATTCGCGCAGACGGATATAATCCCCCCTGCCTTCAGTCACAGCTGCGAGTCTTGCCGAAACCTTCCAGGGCGCTGCGGTCGGCAAAGCTTTCAGGGAAGGATGGTAGGTTCCGCTTGAGAAACTGGACCAACTCGTTTCGGAACGTCCCCTCACAATCGGCTACCGAGTAGTACATCCAGAGCCCGCAGCGCCGGTCGTTGACCAGGCCGGACTTCCGGAGGTAGGCGAGGTGGCGGGATATGGTGGACTGGGGGAGTTGGAGCGCGGCGATGATGTCGCAGACGCAGAGTTCCCGCTCGGCAAGGAGCAAGGCCAGTATGCGAAGACGGGTCTCGTCTGCCAGCGCTTTGAATACATTGACGGGATCTTTCATGCGGCGAAGTATATTTGCCTTAACGGATATAGTCAAGAGGGAATTATGATTTCATCTGAGCTGCGGCCGGATTTCGCCGGCAAGAACGCCCGCTGTCGGCGCGGCAAGCGGGCGCTTCTCGCCCTTTTCGCGGCGCTGTCGATGGTCCTGTCGTCGCTTCCCGCCCGGGCGGCGGGAGCGGACAAACCGGTGATCCGCTTCGGGGTCATACCGCGCTACAACCCGCTGGTCATGTACAAGCGCTATCAGCCGATCATGGATTACCTGACCGCGGAGACCCCGTACCGCTTCGAGCTGAAGATCAGCAGGGACTATCCCGAGGCGGTGCGCTTTCTCCAGCAGGGGGTGACCCAGGTGAGCTCTCTTGGCGACGTGACCTTCGCCGAGGCGAATATCGGATACCAGGCGGTGCCGATCCTCAAGCCCCTCAACAAGGACGGGACCCCCTTCTACCGCTCCGCCATCATCGTCCGGCAGGATTCGCCGCTAAAAAGGATCGCCGACCTGCGCGGCAGGACCATGGGATTTGGTTCCTCCCATTCCACCTCCGGCAACCTGATACCCCGCTACCTGCTCTGGAAAAACGGGATCGGCATGCGCGATCTGAAGTCCTTCGCCAACCTGCAGCATCACGACGCGGTGGCAAAGGCGATACTCAAGGGGCAGTACGACGCCGGTGCGGTAAAGGACGTGGTAGCGGAGAAATACAAAAGCCACGGGCTGCGCATCCTGGCCTGGTCGGATCCCATACCCTCGGTGCCGCTGGTGGTGCGCAAGGACACCCCCCCCGAGGTCGTCAGGGCGCTTACCGTGGCGCTTTTGAAGCTGGATGGCAAAAAATCGAAGCACCGGGAGATCATGAAGACCTGGGACGACGAATTCTGCTACGGCTTCGTCCCGGCCGCCATCGGGGATTACCGCCCCATCTTCAAGCTCATGCGCGATATCCCCCGGGGGTGCGGCGCAGGGTGCCACCGATGAACGGGGTCAGGTTCGTCAGCATAAAGAACCAGTTCCTGCTGCTGGCCCTGCTGGTGGTCGCTTTGATCTCCGCCCTGGGGGGGTGGTGGGCCTGGAAGAACGAGCGCAACCTGCTTTACCGGAGCCTGGAAGGAGAGGGGAGGCAGATGGTGACTTCCCTCGCCTCCCCCATCGTGAACGCCCTGATCTACGAGGAGATGGGGGTGATCGGGGAGGGAGGGCTTCTGGACAACTTCATCGAGGAGATCATGGGCAATACCGGGCTGCCGGTGGTGCATGCCTATGTGACGGACGACCACGGCAAGGTGCTTACCCATAACAACTATTCCGAGCACGGCAAGACCTGCACGGACGCGCTCACCACTGCCGCCATCAATGAAAGGCGCTACTTCAGCGCCCTCATCCGGGGGGACAAATCCCGCCCCACCATCCTGGACATGGCGATGCCGCTCCACATCCACGGCAAGACCTGGGGAACCCTGCGGGTTGGGGTTTCCACCGCCCCGCTGGAAGCGAGGCTGGTCGCGCTCGCCCGGCGCATCCTCGTGGTTTCCATGGTCTTCTTCCTTTTCGGCGCGCTCCTTTCCTACCTGGTCGGGCGCAACATGGCCCGCCCGCTGCAGCGGCTCAGCGCCGTGATGTCTGCCGTTTCCACCGACAACCTGGAGGTCGAGCTGCCGCCGCGCAGGCCGGACGAGATAGGCCTGCTCCAGGACAGCTTCCAGGAGATGATGGAGCGGCTGCGGCGCAGCGAATCAGAGCGGGAGCGTGCCGTGGCGCAGCTGGTCCTAAGCGAAAAGCTGGCATCGATCGGCAAGATCGTGGCCGGCGTGGCCCACGAGGTGAACAACCCGCTCTTCACCATCAACACCTGCATCCACAACCTCGAGCAGGACGGCCACGCGCAAAACCGCAACCTCGACTTCATCAAGCAGGGGACGCGGCGCATCGAGCGCATCGTGCGGCAGTTGAGCGATTTCAGCCGGACGGGGTCGCTTGAGCTCCAGCCTGCGGCAAGCGACCGCTTTTTCCAGGAGAGCGCGGAGTTCGCACGCATGGCCATGAAGCAGTACCCGGTACTGTTCCTGTCCGAGGACCGTTGCGCCCCTGCCGTCGTGCTCTCCCTGGACAAGGGGAAGATGCAGCAGGTGATACTGAACCTGCTGATAAACGCGGCGGACGCTTCCCCAAAAGGGGGGGAGGTGCGCCTGGTGGCGGCGTCCGGGGAAAAATCCTACCTCATCGAGGTCAGCGACCGGGGGGGCGGGATCGCGCAGGAGTTGCAGCCGCAGATCTTCGACATCTTCTACACCACCAAGCCGGCGGGGCAGGGGACCGGCATCGGGCTGGCCATCTGCAAGAGCATCGTCGAGATGCACGGCGGGGAGCTCTCGTTTCGGAGCAGCCCCGGCGCCACCACCTTCACGGTAACGATCCCGCACTCCGCATAAACGAGGTTCACAGATGATCACGGACATAAAACTGCTGCTGGTCGAGGACGACCCCTTGCTGGGCGCAGCCCTGCACGAAGCGCTCTCCAGGCAGGGATACCTGACGCGGCTGGCGGAAAACGGGTCGGCAGCCCTTTCCGCCGCCAGCGACGAGACCTTCGACCTGGTGCTGCAGGACGTCAAGCTGCCGGACGCGGACGGGCTGGACGTCCTCTCCGAGATCCTCGCGCTGCAGCCGCACTGCCACGCGCTGGTGATGACGGGGCAGGCCACGGTGGAGATGGCGGTGAGAGCCATGAAGCTGGGCGCCTTCGACTTCGTCACCAAGCCCTTCCCTGTGGACGTGCTGCTGATGAAGCTGGAGCGGATACTTGGGATGCGCAACATGGAGAAGAGGCTGGCGGAGCTTACCGGCGCCGCCGACCCGCGCTCCAGGATCATCACGCAGGCGTCGGCCATGCGTGCCGTGCTGGACACCGTAGCAGTGGTCGCCGCCAGCGAGGCGAGCCTGCTGCTCTTGGGGGAGAGCGGCACCGGCAAGGAGCTCTTGGCCGAGACGGCCCACGCCATGAGCACGCGCAGCCGCGGACCGCTGGTGCGCGTGAACTGCGCGGCCATACCGGAAACCCTGGTCGAGGCGGAGCTGTTCGGGGTAGAGAAAGGGGCCTATACCGGCGCCGACCGCAGCCGCCCCGGTTACCTGGAGCTGGCTGACGGGGGGACCCTGTTCCTGGACGAGATCGGGGAGCTCACCGCCGCCGTCCAGGCCAAGCTGCTGCGCGCACTGGGGGAACGGACCGCAACCAGGGTGGGGGGCGCCCGGAGTTACAGCCTGGACTTCCGGCTGGTCTGCGCCACCAACCGGGACCTGGAGGGGATGGTGAAGAGGCGGGAGTTCAGGGAGGACCTCTACTACCGCGTCAACGTGGTCTCCCTCACCGTCCCCCCCCTGCGCGACCGTTGCGAGGACATCCCGCTATTGGCCGCCCATTTCATCGAGCGCTTCGCCAAAGAGGGGAAGCCCCGCATCAGGCTGACGCCGGAGGCGATGGACGGGCTGCTGCGGCTCCACTGGCCGGGCAACGTGCGCCAGCTTGCCAACCTCGTGGAGCAGCTCTGCGTGCTCTATCCGGGCCAGCAGATCCTGCAGCGTCACATACCGCGCGTCTGCGACGACGGGCGGCAGATCGGCACGATCTTTGAGAGGATAGAGGTGGGGATGCCGCTGAAGGACGCCCTTGCGGAGTTCGAGAGGCGCTACATCGAGCGCGTGCTCGACGCCGCCAAGGGCCGCAAGGGGCGCTGCGCCGAGATCCTGGGGCTCTCCCGCCAGGCCCTTTGGGATAAGCTCCGCGAGCACCCCTCTTTCATGGGAACCGAGGCGAAATGAACACAATGTAAACGGAGCTTTACATTTTTTCCCGGCGAATCGGAGCCTGCCTGTGCCGGCTTTCATGAGTTTCCGGGCATCATATCCGCTGTTAGGGACCACACTCAAAGGGAGGATCGGACGCATGAGAAAGATTGCCGCAATAACCGCCTGTGCACTGCTTTGCGCAGCAGGCGTCGCATCGGCCGCCGTTGGCGGAGGCGACATCACCTTGAAGAACAGGGGGGGGGACGTGGTGTTCAGCCACGAGACCCATGTCGACGGGATGCAGCTTGGCTGTACCGAGTGCCACGACAAGCTCTACCTGAGCAAGAAACAGCACAGCACCGTGACCATGAAGCAGATGCAAAAAGGCAAGTCCTGCGGTGCCTGCCACAACGGCAAGAAGGCGTTTTCCGTGAAGGGTTCTTGCGCCAAGTGCCACAAAAAATAGGAGGGACGGAATGGAAATCAAGCGCAGAGATTTTCTCAAGGTAACCGCTGCAGCCGGAGCGGTGGCGGCCATCGGCCTGCCGAAGCTGAACGCCTTCGCAGCAGGGCAGGAAACTGCCGCGACCGCCGCGGCTACCGGCAAGGGGGAGTGGATTCCCTCGACCTGCCAGGGGTGTACCGCCTGGTGCCCGGTCGAGTTCCTGGTGCAAAAGGGGCGCGTCACCAAGGTGCGCGGCAACCAGCTTTCCAAGGCCAACGGCGGCTATGTCTGCCCCCGCGGGCACCTGATGATCCAGCAGGCCTACGATCCCGACCGGATCAAGGTGCCGATGAAGCGGACCAACCCACTGAAGGGGCGCGGCATCGATCCCAGGTTCGTCCCGATCAGCTGGGACGAGGCGCTCGACACCGTCGCCGACAAGATGATGGAACTGCGCAAGGCTGGCGAGCCGGAGAAGCTGATGTACATGCGCGGCCGTTACTCGTCCACCGCGACGGACCTGCTCTACGGCACCCTCCCGAAGATCTACGGCACCCCCAACTATTTCTCCCATTCCGCCATCTGCGCGGAGGCCGAGAAGATGGGGCCCGGTTACACCCAGGGCTTCTTCGGCTACCGCGATTACGACCTGGCCAAGACCAAGTGCCTGGTCATCTGGGGTTGCGACCCCCTTTCCTCCAACCGCCAGGTCCCCAACGCCATCTCCAAGTTCAGCGACATCCTCGACCGCGGCACGGTGATCGCCGTCGATCCCCGCATGAGCGCCTCGGTGGCCAAGGCCCACGACTGGCTCCCCGTCAAGCCGGGCGAGGACGGTGCCCTGGCCTCGGCCCTGGCCCACGTGCTTTTGACCGAAGGGTACTGGAGCAAGGAGTTCGTCGGCGACTTCAAGGAGGGGAAGAACCTCTTCAAGGCCGGGGCCGCGGTAGACGAGGCCTCCTTCGCGGAGAAGCAGACCCACGGCATCGTGAAGTACTGGAACCTGGAGCTGAAGGACAAGACCCCCGCCTGGGCCGCCAAGAAGACCCTGATCCCCGAGGAGCAGATCGTCCGCACCGCCCGCGCCATGGGTAAGGCGGGGAGCGCCTGCGCCGTATGGATGGGGCCGGGGGTGGCCATGTCCCCGCGCGGCACCTACGCCTCCATGTCCGTCTACGCGCTGAACGGGATCCTGGGGAGCATCGAGACCGAGGGCGGCGTCATGCAGAGCTCCAGCGTACCGATCGAGAAGTTCCCCGAGATAGGGGACGCCTTCGTGGACGAGCTGGCCAAGAAATCCGGCAAGGGGAAGAAGATCGACGGCCGCGGCACCAAGGAGATGCCCGCCATCCTGGGGGGGATCGACAAGAAGAAGGAGAAGGACGGCACCGTCAAGGAGAGCGCGAAGATCGGCGTGGTCACCAACAACGTGGCGAACGGCCTGCTGAAGCACCCGGAGGCGATCAAGGTCTTCCTGAGCACCTGGAGCAACTTCAACTTCTCCTGCACCGGCGCCGAGCGCTGGGACAAGGCGATGGCGAAGATCCCCTTCTTCGTGCACATGGTGACCAACGCCTCCGAGATGACCCAGTTTGCCGACATCGTGCTGCCGGCCACCTTCGCGCCGACCGAAAAACTGACCATCATCAGCAACATGGCGAACCTGCACGGCCACATGTCCATCCAGCAGGCCGTGGCGAAGCCGCTTTGGGAAACCAAGTCGGAGGAGGTCGAGGTGATGTGGCTTTTGGCCGAGAAGCTGAAGGCGAGGGGCTTCTCCAACCTCTATGACTACTACGCCTCCTTCGAGGACCCGCAGACCAAGAAAAAGCCGACGAGCGCCGCCGAGTTCGCCGAGACCGCGGCGAAGATCTCTTCCCAGAAGGTGTGGGACGGCAAGGAAAAGATGAAAGGGGACCAGATCGCCGGCTGGGAGGAGTTCAAGAAACGCGGCATCTACAACTCCGAGACCTACAAATACAAGAAGAACTGGGGCAAGACGGACCCGGCGACCGGCAAATGGGAAGGGAAATTCAAGACCGAGACCGGGAAGTTCGAGTTCTACAGCGAGACCCTGAAAAAGACGCTCTCCCTGTTGGCCGAGAAGGTCAAGGCCAGCGTGGACGACATCATGAAGTCCAGCGGCTACGAGGCCCAGGGGGAGCTGGTCTTCGTGCCGCACTACGAGTCGCCCAAGCGCCACGGAGCGGAGAAGGAGTACCCCTTCACCTTCATCGACTACAAATCCCGTCTCAACCGCGAGGGACGCAGCGCCAACACCGCCTGGTACCAGGAGTTCAAGAAGGTGGACGTGGGGGACGAGAGCTGGGACGACGTGGTGAAGATCAACCCGGTCGACGCCAAGAGACTCGGCATCAAGACGGGCGACACGGTCCGCCTGACCTCCACCACCGGCTCCATCGTCACCAAGGCGAAGCTCTGGGAGGGGCTCCGTCCCGGCACCATCGCCAAATGCTACGGGCAGGGGCACTGGGCCTACGGCCGGGTTGCGGCCAAGGACTACGCCAAGGCGCAGCCGCGCGGCGGCAACAACAACGAACTGCTGGTCGACGATTACGACCGTCTGAGCGGCTCCACGGCGCGCAACGGCGGCTTCACCGGCGTCAAGATCGAGAAAGTCTAGCAAAGGGGGATTACTGAATGCCAAAGCAATACGGAATGGTCATAGACCTGCAGAGATGCGTCGGCTGCGGCGCCTGCGCTCTGGCCTGCAAGACCGAAAACAATACCCAGAACCGCGGCAAGGGACAGACCTTCAACTGGGCCGACTTCATCTACAAGGAAGAGGGGAAATTCCCCAAGGTCGAGTTCACCGCCGTCCCGGTGCTGTGCAACCACTGTAGCGACGCCCCGTGCGTCAAGGCGTGCCCGGTGCAGCCCAAGGCGATGTTCAAGACCGCCGACGGCATCACCATGCACAACGACGAGCGCTGCATAGGGTGCCGCCGCTGCCAGAAGGCCTGCCCCTACAGCGCAAGCGACGTCTCCAAGGAAAAGGCCGCCTACAGCGTCATCAGCGTCAACGACGGCGCGGCCGAGCCCCATCCCTTCTACGGCGACGGCACCGAGCTGATCAAGGGGTGCACCGCCTCCGGGGCCGGGACGGCCAAGGCTGCGGGAGCCCTCCCCCCCCACAGGCACGAATACTCCCATCCGGATTACGAGAGCGTGCGCAAGAAGGGGATGGCAGAGAAGTGCATCTTCTGCGAGCACAGGGTGAAAAACGGCGAGCTTCCCAACTGCGTGGCGGCCTGCCCCTCGAAGGCGAGGATTTTCGGCGACCTGAACGACGCGGGGAGCGAGCCGGCCCAGCTTTTGAAGAAGCACAAGGCGACGCGCCTCAAGGAGGAGAAGGGGACCAAGCCGAACGTCGCCTACATCCGCTCCTTCAGGGGGCAGAAGGCCTGATCGGCGCGAGGCAACCACCCTTGCCACAGTAGTCACCGAGGGCCAGGGAGGTCACCGGGGAAACGGATGGGGATAAGAGCCCTTCGTTTCCCCGGTGCCCCCTTGGCTTTTTAAAGGAACCACCATCGTCATGAACGAACACAAAAGCACTGCTGCCATACGCGAGGACGCCTATCGCCTGCTGGCGGCCTGCTACTATTCACCGACGCCGCCGCTTCTGGACGAGGGATGCTGCGCGGCCCTGGCCGAGCTGCTCTCCGTGCCGGCGCCCGAGGCTGCCCTGCACGCAGCCGAGGCGGCCAGGCAGTCGGCAGGGCAATCCGTGGAAGCGCTGGCGGTGGAGCATGCGCGGCTTTTCCTCGGCCCCTTCCAGCTGGTCGCCCCCCCGTACGGCTCCTACTACCTCGACGAAAAAACCGTGATGGGGGACTCCACTGCTCTGGCGGAAACCTTCTATCACAGCTGCGGGCTGCATCTGGCCGAGGATTTCAACGACCTCCCCGACCACCTGAAGGTCGAACTCGAATTCATGTCCTACCTCGTCTTCGGGGAGCGTAAGGCGTATGAAGTTGCGGACGGCGATGAGGTGTCGAGACTCAGGGCGCTGCAGCGCGAATTCCTGGGGCGATTCCTCGTCCCCTGGCTCGAGCCCTTTACCGACGCCGTCATCAGCGATCGCGAGTCCCCTTTTTACGTCGCCCTCGCGCGCTGCACGGCCGCCTTTTTGAAGGCCGATTACGCCGGGCTGGCTGAACACCGAGATGGCTGACACCCGCACCCCGCAACATCTCAGCGCCGGCAGTGACGAGCTTCGCGTCGACAATTCGCGCTGCCTGCGCACCCGCTTCAGCGGCAGCAGTTGCCGGCTTTGCGCCGACCACTGCCCGCGCGCTGCCATCGCCCTGGACGGCGTGCTGTCGATAGACCCCGACCTTTGCACAGGGTGCCTGCTTTGCACGGCGCATTGCCCGGCGGGGGCCTTGGAGCAGACAGAGAGTTTCGCCTCTTCTCTGGCGCAACTGTCGCGCGTGCCGGAGCCGGTCCTCGGCTGTACGCGGAGCAAGGAGAGCTCCCATGCGGCCGTGGCCTGTCTAGGGGGGCTCTCCGGCGAGCATCTGGTCACCCTCTGCCACTCCCTTTCCGGCGCATTGACCCTCAACCTGACCGCGTGCGGCGACTGTCCCAACAGCAAGGTGGCTGCCGGACTCCCGAAGCGGCTGGACAGGCTCTCCGGTGCCGGGCTGCTGGAGGGGGGTGCCCGTCTGGTGACGGCAGCGTCTGCCGCGGAGCTGCGTTACCGCGACGAGACGGTCGATCGCCGCAGTTTCTTCCGATCGCTGCGCAGCTCCCTTTTTCACACTGCCGCCGTGGTCATTTCCGGCACCGCCGAGCGTGAGGAAAGGCGCTGCGCATATTCCGAGAAGAGGCTGCCGGTCAGGAGGAAGCTTTTGAACGGAGTCAGAAGCAACTCCGCGGAACTCGCCGCGCGGATAGCGGCCCATTTCGACTCCCGTGTCTCCTTCGGCGAGGGGTGCGCGAGATGCCAGGGGTGCGTGGCGATCTGCCCGACCGGCGCCCTGAAGAGCGGGTTACCGGACGAGGAGCCTGCTTTCGACCCGTTGCTGTGCACCGGCTGTGGTGTCTGCCGGGAGTTCTGTCTCGACGGGGCGCTGCAGGTCTCACAAACGCTGTAAAGCCCCTTTCGCTTTGGATCTGCATTTGATAGAATAAGACCAGCCGAAGCGTACGTTCAGTGAAAACCGATGTCTCAAGACAGATCGTCCGGGCCCGACCCAAGATCAGAGGCATTAGATGAAAAAGCTGATCCTGACAAGCATCCTGCTACTCTTAACACTCGGCATATCCTGCCTCCCCTCCGCTGCAGCCCAGAATGCAAACCAGAAGATCAGATCCCTTTGTGAGTTACACTACCCAAGCGATTACCTCTATGAGTGGGAATGCGTCAAGCTGACAGCAAGGGACACTCCCTACAGGGTGTTCGGAAAGCTCTGGCGGGACGGGCTTCGATTCAACCGCATGGACCGGCGCCACTTCCTGGCGGGGATGTCCGTCAAGGTACCCAAAAGGATCGAGGAGATACGGGGTTTCAACCCCATGGCCCCCTTTTACTACGAGGCAGAGAGGGAACCTCAGCTCATCCTGATAGACCAGAACGAGATGTTCCTCGGGGCTTATGAGTACGGGAACCTGGTCTTCTCCACGCCGGTTGCCGTAGGGGTCGAGGAGCACCGGCTCAGAAACGGGTCCTACCGGATCGATGCCGTGGACCGGCTCCATGAATCGAGCCTGTACCCGGTCGAGGGGACGGAGCGCCCCTATCCCATGCATTACGGCCTGCGCTTCCACATCGACAAGAGGCAGGACGGCTGGACCTCCTACTGGATCCACGGCCGCGACCTCCCGGGATACCCGGCTTCCCACGGCTGCATCGGGTTGTACGACGAGGAGATGCAGTTGCAGTATTACGGCGAACCTGCCAACCCCCTGCTCATGGACGCGAAGACGCTGTTCCAGTGGGTGGTAGGCGATCGGGATGCCGGCACCTTCCAAAGGTTCAGGGGGCCCGCGGTCATCATCATGGGAGAACCACAGCTGCCTCCTGAAGATCTCAAGCCGCTCGAGAGCTATCCCGAACCGGCCGTGTCTCCGGCTTTGCGCCCCTAGGTTCGCTCCAGACACCCCCGCGCCCGATTTTATGGGGTCGGAGCTGTCCATTTCCGTTTTGCGGTGTATAGTTTCACTCGTGCCTTTTCCCGAAACCGGCACGTTCCCTGCGTCACGAAGTACGTCAAATCTCTTCACATAACGCGTTCTACCTAATACAAAAAGATACGGCCCAAGTTGTGTTCGACCTGATTTCACGGACGTCGGGTCGCTACGTCATGAGCGGAACTCCAAAACAGCAAGCCAAGGGGAAAAAAATGATCGTCAAGCGAGGCAGCGTGGTGAGCCATGCGATGGCCAAGGAATGGGGTATTGGGAAGGTCGTTGAGATCAATGACATCAGGGCTACCATCCGGTTCAACGACGGCATGATAAGGAAGATCATCTCCTCCCATTTCACCGATCTCCAACCTGCGGATCCTGCCTCTTACCTTCCGCCGGCAAAAGATGTCCCGGTGACCAAGACGAGAGCCAAGACGGCGAGGAAACCGGCAAAACAAAAGAGTCTGTGAGCTGCGGCGCCGCCGACCTGCCACTGCCGTGGAGCAGCCTGGTTGCCTGCGTCTGCCGGCGAGCGGGAAACGCCGATGCGCCTGTTATGCAGTTGCGGAGCACCGAGTTGCCGTCACAATCTCTTTCATGAAAAAACAGCGCCTGCCGCTACCATGAGAGGAGGACAGCCATGAAATGCCCGGTATGCAGAAATCATCAGCAGGTAGACACCAATTTGCATGCAGACGGTTTCAAGGAAGGCATCACGGAGTGCAGCATCTGCGGCACCACCTGGTCGGTGAACCACGGGGTGACCGAGATCATCCGGGATCCGCAGATCGAATCGTTCCTTCAGGTGCAAAGCGAATGCGTCGAAGGGGACGATTACAGCCTGGACCCTGACGGGCGCAAACCGTAGCAGTTGGCGGCTGCTCCCCCGCAAGCGTCTCCCGAAAGCCCCCCTCCTGACCGAGGGGGGCTTTCTTTGCTCCCGGGCGCTCCTTTTTCCGCTGCCATTGACAGCTTTGCGGGGTTTACTGTAACCTGACCGCATCGCGCAAGGGAAGAGGTGGCATAGGTAAATGAAATCCTTAAGCATTATCGGCTGCGGCGCCGTGGGGAAGACTGTGGGGCGCCTTTTTCAGGAGAACGGTATCTTCGAGCTCAGGGACGTCCTCGCCCGCTCGCTGGAAAGCGCGCGGCTCGCCGCCGGGTTCATCGGGGGGGGCGAAGCGGTCGGCAGCTGGCCGGAGTTGCAGCCAGCGGATGTTTACCTGATCGCCTCCTCTGACGATGCCATCGCTCTTTGCGCCAGTGAACTCGCCGCCACCGGCCTGGTGAACAGCAAAACCGTCGTCTGCCATATGAGCGGAGCGCTCCAAAGCAGCGTGCTGCAGCCGGTCAGGGACCTGGGAGCGCAGGCGGCGAGCCTCCACCCGGTGAAGAGCTTTGCCGATCCTCGTGTCTCGGTATCGGACTTTGCCGGTACCTGGTGCGGCATAGAGGGGGACCCTGGGGCCGTAGAGCTCTTAGGCGAGGCCTTCGCCGCCATCGGGGCGAGGATGTTCGACCTCGACCCCGGATCCAAGACCATCTACCACGCCGGCTCGGTGCTGGTCTGCAACTACCTGACCGCACTCATGGAAGCCGGCCTCCGGGCCTACGAGAAGGGGGGGGTGCCGCGTGAGATTGCCATGCAGGTCATGGAGCCCCTGGTGCGCGGCACGGTCGACAACGTTTTCCGCTTCGGCACCGTGCAGGCACTGACCGGGCCGATCGCGCGCGGAGATGCTGCGGTGGTCTCCAGGCAGCTGGATGCGCTGGAGGGATGGGACGGCGAGCTGGCGCAGATTTACCGGGCGCTGGCAGGGGTTGCGCTTGAGCTGTCCGAAAAGCGCGGCCAGGCAAGCGACGGGAACCTCGCGGCCGTAGCAAGGCTGCTTTCGGCGAAGAAGTGACGGGGGGGGGCGGCTGCTCCGGCTTGATCGGAGCCGCAGGTAATTTCGGACGTCGCAGCGCCTGAGGCAAAGCCGGCTGTCGGGATGCACGGAAAAGGGCAGCCGGCTTGTTGAGCCCGGCTGCCCTTTTAACAGAGTTTGGTACTGCTGCGATCCGCCTAGGCTGCTGCGGCCCCTTCCATTTCCTGCACAAGATCCAGCTCGCCCTGGGTGAAGACCTTGTCGATGTCCAGGATGATGATGAACTGCTCGTTGTGCTTCCCCATCCCCTTGATGAACTCGGTGTTCAGCTTGGTGCCGATGCGCGGCGGCGGCTCTATCTGGTCCGGCTCCAGGTCGAGGACCTCCTGGACCGCGTCCGCCATTGCCCCCATGACCACCTTTTCCCCTTCGAGTTCCACCTCCACGATTATTACGCAGGTGTTGACCGTCTGCTCAGCCATCACCATGCCGAACTTGAGGCGGAGGTCCACCACCGGCACCACACTGCCGCGCAGGTTGATGACCCCGCGCATGTAATCGGGGGTCTGCGGTACCTTCGTGATGGTGGTGAAGTCGAGCACTTCCCGCACCTTGCCGATGTCGAGTGCGAAAAGCTCGTCTTCCAGCTTGAACGTCAGATACTGTGTAGTCTCTGTGATAGTCTCGACCGCCATTGTTGTTCTCCTTCTCCTGGGAATAGTACCGATGCGCCTGGTGCGAGGCAGACACCGCCATGTTAAAGACCTGCAGCGGGGCTGGATCTGACCAGGACCCGTCGCGCGCTGAAAGGGATTTTCTAGCTTTATCGACATCTACACGGCAAGGTTAAGGGATTTTCGGTCTGTTAGCCACTTATAATGTTGCAGCCGTCGCATCCGGAAACAGCAACCAAAGTCGCTGATTGTATGGCTTATTGCATCTCCTGCAAGGAGGTTCAGGCATCACTTGAGGGACAATGTCACGGCTTTGATGGATGACACACAGGTGGTAACACTTTGTCGGTCAGCAGGCGGTACTGCTTGAGTCATTGGAAGTGCCCCCCTGGTTTTTTCTGGTCGAGAGAGGTCGCAGTGAGGTAAGCTGCCCGGGCAATGGCTGGGATATCCAGCCTGGACGCCATACGGAGCTTGAACGGGAGGGTACATGAAGCATGAGATGAGAAGGGGGGACCGCCGGCTTTCCCGGGAGGAGGCGCATGCCCTGCTCGAAAAGGGAGAGGTCTGCCATCTGGCGCTGGTGGGGCAGGGGGAACCTTACCTGGTCACCATGAACTACGGGTATCGGGCTTCCACCATGTACTTCCATTGCGCCAGCGAGGGGAAGAAAATGGAATTCCTTGCCGACGGCAGCCGCGTCTGCTTCACGGTCGTGACGCGTCATGAACTGGTGGTCGCGGACGTGCCCTGCAGCTACAGCATGAAGTACGAAAGCGTCGTCGGATACGGAAAGGTCCGCCTGCTGGAGGGGCACGAGGAAAAGTGCCGGGCGCTGGGGGCCATCATGGCGCAGTACGCTCCCGGGGAGTTTGAGTTTCCGGAAGTGACGGTTGCCAGAACCGCAGTATTCGCGGTGGATATAGGGGAAATGAGCGGGAAAAGCAATTGCTGAGGGGTGCGTGCCGGGCGAAGGTTTGCCCGCGCAGCGGCACCGGGAGTAGCCGGCACTGCTGCGCGGGCCTCTAGGGCTAAAAGCTCTCGAACGACTCGTCGGTCAGGGTCAGATCCACGCCCGGCGAGACCCCCGCGTATGTCATGCGGGGCGCTTTGGGAGCGGCAGTTTTCCTCCCCTGCGGCAGGTTCGCGGCATGTTTCGGGCGCTTCGCCAGGGGCGTTCCGGCACCCGGGCCGGCTACCTTGAAGAAGCCGATGGTGTCCTGCAACTGCTCGGACTGGGACGCCAGCTCCTCGGCGGTAGACGACATCTCCTCGGCTGCAGAGGCGTTTTGCTGGATCACCTGGTCCAGTTGCTGAATGGCCCTGTTGATCTGGTCCGCGCCGGTATCCTGCTCCCTGGAGGCGGCCGAGATCTCCTGGACCAGCCCGGCGGTGCGCTGGATATCCGGGAGCATGGCGGAAAGCTTCTGTCCGGCGGTTTCCGCCACCTCCACGCTGGAGGAGGAAAGTTCCGAAATCTCCGCTGCCGCCTTCTGGGAGCGCTCCGCGAGCTTTCTTACCTCGCTTGCCACCACGGCAAACCCCTTGCCGTGCTCGCCGGCCCTGGCCGCCTCGATCGCCGCATTCAGCGCGAGGAGGTTCGTCTGCCTGGCGATCTCCTCTATGATGGAGATCTTGCCGGCGATCTCCTTCATGGCGGCTACCGTCTGAGTCACCGCCTTGCCACCTTCCTGGGCGTCGGCCGCCGACTTCACCGCTATCTTCTCTGTCTGTATGGCGTTGTCGGCATTTTGCCTGATGTTGGCCGACATCTCTTCCATCGAGGAGGACGCCTCCTCGGCGGAGGAAGCCTGCTCCGTCGCCCCCTGAGACATCGCCTCCGCGCTGGCGGACATCTGTTGGCTCCCCGCAGCCACGTTGTCCGAGGCCGCCTTGACATCGCTCACCACCTCCGAGAGTCTCGACACCATGTTCGACAGCGAGCGCATCAACTCGTCGTTGGGGGAGCGCTCCGAGATGGCCACGGTGAGGTTGCCGCCGGCCACCTCCTTCGCGGCGTTGGTGATGTTGTTGGTGGCCTCGATCAGCGTGTTCAGGTTGTTCTTGATCTCGTTGAAATCGCCCCGGTAGTCGGCAGTAATCTGCTCGGGGATGTCTCCTTTTGAAATCCTGTCCACGTAACCTGCTGCCACCCTCAACGGGTCGACGACGGCATCGAGGGTCTGGTTCACGCCGGCCACGATTGCCCTGAAATCCCCCTGGTGCCTCTCGATGTCGGCGCGGGTGGCAAGTTTTCCGCCGACAGCGGCCTCTGAAAGCGTCCCCGTGTCCTCTATGACGGCGTTTATCGCCTGTACCATCCTTTGCATGGCCCCTTGCAGCAGGCCGGTTTCCTCTTTGCCGGTGGAATCCAGCAGTACATCGGTGTTGCCGGCAGCTATCCGGTTGGCGGCCTCGACGCAGATGTTGATCGGGCGCGTGATGCCGCGGCTGATGAAGAACCCGAGCATGACCGCGAGCATGGCGCCGGCAAGGGCCAGTCCGGTCATCATGCGCGATGCGCTCGCGGCAACGGCGATGTTTGCCTCATTGCCCAGTTTTCCTTGCTTGATCTTGTTCTCCTGCAGCTTATCCAGCGTTTCCTGTTCGCGAAAGGCTGCCTTCTTTCCCTCGCCATTCAGGAGCGCCATGGCTTCTTCGTCCCTGTCTGCCTGTGCCAAAGGTATGACCCGGTCGAGGACCCCGGTATATTCCACCCTGCTCTGCTTGAACTCTTCGAAAAGCCGTCGACCCTCCTCGGTGAGGATCGTCTTTTCAAAGGTTGCCGCTTTCTCCGTTATCTCATCACGCAGTTTCTTGACCGTTTCCAGCGCTTCCGCCTTTTCCTGCGGAGTCTCTGCCTCGACCAGCGCCCTCATGTTGATCCGGACGCGCTGGAACGAGGTCGATATGTGGGAAAGGTCACCCAGAGGGACGGTGACGCTCTGGTACATCAGGGTGATCTCTTGTTTCATCTGGTTGATTCTTGTGATGCCGAAAAAACCTATCACGCCTGCGATCAGCGCTACGGTTATGAAGCCGCCTAACAGCTTGGTCCCGATCTTTATGTTGTTGAACCACTTCATACTGTCCTCCCTGTCAGCTTTGTTGACTCGGCGGCCTGCTTGGTTGAGCCCGGGGCGGGGGGCGGCAAACAATTAACGGATTGGAGCTTGTAACTCAGATACTGTATGGTTTGCTTGAGTCTTTCTGCCGCCATAGGTAATTCTCCTTTTGTCGCGGTGCCGTATCGTGTCGATCGGAGCTGTGCAGGAAAGGGGTGGGACGTATGCCATACGTCAATTGCAGCTTGATATCGTCATCTGAAGTTGAAGGTTTAGTTATTTATTTTGTATTTGACTCGTATTTTGATGACATTATTGACTTAGGTCATAAATCTTGGATTAGCTGTCCGGTGAACCTAAAACATGCAGTTTGTAGTGTGTGCGCTTATTGATTATGTTTATAGAATACCTATTAACTACAGATCCACTTTTCGGCATGATGTCGGCCCCCATTTTTTAGTTGTGCTGGTGAAGGCAACGATCTGATATTCTTCAAAAGATTTTCCGCAATTGTCGGGATGCATTGACGAGGTTCTGAGGGAGTTTATGAACATACTGGCCATCGACCCGGGATCCACCTCCACCAAGATCGGCGTCTACCGTGACGGAGGTACGGAAAAGGCGGTTATCGACCACCCGCGCCCGGAAACGGAACGTTTTGCGGCGATCATGGACCAGTTCGACTACCGGATGGAGGGCATGCTGCGTTATCTGTCGCAGGCCGGCTTCGGCGGGCTCCGCTTCGATGCCGTCGTCGGGCGGGGAGGGCTGGTCAGGCCTGTGGCAGGCGGCGTCTATCTGGTGAACGAAGCCATGGTGCGGGACCTGAGGGAAGGGGTGAGCGGCGAACACGCGGCGAACCTTGGGGGCGTGCTTGCCCTCAGCATGGCCGGCCGCCACGGTGTCCCCGCCTACGTGGTCGATCCGCCGGTGCTGGACGAGATGTGGCCGCCGGCGCGCATGTCCGGCCTGGCCGGTGTGGAGCGCAGGAGCATGTTCCACGCGCTGAACCAGAAGGCGGCGGCGCGCGACGTGGCGCTCGAGATCGGCAAGGGGTACCAGGAGCTGAACCTCATAGTGGTGCACATGGGTGGCGGCATCACCGTCGGCGCCCATAGGAAAGGGCGGGTCGTGGATGTCAACAACGGGCTGAACGGGGACGGTCCCTTCTCCCCCGAGCGTACCGGAGCCCTTCCGGTCATCGGGGTGCTGGAGCTTTTGGAGCAGGGGACCTACAGCATCGATGAACTCAAGGTGGTCGTGGCGCGCAAGGGGGGGCTATTCTCCTACCTCGGTACCGTCGACCTGCGCGAAGCGGAGCGTCTGGTCGCACGGGGGGATGACAAGGCCGAGCTCGTGGTGGACGCGATGCTGTACCAGGTGGCAAAGGAGATAGGCGCGCTGGCGGCGGCCCTCTCCGGTGAGGTGGATGGCATCGTCCTTACCGGAGGACTCGCCTTCAGCTGTGGCTTCGTGGAGAAGCTAAGGCGCAAGGTCGGGTTCCTGGCCCCTGTTTTCCTGCGGCCCGGGGAGCACGAGATTGAGGCGCTGATAGCGGGCGCGCTCAGGGTCCTGACCGGGGTGGAGGAGGCCGGCATCTACATGGGGGAGGCGCATGAAGATCGGAGCTAATCTGCAGGCGGCGATAGAGGCGAAGGGGGTCGCTCCGGAGAGCGTGCGCGAGGCGCTAGGGTGGGACCAGGAGACGCTTTCGCGGGTGCTTTCGGACCGGCTCTCGCCGGGGATCTCGGAGCTCCTGAGGCTTGCCACCTTCCTGGGGATCGGTATCTCCGGTTTGCTCGGGGGGGAGGAGCTTTCCGGGAGAAAGGCGGTCAAGACAGGCAGGGACGAGCGGGTCGGGGTGGACAGGAAGGAATTCCTCCACTACGAAAGCCTTGCCTGCTCCTTCGCCGGGAGGCACCTGGAACCGTTCGTGGTGGACCTCTACCGCGGTACGCAAAGCGATTCGGACGTGAGCCGGCACCCCGGTGAAGAGTTCCTCTTCGTTTTGAGCGGGGAACTGCAGGTGACCGTGGACGGCGAGGCGTACCGCCTCGAGGAGGGGGATTCCCTCTACTTCGACTCGGCGCTCCCGCACTCGCTCTCCTCGCTAACCGAGTGCTCGCGGCTGGTCGCGGTGATCTACAAGGGGGGCTCCATGCTCCAGTTCGCCCGCGGGCACGGCATGAAAAGCGTCATAGAGGCTGCCAGGCTCGTCAAGGGGCAAAGCGTGGTGCTCGTCTGCCCGGACTGCACCTCGCTGCGCGCCGTGAACAAGGGGATCGAGGAGGGGATACTGGACAGGGCCTTCCTGGTGGGAAGGCTCGACCGCGTCCGGGAGGCTTGCCGCCACGAACTGCTGTTCGAGAAGCAGTACGAGTTCGTGGACGCCGGGTGCGCCCCTGACGGCTGCGAGCTGGAGGCGGCGTGCCTGGGGGGCGAGCTGGTCTGCTCCGGGAGGGGGGACATGCTGATGAAGGGGGGGATGAACACCGCCGTCCTGATCAGTGCGGCCCTCTCCAGGGAGAGCGGCATCGGGACCGGCAGGAGGCTCTCCAACGTGAGCATCTTCGAGCTTCCCGGCGTGGACCGGCTCATCTTCCTCACCGACCCGGCCATCAACCCCGAGCTCTTCCCCCACGAGGATGCCGCCTCCGGCATAGACATCATAGACAACGCCATAGAGGTTGCGCGGGCGCTGGGGGTCGAGCGTCCCAAGGTCGCACTCCTTGAGGCGAACGAGGTTCCCTCCGCGAAGATACCGACCACACTGCTGGAGCAGGCGCTCTCGGAAAGGGAGTGGCCTTTCGCGGAGGTGTCGGGGCCGCTCTCCTACGATCTCGCGCTCTACCCGGAGGCTGCGGCCAAGAAGGGGATGGTCGGGAATCCCGTAGCGGGGCGTGCCGACGTGATGGTGGTGCCGCACATCTCGGGCGGGAACTTTCTTTACAAGAGCTGGGTCTTCACCGTGGGGGCCGAGGTCGCGAACGTGGTCATGGGCGCCCGCGCACCCATCATCCTTACCTCCCGAAGCGACAGCGACCTGACCAAGTTCCTGACCATCTGCGCCAGCGCGCTCTACAGCCACTACCTGCGCAAAAACAGGGGATGAAGGGAGGGATAAACCCAGTCAAACCGCCTTTGTTTTCAACCGGTTGATTTCCGGGAGCGGGACGGGTATGCTAACGAGCATTTCGGATCGCCCTAAGGGAGGAAAAGGCATGCCCAGCAAAACGCTCATCATCGGCCACCGCGGCGCCTCCCGCGAGGCACCCGAGAACACCCTCGCTTCCTTCAGGCTCGCCTTCGAACAGGGGGCCGACGGTGTCGAGGCCGACTTCCGGCTGACCCGCGATGGCCAGATCGTCTGCCTGCATGACGACAGCACCGCCCGCACCTCTGCCGTTGATCTGCAGGCCGCGCAGGCGACGCTGTCGGAGCTGCGCACCCTGGAGGTCGGGGCCTGGAAAGGGGAGGCCTTCGCCGGCGAGCCGATCCCTACGCTGAAGGAGGTACTCTCGGCCCTGCCGGCGGGTAAAAGACTCTTCGTGGAGCTTAAGAGCGGGGCCGAAATCCTTGGCCCGCTGGCGGCCGACCTCGCCGCTGCAGGGGCGCCCCCCTCGCGGATCAGGTTCCTTTCCTTCGACGCCGCACTGGTACGCGCGCTCAAGGAGCGCCTCCCGGATTACCGCGCCTGCTGGCTCACCGACTACCGCTGGCGCGGCGCCTGGCACCCGACGCCCGACCAGGTCCTCGACACCTTGTCCTGGAGCCGCGCCGACGGGTTGGCGAGCAGGGACCGCGCCGTCCTCGATCTTCCGCTGGCGCAGGAACTGAGAAGGAGGGGGCTGGAGCTCCACGTCTGGACGGTGGATGCCGCCCCCGCTGCCGTGAGGCTCTGCAAGCTGGGGGCCGACTCCATCATGACCAACCGCCCCGGATGGCTGAGGGGGGAGCTGGCCTGGAGGCTGCCGGCGGCTGATCCTGTCGCCGGAAGCGGCGGAGGTGGCTCGTGAACCGTCAGGCCTACCTCGCCACCGGCCGCATGATCGCAATGCTGGAGGATTTCTCCGGGCTCAGGGTGCACGTGCATGGCAAGGAGCACATCCCGCATGGCTCCGTCATCTTCGTGGTGAACCATTTCACCCGGATAGAGACGGTGCTCCTCCCCTACCATATCCACCGCCTGAGCCGGGTCCCGGTCTGGTCCCTGGCCGACGCCTCCCTCTTCTCCGGCCCCCTGGGAGGCTTTCTCGACATGATGGGGGCGGTCTCGACCAAGAACCCCGACCGCGACAGGGTCATCGTGAAGACGCTTCTGACCGGCGAGGCGAACTGGATCATCTTTCCTGAGGGGAGGATGGTCAAGGACAAGGAGCTGTTCCGGCGCCGGATGCTCCTCCCAGCAAGCGGCGTGCGTCCCCGCTCCGGTGCCGCCACCCTGGCGCTGCGTACCGAGTTCTACCGCCAGAGGATGGCAAGGCTGCAGCAGACGGTGCCGCAGGAGGTGGAGAGGCTCAAGGGGATGTTCCAGATTGCCGACCTCGCCCCCGTCTTGAGCGGCAAGTGCTGGATCGTGCCGGTGAACATCACCTACTACCCCCTGCGCGCCAAGGAGAACGCCCTGAGCAAGCTGGCCGACCTCTTCCTGAAGGACGTCCCGCTGCGCCTCAAGGAGGAGATACTGACCGAGGGGAGCATGCTCCTTTCGGGGGTGGACATCGACATCCGTTTCGGCAGGGCCCTGGATCCTGCCCAGGCTCTTGCCGGCAGGACCATCCAGGCCGACATCGTTTCCCGTGAAAGTTTCGGCTTCGACGACAAGCTCGCCTCGCTCGAGGACATGAAACGCGAGGCGGCCAGGCTCATGGAACGCTACATGGACACCATCTATGACCTCACCACGGTGAACCACGACCACCTCTTCGCCTCGCTTTTGCGGGCCTACCCTTTCAAGGAGATCAGGGAGGAGGACTTCCGCCGCAGGGTGTTCCTGCTGGCGACCCAGTGCCTGAAAACGACCAGCTGCAACTGCCACCATAGCCTGGACACCGGACAGGTTGCCCTTTTGACCGACGACCGCTACCACAAGTACCGCGAGTTCGTGGAGCTCGCACTGGAGAAGGGTGTGGTGACCAGGGAGGAAGGAAGGCTCGTCAAGGACCGGGGCAAGTTCTCCGCCCCTTTCGAGATGCAGCGCGCCAGGATCGACAACCCGATCGGGGTGATCGCCAACGAGGTGCTGCCGCTCACCGTCCTGCAGCGCGAGGTGCACCTGATGGCCTGGCTCCCTGGCTGGCTGGTGCGAAACCGTATCGCCGGCATGCTTGAGCGGCAGGCCCTGGACGAGTTCGCTCGCGACTACCATGAGTTCTACCGCGAAAAGGAGAGCAAGGGGCGCGAAGTGGGCGCGCCGGTCCTTTACAAGGGAGGGTCGCGCCGGCTGGGGGTGGTTTTGGTGCACGGATTCCTCTCGGTCCCCGCACAGATGTCGGAACTGGCGCTTTACCTGCAGAAAAAGGGATTCTGGGTCTACCTGGTGCGCCTCAAGGGGCATGGAACTTCGCCGGATGATCTGGCACTGAGGGGGGGGGCGCAGTGGGTGGAATCGGTTGATCTCGGGTACGCGCTCATGAGCGCCATCTGTGAGCGGGTGGTGCTGGGAGGGTTCTCTTTCGGCGGCGGCGTGGCGCTTGATTGCGCTAGCCGGGTCCGGAAGGTGGCGGGGGTGTTCGCCGTCTGCCCGCCGCAGCGGCTTATGGACATCTCCTCCCGCTTTGCGCCGGCGGTGACCGTATGGAACCGGGTCATGGACGCCTTCCGCTACCAGTGGGCCAAGAAGGAGTTCGTGGAGACCGTGCCGGAACGACCCGAGCTGAACTACACCAGGATCCCGGTGGCAGGGCTCCACGCCATGGAACGGTTCATGAGAGCGCTTGAGCCGAAGCTCGCGGGGATAGATGTGCCGGTCCTGGTGCTGCAGTCGGAGGGGGACCCGGTGGTCGACCCGCAGGGATCGCAGCGGCTGTTCGAGATGCTGGGGAGCCTGCGCAAGAAGTACCTGATATTCCCCCTGCAGCGCCACGGCATCCTGGCCGGTCCGGGATCCGAAGATGTTCATGCCGCCTTGGGGGTGTTTCTCGACCGCATCCTCCGGGGGATGGGGCCGGAGCCCGTTGCCGACCGGCCGAATGCCGCCGGCGCCGAGACGGCCGGAGTCGGAGGGTAGCAGCGGGGTTCCCTGCTTCGGTGCGTTCTGCTACAAAGGTGTGTATGGGAAAAACTCGCGGTCGCATGGACATACTGCAAAGCCGGCACTGGATCTTCGACCTGGACGGGACCCTCACCGTTGCCATCCACGATTTCGCCAAGATCCGCGCCATCCTCGGCGTTCCGGAGGGGGTCGATATCCTGGGGCATCTGGACGCGCTGCCGGAGGCGGAGGCGAAAGTTTCAAGGGGGCTGCTGGCCGGCATCGAGGAGGAGCTCGCGGGCAGGACTGAACCTGCGGAAGGGGCGGTGGAGCTGTTGCAGCTGCTGCATCTGCGGGGCGCCAGGGTGGGGGTATTGACCCGCAACACCCGCGACATCGCCCTGAAGACCCTGGGGCGTATCGGGCTCTCCCCCTACATACCGGAAGGGGATGTGCTGGGGCGTGACGAGGCGTTGGCGAAACCTGATCCGGACGGGATTTTCAAACTGGCGTGCCGCTGGGGGGTGCCCCCGGCGGCGCTTATCATGGTGGGCGACTACGCCTTCGACCTCTTGACCGGCCGCGCCGCCGGTGCAGGGACCATTCATGTCGATCCGGCCCGCGCCTTCAGGTGGCCGGAACTCACTGACATCGCCGTCGGAAGCCTTGCCGAACTGGCTCTGGCCCTGTCGTAAACCCTACCTCAAACCAGGCTCTCCAGCTCGTGATCGGCGATCTGGACGATCTCGTCGTAGATGGCGAGCATGACATGCAGGTCGCACCATTTCTTCAGTACGCTGCGGACCAGGTACAGCCCGTTTGCCAGCGTCCCGGACAAAAGCGCTATCCCCAGCGCCCTTTGCTCGTCGATGGAAATAAGGACCGCACCGTAGATGGCGATGTTGACCATCGAGGCGAGCCAGGCGATCTCCGGCCCCTTGAAAGGGTTCAGCATCACCTTGGTCAGGTCTATGTAGTAGCGGGTCATGCCGCGCACCCGGCGCATCGATTCGACGATCTCATCCCTTTGCTGTTTCAGGTAGAGGCAGGCGAGAAAATGCGAAATCGCCAGCTGCTTTCCCTTTTCCATCCGTTCCGAAACGTACAGGTTGATCGCCTCGTCTACCGTCTCTTTGCTCATGGCTGCCACCTTTTCGGGGCCAGGCGGCACCTGCCGCCCTGGCGCTCCCGCCCGTACATCTTGTATAGATGGGCGTCGATGTCACGCCCTTGCGGTCAGTCGGCAGGGGAAGACCCTTTGCAGCTGCTTTTTTTGCCCCCCCGCCTCCGGGATCTCTGCGGGACCGCCTTAACCTGTGAAATAACGGAGCTGTTGGATAACGCAAACTATGGGGTAAAAGGTTCTTCGTGTCAACTGCGGGCGCGTCCGTATCTCCCCCTTTTGCCGCGGCTATTACGGTTTTGTTGACAACTTTCCGCTCCTGCCGTAATCTCCATCCCTTATGCCGGCTGCCGGCTTGGGGAAGCCGGGAAAAACCGATCGGGAATAACGGAAAAGACATGGGCAAGAAGGAAGAGGCCGTCAGTGTAAAGGGGGAGCAGGGCCTGATAGTATCCCACTTCGGGGTGGCGGTCGAGGTGCTGTTTCTGGGCGGGGAGCGCCGCATGGTACGGGTGAAGCGGAACTCCGGACATGTGGTGGGCGACCGGGTGCGGGTCGCCGGCGAGGTGCTGGAACGGCTGCCGAGGAGGACCGAACTGCGCCGCAGGGACGCGCGGGGCGGTATTCACCTGGTCGCCGCCAACCTCGACGTGCTGGGGATCGTGGTGGCGCCCGGGGCCCCTTCAGGCTTTCTGGACCGCGCCATCGTCGCCGCCCGTGCTGCCGGGCTCCTGCCGTTCATCGTGCTGAACAAGTGCGACCTTCCCGAGGGCCGCAGCCTGAGCGCCGCTCTTTGCGGGATCTACGGCGAGATGCTGCACTTCTTCGCCCTGAGCGCCGTAACCGGCGAGGGGCTCGAGCCGCTGCGCGCCTTTTTGCATGAGGGGCACCGCGGCGTCTTCGTCGGGACTACCGGGGTCGGCAAGAGTTCCCTTTTGAACGCCCTTTGCCCCGACATCAACCTGAAGGTGGGGGAGCTGAGCGGCCAGACCTGGGCCGGCAAGCATACCACCACCGTCTCTTCCCTGCATGCCCTCCCAACCGGTGGCGAGCTGGTGGACACCCCGGGGTTCAGGGACTTCGGACTGGTCGACATCTCTTCTCCGGAGCTCGTCGCCCACTTCCCCGGTTTCGAGGCGCTTGAGACGAACGCCTGCCGTTTCGGCAACTGCCGGCACCGGCAGGAGCCCGGGTGCTCCGTGAGGGAGCAGGTCGATACCGGGGGGATCACCTCCGAGCGGTACCAGACCTATCTGAACCTCCTGACCGAGGTCGAAGCGATGGAAGATGATGCGCAGCGGCGCCTTTGGAAGAAGTGACAAGGCTTGAGCCTATTAACAGCAAACGAGAGGATACTCAATGGCCCAGCCCTGGACGGTTTTGCAGAGTGTAAAAACAGCGGAGGGGATCCTCGAGCTCAGACAGCGCGGCGAGCGCGACTTCCTGATCACCGTGAACGGGCTGGTGCTGATGAACAGCTCCCTGCACCGCTCGGAAGTAGCCTTGGGAGAGGTTGCCTGCGGACACCTGAAGGCGCACGACGCGCCGAGGGTGCTGGTCGGGGGACTGGGGATGGCTATAACGCTGAGGGCGGTCCTGAACAACCTCCCGCCTTCGGCAAGCGTCGTGGTGGCAGAATTGAACCCGGTGGTTCTCGAGTGGTGCCGGGGACCTTTGGCCTCTCTCACGGCGGAAGCGGCGAACGATCCCAGGGTGGCCGTGGAGATCGCCGACGTGGCCGACGTGATCCGGAAAAACGCCATGGAGCGCCGCCCCTTCGACGCCGTGGTCCTCGACCTGTACACCGGGCCGCACGCCAAGACGCACAAGATCGAGGATCCGCTCTATGGCAGCATCGCCATTGAGATGACCCGCTTGGCTCTCAAGCCGGGGGGGGTATTTGCCGTCTGGGGCGAGAACTACGACCAGGCCTTCGACAAACGCCTGCGCTCCGCCGGCTTCTCCGTCACCTGCGACCGCCCCGGCCGCGGCGGACTGCGCCATGTGGTGTACCTGGCCCGGTTGCAGCAGCGCCCGGAGGGGCGCCAGCAGGGTGGCTCCAAAAGGCGTTAGGCGCCTGCCCTGGCGGCGCCTAACGCCGCCTTTCAACGGCGTGCTACCCCCTGGCCAGGGTCCCGAACTCCGCGCCGGCGTACTGTACCGCGGACGGGTCGTCGGCCCTGGGGGGGGAAACCGCATGTACACCGCCGCAGGCGGGGCATCCCTGGACGAAGGTTCTCAGCAGGAAATCCTTCCCGCATTCCTGGCAGAGCACCTGCAACCCGCCGTTTGGCAAGGCCGAGAACGCCACCCGCCCGCCATGGGCAGCAAGAACAAATTCCACCAGCTCCTTCCCGGTGGCGTAGGGTCCCCCCCCACTGGAGCTACCCGAACCGCAATCGCACATGCTTCCTCCTCTGTTCCGATGTTTTCCGCTATCTGCCGCAAAAGTTACCGCGCAAGACGCACTCCCGCCTTGACCTCCGTCAAGAAACCTCTTTTGTCACCGCACTTTTTCCTCTCCCCAGGCGCCGAGACGATCTTCCCCCCACAGGGGCCGAAAAACCTCCCCCCTCAATTGCAATGGTTTTGAATTCCAGTATATTGTTTGAGAATTTTTTAACCTTTTTGCAGCGAGGAGATGGTGTCAGATGCAAGAGAAAAAAGAGCCCATCGAGATTGCCGACATCGGTGCCGTTAACAGTCACGACCATCTCTGCCTGCTCTACCACGGGGAGGGGGAGATCCTGAACCCTGTGCTCCCTTTCATACAGAAGGGGGTGGCCATAGGCGAGCGCTGCATCTACCTCCACGCGGCGGAGGAGCGGCTGGAGCGGCTGCTGAAAAATGCCGTCGCAGCGCAGAAGGAGGACTCCGGCGCGCTGGTCCTGGTGCCGATGCAGGAGATCTGGCTGAAGGATGGCGTGTTCAAGCAGGAGCGGGTGCTGAAGTTGCTGCAAAAACTCTGCTCCGGAGCCATCGACGAGGGGTTCAGCGGCAGCCGGATCATCTGCGACATGGCCTGGGCCGCCCGTGAGGGGAAGCAGCTGGAGTTGCTGCACCGCCTGGAGCGGGAGCTGACCGATTTCGCGTCGCGAAACGAGGTGACCCTGCTCTGCCTGTACAACCGCGAACTTTTCCAGCCGGACCGGGGGCTGGAGCTGGCAAAGATGCACCCAAGCCTCATCGTGAATGGCAGGGCGTGCGACAACCCGCTCTTCATCCCGCTGGGTCTGGACCCTCATGCCAAGCCCGCCGGCTGCGAACTGGACGTCTTCCTGGCGGCGTCTCAGCGCCTGGCTGCGGTCACCGCCGACGGCGAGAGACTCAAGCAGGAGCTGGAGCAGGCTTATGCAGCCCTGGCGCGCAAGATCTACGAGAACTGGCAGGAGGAGGACACCCTGCGGGCGAGCGAGCAGGAGATCCACGAGAAGGATGAGGCGCTCTTGGAGCACAAGAGGCGTCTGCAGACCATCCTGCAGCACATACCTGCCCTGCTGATGGCCTTTGACACCGGGGACCGCCTGGCCGCCTGCAACCACGAGTTCGAAAGGGCTACCGGCTTCAGGGTGGAAGAGGTCATCGGCAAGCCGATGCTCGACCTGTTCCATGTCGAAGGGGAGCTGCGCGAAGAAGTCATAACGGCGCACCCGCCGCAGGGAGGGGATTACCGCGGCAGGGAATGGAGCCTCCGCTGCAAGGACGGCACCCTGAAGACCATCTCCTGGTCCAACATATCGCGCTACGTCCCGATCAAGGGGTGGGTGAACTGGATCGTCGGGCTGGACGTGACAGCGAGACTGCATGCCGAGAACGGGGTGAGAGGCCTGAAAGAGGAGCTTGATGCGAGAAACGGCGAAGTGCAGGCGTTCGGGGAGGCGGTCTCCAACGACCTGAGCGGCAGGCTCGCCAGGATAAGCGAGGACTGCCTCCAGATGCAGAAGCTCTACGGCGCGCAGCTTTCCCCCCCCTGTCTGGAGATGCTGCAAAAGGTTTGCGACGCCGCCTTGGAACTGGCGGGCCCCATCGCCGCCCTGCAGCGTCTGACCACCCTCTCCGCGGCCGGACTGCAGCCCGAAGAGGTGGATCTTAGCGCCATGGCCTCGGAGATCGCCGCCCAGCTGACCGATACCGGCGCCCGCCCGGTGACCTTCCGCATCGAGGACGGGGTGACGGTAACCGGCGACCGGGAGATGCTCCGCCTCGCCATGGAGCAGCTGTTGGAGAACGCCTGGAACCTGACCCTGGGGGTGAAGCACCCGGTCATCAAGTTCGGCACCGCGCAGGTCAGGGGGGAGCGCAGTTTCTACGTGAGCGACAACGGGCCAAGGCAAGGCGAGCAGCTTGCCAAAGCCGCTGCAGGAAAAGCGGAGGGGGCGGACCGGATCTCCTGCGGTATCGGCCTCGCCACCGTCCAGAGGATCATCAACCTGCACCGCGGCAGGATCTGGAGCGCGGAACAAAACAGCAGGGGGGGGACCTTGTACTTCCAGGTGTAGGGTCCGGGGAGGGCGCTCCTTTGGGGGTGCTTGCACGGGGAGAAGGGGACTGCCATGAAAAGCGCTCACAACACGCCGCTTCCGGTCGTGGTAGTCGATGACGACGAAGAGATGCTCATGGTGTACGCCATGCTTCTCAAGGGGCACGGCATCGGGCCTGTGGTGACCTTCAACGACGGGCCGCAACTGCTTCCGTTTCTAAGGCGCAACGAGGCCGCAGCACTGGTCCTCGACCTGTCGCTCCCAACGACGTGCGGCGTGGAACTGCTGCAAAGCGTGGTGGAGGAATTTCCGCAACTGCCGGTCCTGATCAGCAGCGGTACCAAAGAGGTGAGACAGGCGGTCTCATGCATGCGGGCCGGCGCCTGCGACTACCTCATCAAGCCGATTGACAACCTGGTCTTCCTTGCGGCGATCGACCGCGTCCTGGGGCTTTCATGGGCGTCGGAGCACCACTGGGAGAAAGAGGCACCTTTCCCCGAGATCGTTACCGAGGACCGTCAGATGCTGGCCCTTTTGAGGCGGACCAAGGCGGTATCGCGCTCGGGGCAGCCGGTGCTGATAACCGGAGAAACGGGAGTGGGCAAGGAGCTGTTCGCCGCGGCGGTCCACCGTTACAGCGGGAGCACCGGGGCTCTGGTCACGGTGAACGTGGCGGGGCTTGATGACGCCGTCTTCTCCGATACCCTCTTTGGCCACAAGAAGGGGGCCTTCACCGGCGCGCAGCAGAACCGGGACGGGCTGATCCGGAAGGCTGCGGGAGGGACCCTGTTTCTTGACGAGATGGGGGAGTTGAGGGAGCTGTCGCAGATAAAGCTCTTGAGGCTGATACAGGAGCATGAATACCTCCCTCTTGGTTCGGATGCCCCGGCGCAAAGCGATGCCGGCATCGTGGTCGCCACCAACCGCGACCTGAAGCGTCTCCTGGAACGGGGTCTGCTTCGGGAGGATCTCTATTACCGGCTCTGCTGCCACCAGATCCATGTCCCGCCGCTTAGGGAACGGAGCGCGGACATACCGCTGTTGCTGGATCACTTCGTGGCCCAAGCGGCGCGCCACATGGGGAAACAAAAGCCCTGGTACGCGGCCGAGCTGCCGCGCATGCTGGAGCGCTATCATTTCCCCGGCAACGTGCGCGAGTTGCAGGCGATGGCCTACGATGCCGTGGCGCTGCACGAGAAGGGGCCGCTTCCGCTTTCCAGTTTCAGGAGCAAGATCGATGCCTTGTCGGGGGAGTCTTCCCGCATCATAGCCGAGCACGAGGGGGTCACCGTCACCTTCCACGGGTTCCCCAGCATGAAGGAAGCGCAGACGCTGCTGATCAGCGAGGCGCTGCGCATGTCAAACGGCAACCAGGGAGAAGCGGCCTCCCTTCTCGGCATCTCGAGGCAGGCGCTGAACAACCGTCTCAGAAGGAAGGTGACCGCCCCCTGAAACCAGCAACATCGGTTGCACCTGCCACGAAGGTTGCCCGAGACAAACCCGCCAGCGGCAGGGCTCCGCGTCCCCCATCAGGAGAGAATACAGATCGGTTGCTAGGCAAGCCAGGCCCTTTTGGGGCGCCCGTTCCTGCAACTTGTAGGAATGACGGCTTTGGCCGGGAGAGTCAGCCTTGGGCACGATTGCTGCTGCTGTAATGGAGGGGGGGAGCCGGTTTTCCGGGACGCCAGCGGAGAGACGATGTTCAGCTATGAAGTGGTCAGCGGAAACGGGGCTGGTGAGGTGACGGTGGTGATCTCGGGAGATGCCGTGTTCACGCACAGCGAGGAGATTGATCGGGCGCTCTGTGATGCGCTCGATACCTGCGACAGCCTCACCGTGGATGTCGGCGCCGCAAAGGAACTGGACCTCACCTTCAGGGTACTCCTTTGCTCGCTGCACAGGCGCTCCGAGCTGATCAACAAGAGCGTTTCGGTGCGGGATACCCGGGCACCGGGACGCAAGGAGCGCCAGTCAAGGTATGCGCGGGTCGATGGCTGCCTGTCCAAGGATGCCAGCGGCCTATGCTCGCTTTGGCACGGTTCAGGTGGCGGTAAACGATGACCCCTGGCGAGGCAAGCCACGGGAAGGCTCCTCATACGAACAGGTCCTGTCCCTCAAGGGAGAGGGGAGGGGGAAAGGTCATGAAAGGGGGTGCCCAATGGCCGAGATGTTCAAGGAAAAGAGGACAAACGGGGAGGGCAGGTACTTGAATATAGACAAGGAAATAGCATCGAGTATGCTGAACGCCTCATATGCGGTCGATCTTAAGTCGGCGGTGCATACCTCCTTGGAAACCATCAGGAACATGCTCCTTGAGAGGCCCAACAACGAGGAAATAAGCATCCTGACTCAGCAGGTGGAGCGCCTGCTGACCGAGCAGACCGAGAGGCTCGAATCGATAAACAGGGACCTGGAGGCCTTCAACTACTCGGTTGCCCACGACCTCTGTGCGCCGCTGAGGAGGATCTGCGGCTTCACCCGGGCGCTGCAGGAGCAGTATGCAGAAAGACTGGACCTGGAAGGGATGGACTACCTGGAGCGGATATTCAAGTCGTCGCAGCACATGAACGACCTGATCGAGGCCCTCTTGCAGCTCTCCCAGCTCTCCTATCTGAACCTGAAGCGCGAGGTGGTAGACCTGTCGGAGATCGTGAGCGACACGGCGAGTGACCTTAAGCAGGGGACCCCGGAAAGAAAGGCAGAGTTCCTGATCCAGCCGCGCATCCGCACCTTTGGCGACGGAAACCTCCTGGAAATCGCGATAAAGAACCTGTTGAGAAACGCATGGAAGTTCACCCAGATGCGCGAGGTGGCCCGCATCGAGTTCGGCGCGAGGGAGGTTGCCGCCGACAAGACCTGCTTCGTGCGCGACAACGGCATAGGTTTCGACATGTCCAACGCGGAGAAGATGTTTCATGCCTTCCAGCGTCTGCACTCGAGCTCCGAGTTTCCCGGCAACGGTATCGGGCTCACCACCGTGCAGAGGATCATCAACCGCCACGGCGGACGGGTCTGGGCGGAGGGGGAGGTGGACAAGGGTGCCACCTTCTATTTCACGCTGCAGTCGTGCATCACCTGATAGGGAAAAGAGCGCTTTCGGGCCGCCCCCGGATCTGCTATCATCGCTTCACATTAAAGAGGTGGAGGCGGCTGATGCATGAGATGTCGATAACCCAGAGCGTGGTGGAGATCTGCGAGGGGCATGCGGCCGGGCGGAAGGTGACCGACGTGGTCCTGGAGATCGGCGAGCTTTCCGGTGTGGTGCCGGAGAGCATCGAGTTCTGCTTCGAGGCGTGCAGCAAGGGGACGCTGCTCGACGGGGCCAGGCTCAAGGTGGAACTGGTCCCCGGGGTCGGCAGCTGCCCCGCCTGCCGCGGCGAGTTCCCCATCGGGAGCCTCTTCGATCCCTGTCCCGGGTGCGGTGCCTTCGGGGTGGAGATCGTCTCCGGGGAGGAACTGAGGGTGAAGGAGCTGGAGCTGGAGTGATCAGTTGCGTCCCGCCAAGGGACAAAATGATACAATCGCGGGACAGAAGTACCCAGAAAAAAGGAAACAAAAGCGGCGCCGCGCGGACCATCCCCGCGGCGACCGCTTTTTTTGTGGCGTGATTTCAGCGACTTCCGTGCCTGAAAATCGTTTACGGAATTGGCACGGGTGTTGCCGTATACGTGCCGTTTGTGATTTATTCTGAGGGAGGGCGTTATGAAAGAAGAGGAGATGTTTTGCGAAGGGGTTACCCGCAGGAGTTTCATGAAGGCCTGTGTCACCGCCACGGCCATGATGGGACTTCCCTTCGCCATGCATACGCAGGTTGCGGAGGCTGTCGAGAAGAACGGAAACCCTGCGGTGATCTGGCTCCATTTCCAGGAGTGCACCGGGTGCTCCGAGTCGCTGTTGCGCTCCAACCATCCGACCATATCGACGCTGATCCTGGACATGGTCTCGCTGGACTACCACGAGACGCTGATGGCCGGCGCCGGGCACCAGGCCGAGAAGTCGCTGCACGACTCCATGAAGGCAAACCACGGCAAGTACATCCTGGTGGTTGAGGGGGCCATCCCGACCAAGCAGAACGGGATCTTCTGCAAGATCTCCGGCAAGACCGCCCTCGAGTCGCTGCAGGAGGCGGCCAAAGGTGCGGCGGCCATCATCTGCATCGGCACCTGTGCCTCCTACGGGGGGATCCAGTCCGTCTCCCCGAACCCGACCGGCGCGGTGGGCGTCAGGGACATCGTGAAGGACAAGCCGATCATCAACATTCCCGGCTGCCCGCCGAGCCCCTACAACTTCCTTTCCACCGTCCTTTACTTCCTCACCTTCAAGAAGGTGCCCGAGCTGGACGAGCTGGGCCGCCCCAAGTTCGCCTACGGCAGGAAGATCCACGAGCACTGCGAGAGGCGCCCCCACTTCGACGCCGGCCGCTTCGCCAAGGGTTACGGCGACCCGACCCACGCCCAGGGTTACTGCCTTTACAAGCTCGGCTGCAAGGGGCCCGCGACCAGCGCCAACTGCTCCGTGCAGCGCTTCAACGACGTGGGGGCCTGGCCGGTCTCCATCGGGCACCCGTGCATCGGCTGCACCGAGCCGGATATCCTCTTCAAGACCGCCATCGCCGACAAGGTCCAGATCCACGAGCCGACCCCCTTCGACAGCTACGCGCCCGTTGACCTGAAGGAGAAGGGGAAGGGGCCGGACCCGCTGACC
>Ga0209317_1000678_pt1 | contig 37756 bp, 27 predicted proteins | sample RifGroB2_FD_183994 | JGI IMG/M metagenome (GOLD analysis project Ga0209317, IMG submission 183994) | Soil microbial communities from Rifle, Colorado, USA - Groundwater B2 (SPAdes) (version 2) | ecosystem: Environmental > Terrestrial > Soil > Unclassified | place: Rifle, Colorado | collected... | reverse complement strand
CCCCGCCGCCGAGATCCGCATCCACAAGGCCAGCCTTCATTTCGTCCACGGCTCGACAGAGCGCTAAATCCGCCAACCCTGCCTTTTTGGCCCACTTGTGAAACTCCCGGTTTTTGAGGATCATAGTTTTTTATACCACTAAGTGCAACCACGTTCAAGTGGGAAAAAACAGAATGCCCAGAGACGACGCTTCCCGGCTTACCCCCCGCAGTACTTCCACATGGTACGGGCTAATCCTCCCGGACAAGTTGAAGGATATGCGTTCACCAGGAATATATGTTCATCTTTTGTGAACATATAGTTTTTGTGAACAGAAGACAGTGTTTTCTTACTTCAAGGGCTGTTTAGCCTCGCACTAGCACCTCTGGCCGCCCTTTCATCACCGCCATAGATGGCGGCCATATGTGCGGATCATGCTGGCGGAGCTATTTCCATCAGCTCACCGTAGGTCTCCACCGGACCGACGTGGCAGGTAACCCCCTTGCCGGTACGAGCCAGCCTCTCGTTTATCAGCTCTGTCATCCGCTCGGCCAAGGCTGCATCCCCAATCGGAACATATGTAGCGGTCCCCTTGGGGAGGATGGCCAGTATCATCAACAGTCCTTCGGTTCTCTGCGAACCAGCTTTTGCTGTCGAAATGAGACATTGAGCAGGACTTAGGGGGGTGCGGTAGGCGAAGTATGGCGAATGGAAGGCCCCACCCACCCTCAAGAAGAACGGTGTGACCGGATGATAATGGGTCTTTGGCTGTATGTCGATAAGATGGGGCATGACGGTGACCCGGCCGCCGGAGAGTTCCTGCACCATTTTCTCAAGGTGATTGTGAGCCGGAACGCCTCTCAGGGACAATTCGGTGCAGCCGTTGGGATAGTGCACGGTGACCTTGGCAGCTGATACCTGGAGGAGATCGTTGCCCAAGCGAATGATCTGTTTGAAGGCTTCCTTCATTCCCAGCGATACCTGATACCGCAGAGACGTGTCACGGAGACGGAATCCCAGGCTGGAAAGAAAGTCCTCGCGGTTGGTTCGCAGGCCCTCAATCTGGTGCACCACGGCGGAAGCGCCCAGTTCAGCCAACAAGCCAGGCTGTTTTTCGGACTCCGCATCCCTGATTCCCCGGAGCTGCCGCACAATCTCCCATATAGGTTGCGCCCACCGTTCGTGGCTCAGGTGACGATTCGGATCCTGTAGAAGCTCGGTCAAAGCATCCTGGGGAGGTGCCGCTTCGGCGCCCTTGTTGAGAGGTGCCCCAAACAACTCATTGTCCCGCATTTTTCGGCCTATCTCAGGATCACGTCCCCGAAGGCGGGTTATCTTGTCAGCCAAATCACGCGCTACCTTGAATCCACTGGCGACTTTGTCGTCGCTGCACCGGAGATCCGAGGTGACGATTCCGAAGGGATTTCCCGAAGCTGCGGCGATCTCCTCGCATGAGGCCGCAGACTCGCGCACAATATCGAGACTCCATTGTAAGCCGGAAAGAAACTTCTCCCATTCCTGGCCGGCGCGCGAGCCAGAGGCAAAGCCGTGAGGCGGCAGAAAGACCGCAGCGCCCTGCGACATAAGCTTCTCTTGCAGGCCGGGACACAGCTTCTCCACCGTAGCTGGAATGTAAATATCGGTCGATGGCAGGTCTTGATCCTGCAGCACGCCCAAAATAACCCGTTGGATTTCACCGGCGGAAGGCTGGGAGGAGAAAGCGCGGCTGTGCATCTTGTTCCTTTGTTCATCAAGAACGAGAATGCGCCAGATCGGGTTGGCAGGCTTACCCTTCTGATACTTGATCTGACCTGATTTGAGCTGATGATAGTGGCCGGAAGGCCCGACCATAACTTTGAGTGGCTCTGTCATAATTCTCTCAGTGTATTTGTGCTGTTAACCGGGATGAATCAGGCGGTTCCTGGCGCTTCTCATGCCGTCAAATATGGATCGAACGACTTCATCGGGGAAAAACGGCGGCAATTCGCCTGCCACCTGCTCGATCACCCCATCCATCTCCTCCAGAAGTTCTTTTATGATCTTCTCCATTTCATCTGCTGGAAACCGGCAGGCCCGAGCCGTTGACAGCCAATGGCGGTAAAGGATCTTGTCCCAGTGATAATGATTTCTTTTCCCTCGGGCGGCCATGGCCATCTTCATTTTCTGCGAGTCAAGCTGTCGCTTTGCGAGGAGCGGATACGCGGACATGACGTCATATGCGGGTGTGAGCCGGTAGCTCCCTCCGGACATCAGGAAGATGCTGAAATTCTTGGCATGGCCGTCTATGGCGCCGAGCAGCCAGAAAAGCACCTGGGTTTTGAGAAACAGACGCCGATCCGACAAGGCATCGACCGATCCCAAAAGCAAGGTCATGATCCTTTCCATGCCAGGGCCCCCATCGCTTTCGTATTTCAGGGCCGGCGGGATGTTCAAGGCCTGGCACATGTCCTCCTGCGGCAACCGGATCAGCCAGGAACGGTCATCGGCCCAACGGCGATCAAAGCGTTTCACGACCAGGACCTTTACGTCGTCGAAAAAGGCGATGTCCGCGTCAGCGACCGGGATTCCGTACGCCTTGAAAATCAGGTGGCAGAGCCACTCGTTCTCGACACTGTCGGTAAGATCCATGCCGCTGTGAACGATCCTGCCGATGGGGAGCTTAAAGATGTGGCTGGTGGGAGTGACGCCCAAAGGACGGTACCATTTGTCATCCATCCTGAGCAGCGCTGTTTTTTCCTGAGCGCCGGCAATTGATATCCGGAAATCATCATCCTTCATGCCGAGCGGCATGGTGGCGTAGTTGCGCAAGATGTCGGCGATTTGCGACTCCGTGAGTTCCACGGCGTTGATTCGCCGGACGTCCAGGGAGGCGGCGTCTTCCGGGAGGAGCTGTAAGGCGCCGACACAATCCCTGCCAACATGCCACAGGAGATCAAAGCACCTGTTGCTCCTGGCGCTGAAACGCGCTTGAATGCGGCTTCGAATCGGCTGGCTGTCCGGCAGCAGGTTCTCAAAGAAATTCTCGACTACATCGCCAGTATAGACCCGCTGGCTGAGCGGCAGTGAAAGAGACAGAGGACGACTTAGCTCTGACTGCAGCCACTCCCCGCCGTACTCGAAACGAAGCTGCCCGACCGCTGTCCTAGTCAGACTGCCGACTCTTTGCCCATTCATGAACAGATGAAGATCCGCTGTGATCCTGGGACGTGCCATCTACCAGAGATCTCCTTTCCCCTCTATCACCGGCTTTTGCCGGGGCTGCACGGTTACTTCAAGATCGAGGGCAGCTAGGAGGCGAAAGAGCGTGTTCAGTTCCGTACCAGGATTTCCCTTTTCGATTTTGGAAATGGTATGCTGCTCCATCCCCACGGAATGCCCGACCGCCTTTTGCGAAAGCCCCTTTTTCTTTCGTTCTGCCCGTAGTGCCTGCCCAAGGCTTTCCGGGGAAATAATCTTCTGAATCATATTTACCCCTCTACTAACGAGACAGGATTATCGTTGCGAAACAGATTTATACTAGATACGACATAATGTCAAAATATATTCGTCACGACATAAATCAAGAAAATACCCGAGAGGGTATCTAAATAAGGGAAATCTCAAGATGACGATACGACGATGGTACCCGTCTGGACCGGATAGAGGCGGCCCTGTGGCCGCTTTTTTATTGGAAAATGTTGCAAATTATGGTAGTTACAGGTTCCAAATCAATTCGATGAGAGGTCCGGGAGATGACGAAAGCCGATTTAGCCGATATTCTGAAAGAGAAGCTCTCTTATAGTAAACAAGAAGCAATCGAATTGGTGGAACTCACCCTTGGAGTCCTCAAGGATGCGATTGTAACCGAAGGGCATGTAAAGATAAGTGGGTTCGGGAATTTTATGGTCCGGGAGAAAGCTGACAGAACCGGAAGAAACCCGCAGACCGGTGAGACTATTACTATTTCATCCCGGAAGGTTCTGACGTTCAAACCGAGCACCACATTAAAAAGTCGAATCAAACAAGACTCATGTGGTAGCTGAAGCGACGAAGTAGCAGAGGTTGACAACGATTTCAGAGTAGTCATTTAATGCTCCCTCAGCTCAGGTCCACCAAGGCACAAACAGTAGTAGACCTTTCCCAAAAAACGCAGGAAGGCATGGAAACGCAGAAATTCAGAACCTGAACACCTTGTGGGATACCTGCAGTGCCTCAATTAGATCGGATTCTTCGGCGGGTAGTGCTGCCGGAGAATATTTTGCGGATCGGACACATCGTTGATAGGTATCGTGGTGCCAGCGCGCAATATTGGTTTCAGTGACCGTATCCCCATGGGCAATCAAGCCCTGCACCTCCAAATCGCTGAACTCGTTCAGATCGGTTCTAACTCTTGCGAGCAGGCTGACAACGCTGTCGGACCAGCCGATTTGCGGTAGAAGTGAACCTGCCGCGCCTCTTCCTGGTTCAACTTCGCGGTACGAGCGACAGCTATTCTCCAGCTTGAAGTAAATGCCAGGCCACGTTCCGCTGTTGAGCTGCTGCATAATACTCCGTCTATCCCTATTGCTTACCTGCTCCATCAGGATGTTGTTGATACGTAACGCCGAATTAAAGAAGCTGTACGTATAGTTGTTGTGAGCAAACCGGTTGGATGCATCGCCGATTACCACGAACGCGTTCTTACCCCTCTTTATCTCACTGTCGATAGAAAAGTACCCCAAGTTGTCAAAGATGCCGCCATCCGAGAGATGTATTAAATCCGGGGCATAGCTCGGGCTGGACGAGTCTTCTTTCTTGGCGTTCCTCAGAAAAAACTTCCTGCCTCTGAGGTCAAGCTTCATTGGTGAAAATAGAGCAGGGAAACACGCGCTTGCCGTGACCGCATCAGAAACCTTTATGTGATTGATGTCGTAGGAGTATCCAATCTTGTAATCGCCGAAGTCTACGTTGTCGAACCTGAACCTGGCGCCGTTGTTGAGGTTTGTAGCATTGAAGATGCAACGGACGTTCTTGGACAGGTTGTTTAAGGTCCTCCCCTCAAAAAGCAGTAGATCGAGCTGCTCAGCAAAGACCTCTGAGTTCTGTTGGGCAGCGTAAAGTGACAGGATATTTCCGGCTCCCCCCATGACATTCGCAAGGCGGCCCAGTGTCCTTTTGACAGTGGCTAGAAACCTGTATCGCAGCAGGAGCTTTCTCGGATTGAGTTTGGTGAACGTGATGAGTGGTGCGACGACCAGGCGGTCGAAATCCTCAACCGTCTTGATCTCGTCATAGACCAAGCCAAAGAGACCGTTGGTGATACTGCCTCCGGAAACGGAGCTTATCACCTTGATGTTGTCCTTCAAGCCCAGTCTTACAAGGCATCTGAGAACACCAGCATGGAAAAAAGTGGCCCTAAATCCGCCACCTGAAAGAGCGCAGACTATGTCCTTTTCAAACATGCCTCTCCTCCGGGCTCATTCTCGATAATCTCGGGTTTTATCACTACGATTACTTCGCCAAGCATGATGTTGGCGGAAATGTTGAAGTTTATTTCACCGGACCGCCAATTGAGAAGAACATGGAGAGGCGGGAACGGGTTGAACTGGTCAAGCAGATACTGCTGTGCTAGATGATGAACGTCACGCGGTGACAACACGGTCAAGCCACTGTTCGGATGAGAATGCCAGTCACCAATGTAGCTCATCCCGAAGGTTTGGACTGCTTTCAGAGCAAAGTTGGCCCAGCCGAGCCGATCAGTGCACACGAACTCAGTCGGCGAGGCAAAGTAAACGTCCTTGAACTCATCTAAATCAGCAATCCCGAGGACGCCAAGAATGTTGAACTCAAGAGCGTTCTCGTGGACTTGCCTTGTGCCAGTCAGGACTCCCCCCGTTTCATTCGGAGCATGCCTGGTTGCTGTATTCTTCAAGGAATTCGCGGCACTCGGAAAGATGTTAACAATCACATTCGGCATGGTTCTCAATTCTGTACCTTTTCAGGGAGTACCGGTCAGGGTGGGAGTCCTTCCAGGCAGCAGGCTCCGGATTCGACTGCCAAATGAAAAAATTGGGTCCTGTTTTCTGAGGCTGCGAAAGCCTCTCGATTATCAGCTTGGCGGACAGGTTGGCGATAAGACCAATATCCGACGGGGTGGATACATATGAAGGGTTCCCACAGCCGACTGCTTCTGAGAAGTACGGCACGTAGGGGACCTGAAGTTCCTCGTTTTCCTTCTGGTGGAGGAAAAGGCAATGTTGGCATCCCAATGAAAGATCATCCTGGAAGTACACGGCGCCCCATGTGCAGTCATTTTGGCCGTAGACGAAAACACCTTTTTCGAACTTGAGCGCCCGCATAACCCTTGAAATGATGTACTCGTTGTAAAGGTCGCCAATGGCGATTATGAAAATATGCGGGTCAAGTTTCGTTATGTCAGGATAGGCATCGAGGACAGTGATCCTTGAGCCGAAGTCTGCGTCTTTCGCTATTGCCACCTCTTTGAAGGCGTCAGTTTTATTCTTGCCGATGTCAATTTCACGGTAACAACTTCGAGTAGTGTTCTCTAAATCGACCCTGTCATTGTCTGCAATATAGAGCTTTTCTATCCCGCTTTGCAGTAGCGTTATCCCAAGCATACTGCCAATCGCGCCGATACCCAAAAGCCCTATCCTCTTATCCGCCAGCTTTTCAAATTCGCTGGCGTGCCGACTGAACAAGACCGGCCGGGAAGAGACTCGTGCATGGGGGAGCAGCGTCAACTTCGATTCGTTTTTGCGCAAAACGACGATGTCATGATGGCGGAGTCCCTTGTTGAAAAAGACCACCACCACGTAAATCTCATCCCGGATATTCTGCAGAAATAGATTTGCTTCAGCGATTCCAGATTCTCGCTCAAGCCAGATGAGGAAGTTGATATCGTCATTACGGTGGTCATAGTGCTGGACGGCCGGTACGTTCAAGAAGTACACTCGCCGTCGACTTGTGTCTGCAAATTTATTCGGGACAACGAGCCCTGTCGTGGAATCTGCAGCTACGGGGAGTTCAGCCACGCCAAAGAGACCTTTCTGGCCGACTTTTGTGGCGCTCGCAATGATCTTGCCCTGCCCCGCCTCGACTACTTTCTCCAACACGTCCCAGTTGACGTAAAACTGGGTATGGTCCACGGCGCCGCGAGATTCGAAGATGAATGCAAACTCGGGAGATTCATTGACCGTGTAATATTCCCTGGTGAGATGAGCTTCAATGAGCTTCAGAATTTGCGTTTCAACAAGGGCGGGCGAAGTAAGGCCGAGGCCAACCTGTGGGAAGATGTCGGAATATCGCGCCCAGCACTGGAACCCGTTGAGCGAGTGCATTGAGGAAAGCACATGGTTTGGGTCGTGCAGTCTTGGCAGGAGCAGAGGAAAGTGTTTCTGGAATTTCACCTCGATTAGAACTTCCTTGGGTTGCCCACCCGCCTCAGTGAAGTGGTATGTCTTGGAGAAGATCAGTACATCATCGTCTGCCTTCTCCGAGAATCCCGATTCTGTGTATGCCTTTTGCAACAACTCAAGGAAGCTCATGGAGGTATCTCTATGCGTTGTGCGGGGTCACGGGCAGCGCCGACCCACCGATAAAGAAGTTGCTGATCGACCCGTCTTCCTTGGCATTCCCTGGGAAAAGGGACTTGATTTTTTTCTTGAGGTCAGCGTAGGTCGTGATTGACGTCGGCGGAGAACATATGCCGTATTCGTCGATGACGAAGTAGATGTTGTTATCGTTGTCGGTTCTTTTGATCACCCGTGTGTCGTCTCCGTATGCTTCGAGCGCGGCAGAGTGCGGGTGTTTGTATTTGTTGTCCTTCCCGCAGGAAATGATCACGTAACCCGGCTTGATCGTGGCCAAGAATTCTTCGTCCCACTCGTCGTGCCCGTTCCTTTTGACATCCGCAAGGCTTTCTTCAACGTCATCTTCCGGGACGAAAAGAGAGTTGGAGCCATGGTGGGAAGCGCTGAGGACGAAGGCCGGCAGCTTCTCCTTGTGGTACTGCATGAGCCTCTTCATGCACTCCTGGTTGGCATCTCCGAGGAACAAGACCTTGGTCCCGTTCAAGTCTACAGACACCACAGAGCACTGGTTATGAACCCGGATTTTTTCGGATTGGTCCTTGAACTTATCGGAGTCTTCAATGGATTTTGGCGGGGAAAGTGCGGTGAATTTAATGACATTGCTGCCGTACTCTGTCCCGGCCGTGATCCGTGTCTCGCTCTGGTTGGAAGAATCCTTCCGCAGTTTGTTGTACGCCTTGTAATCAGCGGTGTTCCTGTCTTCGATAAAGTCGTAGTCCGGATGGTAAATTTTGCCGACGGAAATCTCGGCGTCGTTGACGAAGAAATCCAGGCCACCGATGTGGTCGTCATGGGGATGGGTAATGATCATGGAGTCAACGTAGTGGACGTCCTTGCCATCCTTTTTTATCTTGGGGATGCTGTCCTTAACGAGTTGAACGGTGTCGACTAAATCGCGGTCTGTATCCACCAGCAATGTTGAACACGTCACCTCGCCCTTGTCCGGGATGACTCGTTTGACAATGAGGGCGCCCTCGCCCTGGCCAACATTGAGAAAGAATACGTGATAGTGGATCTTGTCAGCCATGGTGATGCTGCCTCCTTTTCTTGCAGAGTTGGGACCCGGCAGTCTTTTGCATTCGCCACGTCCGGTGATTAGCAACTAGATATAGTAGGATTTTACGAATTGCCACAAGATATGACGGCTTCTTGGATTTGTCAACCCTTCCTGTAAAGACCGTAAAGACAGCCGCGAACCAGCCAATTCATCTCGGTGCGTCAACCTATAACATAGGGATGTGACAAAATAAGCCGTAGGCCAATAAGCACTACTACAATTCCACGAAACCCCCTAGCCCACTGCATGCGACCTACAATCAGTGGTCTCCTATTTTGCGTAGTTGACTTCTCACCCGAGCACCTTCTTTTTCCAATTTTAGAACTCTCTCTAAAAGGAGTTTATTTTCATTATTCTTAGTAGCGAGATCGCTTAATACCAGAGTTAGGCTGTGCTCATTTTTCATATTAGTCATTTGGAGCTTTGATACTTCTTGTTTTAAATCTTGCTGCTTAGGGTTCATTATTACTATCAAGAATGAGATGGATAATGCAACTAGAAAGTTAATTATCAGACCGTAGCTTGAATATAATATATTATTACGCTTAACATTATAAAGACTATTTAACTCTGCATTTACTGCTATGTTTAACAGTTGCAGCTTATCATTTTTAGTATTCACATCCTGTGGAAAGATATCATATACTCGATTGTATTTCCCTAAAACTAGCAATGAAAGTATTGTACCTATTGATACGGAAAGCAATGAATAGAAAACCAATGAAATAGTTATAACCTTGAAAGCAAAACCACTTGCATGAAAATTTGCGTTCGCAAAAATCTGTGAAAATCCGACTATCATCGAAACTGCTATTGTCACTCCAAAAACGTTTGCTTTTGCTTTGTCTTCCAGGCTCTTTCTTGATTCAAAGGTTTTTATCAAATATTTCTCGGCTATATCTGGAGTTAATTTTTCATACCCCAGCATGTAAGAAAAATTCAATCCACCATTTTCCAGGTCTTCAATTTTTTTATCTACTATCTTGTTAGCTCGCCTAAGCGCATAAAATGGAAAGAAAAGATGCGCGATCTCTATCACCATGTCCTTAAACGAAGCTTTCATCTATGCTCCAAGAAGTCGCAGAGCGTTTCAGGGATTGGAAGTCCTGCTGAATTCACGAGCCAACCCCACTCCCCAGTTGGGTTAACCTCAAGGAAAAAGTAGCATCCGTCAGATTCAATCAGATCTATCCCACCAAAGGATAATCCCAATGAGTTAACTATATTGACACAATTACTTGCAATATTTTCTGGCAACAAAAATGGGACGAATTCAATATTATTTTTTATCCTTCGCCAATCACCAGAAACCCCTTCACCATTCATAAGAATCCTAACAGCATAAACCACGTTTCCAACTACTGTCACTCTTATGTCTATTTTGGGTTGGATGTAGGATTGGATAAAAATTGGAGCAATACTGTTATCGAAAGAAATTATATCACTACCATCAACTAAGTTTGAGTAGATAAAAGCCTCTTTATCCTCCATTCTTAGCACTGCAGTGTCAATAGATTTAACTATATACTTTTCATCTCCATTTATTACAGCATGCTTTGAATTAGTTGCAATGGTTTCAGGACATAGCATACCTATTTTCATTGCGATCCTCAACTGAAGAAATTTATTTTCTCCCCTAAAAGTGGCTAAGGGGTGATTCATCCATTTCGCACAGTCAAATACAGAGAGATTTCGGACAAATGCCATCCATTGTGTCCGTGAGAGTTGTTCTTTTGGAGAAATGTCAGGTCTATAAATATCTCTCAGATAAATAGGAGCACGGTAGTATACGGATTTAAGCCTATCATTGTGGATTTTATATTTTACTTTATCGACAATGACAACCAGCGAACATTCCAAAATGTCGAAATTCACATCATAAATTGACAACAGATCGCGGTTCAACCTGAGATATTTGGCTCCTCTCCTGTCTAATTCTACGCATACATAATCGGTAGCTAGATCAAGAGTATTAGATATGATTAGTATATCAACATCATTCACCTTTTTGATCCTCGCCAGTCTCAATATCACATTTTTTGCTTCTGGGACCGCTGAATACTGGGTCGGATACAGCAGGACTTCCGTCGCATTGTACCCAAAACCCCCTTCTGTGGTCAAAAGCCATTCCAGTCATATCCGGATCACTTTTAGGCAATGGATAAACAAACGCCTTTTCGAGCAAGATGTGGTTTAACATTTAATTACTCCTTTTCTGTGCAGAATAGGTTACGATGACTAACGATTATATCCGTATTCTGCAAAAACCTTCTGTGACTGGTCCGATTCTGAGTACAGAAGAATGTGCTATTGTGCTATTTATATACATTATACCTTGCCACATCTGCGCCTATAACTTCACTGATTACTGCCCGGCTTCGGGAATTGCCCCAGGTCCGGCACTAACTACTTCTCCTTGCGCACGCAATGACTCCCACAGCTGTGCTGGGCCAAGCGAGATTTCCTTGAGCCCGTGTCGTGTCGCACCTTCTTTGAATCCAATGCCTGTTTGCTCATGATCTGGTGGGCCGCCAAGGCATCCTGTCCAACGAGATTATGAACGCAATAATGGTCCGGCGAGTTGGCAAACGACTCTTCCCCCTTGGTCCTTTAGCTTGTGGTGTGTCAGTACCACCTTGGAGAGGTCTACCCCGTCCCGTTGATCAGCCCCCCTCGGGGCCAAGTACCTTCAGGGGTAGTCTTTTGATGCTCCCTCAGCTCAAGTTCACCAATAATTCGTCAAGTCCTTTGGGGCAAAGGCCTCCGAATACCCACACGCTTAGCGGAGAGAATGGTTCTGCGTGAAGAGGCCAGGTTTGCTACTAATGTGTCACAAAGATAAGCGGCATTTCGTCGCCGGAACATCCCTAAAAACGGCAACTCCCTCAATCACTGCGTCCTCAGTCTCAGTCAATATCAAGATGCGCCCCGTCGGGACGCTCCTGCATAACCTGACTTGCCAAAATTATAAAATTTTCCCTGCTTTGTAATGTAAGTTCTTTGAATTTTTCCAAAAGCCATTCGATGCTTAAGTCATCAAGTCTAGAGGTTATGATGGAAGAAATCGATTCCAGCTGATTAACGTGCACATCATTTAAGTAGCTGGGGAAATTTTTTAATAGCTTATAAAGTTGATTCACCTCAGGAGCCGTCATTACATCAATGCCAGCAGCTTCAGCCGCGAATTCGGTGATCCAGGTCAGACTTTTTGTGTCACGAGTTTTTGAGATTATGTCGACAAAGGAGTCGATTACTTCTTCAGGGGACCACGGTGCCTCATCGTCCTGCATGGCGTCCGAGAATTCTGCTTTCAACTGGTCACTTAGTTGCCTGAATTTGCTCCAAGTCAAACCATCATCGGATAAACGTGGATAGTAGGTCCTATACAATCTCAGGGCCTTCCGCATGCTTTGCAGATCCTCCAAGTCAATTGGAAGATTATCGAACAGGCTGACAAGCGACTCGACTTCAGACAGAGTACGGTCGATATCACCTTCGGATTTGATTTTACTGTTGCACAATTCTGAAAGTCGTTTTGTGATAGCCTCTTCAGCTTTTTTCAACTTCACGATAAATTCAGACAATAGGGCTCTATCCTGTGCAATGGCGGGCAGTTGCACACGTTGTTGCATACTTTGTAACTTTTTTAAAAAGTCAGCCCCAACCTGCTTCAATGTTTTAATTTCAAAAACCCGCCCTATCCTGACTGCATCACCATGGGCAGTAATCCAGGACTGAACATCGCGATGAAGTTGTTGAGCTTCCGCAATTTGTTCGGCCTTTTTTACAATTTGAAGCGTGTAAGTCTCCAATACCTCAAGCTCATTATCCAACCCGAGCTTTTTTATATTGGCCCCGACCACCTTTATCATTTTATGTTTAAAATCACCAACATCCGCCGGCGCATCACTTCTGGGAGCCTGATTTTCTAGCCATTCCGGGAAATACTGAACAACTGCTTGTCTACCCTTCTCAATTGAAGGCTGCAATTTTTCGATTTGAGACTCGGTCCAGAGTGGTTTTTCAGACACCATTTTGTCCGATAGGAACTTCAGATCCCCCACCCCCCAAGCAAGCAAGGCAACGTCTCTCTGGGTGAAACCGTTTTGCATCTTTGAAAGCGCCTGATCCATTTTATCATCCGTACTTTCCAAAATTTTCGCGGAAAGGGCGGCCTGCTCCCTGAGACGCTCCTCTCTGTAAACAAGTAGGGGCGGTATTGGCTGTTTCTGCTTCAAACAAATTGCACGCTCCAGACAGCCAACGCGGGCAAGGTGGTTTGAACATTGCTCCCATTCATCGAGTAATAACTCCCACTCCGACGAAGCTTCGCCGATGAACATCAGATTCGCGTTGCCCACCGCGGACATATTTATAAATTTGTTTTTGAATATTTCCGTTTGCAGCCATTGAGCTATTCCCAATTGCTGATCATTCTTTACGATGACAAGCGTTTCAATGCGCGGGGCTATGAAGACACCAAGGAAAAGACCGGCTGATGCGATATTGGCTCCATATGGCGGACGGCATAAGGTCCGGATTGCAGCAGTGAGTGATAACCGCTGGTCCTCCTTTAAGGCGTCATCCCATTTTACGGAAATGGAATGCATTACAGGGTGTTTGGGACGTTTTAAGATATCTCCCCTTTTATCGAAGATACCCCAGGATTCCATGAGAACAGTAATTGCTCGATTTTTTGTTTTTATCGGCTTGGCTATTACAGCATCGTAGTCGAGCTTCCCATAGAGCAGCTCCCTGGTAAGTTCCTGGCAGGTATCCGCGGCATTCCCCTTTGCGGTGCTGAACCCATCAAACGGAAAAACAAAGGGCGTTTTATATATTTTTTGGAAAATTTCCGTCCCGGCCTGATTCAATCTCTGCCTTTCTAAGCCTTCTTTCAGTCCAGTTGCATAACGCCTTTCTTTAAGAAGTGATTCAACCTGGTCGCGAATCGTCCTCGATAGTTTCTCTTTGTGGGCTCCGACCAGATTGCCGAACCTCGCAGAGTCAGCATCACCGATCTCTTGCAGGACCGCGTATTCCGCCAACGATTGTCCCAGCAATCCGTCAGCGTCATGCAAAACCACAAGCAAGATGGGAAGTGCAGTGACGCCAGCCTCGCTCGCTGCTGCCTTTAGGAATTTTTCCGCGTCCTTGAGGGTTGCAAGTGGATCACGATTTTGAGTCACATACGTGTACATTATGGTTCCACGAGCTTCATCCACGTCTAGGGCACCCGCCCAGCGATCTGCGGCTATTTTAATTTGCTGGGCAATAAAATCTGCATTCGAGGTCACGGCTTTGTAACGCCATTCCTTGGTTGTTATTTTATTTTCCTCGGCGAAGTCACAATCAAGATCTCCTAATAAATCGCACCATTCTGCGGCTCTACTGACAAAAAGTTTCGATTTTCCAGCCTCGTCAAAGCTGCTAGCTACACGTTGGCGTAAGAAAGCAATAAAATGCGTACGAGGGACAGCGTCGCCAAGAATATCGAATGCTCTAAAAGCCTCGTCCCATTCCAAGACATTATATTCATCCTGTAGCAACTGAATCCCGTTCTTTGCCTGAGATGCATTAATGCCTGACAGCTCGGCTAGAGCGCACACTGCATCGTCCTTACCCGATGATTGAAGCCCTAGCTTTGAGGCTAAAACAACGGCCCGAAGCAATTTCAGTAAATCCGAAGATAACCGTGAACCATGCCGCGCAAAAACAGAGGCATACGCGTGGGTAATGGTACCTTGCTGACCGAATTCCTCTGAACTCAACAATTCTTGTTGTAGGAACTCCGACCATAAATCCGAAGGAGACAGCAAGAGATTGCCGTTATCTGGAACTGAGACTTCAGCAAATCTTTTAAAAAGGTCATCCAATAACGCTAGGGCCGACCTTTCCTGTAAATGCTTGCCAGCCGCCGCTAGGTAAAAAAGGAACCATGTGGAATAGGGAGAAAGAGGCCAGCAACCTTTTCTAACCACCGAGTGGAATTGACCCGCATCACCCCAGAGGCTGTGATTCCTTGATTGTGGAAACCAGCGGCCGATGTCTGAAATGTATTTGTTTGTTTCTTCTCGGGCTTGCAAATTATCAAACCGAGCATCAAGATAGGCACCTTGCCGCTTTTCAATAAGGCTCGCGATCAGGGTTTCAAGATTTATGGAAAGGTACAATCTATTAGCCGATTGATAGCGGGTCACGTAGCGTAATATTTCATTCTTATACTCAGGCGCTATGCGCTGAACGTATGAATTCAATTCGAATTGAATGAAACCGACAAAGCAGGCATTGTTAGCATTGGCTTGTATCGCTTCAAATAAGTCCTGCAAAACACCATTGCCGGCAATTTGGCTGCGAACTGTCGCGAACTCCATATACTTCCCGAATTCGTCAAACAAAACCAAAAGGCTCCTATACGGTTTGTCGAGCCCGCAATATTCCCTCACAGCTATATCTATGACATCGCGAACCGACTCCCCCGAAAGAGCCCTTATCGGCATTCCTAGCGCAGCGAAAAACTCATGGACTTTGAGGTAGGCCGATTCATCCTGTTGTTCCAATTCTCGAAGAAGTTCGTCTATCGAATCATATTCGCAAGATTTCAAGAGATCTTCCCTGACATCCTGATTAGACATACGAACTAGCGTTGCGGCTTGACCGAATCTTGGACGTAAATCATCAAACGGTTTCGAGTCATGGCCAGCTTTATTAAGAGTACGAATTATCTGTTTGGTGAACTCTGCGGCAAGATCGAAACCTTGCATGCCGTTAAGAGTAACAGCGAGGCAGGGTTTCGATGATTCCTGAAAAATGACGTTTATATCCGAGGCTATCTCGTCATCCGCTGCTCCGATAGAAGATAGTATTTTGCAGGCATTTCCTGAGTCAGGATTACTTACAAGACTCGCGAGAGTTAGTGCTAGGTGGGATTTGCCGGTACCATAGCCGGCAATTGCAAGAGTAAATGGATAATCTTCTAATCCATAACATCTCCTTACAACCGAGCGGGCAAAGCTCGCAGTATCGATGAGGTTATGCCCATGTTGTGTCCCCACATCCTGCTGCCGCACCCCATGGTACTTGGGACCATGGAATACAAAAGCCTCGCTGGCAATTTCGGCTTTAGGTTCGTCGGAGCCGAACCAGTTGATATTGACAGCGCCATTGAAAAGACGATCCCCCCTGAAACTGATGACATCACTGAGCTTTATCGGCACAACCCCTCCTTGAATCAAATCATGTCATCAAAAATCTTACGCCAAGCATTGTCCGCTGAAGCCTTTGGAATAATCAGCCAAGGCTCCATATGACGATCTACTTCAATCAGCCCTTTTCGCGCTACTAGCTCCAACACGCGTTGCAGAGAAGTCACATCCCACCCTGGTATAGTTCTCCAGCCGGCAACTGCGTCTAAATCCGTAACTGAAACTTGATTGCTTTTAGGAAACCATTCACGTATCAACTGTAAAATCCAGGCTCCATAGGCGAAACCCATTTCTTCGACAATCGGAGCTGGTCGACGCACCAGTTGGCCGCCAACCTCTGAAATAGCGCTGCATATTTTGAAAGAGGCATCATCATCATACATTCCGACAAGCGGACCGCTGAAATTACTCCTGCTTGCACCGTACAAATTGCCAAGATAAGATTCTAGGTCTGCTTTGGAAAATGCCATCCCCAATGCGGGGGCGGCAGTAAAAAAGGATTGATACCAAACGTCAGCACCATGCATACCACCGCAAAGATTAAAATGACAAATCCATTGCGTTATGGGAGTTTTCAAAAAAGGATCTTCAAGCAGCACAACACGACCAAAGGGAGTGAGTTGCGGTTTTTTAATGGATGAAGGCTTGGATGCTGAGAGTGTTAATAACCCCATTCCCAAACAATAATCTAAGGTTGCAGGGACTTTTCCACTTGAAACACCAGTAGGTATGCCGGTGGAAGCTGCAATGTCTTGATAATCTCCTTCCCCGCCAGAAGCGGCAAAACGAAGCATCGCGTTGATATACTGGCGTTCCGGCTTGAATGTTTTGTGAAAACTCTTCGGCAATCGCGCTGTCTTTATTGTTTTATTTTTCATTCAGTCAGCGCTCTTCCAATGGAGTTATCGTTATTTTCTGTGCAAGGTTCGACATTTTATTGTTTGTAGTATTAAGACTCGGACCGACAGAATAACATTCGCCTTTTTTCAAATTAGACAATCTGCCTACCCAATCATCAGCTTTTTGTCGGGTCGCAATCGCGGCAATTTCTGCGAAAGCCTTCAGCTCGGTATCAGCTGGCTTGAAGAAAAGTTTGTGATCGGCATTGAACATTCGATCCCGCTCATCTTTTTTCATGCCGCTCATTGTTTGGGTTGCCAATATAAGTGACAGCCCGAATTTCCGTCCCTCTCTCAGATATTTTGAAAGTGGGCTTCCATCTTGATGATCGAGATTCTGGACTTCATCCAAAACTATGACTTTTGGATCGGTCTTTTTCCCCTTTGACTGTAAATAGCCGTAAAGATCCCATAAAATAAACTCAGTTACTAACCTGCTGGAGTGCATGTCCAGACCCGCAAGCTGAAAGATGTGGCAAAGCCTTGTCTTATCGGAGAACAGAGAATCCCAGTTAAAACCTTCGGCACCATAGGCAAAAGGGTTATCCAGTACAAACGGCCTTATTTTGCTGTGGAGGGTCAAAGCCGGAGCTTTTATTTTTTTATCTTCTGTATAGTCGTCAAGTATTTGTAGCATTTTGTCAAGACTCATCTGCGACTTATAGGTTTCAACTCCCTCCATTACCGCTCGATGCAGGACGCTGAATTGTTGATCTCCGATTTGGTAAACTGCATTGAATATCCCGGCGATCCTTTTACCAATTGCGTTTCCAGTTTCAGCCAGTAGAATTCCTCCGTTATCCGAGGACTGGGGCAAGAATGGATTAATCGGCAATGGTTTTTGCCGGATGACATGCTGCAAAGGATCAAGCAGGCGTCGAGTGGTTTCCTCAAGATGGTTTGGAAGAAATCCATTGGTATAATCCACAATAAGACTGTTCTGGCCTGCTTTTGCCATCTCGCAAAGCATGCATTGAATGGCGTAAGTTTTTCCCATTCCGGATGCCCCGAAAATGAGCATATGCCTGTTGGCAAGTCCGGGATGGCCGAATTCCCAGTATATATTTCTGCTTCCGTCCCCGGCCGTCCCCAAAAGTATACGATCTGGTATTTTCTCCAGAGATCCAACAATCCCGCTATCGGTTGACTGAAGAGCTGAATTGTCCAGACTGGCTTGCTGCAGTGCTCCGAGCGACTTATCATCGATTGGACTGATGAGACCAAGTTTGTCGTCGGAAGGCTGCTCATCCGGCGGCAGGCTATCTCCTTCGTGATACACGTCATCAACCGGTTCAAAATTGTCAGCGAGATCAGACCGAGACTCGCCGGACTCCGATTTGTTCTCCTCGTCGAAATCCGATTTGTTCTCTTCGTCCCACTCCTCCTCGTACTCCTCATCACAAGGTGGTAAATCACTATCTTCCATTGTGTCGCAAATATTATCCGCAACCTGGACAACAAGCTCCCTCAATCCTTTACTCAAATCGAATAGAGCCGGACTATCGGTGGCCAATTGCTTGACGAATTGACTCCCCATTGCGTAAATACACGCTGTGACCCCATCTGAGACACCGGCCTTCCAATGGCCGATCTCCTGAATATTGGCGTCCTTGCTGTCGGTCCAGAAAGCAAAGACGGCGGCGTTCCAGGAAATATCGTAATCTCCCTCCGCTAATCGCTCAAGCGCGGCCAAAACATCTGTTTGCTGGGCTCTGCTAATTTCAGATTTGCTCGCTATTAGGCGATGTAACTGCATCCACCAGTACCGTCTGTCGGGCCGGGTGTCCTCAAGATCTGCCTCTTTAGATATCGGAGTAAATGCCGGCATCAGAACATTCAATCCGTTATTAACCTGGGATCTTGCTTTTAGCAGATGTTCTTCGGATCGCAATGCCATCTTGCATTCCACAAGCTGTATTTCCAGATGGAGTCGTTTATCTTGCCCCACTTTAGCCTTCAGCCACATCAAATCCGGCCTGCGGCTGTTTTCTGCTAAGTCGAACCAATGCCTGTAGGCATCCAATGAAATGAGGTTATCGCATAAATAGTTTTCGTTGCTTTGAAGCATTTTCCTGGACAGCGTATATGCCATAAAATCGCGTATATACTGATCATCAACGCCTGTGGCGCGGACAAGGGATAGCCCTGATAATTGACGAGACGCCTTTAGGAGACCGCTTGAAATATCGCGACATTCTTCACTACTCCAACCGGACCCAGCGTAAAGGGACTCAATGGATGCGCAGACGCGGGAATGGACATCGTTCAAGGAAAACTGTTCCGTTGAAATGGTGTAGTTGTCCTCGCCATGCGTTCCCACGCCGGAGCCGAAACCAATTATCTCTCGTGCGGGGCTTGAAGTCGAAGGTGTCTTTTTAAGCAGCCTTTCATCCATGTTCGGATCAATGCAAATCACCCATTCAGTTTTCAGATGCAAAGCATCTATAACTGACCGCCATGGTGCGAAATCGCCTGTTCCGACAACTATGGTGCCGGATTGACAGCTCTTGTTCTTAAGGGAGTGCATCAAGTTGGCATGCATTGTCCCAAGCACAAACTGACGATTGCTGACGACCCTGGATCGCTTGTACTGCTCTGCCGGATTGCTAATGGTACAGCAGGCCTTTTCGAGAATGGGGAATTTGAGGGTGCGTGTTGTTGGGTCGAACGGTGGCACATTTTCAAATCTATTTACACCACTGCCCGCATGAATAAAGTCGTAGAACACGGCAATATCCGCTTCAAAATTATCATTAATCAATCGTTGAAATGACCCTTGCGCACCTTTATCGACCAAGCGGTGGGCTACCGCGAACCTACATTCCCTGTAAGGCTGATACTTAGCCTCTGTTTCAGCAGCCTCCCAGCGCTCGCGCCATTGCTCTATCCAGCGGGAAACCTCTACGTCATCACTTGACTCAGCAAAAAACGTGACGCTGATCGCATAGGGGCGCCTGCGATTCGGCGGGAGAACATAATAACGAGGTGCTTTTGGGTCGCCAAGTATGCTTAAATATCGGTGAACTGCCGCGATTACCGGTTGAATATCCTTATTCCTGAATACAGCGAGGCTGAGGCCGTCTCTGGCGTGAGGGTGCAAACGAAAGTAATCCAACATCAGGCGAAGAAGAAGCTTGGATTCGCTCGTCTCTCGAAACACCTCGGAATCCGACGACATCTCGTCTTCCTCCGGGATGTCGCTGTAATTGAGAAGCAAACGAGTGGATAAAGTTGCATCTCCCGAAGCAGGCGAGCCGATTCTGTGAATAAGCTCTTGCCCGCGGACGTTGGTATCAAGGTTCAGTTCCTCATTATGTAAAAGCCCTGAGAGAGGCCCTTGGATTTCGGAAAGATCCACGTAGGAGCGCCAGATGTGCGGTTTGAAAGCCTCGCGACGGGATTTGCCTTCAATTTCCCTATTTACGGCATAGTTAAAGCACGAAATCAAATAATGGACCTGTGCCTCAAGCATCTCCAGCAACGCAGGATGGAGTATTGATATTATTCCGGACTGTTCATAATGGTCCGCATGCCAAGCGACACCGAGACCAAGATCTCTACGGTCTACAATCAGGAATGAACGCAACAACATGCCGGCAGTAGGTGAATGAAGCGCATCAATATTATCAGAAATTGCCCGGCAGGCATCTGTGTAGGAACGCCGTAGGTCCGTCCAAGCAGTTCCCTCAAGCAAAGCCCCGAGCAAACCTTTTTCAACAGAAGCATTTAAAAAAAGATGATACTTTTCAGCTAAAATCTTGAGTCTCGGCAGCAAAGAGTCACTCGATTCTAACCAATCCTCGCTTAAAAGATTTGTTAAAGAGGCTTCATTCGGGCGCTCATCACGAATAGAGTGCAAGAGTACACGCTTGATTTCTTCAGCTGCCGAAGCTCTGAGCAACTCATCGTAGTAGGAAAGATGGAAAACTGGCAGTTTCCATATTTCATGATGAGTGGCCATCGCGTCCTTAGCTTTACATAAAAGAGTATCCGATAAACGATAAGAATGATTCTCTGGAAGGCGCCAGGCGAATCTACGGCGGAAAGGCTCAGTGTCATCGCTGGAAATATAGACCGAAAATTCTAAATGAGGTTCAGCCGTCCGACTGTGTTTGCAAGGAATGCTTTCACTTACCAATAAACATTTAACAACAATTTCTTCTCCATCAATGTTACTCAATGACAGATGTTTGGTTACAATATCATCTAGCCCCCCAATCAACCGAGAAAGATATGAACGAGCAGAATCCACGCTATCGAGTGTTGAATCGCTCCCTTCATTATCGGAGTCTTCAACATCGTGCTTAAAAAGGTCATGTTCAATAGCTATTTCAGTTATCTGCGTGTTGGGATCCACAAGTTTATCCCGGTAAAAATCACGCAAACTGTGCCAAACGGCAGTAAGAAGCATTTCAACAGGACTTCCAGAGAGCTTTATTATCCCTTTCGGCGGCTTCTTGTCATCAGGTTTGCTGTATTTAAGGACCTTGTCCAGGATGGTGATGAAGTCGCATTTCAGTAGTTTCCGCCGATCATCCTTGTCATCCGTCGAGATGTAATTTTTCAGTCCCTCTAAGAATTCATCGCCGCAGGAGTAAGGCCCCCATACCCTCTCATCCTCCAAGAGAAAGCCAGGATCCTCGCGGCGAGACTCGATTATTTTATCGATGGCGTTTTGAGCTTTGACTCTTTCACGGGCTTCCAAAAAGAGGGTATAGTTAAAGAATGAACCAGCTTTGTCGACATAAGGGGCGAGGGTATTTTTCTTCAGCCTCAACGGAAATCCTAAAAAAGAAGGCAACCCAAAGGACTCAAATGCGGTCAGCATCGCCTGCTGGACTTGTAGCACGTCCACCGCATGGTTCAAATCGAGGTTTTCCAACCAGTCGCTGATTTGAAGTAAATCACCCCGTCCATATTCGAGAAGAGGCTTCAAAAGCCGATCAAAGGTATTCAATTCCTCAGCCTCGACAGTGTGAATGCCGACACTTTGAAGTTTACTCACAACCCATTTCCGAAAACTTCCGGCCAATTCGCTCCGCCAAATCGCCTCTAGGTCACAAGTATGGAAATCAGCTAGACCACCGGAATCCGTTACGCGGTCTGTACCACAGAGAACAACGAGAGTGAGCTTTCCTACGACAGGAGCCAGGTTGCGATAATAGGTCAGGTTACCTCGATCATCCACCCATCCGAAGTCCTGCGCTCTTTTCCGGCCTTGCGACGTCCAGTCATCGGTCAACACCTTCGCGATTTTCAGCGAAAGGACCATGCCTACATCCGTCAGACAGTAACTAGCAAGAGCATCGGCTATGGAAAGGAGGGTCTTTTCTGGCATTGTCGGGATCATTATAAGCATCCTGTGCCCAACAAAATCGCCCTTTTGGAGTTTTTCAACTTTTTTTGAGATGTGACTTAGAACAGAATTTGCCAGGTATTTCATGGAGATCCTTTCAGTTGTCGCTGCCCGCAGGGTTTTCCACCAAGGCACATGAATCCGATAGGTGAATAAGCAATCCGGCAGCCTCCAACATTTCTTGCAACCAGACATCGGTATCACTTGGGAGGTAAACACCGGTACCGTTCAACCACTCACTAGCTCGGTTGAACCCATCGGCGTCAAATACCAGACCGTGGCGAAGTTCAACAAGTCTCTTAAAGGTAGCAAAAGTAATTCTGCCTCCGACGGGAACAGTGGTTACAACAAGCAGGCGCAAGAGCTGATCATTCAGTACAAAACGCGCACCAGCGCCTCTTCGCGGCACTATTAGACCAATTCGTTTTGCTAAGCCGACAAAAAGCTTCCCCGCGTAACGGCGATCAGCCTCATTGAGTGACTTATCAGGTTCACGATCACCTCGAGGCAATTCAATTCCTTTAGCCTCGTTACGAATTGCCTGAAAGATTTGCTTTTCCATCATCTTGGCTGTTTGTTGTGATATTCTTTTAACAGCAAGCCTTTTTTCCTCAGGAGCCGATACCGCCAAACGGTATCCCGGCCATGGAACTGGATGTTCAGAGTCCGTGTATCGGGCACTTTGCATCGCGAGACTCCGCAACACATGCATCGTACAAGCAGATTCCAACAAAGAGAGCCGATCAATGGTATCAAGGTTCGCCTTGCATAATCTCAACAAATCAACGGCAAATAAATATCCTTCCTGCCAGCTCTCGGCCGGACACCAACCAGCTTTGACAAAGCGAGGAGAACCGTCAGTCATATCAGTTTTTTCTGATGTCTCAGACTCAATACCACTGTCAATGAATTCAGCAATCTCAGTCATAGTTGGAGGGCATCGTGTCATGAGGCCAGTTAACTCTTGTTCAAGTTGGGAGTGTAGCCACTCAGGATCTTGTTCATTGTTATTATAATCGGAGCTTAGACCGATTCCACTTTCTTTCACCCAACCTTTTATGTTATCTGACGATTGGCGAAGAGCATTACATAGTTGCAAATACAGAATCTCCCCTCCACGGGCAAGAAAACGGTGCTTGTTCATTGTAAAATACGTAGAAAGTGTATCAGTTAAACTTGACCAATTGGGTGGTGGGGTCTTTCGGGCCTCAGTTTCATTCCAGATAGTTTCACCTGCGAGCAATCCTGGTGAGATCGGCAAAAAACTTTGGGCACACCAAGTGCGACCGCCGCCAGCGCCTTGAAAACCAAGAAAAAGGTTTTCCAAGGTACGTATAACGCCCTCTTTGCTCCCAGAGCCCGACATAGAGATTTTAGACATGAGCGTATTAAGAAGCTCGTGATGATGCTGTCGATGAATGGCGTGCCGAGCATCCAACCGTGAAGCGCCCAAAAATGAAAATAGCTTTAAATTGAGCCGAGCCTTAGGGGCATATTTGAGAACGGTATCGTGCCAAGCGATTAAGACCTCACGAGAGGGTAGTTTGGAGGAAAAAACATGAGAATCAGCTTGTTTTACTGAAGTAACAACCAGGAGTAATTCTACTAAGAACTCTGTTGAGGTTTGATCTATGAATAAACGGTTCCCAAACAACTGAATGGCAGGGTTACTATTAAAGGATTTATCGTCACAAGCATTATAAGGGAACGTCTCACAGGACATCGTTGACCTCCAAATTCCCATTATTCACTGCGTAATGTTGACGACGAAAGGTGTGATCTGTCTTCAACCTGACCAGCATGATCCTCTCCTTGGACGTACTCGCTAGCTTTAGCACATGTGCTTTAAACCGATCAAGTCGTTCTAAATACGAAGTCTGCAAAACCTCGCCCAGTTCACCAAAATGCCGCATGACAACGTAGTCTAGAAATGGCAATGTCAAATGCAGAGAGACTCCTTCAATGCGATTTAAGCCCTTCAAAATAAGATCGGTTCGTTTCCCACCTGAGGCGTTTTCGACGGTGCCCAAGTCAAGGTTTGTCGCTGTGCTCCAATCTACTTGTGCAAGAACAACCTGCGCGCTCTGCCTGACTTCACCACGACGACGGTTCAAGGTGACGTAAAGCCGTCGATCATGTTGTATCGAGCCTTCCGGAAGTCGGACTCCGCTAAAATGCTCCTGCAACACATGGTAGATGCGGTGTTCAAGAACGAATTTCTCACTACTATCTAGCAGCGAGAATGGTTCTTGCCAAGCATGCCAACGTAACAGAGAGGGGGAGTTTAGATATTGGCTTAAATAGGATTGATGCTCCTTGGAAAACTCATAGAGGAAGTACAGCATGCGCCTAACCTGTTCGCGAGCTTGATCAGGGGTCATACCATGCCGATTATCATTCCCTGATTTTGACCCATGCTTTCGTAAGGATTCAAATTCGATTTCGCAACCATCAACGCCCAATACAAATTTTTGTCCATGTGATCGAAGCCAAAGCCGCCTCTCCCAAGAAGGACAAGGTCGTTCACCGAAACCCTGTTGCCTTACCTTGCATATTGCTTGCATTTGCAGCGCGGAGGTTTGCTCTGTCCGTCCATTGTCTCCGAAGAATCGGTTGAAGAACATGTACTCAGTCTTAAGCGGAGTGAGATCCTTCTGTCGCATCTCTTCGATATCAGTTTCTTCAAGACCCGATGTCACAAGATATGCCAGGTGTTCGGTCAGTTGCCTCATCGTCATCCTGGTACCATATTCGTACATACGCCGGTAGGCCAGGAAGATCCTGTCCATAACCCTCTGTTCATTACATTGGATCAAATTGACGTTAAAATAAATAGGACAATTATGCCTGCAATCACGCACAGAGCATTCCGTCCAGCGCTCAGGTGATAACATCCTTTCAAATATTTGCCGAGCAATATGAAGGTTGTCCATCCTGGCCAGGTTGAACACTTGAAAATCTGTACTTCCAAGCGTTAGGACACCCTCACCACGCTCATCACTGATGGCGTTCAATATTGCACTTTCAAGATTTACATCATTCATGCTGAAAAAATCTGAATGTTCTCGAAATAAATCAAGCAAGGTTCCTGTGTTAGTAACAAGAAGAAATCTATTTTCATGCTTAACCAATTCTTCCAGTAGTTTGTTGTCATCTGCTTTGTGCCGCTCACTTAGATCTTTTATTATTGATATGGCATCGCCGGAAATATCCTCTCGTGGTTTCACATGGCGGACAAGAGCCTGATTGGCAGGTATTCCAGCAAGGTGCTTGTATACTTCAAAAGCAATCGTTGATTTTCCGTCGCCAGCATGGCCTGTTAAAATTACATGCCTTCCACTCTTTTTTCCTAACTCGGCTAAAATCGTCTGCGTTAGAGGGTGAGCTACATGAATAGTAGAAAAATGGGGATTGCATGCTTGTGACTCCGCAAGAGCATTCTCATTGCCGGCACCAAGTCTTTGTAAAGAGTTTAGGTATCTAACGAATTCATTTGAGAAAAGTGTGCTAGATGGGCTAAGGTTTAGTAGATTATTTGTGTCTTCAGTATCCACAACTTGATTTTTACTAGTACAACCAAGCGCCAAGCAATCATAAATCATTCCTTCAAGAGTTGAGCGATCTTCATCGTTTCGCAGAATATCCATAAAGGAATTACTTAGCTCGGCAAATTCAACAATTTCTGTCAATGCGGTTGGCCCGCCCACAGTGGTGGTACTTTCGAGGACTCGTTCCATATTTAGCTTGGCCACTAGACTCCAGAAAGATGAAGTCTTAAGATGAAAGAAGGGAGTGTAAGAGCGATTGCGGTCAGCGTCCGAAGAATATTTGCTAAATATGTCTGAAAAAATACGTTTGTAATTCTCTGAGAAATAAACCTTATTATCCGTGAAATTATTTTCCTTGAGAATTTTTATAGCTGTAGCTAGTGCAATATACTTATGGGGCTTAAAGATTCTGCTACTCATACCTAAATTAATGATTTCACTTTTGATTTCACTTTGCAACATGTGAGCCGCCTTTGAGTTTATCTCTAAGAATGGGCACTGAATTTATAAGCATTTCGATTGTAGTGTCAACTTGCTCAAGCGTAGTACTTCTGCCTAAAGACAGCCTAATTGTAGCATCAGCGATGTTTGATTCGCAGCCAATCGAGGTAAGAACATGTGACGATTTCAAAGCCCCATCAGAGCAAGCCGAACCCCTCCCTACACAAATCGTTGCTAGATTGTCGATAAGTATGTCAGCAGGAACGCCGGTAAATGCAACGCTAATTGTGCCAGGAAGCCTCGGGACCTGCTGAGCATGGATAGTACAATCTGGGATCAGGGCGGCAATCCTTTTCTCAAAAGCAAGGCGCAACTCAGATAAGCGAGACATTTCGTCGGTTAGTTTCTCCGCTCCTAAGCGACAAGCCTCCCCAAATCCAACAACCGCTGGCACATTTGTGGTTCCAGGTCTGAGCCCGCCCTCTTGCCCCCCTCCTTGAAAAGGATGGGACCAAGGCCATTTGCGAGGGCCACCTGCAACGAATAAAGCACCAATTCCCTTTGGGCCGTAGAGCTTGTGCGCGCTAAAGGAGGCAAAGTCACAGCCTAAGTCTTCCAAATCAAAAGAAATTTTTCCGAGCGCCTGAGCAGCGTCAGTATGGAAAAAGGCTCCCACCTCATGGGCCAGAACGGCGATTCTTTGAATTGGCTGAAGTGTACCGATTTCATTGTTTGCGGCCTGAACAGAAACCAGGGCTGTCTCCGGCGTGATTAACATTTTGGCGGCGTCTAAATCAACAACACCATTGGAGGTAACCGGCAAATAGACGACATCAAATCCATAGCCAGCTAGAAACGTGGCAGAATCAAGAACAGAGTTGTGCTCGATACAAGAAACAACTATTCGTCTTCTCTTATCTTGTTTGGACAATAGCAGACCCAAAAAAATTAGATTATTACCCTCGGTTGCCCCAGATGTAAAGACGAGTTCAGAAGGGTTGCAGTTCACAAGCGATGCAATTTGCTTACGAGCTATTAGAACTGCACGCGCAGCTTTCCTGCCGGCTAAGTGAGCACTAGCAGGATTTCCGAACTCCTCGCTCCAAAAACGCTGCATTAAAGCGACAACTTCGGGTGCGCAAGGCGTAGTTGAGTTATGATCTAAATAAATCATGATACCGCTCCGGTATTACAAATGACATATGGTGCACAATCCGTAAATTTCATCATCATCAAGAGGTTCAAAAGTATCTCTCAACAATGCATGTGACTTAAATTTGAATTGCTGGGCTCGCTTAGCATAATTTTCTTTAACTTGCTGAATTCTTTCTGGATGAGCAAACTCTTCAAGGCTTTCACCTTGTAGCCATGTATATCTTTCTCCAGTCAACACATTAAACTTTTCATATTCCATTGCCTTTTTATAGAGATCAGGATGGTTTTCAAGCAGTCCAACCCACTCTCGCTTTTGCTGGTAAAAACAGAAATAACAACCGGATCTGGACCTCCACTCGTAATACTTGGGTAATCCTAAACCAGCTTCATCAAGAATGCGCACTACGTCATCGTGACGAACATTGTTTTCGATAAATGGAAAAACAGTTTTGATATTAGATTTCGAAGAGACGTATCCGGTTCTTTGCATTTCATCAGCACGTATTCCTACATAGCTCACGACAGGATCATTTCCAATATAATCTTCATATGGTTTCAACTTGAGATACTCTGTACACCATCTTGACTCAGGAGAAGGAAGAAATCCATTCTTCATTTGCAACACTTCATCGAATCCATATCCGTCGGAATACTTCAAAAAGGTTATTTTTTTCCCTAAAAAGGTTTCAAGTCGTATAAGATATTCATACGTTTCATCAAGTTCTTTTTCGGTATCACAGAACGCATATTCCACATCAGGAACTTTTCCTAACATATAAACGGCGAGCGCAGAGCTATCCTTGCCGCCAGAGAGTGCTAGGATATGCCGCACTTTTTCCACTGGCTCCATTGCTTGATTATCACTTGTATTCATCTTCTGGTCCTCTATCAAATCTCGTTGGTTTGGGAAGAATTTTCCAATTCCTGAAGGACTTCCCTGAGTGCAGCGCAGAGAGCATTATCTGACGCTCTGCCTTGAATATTTCGCAACTGAGATTCCAGCACCTTACGGAGCTTGTTTTTCTGGCGAAGTTCTACTTCTGACAGTTCGGGTCCTGAATCACCGAAATTTGCCCAAGCCTTATTAAAAAGAGCCCCGATACCTTCTGCCAGCCCATGAAACCTTTCAACGTCGACGTCTCCCCATTGCTCAAAGGATCGATTGGCGATATACGAAAGTGCAGGTTTAGAGTTGTGCTGGTCGGTTATACCATTCGCAATACTGTTAAGGAGAGGGGTCAATATCTCATTATTTATTCGAGGTCCCATTAAAACTGCACGTCTTTCCAATTCAAGCCATCCATCCGAGCCAACTGAAATTTGACATTTGACCAATAAGATATCCCTTGCATCATTCTGCGTTTTGACAGCATGACCTGCCAGAGCTGAAAGACATTGGTTCAGATTGAGAAAAAAGTTATTAATATCGCTATCACTATCTTCGCTGTCTAAAAACGGTTTCATTCCGAAGCATCCTGGTAATTCTGAAAAAAGTAGTTCTTCGGGGGAACGAGCGTGTTGAAATTTTTCTCTGAATTTCACAACTATTTTCCGCTCAAACTTTGAAGATTTCATTGTAATAGGCGGCAGGTTACTGATTACTCGGAATAAAGATCGGACAACAGAGGCCGTTTTCACAGGCGTATTTAGACCCTTGGCAAGTCGCGCCACTACGGCGCGGCGAATGCCTTCAAGTCGTGCTCCAGACACAGAGAACAGGTCGGGTCTTCTCTGTAGCAACTCAAAGTGAGCAGGCTGAGGATCCGGAACGAAACTGTTTTCACGATAAAGAAACAGGTCATCTCGGTTATGAAGATAAAAGGCCGTAAAGAGAATGGGGTGTACACCTTCGGGCAAGCCATAGGGAGCTTCAGCCAACTTAGCAAAAATATCCTTCAGTTCGCATTTTTGGACATCTGCCGAAAAGATTGCATTTTCCAGCAAATTCCAGCAAGGCCTTAGGTTCACAGGGTTATCTTCAGGAGGTTCCTGGTATCCCCACGTGCCGGCGGACGGGTCATAAGCGTGTAAGCCAGCAGCGTGTAGGACGGATTCGTAGATGCTTCTCTCCGGCGGGAACTTCTCAATACCCAGACGCTCCTGGTCAGAAGAAGTCAACATTTTTTCAAGCAGACACCTTCTTGCTGATGAAACCGCTGATGAGATCTTTGTACGTGATATCAATTCATTTCTAACCCTAGGGCTTTGTGTATAGATGGAATCACATGCGGTCGATAAAAGTTGGGTCACCTCTACAGGAGACTTCGGATCTTGATCACACCCATCCCAGAACCATTGGCACAAATTGCCAAACGGAGCAGGTCTAGGATCAAGAAGCACCTGAAGTAACTGGAATATCCTTTGCTCCCCTTCAATCAAACGCAAGCTGAGTTCTCTTCTGGCTACCCTGTCATCCCGTAGCTCTTCTGTATGTTCCTCCACCCATTTCAGGCAGGCAACTTCCTCCACAACCGCACGCAATGATTCTATTTGTCTCGGCAGTGCGATAATAAGACGAGGCTGCACCTGGGTGATGCGTTCGGCTGCTGCCCGCATGGCATGTGCGTCAGAATAGGAGAGAAGAATCAAGATGCTGCCCGAAGCGCCCTCAGCTACTTTATAATTTTTATAATATTCCGGCTTCTCCAAACGCTCTACATATTTTGTAGAAAAATAACGATGCGCTCCTGTTTCCAAGCTATGGCGCCGTGCAACAAGAGTACGCTGAGGCAAGTGGCGGCGCAGTGTCTCAAGCATCGAGCCACCTTCCATTTTTAAATTACGACGAGCTTCCTTCATGCGAGCGTCTATGTCTACGTCACTGCCCTCCCAAACCCGATAGCTGCCATCAAGCTGTCGGTAAGTGAGAATTGATTGCGATTTCAATTTTTCTAGTTCCGCCCTTATCTCGGGCACTGGGGACGCCGCACATGCGAGTAGGCTTGCTGTCGCGCGCAACTGGCACATATCCCCAAGAACATTTAAAATAGCGACGGTACGGATCAAATTAAAGTCTTGAATTGATAAATTATGCCTGCTGTTGATAACATCATTTGCCTCCAGCAATCGTTTAGCTTGAGGCAATCTCGCCAACCCCGCCTCGAAATTCGCAAGAAGATACGTATACAGGTCATGCAGTCGAACAAATCCAGCATCCTCATGCAATTGTTTCCCAAAATGCTCTTGCAAGCCGAAAGGCTCGTGACTGGTAAGATATGAGAAGATTGATCTTTCGTTCTGCGCCAGACGTCGGAACAAGTGCGACATGGCCAGCAGAACGGTGGGATGTAGTGGCCAGGCACGACGCGCTAGTTTATCGAAGGTAGCTGCATCAAGCCCAATGGGAAGCGAGGCCCCGCTAGCTTTCAACAAACGCAAGGCATCGTCAATTGCATTGATTATTTTTGTGGGAAGTACTTTTTGGGGCCGGATCGCCTCAGCAAGCATATGCATGGACGTTGCCGCTGACTCGGCAAACTGAATGGCCTGAAAACGTTCTTGCACCTTCGTCCATTCGGCTCGGACGGTTCGTTCTGCAAGTTCAACATAATCGTCAAACATTTGATGCAAGGTGATCAAAAATAGTAAGGGGCAATCTTCACGACGATTCGCATATTCCGCAATTTCCTGAAATACGAAAACATCTCCACCTTCCTTGTCCTGAAGTGCATATTCCAAGGTTTTACCGGCTTCATCAATTATTAAAAGCTGTCCGGAATATCCCTGAGCCTTCGCCTCCGTTCCCATTTCATCTATGAATTGAAGGATATTGGCTGTGTCTCGCCAATCATCACGATCGATGGCCAAATGTATCCGATTACTCAACTCCAGAACAGACGCCGTTTCCGTCAATTCTGAAATTGCCTGACCGATTCCTTCCAAAATTATTTGTGCGATAGGACGCCTGCGGGCAGTGACGGCAATCGGCAGGAACCCTTTATCGCCCTTGTCTTTATTTATTTTTCCCATTTGTTTCGACAACTTCGGAAAAGCAGTCCCAAGAAGACTGATTGCGTCGGAATGCCCCGCGTTCCGTTGCGCCAATAATTGACAGAGAAAAACCGCAAAAGCGGATTTGCCTGTACCATAAGGCCCTATAAGAGTAAATGCGCGTTGTCCATTTTTCTGGAAAAGTCCATTATTTAGCTGCTCAATAGCTTCTGCTACGTTCGGCGTTATAATATAGCCGGCGAAACTCTCCGAGCGTTTCCAATCGTTGAAGAGATTCACCGATCTTAAAAAACGCGGGGTAACACCGACATAATCGGAAATTTTGTAATCGTTACTCATTCATCCCTCGATTATAATAGTATTTCAGCAGTTCATTCCCATCAGATAGCGTGCATTGTATATTTGCTATGCCTGACGTTTCAGTAAAGCTGAAATATGCGCCCCATTTCGGACTGGAGTTAAGGGAATTAATAGCTTCAATCATTGTATTTTCGTCCAGCATAAACACCTGACCTGGACTAAATTCATGATATAAGGCTTCCTGGATGCGAAATACATGCTTTTTTATTTTCGACAAGTATTCCCAAACAGCAAAACCGATAATCTCTGCTGGAAGAGTGACTTTAGGCCCAATCGCGAACCGATACATTTCCGCATCCGTCATCTGGTGGATCAAACCCAATTCCTGGAGTGGACAGCCAAAGGATTCTTCGTTATTTTGTTTCTTCTCAAAACGCCTGGTTCCGGCATATGACCGTATGTAACAGTCAATATCTCTGAAAGCGACATTTTCAGTCGGCATTTTGAGGTCATTTCGGTCGATATATTTGGCAATCGCCTCCATGACATCAAGCTTGCTGAATTCGTTTTTGTGTAAAAAATTGAAAATTATGCTTCCCGCCGTCAAGAAATCAGGATTTGTGACCAGTTTCCAATGGAGCAGCCACAACGAGGCATTATCTTCAAGAAAAGGGTCCCACCCCTTCTTTTCGTCAAGCAGTAAAGAACCAAATTCAGTGCTGGTCCCGTCGGCGAGGATTCCGGCCATTTCGCACCAATATTTGATGCTTTCGACCATATTTTTACCTACGCCCAGGGAAACGATTGCCGTATCATCGCTGAAGCTCGAATCCCCGGTTGCAAAACGTACCCCTTTCTCCATCCACCCATATCTAAATGCAAAGGTCTGGTGACCCGATAATCTTATTTTTTGTCTGTTCACTAAAATCCTTTCCATATTGGATTATATTCCATCAGTTGGTTCTGGGCTTTCCGCATCATTTTCCAACACTATCACCGTACCTCCCCCATACAGCGTCCTACTCCTGATATTTTTTCACTGCGCTCTCCATTTCCTTTATCACCTTCGCCCTCAGCCACTCAGGATCCAACACCTTAACCTGCGAGCCATGCTTCAAAATCTCCATCATGATTTCCGCCTCATGCGAGACAGGGATGCTCAATACCAGTGAGCCGTCCGGTTCTATAACCTCACCCTGCTTTTCGTGCCAGAGCTCCCCCTTGACCCACCGCGAGCGCTCAGGAGTGAAGCGGAGCACGACGTTGAAACTCTTCCGGTTCTGGAAGATGCCGAAGGTGTTGGCAAGATACGGGCGCCACTCCTCGACAGAGCGAAACTGGAATGCCGCCCCTTCGACATCGGTAAGCGTCATTCGACCCAGCACGAAGTCGCGCCAGTCATTCCGCAGATGGCAGAAAGCTATAAGGTGCCAGTTACCCATATAATTCACCATATGATGAGGTTCCACGGTACGCTCGGTACAGTTGCTGGCGGTCGGTGAGTAGTAGCTAAAAGTGAGAAGTTTTCCCAGTAGCAGCGCCGAGGTAACGGCCTTGAAGGTGATCGGATCGGTTGGGCTGATACCCTTCCACCGGAATGAGAACGCCTCCTCTGGCTTAGCACGTCCAGGTAGGTTTGCAGCCAGGAGAGATCCAAGGCGCCGAGAAATACTCTCCAGGTCCTCCGCCAGTGAACCGGCAGATGCCTCAGTGATCAATTTACGGGAAATGAGCAGGGCTAGGAGTTCATCCTCAGAAATGCGGGTCACAGGCAACTGGAAGCTGGAGTTAGTGTAGTGGTAGCCCTTAAGGGAGAGCACGTATTCGAGCGGCGCGTTTAGGCGATCCCGAAAATAGTCGATAGAGCGCTGGGCGGTCTTGGTGCTGATCTCAAACTGGGCTGCCAGCTTAAAGGCGTTAGGATAGCGACCGTGCCTAGTCTCGTTGTCGAACCAGACAAAACGTTCCAGGAACAGCTGTTCACCCACATCCCCTCCCCGTCCGCTGTTTCATTAAAATTAAAGGCCGCCAAATATATCACGCTTTTATCTTGGACGTCAAACAGGGAATAGGATAAGCCTTGTAAATAATGGTGAATGGACGCTGTCTGTTGATAATTCGGATTGGCGTCCAAAATAGTTTTCGATTGCCACGTACGTATTCAAGTTATCTTGTACCAGGCAGCGTGATTTCGAAGGTTATTCCAGAGCTAACAGCGTTCAGCAATTGTAGCTCCACCGGCGGCGCCATTATTTGCAATTCCTGCGGCATTGGCAAATCCCTCGATAAAAGACCTTACCTCTCGCGTAGTTCCACGGAAAAGATCAAGGCTTCCAGGTCTCCCCTGCTGAGGTTTCCGGTAAAGGCGAAGCACGACGTACTCCTCGGCGCGGCGCTCCACTTTCAGCCCGGAGTCCCAGAGCTTGAGCTGTTCCTTGTTTATCCTGTTGCACATATCGGTCAGAACCCGTTCTGTGACCTTCATGGATTTGCCCCGATGGTTCTGGAGAACTGATCAGAGTAAGGAGTAGTCCAACGTTCCGTGGCAACGGCTTCCATAACTGTGGCAATTATGGCTTCCCCCTTCCCTCCCCCGAAATAAAGCTCCATCACCTCTCTCGTCTCCTGATATATGAGGGCCTGGTTCGAGATACGCCTGCGATACGGGCGGTCCTCGAGGAATGCGGCAATTTTGTCTGCGGCGGCAATGAGCCGGACCCGGTCATCCAGGCCCTCAGGCGTCAGCCCCTTCGGATACCCGGTGCCGTCAGGAAGTTTATGGTGGTGCAGGATCACGTCTCCGAATGGTTCGAAGATCGTTCCCTTCACGAAATCATGCCCCCAGGCCGGGTGTCTCTCCATGACCTCCCATTCCCGTTCATTCAGCGGACCTCGGTGATCGAGGATGGTGTCCTGAACGAAGAGCTTGCCGACGTCATGGAGCATGCCGGCCATGTAGGCCTGGGTGGCTGAAAAACCAAAGTTGGCATTGGTACCGACCACGATATCCCATGCTATCTCTGCCGTCAGTACCGAATGCCGGTAGAGATGGAGATTGCGGGCGTAAAGGCACTTCTGTACCAGGACCAGCGAGTTGTTTTCCAAGGCGATGTTTAATGCTTTTTTGTCGATCATCCGTGTTTCAGTCCCTCCACAGTAACGCTGATAGATTCTTCACTTTCATCATCTCCTCCATGACATGCCCGGTGGTAAAGAACCCGCGCGCCCATGCAATGAGGAGGAAAATCCCGACGACAGACATGACCAAAACGGCTTCACCCATTGTTCCTGTGACATAGAACCCTGCTCCCCGCCGGTGACCGCCCGGCGACCGGAGGGGTATTCCCGATACGCTCAGATAGTCTTCACCCAGATGGAAAAGCGCTCCAACACACGTAAAGAAAAGGAAATACAGCCAGACATTCGGGGAAAATCGGCACGATCCGTAGGATGCAAGGGCAAGAACGATCCAGGGCATCGGCCAGTGCGTAACGGTCCGATGCCGGATGATCCGCATCTCCAGGAGATCCGGAAGGATGGAGCCGAGCATTGCCATGAGAGTGGGGAAGTACCCGCCTGTAACCGCGTAGATGGCAGCGCCCGATGTCAATTTGTGGTACTGCCAACGCATTTACGCATGCCCCCACACTGCATCTTTTCGTTGTTTTTCGCTTCACTCTGTCCTACTCCGACAGGGATAACGTGCTGAATTTTATATGATTGACAAAGAATGGAAGTTGCAATATTACTTATCAAAACAAGGCCGGTATGAAGTGAGAGAACCGAGGAAGCTATGAGAAGATGGATCATCAAAATCACCTGCATCACAATTGCCCTCACTATGGGCGGTGCAGCATCGTACCTGCTTGTCGCCAAAGGTATGAAGTGGCCTGCCGGTATTCTTGGACTCACTGCTGTTATCGGCATGCTGGTCCTACCCAGATTCGGTTGCTGTTGTCACCGCAACAATCCCATTTTCTGGTACCTGCCGGACAATAGATACCATCGTTAATTCTTCCGCCGCCTGAGTTGCCAGATAGTCGGCAACACCTTTGACCGTCCACAACTCAGCGGCGTTTACCGTGCCCTCCACCCACGGTTCCATCACATAGCTGTCATAATCCGACAGATAGACAAAAATCTTCCCAGTCTCCACGATATGCTCGAATACCGTGGGCGTCAGCCTTATGATGACCCTTCCGACTTTAACGATGACAATCCCAGTCCCAGGGATGGCCTGTATATCGACGGATTTCTTCTCGCTCATAACGATCTGATAGAATTCGTTCGGCACGGTTACCAGGACCATCAGACCATCTTTCAGCAGAACAACCCTCGATGCAATTATCTCGAATTCCATCATGTCTCCCTTGGATTAATACCTCGTATAGCCACTCATGGTTGGCTCTCCACTTGGAACTTTGCCCAATTCTGCCGTTTTACCGATGCTTTTGCCAGCGGCACCCCGACCAGCGGATACGAAGGAACCGACCGCGGAGACGTTGTGAATCGTTGAAACCGTCCCGTTCGTCGTCCCGATTATTACTTCAGCTGCTTTTTCTCCCGCTACAGCCCGTATGAAGTCTGAACCGACACCCTCAACGTTTACGCCCATGCTCCTGTCAGTGCGGTTATCATACGTTTGCTTATGAGAACCATGCAGTTCATGACTGAAATCCCTAAAATCTTTTTCTCCTCCTCTTTTGACTGAGAAACTGGATACCGTCGGTATGACGCCTCGTCCCCCATGCGATGAAAGCATTCCATCTTTCGTTTTGTTTTGAGCAACGGCAGGACCAAGTCTCATCTGCACCGAATCTCCAACACCGACTCGCACGGAACTTCCACTGGCCGCAAGCATTTTATTGATGCCGCTTGCGTCTTTGTCCGTGGCTACGGTTCGGTCAACCTGAGCGTACTGGTTTGTCATCGAAACATTGGTGTGCTCATCAATGGCCCGGTGACCGGTCCAGGCTTGATTTCCCACCGTCTTTCTCAACCCTTGGTCGACGGTTGCCACATCCCTGTTTATGCTTTCGGCGTCTCTGCCGGTTCGGAAGGTTGCCATATCCCTTCTGCTGACATCGCCACCGCGGTTAATCGAAAACGACTCGACGTTCCCGTTCCGATCCTTGGCGAACTCGTACGAGAAGCCCTTGCCGCTCTTCGTCATCCTATCGACTTCAGCGACGGCATTCTTACCGAAACCGCCCGCCTTCAACTCCTGCTTCAAGGTCTCGGCCCGGGCCTTATCGCCGGAGGCCACGACCCCTTGCTCGGTCGAGTTCACCACACTCCCGTCCATCCCGACGTTCATCGTCTGCCTGCCGTCCGCCGTGGTGAAGGAGATGTTCTGCCCCTCCATCGCCTTCTGCATCTGCGCGAACCCCTGATCGGTAAGCTTCCCGCCCTGATACATCTCCGGATCGTTCTTCAGCTGAGGGGCAATCTTGCCGACCATCTGGTCGGCCGCTCCCCTGACAAGGTCGTATCTTGCACCCCTTCCGCTCACGTCATGGGAAGCCATAGTCTGGAAATGATCGTACCCCCCGGACATATAGATCCCCTGAACCTTCCCGGCGCTTTCCGCGGCGACAACCTTCCCCATTTCGCTGCCGGCGTTCATCGCTCCACCCAGTTTGCCCGACATCTCCCGGGATTCTGAAAGCTGCTTGGCATTCTGGAACTGCGCCTTCATCTGCAGAGCCTGGCCTGAGCTGAGCCCGTATTTCGACGCCACCTGGTTGACCGCCGCCGCATTGGTATAATCCCCGAGTGACTGCATCTCGGACCGAAACGAGTTAAACTGGCGCCAATTCCCCTGGAAACCGATCGCCTGCGCTCCCTCATAGGCTTTCACTTCGCCGTCGACCTGGCCGACGTTCTTGTCGAGGTTCTTCTCCAGGAAATCCTTGTAGTTGTCGGCATTACCGAAAACCCGACCCAGAGCAGCATCGTTTGCGACCTTCATCTGTGCGTGGGCGTTCAGGTCGCCTCCGTAGTTCTTGCCAACGACATCGCGGAGTGCCCCGGACTGAGCCATGCCCGCCTTCCCGTCAAAGATGCTGAGGCCGAAAGACCTGTCCAGCCCCGCCTCCCGCATTGCGGCCCCTTTGCCGCCAAAACCGACCGTCTTGCCGACACCGCCATCAGCCATCATCCTGACTGCCCCGTTCATCCCGAAGCTGCCTATCATGTCATTGGAAGCCATCGTCTTGGATGTCATGTCGAGATAGGACTGGTTCCCCCTGGCCCAAAAGCTGTGCTCGTTCCCCCAGGCCTGGGTGGGCATGGCCG
>Ga0209317_1000675_pt1 | contig 37770 bp, 36 predicted proteins | sample RifGroB2_FD_183994 | JGI IMG/M metagenome (GOLD analysis project Ga0209317, IMG submission 183994) | Soil microbial communities from Rifle, Colorado, USA - Groundwater B2 (SPAdes) (version 2) | ecosystem: Environmental > Terrestrial > Soil > Unclassified | place: Rifle, Colorado | collected... | reverse complement strand
CATTCCTCCTCGCTGTGTAAATTTCTGCTGCTTGAATATAACGGTTGCCATGGCTCAGTCAAGGAGTCGTGCATATTATATTTATCTGATATGTATACGTTTTTTGCCTGCGGGGGCGGGGAGGTGAGTCTTGACATGCACCTGTTCTAATGTACTCTTCCGAAATGCTGCAAATGACAGGAGATGCCCGCATGACTCAAGAGATAACCAATCTCGAGCAGATGCTCGACAGGATCGGTGAGTCTGCGGACAGCAAAGGGCGCGTCTCTTTGGGGACTATCGTGGAATCTGTAGGGGACAGGTCCTTCGGTCCGTTGCTGCTTCTGGTGGGCGTGATCATGACCTCGCCTCTGAGCGGCATGCCGGGGGTGCCGACCACCATGGGGGTGCTGGTCCTTCTGATCGCCGGGCAGCTCCTGTTTCGCCGTGACCATTTCTGGCTTCCCGGGTTCGTTTTGAGGCGTTCCCTGGAGCAGCGCAGGGTCCTCACGGCCATCGACTGGCTGCGCCCCTCGGCGCGTTTTGTGGACCGCTGGCTGCGGCCGCGCCTTCCCGCCTTTATCAGGGGGGGGAGCACTTACCTCATATCGCTTGTCTGCGCCGTAATCGCGGCGGTCATGCCCATGATGGAGCTGGTCCCTTTCTCCGCGCACGTCGCGGGCCTTGCCCTGACCGCTTTCGGGCTGGCGCTCATATCCAGGGACGGGTTGCTTGCCCTGCTTGCCTTCCTGGCAATTTCAATAAGTTTCGCATTCCTCATCTACCAGTTGGTGTGACGGAAGGGCTCTCACGGCAGGTAGTCCTCCCGCACCGGCGAAAACACCTCGACAGCCACCGATTCTTCCAGGATCGCTGCGCAATGCGGTTCCCCGCCCGGGATGCACCAGCTATCCCCCGGCAGCACCTCGTGAACCTTTTCTCCTATGCCAAGGCGTATCCTCCCGGCCACCAGGTACCCGGTCTGCTCGTGGGGATGGGTATGCAGCGGCAATTGTGCCCCCTTGTCCAGCAGGAATTCCACCATCAGGGTGTTGCCGCCATGCACCAGCGTCTTCTGCCTGACTCCAGCCACGACTTGCTTGTAGCCGCTTTCGCTTCCTTTTTCGAACATGATGTCTCCTTTTACGGTCAGATCCCTTCATCCCGTCCGCTACGCATCGTCGAGCGCGCCGGTCTGGCGCAACGCCTCGTAGAGCACGATGCCGGCCGAGGTGGACAGGTTGAGGCTGCGAACCTTCCCTATGATCGGAATCCTCAGCGCGGCCTCCGGGTTTGCCCCTATCAACTCGTCGGGAAGCCCCTTGGTCTCCTTGCCGAACACTATGAAGTCGCCGGGTTGGAAAGCCATGTCGAGGTAGCTTTTGGATGCTTTCTTGCTGGTGTATAGGAAGCGTCCTTGCGGGTAGGCCTGCTGCAGGGCGGCCAGGTCCGGCCAGTAATGGATCTCCACCTCGCTCCAGTAGTCCAGGCCCGCCCTTTTCAGGTAACGGTCGTCGGTTGAGAAGCCGAGCTTTCCGACCAGGTGCAGGACCGTGGCGGTGGCGCCGCAAAGCCTCGCTATGTTGCCCGTGTTGGGAGGTATTTCCGGTTCCACGAGCACGATGTGAAACGGTTTTTCGAGTGGCATCTGTTACCTCTTTGACTGTATGAAGATCGGCTATGCCAGCAGGCAAGAAATCTTCCAGGATCAAGCTCTCTCTGCGTTCATTTCAGCTTCGGAAAACATCTCTTTCAGCGCTCGAAAATACCCTTCCAAAAGAGACGATATTTGTATCTCAAAGCACAAAATAAGGCAAAGGGAAACGGCTAAAAGCCAGTAACTGCGGGGGCTTGACTGGAAACCGAATTCTGTAAGCTTGCAATTTATCGAAGGATAGTCTATTATGCCCCCTTCATACACGTTCCGGAGGGTAACTTGAGCCTGCCTGACACCAGTGGACACTTCGGCCGTTTCGGCGGCAGATACGTGTCCGAAACGCTTATGCCGGCGCTCCTCGAACTCGAGGAAGCCTACAACCATTATCGCGGCGATAAGGAGTTCCAGGAGGAGTTCGCCTACTACCTGCGTCAGTATGTGGGACGGCCGAATCCTCTCTACCTTGCCGAGAAACTGACCCGCAGGTGCGGTGGGGCGAAGATCTACCTGAAACGTGAAGATTTGAACCATACCGGCGCCCACAAGGTGAACAACACCATAGGGCAGGCGCTGCTTGCCAAAAGGATGGGGAAGAAGAAGGTCATCGCCGAGACCGGCGCGGGGCAGCACGGCGTGGCGACGGCGACCGTCGCGGCACTTTTCGGCATGGAGTGCGAGGTGTTCATGGGCGAGGAGGATATCCGGCGCCAGTCGTTGAACGTGTTCCGGATGAAACTGCTGGGGGCCAAGGTGAACCCGGTCAGCTCCGGCACCGCAACGCTCAAGGATGCCATGAACGAAGCGATGCGCCAGTGGGTGACCAACGTGTCCGATACTTTTTACATCATCGGCACCGTTGCCGGGCCGCACCCCTACCCGGCGATGGTGCGGGATTTCCAGGCCATCATCGGCAACGAGGCGAGGGCGCAGCACCTGGAGGCGGAGGGAAGGCTTCCGGACTACCTGGTCGCGGCCGTGGGTGGTGGCAGCAACGCGATCGGCCTGTTCCACGCCTTCACCGACGACGCCGGTGTGCAGATGATCGGGGTCGAGGCCGCGGGTTACGGCATCGACTCGGGGCGTCACGCGGCGCCGCTTTGTGCGGGAACGGTCGGTGTCCTGCACGGCAACAAGACCTACCTCTTGCAGGACGAGTTCGGGCAGATCGCCCATGCCCACTCCATCTCCGCGGGCCTGGACTACCCCGGCGTCGGTCCTGAGCACGCCTTCTTAAAGGAGAGCGGGAGGGCCAGCTACGTCTCCGTCACCGACGAGGAGGCGCTCGAGGCGTTTCAGATCCTGACCCGCGAGGAAGGGATCATTCCGGCGCTGGAATCTTCGCATGCGGTTGCCCATGCAGTGCGTCTTGCGCCGACACTTAAAACCAATGAGAGCATCGTCGTCTGCCTTTCCGGCAGGGGCGACAAGGACATCCACACCGTGGCGGACGTAATGGGGGTTCAGCTTTAATATACGAAAATCCAGGGGTTTTAGTGGGGGAGGGCCGCTGGACGGGCCTCCTTTTTTATCGACCAACATTGTCAGTATTTAATGTGATGCTTGCAATCTTGTCGGATTTGGCTACACTAGGACCCTCAGGTTGGCGACGAGCCAATTGCATTTTAATGAAAGGAGATGATTGGCGCGGGCTTCACTACCGACATTTATGTATCCCTACTAAAGCCGGCACAAGCCATTCAGACAGTGATCTATGAAAAAGAAATTTGCATTGCTGGTTGCGATGCTGATGTTGACAGCATCATGCGACCAGTCCCACCTGCAGCAAGCGCAGGTACCCGGAGGCCCGGCGATCTCCGAAGCGGATCGGGCGCTCCTCGCCTGGGCGGAGGGGAGTGAGAAGACAGGGGGGAAGGCACCCGCCCCCGCGGCGCAGTTGGCCCTGACCGAAGAGGAGGAACTCGACGGCAGGAAGAGGTTGGTCCCCGCCATCTACGCGGCCTTTGCCCGCAGGACCACGCCGGCCCGGGCGAAATGGCTCGCTGAGATCTGCTACGAGCAAACGGAGGGGACGATATTCACGCCGCTGGACCTGGCTGAGATAGCTCTTGCGGAGACAGGCGGACACAAGCTGTCATCGAGGGCGGTCTCCACCAAGGGAGCCTTGGGTGTCTGGCAGTTGATGCCGGAGAGGGCAGCCAGCCACGGCTACTCCCCGCAGGAGATGTGGGACGACGAGAAGTGCGCCGATGCGGCGGTGAAGGAGCTGAAGGAAAAGCTCAGCATGGCGAAGGGGAACATGGCCAGAGCGAAAAGGCTCTATTGTGGCATCGGGCCGGCCGCCAGGGCCTATGACAAGGTCCGCAAGCGGTGCAGGGCGGAAATACTCGCCGAGATGCAGAAGGATATGTTGACGCAGGTAGCCAGTAACTGATACTCCCTTTTGCCGTTTGCGGGACGGTTGTGCTATAGTGGGCGGGTTCCTTTCCGGGGGCCCGCCCATCATGGTTTCCAGGGCGGAAACAACACAGGTTTATCGATCGCCAGGCCGTGCAAAGATGCTGGTCTCAGGAGTCCGCTTTGAAGAGAATCCCCTATCTGCTGCTGATGTTCGCAATGCTCGCCGGGTGCACCACGGTGCATCAACCGCTGGTCACGGTGAAGGATCTTAACGTGGTCTCGCTGGACCCTGCGGGGGCGGGAATGGAGTTGTTCCTGCGCATAAAAAACCCCAACAGCTTCGATGTCAGACTGCAGGGTTACAGCTACGACCTGAAGGTCATGGCCCTGCCGCTGGCCAAAGGGGGGGCGCGCGAGGAGATAAAGTTTGCAGGCGGGGCGGAAACCGACCTGCGCATACCGATCCGGATAACCTACGGCGACCTGCTGGAGATAATCAAGCGCAGGCCGGACCCGGACAAGGTCCCCTATCAGCTGGCGGCCGGGCTCGACATCGAGACACCGGTCGGGCAGATGACCGTCCCGATAAACCGCACCGGCACCTACGCCATCCCCAAGCAGTACCGTCCGTCGGCCGTCTTCGGAGTGCTCGGTAACCTATTAAAGTTCTAAAACCGTTAGCCACGGAGACAATCCGGGAAGAGACGGAGAAAATCGGAGAGAGCAAAAGCCAAAGGGTCGCAACCATCCTTTTTGTCTCTCTCTGATTTCCTCGGATGTTCTCTGTGGCCCATGGTTTTGGCTGGAGTTCGAATGAACGTTGTTGACATCACAGGCCTTTGCAAAAGTTTCGGCTCCCGCGAACTTCTCGACAACGTCACCTTCGCGGTGGGGGAGCAGGAGAGGGTGGGGCTGATCGGCGCCAACGGCGCCGGCAAGTCGACCCTTTTGACCATCCTGGCCGGCAGCGAGGACCATGACGGCGGTTCCATAGCCATGAAGCGAGGCGCCTCGGTCGGCTACCTGAGCCAGGAGCCGGTGCTGGATGACGACTCCACCGTTGCTGCCGAGATAGAAGGGGGGCTGAGGGAGATCCGCGCCGCCATCGCGAGCTTCAACGAGCTGTCGGAGCGCATGGCGTCCAACCCTCCCGACATGGAGAGGCTTCTGGACCGCCAGGGGGAGCTTTCCGCCTGGATCGAGCACCACGGCGGCTGGAATACCGACCACCGCGTCTCCGAGATGATGACCCACCTGCAGCTGCCGGACCGGGACCAGCGCATCGGCATCCTCTCCGGCGGCACCAAGCGCCGCGTGGCGCTGGCGAAGCTCCTTTTGCAGGCCCCTGAACTGCTGCTCCTCGACGAGCCGACCAACCACCTCGATGCCGACACCACCCAGTGGCTCCAGGATCACCTCAAGGGGTACCCGGGCGCCGTGATGCTGATCACCCACGACCGCTATTTCCTGGACCAGGTGGTCACCAGGATGCTGGAGCTGGAACGGGGTGGGATGATCTCCTACCAGGGGGGGTATTCCACCTATCTGGAGCTTAGGGAAGAGCGGCTCATGAACGAGACCACCAGGCGCTCGCGCCTTTTGAACCTGCTGCGCACCGAAACCGCCTGGATCAGGCGCGGCCCCCCCGCCCGCTCCACCAAGCAGAAGGCGCGCATCGACCGCTACTACGAGCTGGAAGATGCCTGCTCCGGCCCGGCAAGGAAAGAGCTGAAGATCGGGTTCAACACCGAGGAGGGGTTTGGCGGCACCATACTGGAGCTGGACCAGGTCGGCAAGGGTTTCGGCGACAAGAAGCTGATCAACCGGGTCACCTTCGGCATGAAGCGCGGCGACCGGGTCGGGGTGATAGGGCCCAACGGCTGCGGCAAGACCACGCTGATCAGGATGATCATGGCGGAGGAGGAGCCGGACCACGGCAAGGTGGTGGTCGGCAAGAAAACCAGGATCTCCTATTTCGACCAGTTGCGCGAGGTGATCGACCCGGCGCAGACCATATACGATTTCTTCGGAGAGGGGGATTACGTCACCACCGCCACCGGCGACAAGCGGCACAAGATCGGCTACCTCGAGGAGTTCCTGTTCTCCCCCGAGGACAGGAGGCGCCCCGTCGGCAGCCTTTCCGGGGGTGAGAAGAGCCGGCTGATCCTTGCCCGGCTCATGTTGCAGGACTCGAACCTCCTGATCCTCGACGAGCCCACCAACGACCTCGACATACCGACCCTGCAGCTTCTGGACGCCTCCATCGCGGCCTTCCCCGGATGCGTGCTGATGGTGACCCACGACCGCTTCTTCCTGGACAAGGTGGCGACCGGCGTGCTCGCCTTCGAAGGGGACGGAGAGGTGATCTTCCACGAGGGGAATTACAGCAACTACCGCGAGCGCAAGGAGGCGGTGCGTGCGGCCGCGGCAGCCCAGCGGGTCGAGAAGCGGGAAGCCCAGGCGGCCAGGGGCGACAAGCCGAAAAAGGGGCTCACCTACGCGGAGCGTCTGGAGCTGGAGCGGCTGGAGGAGGGGATAGCCGTTTTGGAGCAGGATCTTGCCGCGGTCGAGGCGATGCTGGCCGATCCTTCATCCTATGCGACGGCCGAGGGAGGCGTGGCCGGCATCTCCGCTGACTACAGCCGCCTCGAAGCCGAGCTGGCAGCAGCCTACGAGCGTTGGGAGGAGCTGGAAACGAAGAAAGGAAGCTAGAGACAACCGGCAACCTGGAACTGCTTTCCGGACTCGAGCGTGCTGCTCGGCGCTCGACCGTAATAGATAAGGCTTTTGAGCCTCCCCGGACCAGGGGGCTTCAAAAGCCTTTTTTCGTCGGGAGTTTGCCGTAGGGGCGGGCTTCGATGTCAATTGCTTCTAAACGTTTCCTTCGCCAGTCTCAGGCTCACCTTTCTCTTGGTGGAGATGGCGAAGCGGTTGATGGTTTCCAGGGCGTAGACCAGGGACGGGATGTCCCGCCGCACCCGCAAAAGCATCTCGTCGATCACCTCGCCGGGAAGCGTCATCTGCCGGTCCTCGGCCAGTTTCTTCAGGATCATGCGTCTGGATGCGTCGTCGGAGACGTCGATGCGCGCAACGAGGCCCCAGAGCAGGCGGCTGGTCAGGTGCCCGTCCAGGTGCGGCAGCTCCTTGGGCGGGTTGAGCCCGGCCAGGGCGATCTTCCTCCCGGTGGTGTAGAAGGCGTTGAAAAGCTCCCACAGTTCCACCCTGACTTCCTGGCTGTCCGGGAGCAGGTGCAGGTCGTCGAGGATCAGCGCATCGGAGTCCGCGAAAAGCTCGGCCAGCCTGGAAGGGCCCTCGCTTCTGTAGTCGCCGCGGTAGAGGGTGCCGGCATCGCGGAAGGAGAAATACCTCCCCTCGATGGCGGTGGAGAGGGCTGTCAGCAGGTGGGTCTTACCCGACCCCTCGGGGCCGTAGATGTAGAGCAGGTTTTCCGCGTCGTTCCCGCTGGCCAGCCTCTGAGCGAACTGGTACGCGGTCTTGTTGCCTCCGCAGACCACGAAGTTCTCAAAGCCAAAGCGCGGCACCACGGGAAAATCAAAGATAAGCTGCATATGACCCCAATACAGCGACCGCTGTCGGTCGCACATCGCTCTTAGAACAGTTTGCCCTGCGGCGGCTCGGGCGCTGTCCGGCCGAAGTGGCCGTAGGCGGCGGCGGTCGCCACGCGCCCTCTCGGGGTGCGGTTCAGGAATCCGTTTTGGATCAGGAACGGCTCGTAGACGTCCTCGATGGTGTCGCTCTCTTCGCTGATGGCGGCTGCGATGGTGTCCAGCCCCACCGGCCCCCCGCCGAACTTGTCGATGATGGTCAGGAGTATCGCCCGGTCCATCTGGTCGAACCCCATCTCGTCTATTTCCAGAAGGGCCAGGGCCCGGTCCGCAACCTGGCGCGTGATGGTGCCGTCGGCGCGCACCTGCGCGAAGTCTCGCACGCGGCGCAGCAGGCGGTTGGCGATCCTGGGTGTGCCGCGGCTGCGTCGAGCCAGCTCCATGGCGCCGTCGGGGGCGATTGCCATGCCGAAGATGCGGGCGGAGCGGGTGATGATGTAGGCGAGCTCCTCGTGGGTGTAGAACTCCAGGCGCGAGATGACGCCGAAACGGTCCCGAAGCGGCGAGGAGAGCAGCCCGGCCCGGGTGGTGGCTCCCACCAGGGTGAACTTGGGAAGGTCGAGCTTGATGGTGCGGGCGCTCGGTCCCTGGCCGATGATGATGTCGAGCTGGAAGTCCTCCATCGCAGGGTAGAGGATCTCCTCCACCACGTGCGAGAGACGGTGGATCTCGTCGATGAAGAGGACGTCGTGTGCCTCGAGGTTGGTGAGGATGGCGGCCAGGTCGCCGGGGCGCTCTATGACCGGCCCGGAGGTCGATTTGATGTTGACCCCCATCTCGCAGGCGATGATGTTGGCCAGCGTCGTCTTCCCGAGTCCCGGTGGTCCGTACAAAAGGACGTGGTCCAGCGCTTCCCCCCTGCCGCGGGCGGCGTCTATGAATAGGCCCAGGTTCCCCTTCGCCTTCTCCTGCCCGACGTAATCGTCGAGCGCGCGCGGGCGCAGCGTCGCCTCAAAGCCGTCGTCTTCGGTTCTCTCGGGGGTGATGGTGCGGGTCATAGTTCTCCGTCTGCTCTTGGTCGCCGCCTGTTTCCGGCCGGGTCAAGGTATAACAGTTGCCGGTAAAGGTCAAGACGTGCCGTCTTTCGCGACGCGGCAGAGTCCGGGTCGGTCCGGGCATCCAAGGGTTCTGACACCAATCCTATTTCATCAGCACCTTGAGCGCCTGCTTCAGCAGCGACTCCACCGTCGCCTCCGGCGCGACCTTCAGCTCGCCCAATGCCTTTTGCACCACCGCCTCCTTGTAACCCAGGTTGATGAGCGCCGAGAGGACGTCGTCCCGGATCTCCTGCTTGGCAGGGGCGGGCGCGGCACCCGGCCCCGTATGGGGCGGGCCCAGCTTCTTCACCTTTTCCTTCAATTCCAGCACCAGCCTCTCCGCCGTTTTCTTCCCTATTCCCGGGATCGCCGAAAGCCGGGCCAGATCACCGCGCAGCAGCGACTCTGCCAGCTCTGCGGGTTCGCTGTTGGAGAGGATGCCGTTGGCGAGCTTCGGCCCCACCCCCGACACGCCGATCAGCAGCTGGAACAGCTCTTTTTCCGGCTGGGTCCTGAAGCCGTACAGGTTGATGGCGTCCTCCTTGACGCAGGTATGGATCTGCAGCGAGACGGGGCTTCCTTCGGCGGGGAGGGTGTAGTAGGTGGAGAAGGGGATGAAGACCTGGTAGCCGACGCCGTTCACGTCGAGGATGATGAAGTCGGGTGCCTTATAGGCGAGCTTGCCGGTGAGAAGAGCGATCATGTGAAACCTCCTGAAAAAGACCTGGAAGCGCGGCGAAGAGGGTACGGGGGAAAACCGGGGCGGACGCAGGGCAAGGCGCCGCGCCAACCCGGGCTATGTCCTTTTTAGGAGGCTGTTGATGCCGGCGGAGTGGGCGTGGCAAACGGCTACCGCCAGGGCGTCGGAGGCGTCTTCCTGTGCGATCTCGGGGAGATTCAACAGCGCCTTGATCATCTGCTGCACCTGTGTCTTCTCCGCCCTGCCCGTGCCCACCACCGCCTGCTTGACCTGCATCGCGGTGTATTCATACACCGAGAGCCCCACGTTCACCGCCGCCACGATGGCGGCTCCCCGCGCCTGCCCGAGTTTGAGCGCACTCTGGGCGTTCTTCGCCAGGAACACGTCCTCCACCGCGACGACTTCCGGCTGGTACTGCGCGATGATCGCGGAGAGGCCGGTGAAGATCTTCTCCAGCCGCTGCGGGAAATTCTCGGCACTCTGGGTGAAGATGGCGCCGTTGTCTATGTGGACCAGGCGGTTCCCCTGCTTGAAGATGATGCCGTAGCCGGTCTTGCGGGAGCCTGGGTCGATACCGAGGATGATCATGGAATCCTTAAAGTGAGAACCATTGGCCACGGAGAAAATCCGAGGAGTTCCGAGAAAGGCGTAGAGCTATTCGGGTTACCCCTTCCAAAGCTTCTCTGGGACTTTCTCGGGTTTTCTCCGTGCCTGCGCGCAAGCGGGGCCAAGGTTTGGGTTTATAAAAAAGCGCGGCAGGCGGAAGGGTTTCCGCGCCACCGCGCTTTAAGTACCACGAAAATGCAACCCGTTGCTACATCATCTTTTCCATCTCCTCCGAGGAGATGTCGAAGTTGGCGTACACGTTCTGGACGTCGTCGTTGTCTTCCATGCGGTCCATCAGCTTCAGCATGTTCTCGGCGTTCTTTCCTTCCAGCTTCACCATGGTCTGCGGGATCATGGTGACCTCGGCCGTTTCCGCCTTGAAGCCGGCACCCTCCAGGGCGGTCTTCACCTGGTGGAACGCCGTGGGGTCGGTCAGCACCTCGTACTGCTCTTCTTCGTCGACCACGTCGTCAGCGCCCGCCTCGATGGAAGCCTCGAAAAGCCTGTCGAAGTCGACACTCTTCGGGAATACCAGCAGGCCCTTCTTGTCGAACAGCCAGGAGACGCAGCCGGATTCGCCCATGTTGCCGTTGCACTTGGTGAATATGCTTCTCACGTCGGAAACGGTGCGGTTGCGGTTGTCGGTCATGACCTCGACCAGCACCGCGGTTCCGCCCGGCCCGTACCCTTCGTAGGTGGTCTCTTCGTAGGTGGTGCCTTCCAGTCCGCCGACGCCCTTCTTGATGGCGCGCTCGACGTTGTCCTTGGGCATGTTCTCGGCTTTGGCCTTATCGATAGCAGTTCTAAGACGCGGGTTCCCGTCCGGGTCGCCGCCGCCCAGCTTTGCAGCAACTGTGATTTCCTTGATGATCTTGGTGAAGATCTTGCCCCGCTTGGCATCAGCGGCGCCTTTTTTGTGCTTGATGGTACTCCATTTGTTATGCCCTGACATAAGTTGCTTCCTTTCCGATCATTTTGGTGATTGAAACGCGAAATACTATCACGGCCAAAAGACGGTTGTAAAGTGGGAAAATGACAGTTAAACTCTCCCCGGGCCATGAGACAGTGGGGTGTTACCCCTGACAGGAGAGAGAATGAAAGGCTTCCTTCACGCATCGAAACTGGGTTTGCCGGTGCTTTTGCTGCTGTTTGTCATCCTCTTCGGAGGTGGCTGCGCTACTGCCAGGCTGAACGTCAACTCGCCGCCGGTACTGACCCAGGACGAGTTGTTGCGCCCCTACTACAAGGTCGGGGTGATAGAGGTGCGCCGCTCCCGTTACGGCGACCGCGCGGATTTGTCGCTGGAGGATTACAGCTGGGCCAAAGACGCCTTGCGCGCCGAAGCGGCGAAGATCGAGGCCGATGCCGTTATCCTTCCCGAGGTCAGCGTCGAGGTGCGCAGGTACATCTTCTTCCCCAAGAGCGAGATGAGGGCCAAGGGGACCGCCATAAAATTCCGCTGATTTTTTCCTCCCGTCGAGAGAATTCCATTGATAAATGAGGCTCATTTTTGCGATAGTGTGCGCCTGTATACGATATCGCGGTCGGACAGCCGGCCGGCAGGAATTCAATCGATCAAGGAGGCGGATATGAAAGCTGTACTGATGGAAGGTTTTGGCGGCGTCGAAGTGCTGAAGATTGGCGAGGTCGCAAGGCCCGTGCCCAAGGAAAACGAGGTGCTGGTCAAGGTCCACGCCACCTCCATCAACCGTCCGGACCTGGTGCAGCGCGAAGGGAAGTACCCCCCCCCGCCCGGCGATTCCGAGATCCTCGGACTCGAGGTTTCGGGGGTGGTCGAGGAACTCGGCGCCGGTGTCACCGGCTGGAAGGTGGGCGACAGGGTCATCACCCTGGTGGGTGGCGGCGGCTATGCCGGGTACGCGGTCGCCTATGCGAACCACCTGATGGCCATCCCCGACTCCGTGAGCTACGAGGAGGCTGCCTGCATCTGCGAGTCCTACATCACCGCGTTCCTGAACGTCTTCATGATCGGAGGGTTGCAAGACGGCGAGACCGCGCTGCTGCACGGCGGCGGGGGGGGCGTCAACACCGCCGCCATCCAGCTTTGCAAGGCGCTCGTTCCCAACTCCAAGCTGATCGTGACCGCTTCCCCCGAGAAGATGGGGCGTGTGAAGGAGCTCGGTGCGGACCTGGTGATCAACTTCCGCGAGAATCCGGACTTCACCGAGATCGTGAAGGAGTTCACCAACAAGAAGGGCGTGGACGTCATCCTGGACCACGTGGGTGCGAAGTATCTCGCTCCCAACATGAACTCCCTCGGTTACAAGGGGCGGCTCGTCGTCATCGGGGTCATCTCCGGCATCAAGGCCGAGCTCAACCTAGCGCTCATGATGGTCAAGCGGCAGCAGATCATCGGCAGCGTGCTCCGTTCGCGCCCGGTCTCCGAGAAGGGGGAGATCGCAGCCGAGTTCGTGCGCCGCGCCATGCCCAAGTTCGCCGATCGCACCATCGTGCCGATCATCGAGAAGGTGTTCCCGCTCGATCAGGTGGCTGACGCCCACAGGATGATGGAAGAGGACAAGCACTTCGGCAAGATCGTGCTGAAGGTCGCCGAATAAAAACAGACCACTCACGCAAAGACGCCAAGGCGCAGAGAAGGGGAGGATAACCCGAACCGGTTTCGGCCTTTCCTCGCGCCTTGGCGGCTTTGCGTGAGATGCTTTATCAAAAAGGAGACGCAGCTTCAGGATGGAAACCTATTCGCAATTCTTCTTCACCGTATGGATCAGATTTTTCTTCCTGCTGACTCCTTTCTTCGTTCTCTCCACCTTCCTCGCCATGACGCCCGAGCTCACCGCGGCAGAGCGGCGCGCCACAGCCGTCAGGGTGACCCTCGCCGTCCTGGTTGCCTGCTTCGTGCTCTACTCCTTCGGCAACACCCTCTTCTCGCTGTTCGGCATCACGCTCGACTCCTTCAGGATAGGCGCGGGGAGCCTGCTCTTTCTCTCCGCCGTGCACATGGTGCACGGCGACGACAGCGCGCCTCCCAGCGAGAAGCGCGAAGCCATCTCCGTGGTCCCGCTCGCCATACCCATCACCGTCGGACCGGGCACCACCGGCGCCCTCCTGGTCATGGGGGCGGAGGTCCAGCACAACTGGCAGGTCTTCGTCGGGCTGACGGCCCTGGCGGCAGCCGTGCTCTGCATCGGCGTGCTCCTGGTCTGCGCCTCCTTCATCGAGCACATCGTCGGAAAGAAGGGGATCACCATCCTGAGCAAGCTGACCGGGCTCTTCGTCGCGGCGCTGGCCGCGCAGATCGTCTTCACAGGGGTGAGGAACTTCCTGCAGATTGCGCAGTAGCTCTTCCCCCGAAGGCCCTCATCCCCGCCCCTCTCCCGCGGGGCAGGGGCGGGGCACAGGCTGGAACAAGAAAGGGGGCTCCCGTTTCGCAGGAGCCCCCTTTCTTGTTGTTGATGCCGCGCCTGCCGCCGGAACTACAGGCTCAGTTCCGCGTGGCCGTTGCAGAGCCTTTCCCGGGCGGCCGTCACCTCGGCGTCCTCTAGGTAGTCGTCGAAGTTCATCTCGCGATCGATGACGCCGCCAGGCGTGATCTCGATGATCCGGTTGGCGACGGTGGAGACGAACTGGTGGTCGTGGGAGGAGAAGAGCACCACCTCGGTGTAGGAGATCAGCCCGTTGTTCAGGGCGGTGATCGACTCCAGGTCCAGGTGGTTGGTCGGCTCGTCCAGGATCAGCGCGTTCGCGCCTGCCAGCATCATCTTGGAGAGCATGCAGCGCACCCGCTCCCCTCCGGAGAGGACACTGGTCTTCTTGGTCGCTTCGTCACCCGAGAAGAGCATCCTTCCCAGGAAGCCGCGGGCGAAGCTCTCGCCTTCGGTCGGGGGGGAGTACTGGCCGAGCCACTCGATCAGGTTCAGGTCGCTCTTGAAGTACTCAGCGTTTTCCTTGGGAAAATAGGAGTTGGTTATGGTGATCCCCCAGCGGAAAGTCCCCTCGTCCGGCTCCATCTCCCCTGCCAGGATCTGGAAGAGGGTGGTCTTGGCCAGCGAGTTGCCCCCCACGAACGCGATCTTGTCCCCCTTTCTGACCATCAGGTCGAGATCCTTGAAGACCGTGACGCCGTCGATCGCCTTGGAAAGCCCCTTCACCTCGAGGATGATGTCGCCGCAGGGACGCTCCGGCTTGAACACCACGTAGGGGTACTTCCTGGAGGAGACCGGCATGTCCTCGATGGTCAGCTTCTCTAGCAGCTTCTTCCTGGAGGTGGCCTGCTTCGCCTTCGATGCGTTGGAGCTGAAGCGCTGGATGAACTCCTTTAACTCGTTCGCCTTGTCGGTGGTCTTCTTGTTGTCGTCCTGGCGCTGCTTCAGGTGCAGCTGGCTCGCCTGGTACCAGAAGTCGTAGTTGCCGACGTAGACCTGGATGCGGCTGAAGTCGATGTCCGCTATGTGGGTGCAGACCTGGTTCAGGAAGTGGCGGTCGTGGGACACCACGATGACCGTGTTCTGGAAGCGGTACAGGAACTCCTCCAGCCAGGCGATCGATTTCAGGTCGAGGTGGTTGGTCGGCTCGTCCAGAAGGAGGACGTCGGGGTTTCCGAAGAGTGCCTGGGCCAGGAGCACGCGCACCTTGTCGCCCCCCTCCAGTTCCTTCATCAGCTTGCCGCGCATCTCCTCGGGGATCCCGAGGCCGTTTAGAAGGACAGCCGCTTCGGCCTCCGCCTCGTAGCCGTTCATCTCGGCAAAATCGGCCTCCAGCTCCGCGGAGCGGATGCCGTCCTCCTCGCTGAACTCGGGCTTGGAGTAGATCGCCTCCCGCTCTGCCATCACTTCGTAAAGCTTCTTGTGCCCCATGATGACCGTGTTGAACACGGTATGCTCGTCGTAGGCGAACTGGTCCTGCTTAAGGACCGCGATCCTTCCCTTGCCTGCCGAGATCTCGCCCTTGTCCGGATCGATGTCCCCTGCCAGGATCTTCAGGAAGGTGGACTTGCCGGCACCGTTGGCGCCGATCAGCCCGTAGCAGTTGCCGGGGGTGAATTTTATATTTACGTCCTTGAAAAGGACCCTCTTGCCGTAGCCCAGGGTGACGTTCGATGCGCTGATCATTTACCTGCTCCCTTTTGTGAAAATGAAAAGACCACAGGGTGTCCTGTGGTCGTGAACCTTGCATTTATATCACTGCAAAGCCGTGGTAGGCAATGTATTTTTGCATGTTCCCGCCATTTGTCGGCGTGTCGCTGCCGCTGTCCGCTTCATCCCGTCCCTGAAAAAAGGCTAAAGTTGCTCCCACTGCCTGTCGACGATACAAAAAAGTTTATTTTCCTCAGCCAATGTGGCAATGTGTCCGCTCCTGGAACCGAATCAAACGCCGGAGATTGCTGTGAGAATCGTAGACAAGATGAGCCGGGTGAAGCAGTTCATCTCGCTTGAGTTCTTCCCCCCCAAGGACAAGAAAGAATGGCCCACCTTCTTCAGGACCGTCGAAACGCTGTCGCAGCTCAATCCACTCTTCGCCTCGGTGACCTACGGGGCCGGCGGCAGCACCAAGGGTGACACGCTGGAAATCGTCGGCAGGCTGAAAAGCGCATACGGGCTCGACACCATGGCGCATCTCACCTGCATCGGATCCTACCGCGGCGACCTGCAGCAGTTCCTCGACGGGCTCGCGCAGGCGGGGGTGAACGACGTACTGGCGCTAAGGGGCGATCTTCCCGGCGATGCCCGACCCGAGTTCTCCGCCTGCCGCACGCTTTTGCATGCCTCCGATCTCGCCGCGTTCATCAAGCAGTCCCATCCCGGCATGGGGATCGGCGTGGCGGGGTACCCTGAAACACACCCCGAGGCCATCGACGCGGAGCATGATCTTCGTTACCTGAAACTGAAGCTGGACCAGGGGGGGGATTTCGTGGTCACGCAGCTGTTTTTCGACAACGCGCTCTACTTTGATTTCGTCGCGAAGGCCCGCGCAGCGGGAATTGACAAGCCTATCATTCCCGGTATCATCCCCGTGGTGAGCCTCAAGGTGATCCAGCGCATCATCTCCCTTTGCGGCGCGAAGCTCCCGGCCGCGTACCTGGCAAAGCTGGAGGAGGCCGACCGGCAAGGGGGTGCTGCTGCCGTGCAAAAACTCGGGGTGAGCTACGCGAGGCGGCAGGCGCAGGAGCTGCTGGCCGCCGGTGTTCCGGGCGTGCACATCTACACCCTGAACCGGGATCAGGCGGTACTGGACCTGGTTGAAGGGCTGCTTCCTTCCTGATCGACCTGCTTTTGCAAGTAGGTCTTCAAGTTTTTTCCCGCTTAAGGCGATGAGGGTTGATAGCTGAGAACCAAGACTGTGCAGCCTCGCTGAGAGCTGCTGGAGGGAAATCGAGTATGTTCAGGTTTGTGCCTTTTGTCATGCTGGTCTGTTTGTTTGCCTTTAACTGTGCGCTCCCTTCCAGTTTGCTTGCCGATTACTACAAGTACACCGACGGTCACGGGGTGGTGAACATCTCCAACGACCTCAAATCGGTTCCTGCCAAATACCGCTCCACGATGAAGGTGGTACGCGAAGAGCCCAAGAAAGAGCAGGTGCAAAGGCCCACGGTGCAGGCTGAAGCAGAAAGCGAAGCCGTGGCTGCCGGTCGGGAACAGACAAAAGTGGCGGCACCCGAGTCGCAACCCGAAGAGCCGCAGGGCCGGTTCTCCGAGCTCGCCTCGCGTTTTCCCTGGTTGAAACCGCTGGCCTACCTCGCAGGGATCGTGGCGCTCTTCGTCGTCATGGCCAAGCTGACCTCCAAACTCTCCTCTCCGCACCTTTCCAAGGTGATCTACATCTCCTTCTTCATGGGCGTGATGGTTTTCCTGTACAAAAACTACGTGGAGCACGTCGTCGCCAGCACGGCAAAGGTGAAGGATGCCGCGGTCTCCATGATGAAGAAGTCATCCAACCGAGAGCTCCCTGTGCCGGCGGGTGAACTCCCCCCTGTCGAGAAGTAGCGCCGCCGTGGCTGTGGGGCAAACTAGATACGCAATGGCCCGGCGCCAAAGCCGGCTTTGCTTTTCCAACAAAACCAGGAGGATGCACCATGCTTGTTCGAGACCGGATGACTCTGAGCCCTGTGACGATCACCCCTGATGTGTCGGTGACCGAGGCGTTGCGCCTGATGAACGAGAAGAAGATACGGCGCCTCCCCGTTCTGGACACCGCCGGCAACCTGGTCGGGATCGTATCGGACCGGGATCTGCTGCAGGCCTCGCCATCCCCGGCAACCTCGCTCGCCATCTGGGAGATACACGACCTGCTCGCCAAGCTGACGGTGGAGAAGACCATGACCCGCCAGGTGATAACCATCACCGGGGACACCCCGCTGGAAGAGGCGGCGCGCGTCATGGTGGACAGCAAGATCGGCGGATTGCCGGTAATGAAGGGGAAGGATCTGGTCGGCATCATCTCCGAGTCGGACCTGTTCAAGACGCTTCTGGAGCTTCTGGGCGGACGCCGGCAGGGTGTGCGCATCACCGTCGCGACCACTGGGGCCAAGGGGACGCTGGCCGATGTCACCGACACCATCTACAAGGCGGGGGGCGACATCGTCGGGCTTGGCTTCAGCGAGGTTGACGGGGGGGGCAGCGACACCTGGGTGAATACCTTCAAGGTGCAGGGAGTGGATAAGGACAAGCTCGTGGAAGCGATACGACCGCACGTGCGGGAGATCCTTGACGTGCGCGAGACCTGAGGCGTCCACACTTCCTTGACCATCATCCCTGCAAGCAGGTTTAGCTCCCTGATCAGCGACGACCTTCCGCCGTAACGTCCCCCCCTCAAGGGGAGGGGGGAGAGTAGCTCAGGAGGAGCCATGTTCCTGGTCCAGATTCTGCTGCCGCTTTACGACAACGAGGGACAGCCCTTCACCCAGGACGAGTTCCTGAAGGTGCGCGACTCGCTTTCCGAGCGTTTCGGCGGCATAACCACCTACATGCGCTCGCCGGCGCGCGGCCTCTGGAAGGAGACGCGCGAGACCACTGTCCATGACGACATAGTCATCTACGAGATAATGACGGCCGAGCTGGATCGCGGCTGGTGGAGGAATTACCGGCAGCAGCTGGCTGAGGATTTCCGGCAGGATATCCTGATCGTGAGGGTCAGCGAGGTGGAGTTGCTGTAGGTTGGCTTGAGAGGTAAAAAAGCCGGGTTCTGCCGGTGGCCATGAAGGTCACCCGGGCAAAACCCGGCTTTTCGGTTTCAGATGCGGCCCAGTTCAGAACCTCTCGAACTCGTCGTCCATGCTCAGATCGGTGCCGACGGCGCTGGCCAGAGGCGGGGCTGCAAGTTTGGCCTTGCCGAAACTCAGCTGCTTTGCTTTGCCGTGCTTGACCGGCCCATTCACCTGCTTCGACTTCCCCCGTTCGCCGAGTTTGAAGAAGGAGATGGAATTTTGCAGTTGCTCAGCCTGCGAAGCCAGTTCTTCGGCCGTTGACGACATCTCCTCGGAAGCGCCCGCGTTTTGCTGTATGACCTGGTCGAGCTGCTGGATCGCCTTGTTGATCTGCTCTGCTCCGGTATCCTGCTCCTTGCTGGAAGCGCTGATCTCTTGTACCAGTTCGGCGGTCTTCTGTATGTCCGGTACCATCCTGGCCAAAAGGTCGCCCGCCCTCACGGCAACCTCGACACTGCTTGAGGAGAGCTGAGATATCTCGGCAGCCGCCTTCTGGCTCCTCTCGGCGAGCTTTCTCACCTCGCTCGCGACGACCGCGAATCCCTTGCCGTGCTCGCCGGCGCGCGCGGCCTCAATGGCGGCGTTCAGCGCAAGTAGGTTGGTCTGGCGCGCGATCTCCTCGATGATGTTGATCTTTCCGGCGATCTCTTTCATCGCCTGCACCGTCTCCTGCACTGCGTGCCCGCCTTCTTTGGCGTTTTCCGCCGACTTTACCGCGATCTTCTCGGTCTGCATGGCGTTGTCCGCGTTCTGGCGGATGTTCGAGCTCATCTGCTCCATGCTGGCAGAGGCTTCCTCCGCCGCCGCGGCCTGCTCGCTTGCCCCCTGGGACATCTCCTCCGAACTCGATGAGAGTTCCTGGCTTCCCGAGGTGACGTTGTTGGTGGCTGACTGCACCTCTGTCACGATTTCCCTGAGCTTTGCCACCATGTTGGCCATGGCCGAGAGGAGCTGGCCGGTCTCGTCCCTGGAGGTATTGCCGATCTCGATGGTGAGGTCGCCTGCGGCAAGACGGTCGGCCGTTTCGACCCCCAACTGCAGCGGCAGCTTGATGCTTCTGGTCACCAGGAGGCTTAGCAGCACACCTATCACAACCGCCAGCAGGGAGGTGCCCAGCAGCAAGAGCACAACCTCCTGCGTCGCCTTGTCTATGGCGATCTTGGATTCCTGCATCGCCTCGTTGGCAGCATGGGCCAGTTCCTGCGCGGCGAGCTCCATTTTCTGGGATTCGCCCTCTATCTCGGCGAGGTCGCCGCTTATCTCTGCCACAGACCTGACCCTCCCTTCCTGGATGGAAGCTGCCAGCTTGGCGAACCCTTCCTCGTAATGCTTCAGGTTTTCCTTTATCGTCTTTATCTTTTCCTTGTCGTCCTGGTGGATGACGGTCTTTTCCAGGGTGGCAAGATCCTCCCCGGCTTTGCCGGCTTCTGCAGTCCACTTCTTGAAGGAATCTGCCGCCTTCCCGGCGTCGACCAGGTTCAGGAGAATGTCCTTTTCGTGGCGTCTCATGCTCACGATGCTGACATCTACGCCGGCTGCGTGTTCGGCGAGCTGCGCCTCGGTGTCGAGCATGGTGTCCGTGACGCTCTCGACTTCCTTGACACCCCAGTACCCTGTACCGGCAACGCACATGAGCAGCAGCAAAATCAGGCCAAAACACATCAGCAAGCGGGTGCCGATCTTGAGGTTCTTCACCATGTCTTTCTCCTTGAGGTAATTCGACTTATCCTTGACCATGGCAGGGATATGAGAAAGAACATCGACTTATCTAATTAAAAGCTTTAGTGGGTGATTTCGAGCGCCCCCTTTCGCAATGTCCCAAGGCGCATGGCTGCCGATCTCCTGGACGCCGGTGGGCGGCGAGCTGGAAACCTTGATCTTTGACTGCCGGTGGGGCTTGGGGATTATCGGCTTTCAGTTACGGAGGGGGGCCGGGGCGGCTGAAAATGTCGGGGCTCAGGTGGGAAGGAAACTGTGCGGCTCGGGGAGGAGCATCACGGTTCGTATTTGTAACCCACCCCATAAATGGAGTGGATCAGCTCCTCGGTCGTGTCGACGGCGGCGATCTTCTTGCGCAGCTTCTTTATATGGCTGTCGATGGTCCGGTCGCTCACGATGCGCTGGTCCGGGTAGATTCTGTCCATGAGCTGGCTGCGGGAGTAGATGCGTCCGGGGTTTTGGTAGAGGAAGTACAACAACTTGAATTCAACGGCAGTGAGATCGAGGTCGTGCCCCTTCAGCCGGGCGCAATACCTGTCGGGGTCGAGGGCCAGCCCCCCGGTATGCTGGTTTGCCTGCTCCCCGGTGCGGCGCAGCACGGTCTTCACCCGCGCCACCACCTCGCGCGGACTGAAAGGCTTGCAGATGTAGTCGTCCGCCCCGAGCTCGAGACCCAAAAGACGGTCGATCTCCTCGACACGTGCCGTGACCATGATGATGGGGAGCTGCGAGAAGGTCCTGATCTCCTTGCAGATCTCGAGGCCGTCGCGGCCTGGCAGCATCAGGTCGAGCAGCACCAGGTCGGGCTGCTTTTCCCGCATCCGCGGCAGCACCTCGTTACCGTCGGCGATCCAGACGGACTCGAACCCGGACTGCCTGAGGTAGTCCCCCAGGATGCTCGCCAGTTTCTCCTCGTCCTCCACTATCATTATGGTCTGTGTCATGTCCTGCTCCCTGTCAGCGGCAGTTCGATCCTGATCAGCACGCCCCCCTTGGGCGAAAAAAGGGCGCTGATGTTCCCCTCGTGCGCTTCCACGATGTTTTTGCAGATGGCAAGCCCAAGACCTGCGCCCCCCATGGCGCGGTTTCGTGAATTCTCTACCCGGTAAAGCCGGTCGAAAAGCCGCCCCAGCTCTTCGGGTGTGACCCCCGGCGCGCTGTCGGCAAATTCCACCACGGCGCTCCCGTGGCGTTGCTCCAGCCGGACCGACAGCTCGCCGCCTGCGTCGGTGTACTTGAGGGAGTTGTCCAAGAGGTTGCTGAAAAGCTGGTACAGCCGATCCGGATCTGCAAATGCGGAGAGGCCTCCCGCGCCTGGAAGCTCGATGGAGAGGGTAATGCCCTTTTGCAGGAACTCAGCCCCGAAAGAGTCGAGGGCATCCTCCAGCACTTCCTTGAGGTCCACGCTCTCTTTCTTGTAGGTGAGCGCGCCTATGTCGTAGAGGGAGATCTGGTACAGGTCGTCCACCAGCCGGCTCAGGCGCGTCACCTCGGCGTGCAGCGAGCGCATCGAGTCTGGACCCGCCTGCCGGACGCCGTCCTGGATGGCCTCGATCTCCCCGCGCAGGATGGCGAGCGGGGTGCGCAGCTCGTGCGAGATGTCCGCGACGTAGCGCCGGCGAGCACGCTCGTTGTTCTCCAGGGTGAGCGCAAGCGTGTTGAAATCGCGGGCCAGCTGGCCCAGCTCGTCCTCCGGGCCCACGTCGACCCTGGTGTCGAACCTGCCGGAGGCCAGCCGGTGCATCGATGCGGCGAGCCTCCTGATGGGGAGCACCAGGCGGTTGGCCAGGGGGAGCGAGATGGCCGCCGAGATCAGCAGCATGACGCCTGCCACCAGCGCCATGGTCAGTTTTTGCTGCTTCACGAAGAGCAGTTGGTGGGTCTCGGTGAGGTGCTGCCTTGGCCTCATGCCCAGGTACCCCACGACCTCCCCCCCGCTTTGAATCCGCTTGAATTCAACCAGATCCAGCTTGCCGGGGGAGCCTGCGATCCGCCTTTTTCCGGCGTCTAAAAGCAGGACACGGCTCTCGAAACGGTTCGCGAAACGCGGCGGCACTCTGTGGCTGCTCAGGTTGGCGAATTCCCTGGGCCTTTTGCCTTCCTTTCGCTCCCGCCGTTTCCCATTGTCCCGCTCATCCCTTTCTCCATCCTCGCGCGGCGGTTTGGTAGCCGCCAGCTTGAACCAGATCGCGGGGTCGTTGCGCAGGAATTGCCAGCCGCCGTTGGTGCGGTAGGACTCCTCCAGCGCCTCGGCCAGATTGTCGAACCGCTCCTTATCCATGGTATTCACGTAGGAGAGGAAACCGCGCCCGATGCTCCACTGCATGATGAGGAACATGCAGATCACCACGGCACCAGTTGCCGCCAGCATGGCGAAGAAGAGCCTGTATTTGATCATCAACTTCATGTCAGTCCACCGTTAATAGTTGATCGCACACCTTTTTATTAACACAGATGCCGCGATTGCGCCATTTCATCTTTGGCCGAGTCCGAAATTCCACAATTGCTACACAATTTCTCCTCATTGTGCTGTTAGCGTGGTTCCCAAAGAAGCCATGGCAGGTCAGGACAGCAAACGGCGGCTCCCGCAACAGACGAGCTTTTGCGGGAACAACAGCAGCAGGACACAGGCCTTTGGCCGTAAGGGGAACACCATGAGAAAGTATCTCGCAGCAGCAGTTCTTATCGTCCTCGTCGCAGCAGCCACCGCGCAGGCAAGGGTGGATTTCAACGTCAACATCGGCGTCCCGGTGGTTCCGGTGGTCCCGGCGGCCGCAGTCACCTATCAGGGCTATGCTCCGCAGGTAGCCTACGCGGAACAACCAGGCTTCATATACTCCCCGCGTCTCGGGTTTTACGTATCGGTAGGCCTCCCCTACGACGTGGTCTACCTAGACAGTTGCTACTACCACTATCGTGGCGGCCGCTGGTACATGTCCCCCAGCTATGGCGGGAATTGGAGCTACGTCTCGCCCCGCAGGCTGCCGCAGCAGCTGCATCGGCACCACTACGACCAGATCGTCCACTACCGGGACACGGAATACCGCAGATACCAGCGCGACCGGGATCATTACCGCGGACACTGGCATCGCCCCGCCGCGATGCACGGCCGCGACCGCTGGGACGACCGCTGGGACCATGACAGGGACAGGTACCGGGGCAAGGACGGGTACAGAGACAGGGATCATGAAAGGGGGCGCCGCTGACGAGCCGGCAGAGATCGCAGCAACAGGGATGCCGCTTCTGTAGGAGCGGCATTCCTGCCGCGATGCCGTGCCGGTTTACCCGTCCATTTTTTTGCGTCCCTTGCGGATACTCGGCACTCTCTGCGTGGCATCTTTTGGCTCTTGCGTTTGCCCGCGATAAAAAAGTGCCATCTTTCCGCGGTTTCATGCTATAGTGCTACTCTAATGAGTCACGGACCCCATGGCACTTAACGCCTGTGGGGTTTTTTGTGGCGTGAGAATACCTAAGACAGGAGTAAGAGTGGATTTCAAAGAGTTTAATTTGCACCCCCAGGTACAGGCAGGCGTGGAGGCGATGGGCTATGTCACCCCGACCCCCATCCAACTGCAGGCGATCCCGCCGGTAATGTCCGGGCAGGACGTGCTGGGGCTGGCCCAGACCGGTACCGGCAAAACAGCGGCCTTCGGCCTGCCGATGCTGCACCGATTGGCCCAGGGAGAGCGCGGCCGTGTCCGCGCGCTGGTACTGGCCCCCACCAGGGAGCTCGCCGAGCAGATCAACGACGCGTTGAACGGCATGGGAGCAAAGACGCGACTTAGAAGCATCACCGTCTACGGCGGCGTCAACATAAACACCCAGATCAAGAAGCTGAAGGAAGGGGCAGAAATCGTGGTAGCCTGTCCGGGGCGCCTGCTGGACCACATCTCCCAGGGGACGGTGAATCTCGCCAACGTCGAGGTACTGGTGCTGGACGAAGCGGACCAGATGTTCGACATGGGATTTCTCCCCGACGTGAAGAAGATCATCAGGGCGCTCCCCGCAAAAAGGCAGAACCTGATGTTTTCCGCGACCATGCCCGATGACATCCGCAGGCTGGCGCACGAGATACTGCACAAGCCGGTGACGGTGCAGGTGAGCCGGACCGCCCCCGCGGCCACCGTTTCCCATGCCCTCTACCCGGTTCCCCAGCACCTGAAGACGCCGCTTCTCTTCGAGATGCTGAAGCACACGGACACCGAGAGCGTGCTGGTGTTCACCAAGACCAAGCACCGCGCCAAGAGGGTAGGGGAGCAACTGGAGAAGGGGGGGTACAAGGCCACCTCGCTGCAGGGGAACCTCTCCCAGAACCGGAGGCAGGCAGCGCTCGACGGTTTCCGGGACGGCACCTTCCAGATCATGGTTGCCACCGACATCGCGGCCCGCGGCATCGACGTCTCGCTGATCTCCCACGTCATCAACTACGACATCCCCGACACGCCCGAGGCGTACACCCACCGCATCGGCAGGACCGGCCGCGCCGCGAAGACCGGCGACGCCTTCACCATGGTGACCCGTGAGGACGACGCCATGGTGCGGAGCATCGAAAAGGTCCTGGGAACGCAGATCGAGCGGCGCACCATGGAAGGGTTCGACTACAAGGTTCCCGCGCCGCAAAAGGACGCCGAGTTTGCCAGGGTACCCCGCGAGCCGCAGCGCCGCAAGGATGCATCGGCCAAGCCCGCATCGGCCCGGCCCGCGGCGGCAGGCAGCAAGAGCGCCCCTGCCGGCGGGCAAAATGCAGCAAGCCCGGCAGGCAAGCGTCCGCCGCGTCCCGGCAATCGCCCCGCCAACCACGCCGCGCGTCGCAGCGGAAGGTAAAAGCAGGAACGCCGGGCCAAGGTACGGCGAGCGTGACAATAAGAGAGGGGAAGAGGCTTGATGCCTTTTCCCCTCTTTTTATTTGAGTTGCAAAAATAAGCTCTGTGGTAAAATCCCACCGACCTGTCCGACCTGTCCGACCTGTCCGACCTGTCCGACCTGTCCGACACGCTCGAGCACGGCAATTGACCAAGGGGGATGCCGCCGCCCCCGAAGGAGCACTCTTTTGGATACTGTTTCATTTCTCATCGATGATGCCGTGGCTTCGATAATCCGGGCGCCGCTGGCCACGCCGTTTCGCATTGCGACCGGGCAACACGACGAACTGGCAAATGTCTTCCTTCGGCTAAGCTCCGGCGACGGCGCATGCGGTTACGGTGAGGCGGCCGTTGCCACGCACATCACCGGCGAGACGGTCGCGGGGACGCTGGCCAACCTCCAGGCGGCGGCCTCGGCGTTGCGAGGCCGCCGCATCGATGACCCGGAGGCGGTCTGCCGCGCATTCTCCCCGGCCTTTGCCGGCAATCATGCCGGCCTGGCTGCGCTCGAGATGGCCCTGCTTGATCTCTCATCCCGTGCCCAGGGGATCCCCCTCTACCGGGTCTTTGCCCCGGTAAAGGGACGGGAGCCGCTGCTGTCCTTTGCCACTGACATCACCATCGTGATCGGCTCTCTCGAGGAGGCCCGGGCAGCGGCCGGGCAGTTTGCGGCACGCGGGTTCAAGACCTTCAAGGTCAAGATCGGCAGGGAGGAGGAGCTGGACCTGGACCGCATCCTGGCGGTGCGGGAAGCGGCCCCCGACAGCGAGCTGATCCTGGACGCGAATATGGGGTTCAGCGCGAGCCGGATGCTGGCGTTCCTGGATCGGCTCGACGAAAAAGGAGCGCGGCCGGTTCTGCTGGAACAGCCGGTTCCAAAGCACGATTGGGACGGCTTGGTCAAGATCACGGCGGCGCTGGCCGGAAGCGGCACGCTGGTCTGCGCCGACGAGAGCGTAGGCTCACTGGCGGATGCCAGGCGGGCCATCGACAGCAACGCGGTCAGCGCCATAAACATCAAGTCCATGAAAAGCGGCCTGCTGCAGGGTGCCGATATCGCCCGGCTCGCCGCTGCGCAGGGGATACGGCTGATGCTGGGGGCAATGATGGAGAGCGCACTGTCGATCACCGCGTCGGCCCACTTTGCCGCCGGCTTGGGCTGTTTCGACTTCATGGACCTCGATACCACCTTTTTCCTGAAGGGGGAGCTGGCACATTCCCCGTACCTCGATGACAGCGGCAGGTTCGACCTCAGCCGCGCCGGCCACGGCATCGGCGTGGAGCCTGCCTTCGCATGATTACCCACCCCGCCCTCATCGTCGCCGTCTTGCTGGGCATCGAGGCCCTGGTCCTTGGGCTGTCGCGCCATGAGCGGACCAGGCGCTATTTCGACCTGCTCCCCGCGGTGTTCTGGATCTATTTCCTCCCCATGCTGGCCGCAACCTTCGGGCTGATCGCCACCAAGAGTCCCGTTTACGGCCTGATCACCACATGGCTGCTGCCGGCCAGCCTGGTACTGTTGCTGCTGCCTGTGGACCTGAAAGCCATCCTGCGCCTGGGGCCGACGGCGCTGGCCATGTTCTTCATCGGCGCCGCAGGCATCATCGCCGGCGCCGTCATCTCCTTCGCGCTGTTTCAGCCGCTGATCGGCTCGCAGTTCTGGTCCGGCTTCGGCGCGCTTTCAGCCTCCTGGACCGGCGGCAGCGCTAACATGATCGCTGCCAAGGAGGCGCTGTCGGTGCCTGATGAGGTGTTTGCGCCGATGGTGATCGTAGATACGGTCGTGCCGTACCTCTGGATGGCCTTCATGATGGCCATGGTGGGTCTGCAGCCTGCCTTCGACCGCTGGAACCGTTCCGACCGCGGCATCCTGGACCACCTGGGCGAGCGGGTCGTCATGCATCTGGCAACCAGCGGCAGCCGCAGGACGGCGGCAGGCATCGCCATCTCCCTGGGCGTTGCCTGCGCCGGAGGGGGCGCGGCACATCTGGCCGCCCGTCAATTACCGCAGCTCGGGGCGGTGGTGACAAGCTACACCTGGACCATCATGATCGTGACCCTTCTGGGGATCGGGCTGTCGTTCTCCCCTCTCCGCAGGCTGGAGCGTTCGGGAGCCTCGCGGACAGGATACGACCTGCTCTATTTCGTGCTGACTGCCATCGGCGCCAAGGCATCGGTCGCCAGCATCGGGTCTGCCCTGATCCTTATTGCCGCCGGGCTGCTGATCGTATTGATCCATGCCGGCTTCTTGCTGGTCGCAGCCCGCATCCTGAGGGCGCCGATGTTCCTCGTCGCAGCCGCAAGCCAGGCCAACGTCGGCGGGGTCGCCTCCGCGCCGGTGGTGGCAGAGGTCTACCATCCGGGTCTGGCCTCCGTCGGGCTTTTGCTGGCGATCCTTGGGAACATCGTCGGCACCTGGCTCGGGATCTTGAGCGCCCAGTTGTGCCGCATGATATGAGGTTTACAGGTTGAATGCGAAGGGTGCCGATCTGGGGTGAGAGGTTTAAAAACGAAGGGGGGGAAGGCTGCATGCCTTCCCCCCCTCATTTTCGTGCCGGCGTATTGTTTATGCCGACCACTGCCCGTGCAGGTTACAGTACTCGCGCACCTTGATGTTCTGCGCGGTGATCGGGAAGGTCGCCTCCGGTGCCTGGCCCGGCTGCAACTGGGCGCGGTACACCTTGTCGTCTGCGATCACCTCGATCCACTCGATGTAGTGGGCGCTCTCCATCGGGTGCGGAATGCTGCCGACCTTGACGGTGACGGTTCCCTCGCCCCTCTCGACGACCGGTACGTGCTTCTCCTTGGAGGCGTCGACCGTGTTCTCCTGCTGCAGGGTCATGGCGGCGCCGCAGCATACCAGCTCGCCCGCGCCCGGGTGAAAGACCTCGACGATGTTGCCGCAACTTTCACACTTGTAGATTTCCAATGCCTGTGCCATGTTTCCTTTCCCTCCTTGTGATTTAAAGGTCCTACTTGAGCCAACCCGCCAGATTTGAAGCCAAAGCCTTGTTGTCCCCTTCCAGGAACTTGTTCTGAAAGATAGCGTCGTCCCCGAACACGATGAACCCGCCTTTGCCAACCTCGCCGGTGACGGCAACGCCGAAGCTCGCCGTCTCTTCTGCTGCCTGGACCTTGTCCCGGTTCAGATCTATCCAGGCCCGCGGGCTGGTTGCGGCGACTACGCGCACGGTTTCGTCATTGTTGATAAGCCCCCAGGCGCCGTTCAGGCTGAAGCCGGATACGCCCCGCAACACCGGATGATCGCTGAGACGGTCCACCCTGAACCTGAGCGGCTCGTTCTCGATCACGTTTTGCCGCTCCAGTATCGCGCCGTTGGTGTGGCTCACCTGGAGGCGGTTTAGCAGCGCTGCCAGGGGAGGGGCTATGTGCAGCATGATGGCCACTTTGCCCCCCCCTTCGATGAACCGGGCTACCGCTTCGATCTCATGGGGGTGCAGTGCGGTGAAGGCGCCGCTGATGACCAGGGCATGTGCGCCTGCGAGGGTCGCGTCGCTGAAGGGGCGGTCGATGGTGTCGATTTTCGCCCCGGCGGCCTGTATTATCTCTGCCAGGCCGGAGAGTTGCAGCGGCCCCTCGTCGGTTATCTTGAAACGCTCGCCATGTCCCGTATCGAAGAGGACCTTCTGGGCGGCCTCGCCCGGAGTGGCGAAAGCTAACCAGGCCAGTACAAGTATACTCATTAATTTGGAAATGCCAGCCATCTAATCCTCCATAACATAAAATTGCAATCGGACTATAACGATCCTGTTAGTCCTTATAGCAGCATTGCGCCGGGCACGCAACAGTTTTTTTCTCCCTGCGGGACTGCCACCGTTGACAGGGGGGCGGGCGCCGATGTATTAAATGGTATCCGATGCATCAACATAACCTGAACGGGAGACAGATATGATTGCGCACATAGTATTGTTCAAGCTGAAGGAGAGCACTCCTGAGGGAATCGAGAAGGCAAAGCAGCTCCTTTTGAGCATGGACGGGAAGGTCGAGATGCTGCGCCACCTGGAGGTGGGGGTTGACGTGATCCGCTCCGAGAGGTCGGCAGACATCGCCCTGTACACCAAGTTCGACTCCCTGGAGGATCTCCAGGCCTATCAGGTGCACCCCTACCACGCCAACGAGGTGGCAGCTTACATGAGGAGCGTCTGCTCTTCCGTTACGGCCGCCGACTACCAGGTTTAAATAACAGCAACAGCAGTATCCAAATTCTGAACCAGGAGGAGTACCAGATGGAGCAGTGTGCTTGTGGAACCGGTCTTGCCTACGCTGAATGCTGCCAGCCCGTCATCAAGGGCGAGCGTCCCGCGGAGACGGCTGAGGCGTTGATGCGTTCGCGCTATTCCGCGTATGTCCACGTGGAGACCGATTACATATTCGAGACGACCCACCCGAAACACCGCGAGGGTTACGACGCCGAGGGGACCAGGGAGTGGGCGGAGAATTCCGAATGGCAGGGGCTGGAGATCGTTTCCGTGAAAGACGGCGGCAAGGACGATACCACCGGAGAGGTGGAGTTCATCGCCCGCTGGAATGAGAAAGGGGAGGACAGGGTGCACCACGAGCGTGCCCTGTTCAAGAAGGAGAAGTCCCGCTGGTTCTTCACCGACGGCAAGGCCGTCACCCAGCAGCCGATCCTGAAAGGACCGAAGATCGGTCGCAACGATCCCTGCAGCTGCGGCAGCGGCCAGAAGTACAAGAAGTGCTGCGGTAAGTAAGGCGGATGGGAGAGTTCCTCCCGATGTGAATAGAGAGGGGGGCGGGTCGGATGACTCGCCCCCCTCTTTGCTTTCCGCTGCCGCTTCGCGTCAGCCAGGACTCGATGCCCCAAACCCTTTCCAACTGCCCTTTAGGTTGCTGCCTTTGCCACGCCAAGGCGGGTATGGTGGCCGACTTTTACAGGAGGTCAGCCCGGAAATGTCGTGGGGGCGCCCCCGGGAGGGAGCGGGAATACGCCTTGCCGCCGTAAACGGAATGTGTTAATAAACCTGGAACCGAAAACCAAGGAGGGATGCATGCCCGTCGCAGATAAGGTAGCAGGATTCATAGCGAAATCATCGTGGATCAGGAAGATGTTCGAGGAGGGGGAGAAGCTCAGGAACGAGTTCGGCGCCGACAAGGTGTACGACTTCACCCTGGGAAACCCCGACGTCGAGCCGCCGCGGGCCTTTCAGGACGAGTTCCTGAAGCTTGCACAGGCGCCGGTCCCGGGGATGCACCGCTACATGAACAACGCCGGCTACATCGAGACCAGGAACGCCGTGGCGCGCATGCTCTCGTCAGCCTCCGACCTGCCGGTGCAGGGGAGCCAGGTGGTGATGACCTGCGGCGCCGGCGGGGCGCTGAACGTGGTGCTGAAGACCATCCTGAACCAGGGCGACGAGGTGATCATCCTCACCCCGTTCTTCGTTGAGTACCGCTTCTACATCGACAACCACGGCGGTGTGCCGGTGGAGGTGTGGACCGACCGTGAAACCTTCCAGCTCGATCTCCCCGCCATTTCGAGGGCGATCACTGCGAAAACCCGCGCCATCATCATCTGCTCGCCCAACAACCCGACCGGGGTCATCTACCCGGCCGAGAGCCTCGCAGGGCTTGGCGAGGTGGTCGCCGCCAAGGAAAAGGAACTGGGAAGGCAGATCTGCGTCATCTCCGACGAGCCGTACGCAAGGATCAGCTACGACGGCAAGAACGTCCCCAACATCTTCCGCTACGTCACCAACTCCGTCATCGTCACCTCCCACAGCAAGGACCTTGCGCTCCCGGGGGAACGGATCGGCTACCTCGCCGCCAACCCAAGGATGAAGGACGTGGACCGGTTCATGGAGGGGGCGGTGTTCTCCAACCGCGTGCTCGGCTTCGTGAACGCGCCGGCGCTCATGCAGCGGCTGGTTGCCGGGCTGCAGCATGTCTCGGTCGACATAAACGCCTACCAGGAGAAGCGCGACATCCTCTACGGCGCGCTCACCGGCATGGGGTTCCGGATGGTGAAGCCGGACGGTGCCTTTTACTTCTTCCCCAAGTCCCCGCTTGCCGACGACATCGAGTTCGTCACGGTCGCCCAGAAACACCGCATCCTGCTGGTGCCGGGTGCAGGCTTCGGCGCCCCCGGCTTCTTCAGGATCGCTTACTGCGTGGACAAGGGGATGATCGAGCGGAGCCTGCCTGCCTGGCAGGAACTGGCCCGCGAGGTGGGGCTGGCAGGGTAGGAGCAGTGAAGAGGAGGGGGGGCGCCTCCAGGTTCCGGGAAGCGCGGGGAGCTTATGCCGGTTTCAGCAGGGCTCCCAGCGTCTCTGCCAGTTCGGATACCTGGTACGGTTTGAGGACGGCGCCGCAGAAGCCATAGCTGCGGTAATCGGAAAGCGCCTGGTCGTTGGAATACCCGCTGGAGACGATCAGCTTCGCCTCGGGGTCGCAGGCGAGGATATGCCGTGCCGCCTCCTTTCCCCCCATCCCCCCCGGCACCGTCAGATCCATGATGACGGCCGCAAACGGGGCCCCCCGTTCCCTGGCGGCCGCGTAGAGCGCGATCGCCTCCTCACCGCAGGCGCAGGTGGTCACCTGGTACCCGAGGTGCGCCAGCAGCCGTGAGGTGAGAGTCCGCAGCATCTCCTCGTCGTCCATCACCAGCACCCTGCCGCCGGCATGGCGCCCCGTCACGTTCTCGACTGCTGCCTCAACAACTGGCGAGCTTTCCTCCGTCGAGGGGAGGTACAAGGTGAAGGTCGCCCCCGCGCCCACCTTGGAGTGGGCCTGGATGTGCCCCCCGTGCCTTCTGATGATGGAGAGGGTCGAGGCGAGGCCGAGGCCGTTCCCCCCTGACTTGGTGGTGAAGTAGGGATCGAAGATGTTCTTCAGGGTGGCCGGGTCGATGCCGCACCCTTCGTCCCTGAAGAGGAGCTTCACATAGGGGCCCGGCTTGAGGGAGAGCCGGTTGTTGCTCTTCATCAGCACGTTTTCGCCGCTCACGTTCAGCGTGCCGCCTCCCGGCATGGCGTGCACCGCGTTGATGATGATGTTGTTGAACGCCTGGTGTATCTGGCCTTCGTCCGCCTCGACGTGGCTCAGGCCCGCCGGGAACTCGATGTTCCCCTGGACGCTGCTGCCGCGCAGGGAAAGCGACAGGGACTCCGCCACCAGGCGCCGCAGGTCCACCACCTTTTTGATCGGTTCCCCCCCCCTGGCAAAAGTCAGCAACTGGTGGGCAAGCTCCGCGGCCCGCTGCGAAGCCTTCTCCGCCGCCTGTAGCGGCAGCCGCGCCTCGTGCTCCGGGTCGAGGTACATCTTGGCAAACGAGATGTTCCCCATGATGCCGGTCAGTATGTTGTTGAAATCGTGCGAGATCCCTCCCGCCAGTACCCCCAGGGATTCCATCTTCTGCACCTTGAGAAGCTCGTTGTTGATGAACTCCTGCTGCGTGATGTCCGTGAATATCTCCAGGGTGTGCCCCTGGCAGAACTGGGTGTTGACGATGATGTGGCGTACGCTGCCGTCCCGGCAGGTGACCATGGTCTCCTGCGGGGGCACAGGCGCCGCGTTTCGCCTTGCCTCCGCGACCAGGGCTTCCCGCGTCTGCTCCGCCGCCTGGCGCTGCTCCTGGTCCGGATAGGCCTTCACGAACCAGTCGCTCACGGCAGGCACCTCATCCATGCCGTAGCCGAACAGTTCGACGAAGCGGCTGTTCAGGTACTCGACCCTCCCTGCCTCGTTGAACCACCAGACACCGGCAGGCATGGCGTCCATGAGTGATCGCAGCGTCGCCTCGCTTTCCCGCAGCAACTGCTCCGCCTTCACCTTTTCGGCGATGATGTCGAGCAACTGCTGACGGTTTTGCCGGAGCTCTATGTCCGCCTCCTTGCGGTCGGTGATGTCCTCGAGGCACCCGTACCAGCCCCTGTCGGCGTCGTGGCTTACCTGCTTTTGAAGGGAGCTCGCCATGATCCATCTCGTCTCGCCCGCAGGGTTCACCACGCGGCACTCGTGGTTGAAGTCGGCAGCGCCGGCCACGCTCACCTCGATCGCGGCCAGGGCGGCCTCCCGGTCCTCCGGGTGGATCCGGTCCAACAGCACCATTGCGTCGGCCATGACCTGTTCCGCCGGGACCCCCGCAAGCTCCAGGACCTTATCACTCATGAAGCTGAAGCTCGGGCCGCCGTCGTCGTAGCGGAATACGTAGATGGCCACAGGCACGGCACCGACGATCGCCCTGAACCTCGCCTCGCTTTCCCGCAGGGCCAGTTCCGTCTGGCGCCGCTCGTCGATCTCCTCCGCGAGCAGACGGTTTTTCTCGTCCACCGCGGCCTCGCGCAGCGTGGTCTCTTCCAGGTGGGCCTGGAGCACGGCGTTGCTGGTGTTTACCCGCTGGAAGTAAAACATGCCGACCATCATGAAGACGGCTATGCCTCCGGTCGTGTAGAGCATGCGCCGGGGTGAGCTCAAGTCGTGCAACTCGGCAGGGGGAATGAAGGTCATGAACGAGATCGGGGTTCCCTCGACCGGTACCAGTATTGCGTAGCTGTGTGGTTGCGATGCCTTTTGCGCCTGCTGCAGCGGGTATGGTACCAAAGGCTTGATGTCGCGGGGGATCGACTGCGGCATACGGCCGAGGATTTTCTGCACCTGGGCGGGAAGATCGACGTACTGCTTGTCGAACACCAGGGCCACCGGGTACTGGTACATCGCGAAGCCCCCCGCGACGAACTGCTGATAGACCTGGGCGGAGGAAAGCCATCCCACTACCTGCCCCGCATACGCTCCCTTGAAAAAGCAGGGAACGGAGACCTGCAGCTTCAGCCCGTCACCTGACTGTACCGTTGTGATAGTGGGGGTTTTCGATTTTGGGGCAAGGAGCAGCTTCCAATACCCGGGTGCCAGCGGGCCCGCCTGCTCCCCGGTGTCGGCCAGCAGTGCCCCGGAGGTGTCGACGAATACCGTGCGCTCGAACATGGGCGAGCGGGGCATCTGCTTGGAGTCGCGCATCCGGTCGAACAGGTCGTCCATCATGATCAGGCTCGCGCTGAGGCCGTACTCCATCGACATCCCGAGCGCCTTGTTCTCGAAGTAGGCGGAGACCTCGCGGCTCTGCGCGAGGTTCCTCAGGTCTTCCTGTCTTTCGGCAAAGAAGTAGCTGATCGCAGTGGCGCGTTTGGCGTTTTCCGCGGTGAACTGGCTCAGCTCTGCAGCCTGTATGGCCACCTGGGTGCGATACTGGGCCACTACCAGGTAGCAGACGTAGCCTACCAGCGCCAGGCCGATCAGAGGGGCGAGCAGGCTGCTGGTTCGTGCGACCATCTTCTTCAAGGCCATAAGTCGGTACCTGCTGCTTCGGTTCACCTGCTTTTGAAGAATTCCGGGAAGAACGCGGCGGCTGTGGGGTAGTAACGTTTGACGACCCTCTGGTAGCTTCCGTCCTTTCGTGCCTGCTTCAGGAACTCGTCGAAGGCGTCGCGCAGCTCCGGCGACCCCTTCGGGAAGGCCACCGCCATCTCCTGCTTGCCGGAGATCGGGCCGAGGATCTTGATCTTTCCCGGCCATTTGTCCAGGGCCACCAGCGCGTCCGGTACGTCCAGGATGGTCATTTCCGCCTTGCCGCCGATCACCGCCGGCGCGAGCTCGTTCAGCTTCCCTGTGAAACAGATCACCTTCGCGCCTGTGGCGTCAAGGTTGTACAGGGAGGGATCCAGGCAGGTCTTTTGCAGCGCCATGACGTTTCTCTTCTTCATCAGCGCCTTGGTCCTGGCGATGTCGGTATCCATGTCCCCTGACGGCTTGATCGGCTGCACCTTCGAATTGCTGCGCGCCACCAGCCAGATCTGGCTCGGGAAGGTGGGGGAGGAGAACAGAAGCGCCTTCTGCCTCCAGGGGAGCACGGTGAACCCGTTGGCGATCAGGTCCCCTTTTACCGGCGCATCACCCAGGATGCTCACCTCGTTCCCTGCTGCCTGCGTCCTTTTACCGGTGACGTCCTGGACCACCGTCCCCCAGTCCGACTTGACGTACTCGTAGCGCACGCCCAGACGCCTGGCGAACATCTGGATCAGGGCCACGTCCATCCCGTCCCCTGCGCCGGTGACGAAGTTGGCATACGGTATGCCGACGTGTCTCAGGACCCCGCTTTTGCGCACCTCCGCCAGATCGCCGCACCAGGCGCTGGCCTGCAGGAGGGTCAGAACTGCCATGACTGCCAAGAAAACGGCGGTGCCCCGGGGCTTCCTACTCTCTGCTGCTTGCCTCATATTGGTTACCTCACCTCTTCCCTATCGGATTGCTTGCATAGCCATTTTCAGAAAGTGCCACTTTTTCGGTAAGGAATTTTCCTTCAGTAACCATGCCACTTGGAAACAGCTGATCATTCGGTCTGATACAGTCCGCTCCTGCCCCCTTGTCTGTGCAAGAGTTGAACATCTCCGCACCCGGTGAACAGGCGAGCGGGTTCAACCGTGCGCCGGAGGCACCCCGCCGGGGGGGTGGGCCTACTTTCGCCGCGGCAGGGTGGACACTCTGCGCAGCGCCCGGAAAGGGGCTGGTGCAAAAGCCAAAAACGTGCTAAACAGCCATCATGACCGAAACCATTCTGATAGTTGACGACGAAGAGGGGATCCGCTCCTCATTGGCCGGGATCCTGGAGGACGAGGGATACCGCACCGTCTGTGCCGCGGACGGCATGGAGGCCCTCGCGCTTTGCCAGCGGGAACTGCCGGGGCTCGTGCTACTGGATATCTGGATGCCGAAGATGGACGGCATCGAGACGCTGCAGCGTTTGAAGGAGCTGCACCCGGCGCTGAACGTCATCATGATGAGCGGTCACGGCACCATCGAGACCGCCGTCAAGTCGACCAAGCTTGGGGCCTACGATTTCATCGAAAAGCCGCTCTCGCTCGAGAAGGTGGTGGTGACGGTGGAGAATGCCCTTGCCATGAACCGGCTCAAGGAGGAGAATGCCGCACTACGCGGCCAGGTGCAGCAGGGGCACGAGATGATCGGCAATTCGGCCGCCATGCAGCATTTGGGCGATCAGATCCGGCTGGTGGCCCCCACCAACGCCTCGGTCCTCATCACCGGCGAGAACGGTACCGGAAAGGAGCTGGTGGCGCGCTCGGTTCATTTCCACAGCCAGCGCCGCGAGAAGCCTTTCATAGAGATAAACTGCGCCGCCATTCCCGAGGAGCTCATCGAAAGCGAGCTGTTCGGCCACGAACGCGGCGCCTTCACCGGTGCCGTGGCCCAGAAGAAAGGGAAGTTCGACCTGGCCGACGGCGGCACGCTGTTTCTGGACGAGATCGGGGACATGTCGCTGAAGACACAGGCCAAGGTGCTCAGGATCCTGCAGGAGAAGAAGTTCGAGCGTGTAGGCGGCACCCGGACCCTGGAGGTCGACGTACGCATCGTCGCCGCCACCAACAAGCTCCTGGAGGAGGAGATCAAGAACGGCACCTTCCGGGAAGACCTTTACTACCGTTTGAACGTGGTCCCCTTCAAAGTTCCCCCCCTCAGGGAGCGGCGCGAGGACATAGCGCTTCTGGCCGGCTACTTCCTCGATGCCTTCTGCGCTCGCGAGGGGAGGGACGCCAAGCGGATCGTCCCCGAGGCGATGGAGGCGCTCAAGCGTTATGACTGGCCGGGGAACGTGAGGGAGTTGAAGAACATCGTGGAGCGCCTGGTCATCATGACGCCCGGCGGGACCATCACCATGAACCATCTCCCCGATTATTTCCTGGAGGAGGCGAGCGGCAGGGAGTCCGGCGGCGGCAAGCTCGACAGCGTGCTGGAGCTCTCAAGTCTGCGCGAGGCGCGCGAGGAGTTCGAAAGGGAGTTCATCATCCAGAAACTGGAGGAAAACGACTGGAACGTCTCCAAGACTGCCGAGGCGATCGAGCTGGAGCGGAGCAATCTGCACAGAAAGATCAAGAGCTACGGCATCGACATGAAAAAATAGGGAGGGGCGCCCCGTGTTCTTCAAGCTATTCCTCGTCTTTCTCATCGTCCCCGTCATAGAGATCTACCTCCTGATAAAGGTCGGGTCCCTGATCGGCGGGGTCGCCACGGTAGCGGTGTTGCTCCTGATGAGCCTTCTGGGCGCGTACCTGATGCGCAGCCAGGGGGGGAGGATCCTGAAGAGAATCCAGGAGGAACTCTCCCAGGGGCGGCTCCCGGCCGCGCAGCTTCTGGACGGGGCGCTGGTATTTATAGGCGGCGTCCTCCTGGCCACCCCCGGTTTCTTCACCGATTTTCTCGGTATCTTCTTCCTGATCCCGGCCACCCGCGGCATCATCAAGATGTGGCTCGGGCTGTGGCTGCAGTCGCGGATCTCAAGGGGCGGCTTCGTGGTCAGGCGCCGTCACTGACCTCCCTGGTCCACCCTTCCTGATTGACCCCGTAATTGTCCTCAGCACCCGCTAACCTCTCCATAACATTGCGCGCACCCCTTTCTCCGCTACAATCTGTGCTGGCAGTTCAAGAAGCAGCCCCTCTTAACCAGTCTTAACCTTTTTCTTTATCTTTATCTTTGTCTTTATCTCTGTCTTAATCTTCATCTCAACCCCAACGGGGGTGCTCCGATGTTCCTGGTCGAACAGTACAAGGGTGCGAGCGTTACGGAGCAGTGCGTCGAGATGGTCGAGCGCAAGGGGACGGGGCATCCCGACCAGATCTGCGACTGCGTCATGGACTCCATCTCCGTTGCCCTGTCGCAGGCTTATCTGCAGGAGTTCGGCACCATCTTGCACCACAACATCGACAAGGGGCTCCTGGCCGCCGGGCGCGTGGCGAAGGGCTTTGGCGGCGGTGAGGTGATCGAGCCGATGGAGCTCACCATAGGCGACCGGGCCACCTTCAGCTTTTCCGGGAAGGATATCCCGGTGCAGGAGATAGCACTTGCCGCAGCAAAAGAGTGGGTGACGGCCAACCTCCGCAACGTCGACCCCGAACAGCACATGCAGTACCGCTTCAAGCTCGCTCCAGGCTCCCAGGAACTCACGGACATCTTTCAACGCCCGGGCGAGGTGAGGGGAGCCAACGACACCTCGGCAG
>Ga0209317_1000673_pt1 | contig 37862 bp, 27 predicted proteins | sample RifGroB2_FD_183994 | JGI IMG/M metagenome (GOLD analysis project Ga0209317, IMG submission 183994) | Soil microbial communities from Rifle, Colorado, USA - Groundwater B2 (SPAdes) (version 2) | ecosystem: Environmental > Terrestrial > Soil > Unclassified | place: Rifle, Colorado | collected... | reverse complement strand
CACCTTCTACCAGCTCTCCGAGATCGACGAACCGATCCTTCACCCGGAGCGGGAGGAGCTCGAGTCCCTGATCGACTCGATCGGGCTCGACACCTTGATGAGCATCGTCTACACCTCGGGCACCACCGGCCTCCCCAAGGGGGTGATGCTCTCGCACGGCAACGTGCTTTTCGACGTCTGGAACACCATCCGGAAGATCGGGGTGCTCACGCACGACGAGATTTTCCTGAGCTTTCTCCCCTTGAGCCACGTGCTCGAGAGGAGCGCCGGCTACTATCTCCCCATCGCCTATGGCGGGATGATCGCATTCGCGGACAGCATTGAGAAGATCGCGGAGAACATGGTGGAACTGCACCCCACCATCATGGTCTGCGTCCCAAGGCTTTTCGAGAAGATCTATTCGCGCATCTACGAAGGGGTGCACCAACTCTCGCTCTTCAAGAGGAAGATGTTCCGCCACGCGCTCTCCATCGGGCGCAGATACGTGTACGCCAGGTATGTCGACAGGAAGGTCCCCCTCTGGCTCGGGTTCCAGCACGCGGTCGCGGACCGGATCATATTCAGCAAGCTGCGCAGGCGCTTTGGCGGCAGCCTGAAGTTCTGCACCAGCGGCGGCGCCCCCCTGGACCGGGAGATCAACGAGTTCTTCTGGATCATAGGGATCCCGGTCCTCGAGGGTTACGGCCTCACCGAGACGGGCCCGGTGCTTTGCACCAACACCTTCGAGCTGCTCCGTTTCGGCTCCGTCGGGACCCCGCTGCCGATGACCGACATCGCCATCGCCGACGACGGGGAGATCCTCGCCAGGGGGCCGCAGATCATGCTCGGCTACCACAAGGACGAGGCCGCGACCAAAGAGGTGATGAGCGACGGGTGGCTAAGGACCGGGGACATCGGCCGCATGGAAGAGAACTTCCTCTTCATAACGGACCGCAAGAAGGAACTCATCATCACCTCGGCCGGGAAGAACATAGCGCCCCAGCCGATCGAGAACCTCCTGAAGCGTGACAAGTACATCTCCCAGGCGTACGTCTACGGCGACCGGAAGCCGTACCTCACCGCGCTCCTCGTGCCGACCATGGAACGGCTTCTCGAGTTCGCCCGGGAGAGGAAGCTAAACTACCACGACCCGGAGGACCTGGTGGTGCACCAGCCGGTCATCGAGCTCTACCGGCAGCGGGTGGAGGCGATCAACCTGCAGCTTGCCCACTTCGAGACCATCAAGAAGTTCGTGCTCCTCCCCCGGGACTTCACCATGGAAGGGGGAGAGCTGACGCCGACCATGAAGGTCAAGCGCCGCGTGATCTTGGAGCGGTACCGCGACAGGATAGAGCATCTCTACGAAGCGGAGCTTTGAGCTGTGGCCGCAAGGCGACGCAAGCGAAAAAGGAAAAACGTTTAAGGGAGCACCGGGAGGATGTGATGAAACAGATAAACAGGGTTGCAGTGCTTGGCGCAGGCGTCATGGGAGCCGCCATAGCAGGACATCTGGCCAACGCAGGGATCGATGTCCTGCTGCTCGATATGGTGCCGCGGGAGCTGACCGACGCCGAAGCAAAAGCGGGGCTCGCTCTCGACTCCCGGCAGGTGCGAAACCGGATCGCGAGCGAGGCCCTGGCGGGACTTTCAAGGACCAAGCCTGCGCCGCTGTACGCCCCGGCCTACGCCGAATGCATCGAGGCAGGCAACTTCGAGGACGACGGCGCGAGGCTCACGGAGTGCGACTGGGTCATCGAAGTGGTGCTGGAAGAGCTCGAGATCAAGAAGAAGCTCTTCGCCGAGACGGTGGTTCCGAACCTCAAGGAGGGGGCGATCCTCTCCACCAACACCAGCGGGCTCTCGGTGAACGACCTGGCCCAGGCCCTCCCGGCGCAGGTGAGAAGGCGCTTCATGGTGACCCATTTCTTCAACCCGCCACGCTACATGCGGCTGATGGAGATGGTCCCCTGCACCGACACCGATCCCGAAGTCATGCAGGCGATGGCAGCTTTCCTCTCCAGGAGGCTCGGAAAGGGCGTGGTCCGTGCCAAGGATTCCCCGAACTTCATCGCCAACCGGATCGGCGTCTACGCCGGGGCCGCCGCCTACCGGCAGATGACGGAGATGGGGCTCACCGTCGAGGAGGTCGACGTCATCACCGGCCCTGCGCTGGCGCGCCCCAAGACCGCCACCTTCGCCCTTTGGGACCTGGTCGGCATCGACACCGTGGTGCGCGTGATGGACAACAGCTACCGACTCCTCGCGGCCGATGACGAGCGCGAACTGTTCACGGTTCCCGAGAGCACGAGGCGCATGGTCGCCGCTGGGCTCACCGGCAAGAAAGGGAAGGGGGGGTACTACCGCAGGGAGACCGTCGAGGGGGCGAGCGTCAAGCTCTACTACGACGGGAAAAGCGGAAGCTACCTTCCCTGCGTCCGCCCGAAGTTCGCCTCGGTGACCGCGACGAAGCAGATCGACGACCCCGGGATGCGTGTGAAGACCCTCATTCAGGGGACCGACCGGGCCGCGCAGTTCGCCTGGAGGACGCTGCGCGACACGCTCCTTTACGCTGCAAAGAGGCTTTCCGAGATCGCCGACGACGTGGTGAACGTCGACAACGCCATGAGGTGGGGTTACAACTGGGAGCTCGGCCCCTTCGAGACACTGGACGCCCTGGGTGTCGCAACGTTCGTCCGGCGCGCGGAGGAGGACGGGGCGGCGGTGCCCGAGTTCCTCAAGGGGGTGGATCGCTTCTACAAGGTGGAGGGGGGGAGGAAGTACTACTACTCGGTCCCCGACGGGAATTTCAGGGAGCTTCCGGCAGCCCCGGGGCAGGTCTCCCTCACCCTTTTGAAGAGCGCCGGGGGCGTGGCAGAGAAAAACAGCGCAGCCTCCCTCATCGACATCGGGGACGGCATCTTCTGCCTGGAGTTCCATTCCAAGATGAACACCATGGGGGGCGAGACCCTGGCGATGATCCGGAAGGGGGTCCGCCGGGCCGAGGCGGACGGCATCGGGATGGTCATCGCCAACGAGGGGAGCGTCTTCTCGGCGGGGGCCAACCTGATGCTGGTGGCCATGGCCGTGGCTGAAGGGGCGTGGGACGATCTCGCCCTGACGGTGAAGGCGTTCCAGGGGGCGATGATGGCGATCAAGTACTCGAAGATACCGGTGGTCGCCGCACCGCACAGCCTGGCCATGGGGGGCGGCTGCGAGACCTGCCTCCACGCCGACGCCATCAACGCGTACGCCGAGACCTACATGGGGCTCGTCGAGATCGGCGTGGGGCTCATCCCGGCGGGCGGGGGGACCAAGGAGATGGCGATGCGCGCCATACGGCAGGCCTACGACAACGGCGCCGACGTCTCCCCCTTCATCTTCAAGAACTACCAGAACATAGCCATGGCCAAGGTGAGCAGCTCCGCGGCGGAGCTGCTGTCGCTCGGGCTCATGCGCCAAGGGGACGGCATCACCCTGGACCTCGACCGGCGCATCCACGACGCGAAGCTGAAGGCCATTGCGCTCGCGTCCAACTACCGCCCGGGGCGCCCCGCGACCGCGCTGAAGGCCCCGGGAAGAAGCGTCGCCGCATCCATCAAGGGGCAGCTTTGGAACCTGGAGCAGGGGGGCTTCATCTCCGGCTACGACCACTACCTGGCCTGCGGCATCGCCGACGTGATAACCGGCGGGGACGTCCCCGGGGGGACTCTGATCACCGAGGGATACCTGCTCGAGCTGGAACGCGAGATGTTTCTCAAGTTCTGCGGCCAGAAGAAGACCCTGGAGCGGATCCAGCACATGTTGAAGAAGGGGAGAGCGCTGCGCAACTAAAGGATGCAGACGAAAAGGGGCAAACCAATGACAAACGCATATATAGTCGCCGCCTTGCGCACACCGGCAACCAAGGCCTACAAGGGTAAATTCAGGGAAGTGCGTCCCGATGACCTTGCCGCCGCAGCCATAAAGGGTGTCATCGACAGCACCGGCCTCGACCCGCACGAGCTTGACGACGTCATCATGGGGTGCGCCTTCCCCGAGGCGGAACAGGGGATGAACGTGGCAAGGATCGCGTCGCTCAAGGCCGGCGTCCCCTACCAGGTCCCGTGCCAGACGGTGAACCGCTTCTGCTCTTCGGGGCTGCAGAGCATAGCCAGCGCCGCCGACCGCATCATGGCGGGTTTTGCCGACTGCATCATCGCCGGGGGGACCGAGAGCATGTCCATGATACCGATGGGGGGGAACAAGTTCAGCGCCAACCCCGGGCTCATCGGTTCCTGGCCCGAAAGCTACGCCTCGATGGGGATCACGGCGGAGCTCATGGTGGAGAAGTACCGGGTGTCCCGCGAGGAACAGGACGCCTTCGCCGCAGCGAGCCACCAAAAGGCCCTCCGGGCGATAGGGGAGGGGAGGTTCGCCGAGGAGATCATCCCGGTCCAGGCGCAGTTCTGCACCCTGGAGAAGGGGAAGATGCGCTGCTTGACCGAAATCGTTACCGCCGACGACGGGGTGCGCGGCGACACGACCCTTGCGGCCCTCGCGAAGCTCAAACCCGCCTTCAAGGCGAACGGGAGCGTCACTGCGGGGAACTCCTCGCAGATGACCGACGGCGCCGCGGCGGCGCTGGTTGTTTCCGAGGCGTTCCTGAAGAGAAGCGGCATGACACCCCTGGCCCGTTTCGTCTGCTTCGCCGTCAGGGGGGTCCCGCCGGAATTGATGGGTACCGGCCCCATCGAGGCGATACCCGCCGCGCTGAAGATGGCGGGGCTCACCCTCGACCAGCTATCCCTGATCGAGCTGAACGAGGCGTTCGCGGTCCAGTCGCTTGTCTGCATGAACGAGCTGAAGCTCGATCCCGAGCGGGTCAACGTGAACGGTGGCGCCATCGCGCTCGGGCATCCGCTTGGCTGCACCGGGACGAAGCTCACGGCGACGCTCCTGCACGAGATGCGGCGGCGCGGCGGGCGCTACGGTCTAGTTTCCATGTGCATCGGCGGAGGCATGGGGGCGGCCGGCATATTCGAGCTTGTCTAAGGTAGGGGCGAATGATTATTCGCCCCTACAACGAAACCAAGATGTCCGAATCCGATACGAGAGGTGGTTTATGGCAGCAAGGATCTTTAAAGGCGCAGAATTCCTTATCACCGAAACCGGCACAAGCGAGGTATTCACCCCCGAGGATTTCAGCGACGAGCAGAGGCAGATCGGGCAGACCACCGAGCAGTTCGTGCTGAACGAGGTGCTGCCGGTTCGAGACGAGATCGAGCACCAGCAGTTCGAGCACGTGGTGCGGCTGATGAAGAGGTGCGGCGAACTGGGGCTCTTGATGATCGACGTCCCCGAGGAGTACGGCGGCCTCGAGCTCGACAAGGCAACCAGCATGCTCGCTGCCGAGAAGATATCCGGCTCCGGCTCCTTCTCGGTCGCCTATTCCGCCCACACCGGCATCGGAACCCTGCCGCTTGTCTACTACGGTACCGATGACCAGAAGCAGAGGTACCTGGAAAAGCTGGTGACAGGCGAATGGATCGCGGCCTACTGCCTCACCGAGCCCGATTCCGGCTCCGACGCCCTGAGCGCCAAGGCCTTCGCCTCGCTCTCGCCCGACGGCAGCCACTACATCCTGAACGGCACCAAGCAGTTCACCACAAACGGCGCCATCGCCGATCTCTACACCGTCTTCGCCAAGGTTGACAAGGTGCACTTCACCGCCTTCCTGGTGGAGCGGACCATGGAGGGGGTAAGCGTCGGCCCCGAGGAAAAGAAGCTGGGGATCAAGGGATCATCCACGACCCAGGTAATCCTCGACAACGCGAAGGTGCCGGTGCAAAACGTGCTCGGGGAGATCGGCAAGGGGCACAAGATCGCCTTCAACGTGCTGAACGTCGGCCGCTTCAAGCTGGGCGCCGCGGTCACCGGGGCGGCCAAGAACGCGCTTTGCGACGGGATCAGGTACGCGAACCTCCGCAAGCAGTTCGGGCGCCAGATAGCCTCCTTTGGCGCCATCAAGGAGAAGATCGCCGACATGACCGCCGGCATCTTCGCCTCCGAGTCGCTGATCTACCGGCTGGCCGGGCTCATCGACGACCGGCTCGCCACCATACCGAAGGAGACCCCCGACTACTACGACGCCTACCAGCGCGGTATCGAGGAGTACGCCATGGAGTGCGCCGTCGCCAAGGTGTTCTGCAGCGAGGTGCTGGCCTTTGTGGTGGACGAGGTCGTGCAGATCCACGGCGGCTACGGCTACGTGCAGGAATACCCTGCGGAGCGCTACTACCGCGACGAAAGGATCAACCGGATCTTCGAGGGAACCAACGAGATCAACCGGCTGCTCATCCCCGGGATCCTCCTTACCCGTGCCATAAAGGGGGAGATCCCGCTGCAGCAGGAGGCGCTGAAGGCGTTCGAGTCTCTGATGACCCCGTCTTTCGAGGAGCTCGACGACTCCATCCCCTTCGCTGCGGAAAAGGCGCTCCTCAAGGGGCTAAAGCAGGCGTTCCTGGTGGTGGCTGGAACCGCGGCCCAGAAGTTCCAGGCAAGAATCAAGGACGAACAGGAGGTGCTCATGTCGGTCGCCGACGTGGCGATCAACATCTTCGCCATGGAAAGCGTCGTACTGCGCGCGGAGAAAATGCTCCCTTCCCTGAGCCCGGCCAGAAAGGGAGCCGTTACGGCGGCCGTCAAGGTCTTCGCCTTCAGCGCTACCGAGAAGACGGCCACTGCGGCGCGCAAGGCAGCCTTCTACATCGAGGAGGGGGACAACCTGACCATGATGCTGGGAGGAATCAGGCGTTTCACCAAGTACGACGCCACCGGGCTTTTGCAGGCGAAGCGAGCCCTTGCCGATGCAGCCATCGAGGCGGAAAAGTACCTTTTCTAGCTTCCCGTCCCCATTTCACTCTCAACCGCTATTACTCCTGACAGGCCGGTTCTCTCAGTTCCACACTGGGGAGCCGGCCTGTCTGTATGGAGGTGAGTCGGCAGAAACATCGAATTGAGGCTGACAGTCACTCCCCTCAGGTTCACTGTGATAAAAAGAAAATTCTGTCTGGTGCTGCGTGTTTATTTGTGGCACAATTGTTTCTTAAGAGAGTTCTAAGGGGCTGCGCTGTATCGAAGGTCAAGGAGAAAGCTGAATATGGATGTGCTTCCACATATGCAGGACGGAAATAGCACCGGAGACACCAAGGTCAAACCTGAGATATCCGCTGCCTTGAGGCAGATGGAAGGAGAACTGACTGAGAGTAAGCGTGCGCAGGAAGAGCTGTACGGCCTGGTAAACGATCTGGAAGCCCGCCTTATTGCAAGCGATGCCGAGCTGGCACGGCATAAGATGGCGGTCAAGAACGTGAGCGACGAGCTGGAGTCGTTCAGCTACTCGGTATCGCACGACCTGCGCGCGCCGCTTAGGCATCTCATCGGCTTCAGCAGCGCGCTTGCGGAGGATTTCGAGGAAGGCCTGGAACCCACCGCCAAGAGTTACCTCGACTGCATCATCAGGGCGGGACACAAGATGGAGAGCCTCATCGAGGCGCTGCTCGGCCTCTCCAGGATCACCCGTCAGGAGATGACCCCTACCCGGACCGATCTAGGCCAACTGGCGCGCCAGTGCGAGGTGTCCCTCAGGGAGACGGCTCCCGAGCGCCAGGTGACCTTCCTTATCCCCGACGGGATCTGCGTGCAGGCGGATCCTCATCTGATGAAGGTTGTGCTGGAGCATCTGTTGGGGAACGCCTGGAAGTTCACCGGCAAGAAGGAGAGGGCGACCATAGAGCTTGGCCACAAAAGGGAAGGGGAGAGCGATGTGTATTTCGTGCGCGACGACGGGGCGGGGTTCGATCCCCGCTATGCCGGGCGCCTCTTCAGCCCGTTTCAGCGCATGCACAGGGAGGAGGAGTTTACCGGGCTCGGCATAGGGCTCGCCACGGTGCAGCGGATCATCCACCGGCATGGCGGGCGGATCTGGGCTGAGGCCCGGGTCGACGGCGGGGCCACCTTTTTCTTCACGCTTTTCGATTAAAGGCTGACAATCAGGCCGGTACGGGGAGCCCCTGCATGGTGAAATGGAGCCTGAAGCTGTTCAGCCTCAGTGTCATGGCGGCGCGGGTGATGTTCTCCGCCAGGATCGCGTTGCCGCTGCCGGCTGCCTGCAGCATGTCGCGGTAGTAGTTTCGGGTCTGCCGCCTGTGCTCTTCCTTGGTGAACACCGCCGTTCTCAGCTTCGAATACACGGTGGAAAAACTGTTCAGGATCAGCGGGTAGATCCGGTTGCCGGACATGACCGCCATGGCCAGGTGCAGTTCCCAATCGTACTTCACCAGTGCAGAGGCGCAGTTGCGCAGCTTCTCGGCCCGCCCCAGGATCTCGGTGAGCGCGGCGGCGTTGTTCTCCACGGCCCTCCTTGCGTAGTCCGGAGCGACCTGGACCCTCAGCTCCAGCAGGTTCGAGGCAAGGTCGGGCGGAAAAGGCTCGCTGTTCCTGGTGATCGAGGAGAGGATCTCCAGATCGCCCTGCGACCAGAAGTCGTTGACGATGGTGGAGTGCCGCTGCTGCACGGAAATCCACCCCGAATTCTGCAGCTTTTGCAACGCTTCCCTCACGGTCGCCCTGCTCACCGAGAACCGTGCTGCAAGCTCCCGCTCGCTTTGCAATGGGGACCCAGGCCTTGGGTCGCCCTTCAGCAATCCATCCACCAATTCCTTCTCCACCATCTGCCAGGTTTTCCTCATTCCATCCTCTCTATGATGAGCGCATGACGGATATTCGAATGTTAAAGCTCCTCATGCCTTCTTGTTACTGCGCGTAGCCGAGGCAATGGGCCCACAGTATCATAAAACATAGTTCTGTAAATTGGTAGATATATTTTTCGGTTTTCGGACAGGTGCGGTCTGGATCTTTCTAAACGGGTGGAGCTGAAGGGGGAAGGGGAGGTTGACAGCTGTTTAGAGCTGCCAAAAAGCTGATTTGAGGCCGTTGCCGCGAACGGAAACGTTCGCTCAAATAGAAGGGTATTTTTCAACCACTTTTATAAATCTGATTTTGCACTGGTTCAAAACGAGGCTCGAACCTTCGCGTCGTTTTTCCTTGGCTGGGATAGGGTGAAGTAGAAGATGGCGCCTTCGTTTTCCTTGCCTTCGGCCCAGATGGCGCCGCCATGACGCTCCACGATGCGCCTGACGGTCGCCAGTCCGATCCCGGTCCCTTCGAACTCGGAGCCGTGCAGACGCTGAAACGGCTGGAACAGCTTGTTGATATAGGCCATGTCGAAGCCGACGCCGTTATCCCTGACAAAGAAGATCTGTCTCCCCGAAATCACGGTCTGGCCGAACTCGACCCGGGGCGAGGGCTTCATGGAGGCGTACTTGACCGAGTTACCCAGGAGATTTTGCAGGACCAGGCGCACCAGCACGCTGTCGCCGTACGCGGACACCCCCTGCTGTACCAGGAATTCCGTCCCGGCGGCGCTCTTCCCGTCCCGCAGCATGTCGACCACCTCCGACGCCATGTCGCTGATGCTGAAGCTCTCGCGCTTCATGACTGCCCGCCCCACCCGGGTGAGCGTCAGCAGGTCGTCTATCTGCCTTCCCATCACGCTGCTTGCCGTGCAGATGCGCTCCAGATAGTAGCGCGCCTCATCAGACATGGAACTGCCGTGCTCCTCCACGAGGATGGTACTGTAGCTGTTTATGTGCCTAAGCGGCGCGCGCAGGTCGTGCGAGACCGAATAGCTGAACGATTCGATCTCCTGCTTCGCCGCAGCCAGTTGCGAGGTACGCTCGATCACGCGCCGGTCCAGTTCGTCGTTCAGGTTCCTTATCGCCTCTTCCGCCGCCTTTCTCTCGGTGATGTCCTTTATGGTGCCGATCATGCGCGAGAGCCTTCCTGCTTCATCTGAGCTCAGCTCGCAGCATTCGGCCACCCACCGTTCGGCCCCGTCTTTGCCTCTCTTTATCTTGTATTCCATCTCGAAGGGATGCCCATGCGTGATGGCGCCCGTGTAGCTCTCGATGAAATACTCCCGGAACTCCTCGTGCACCAAATCGATATGCCCGCGTAAGGTCCGGGGGAAGGCTTCGTCCATGCCGAGGATCTCTTCAAGCTTGCTGGAGCAGTTCCACCTGTTCCGGGCAAGGTCCAGGACGTAGCTCCCAAGTTGAGCGATCCTCTGTGTTTCGCGTAGCAGCTTGTCGTTGTCGGCCATCACCTGTTCGCGCCGCTTTTGCTCGGTGACATCCTCAAGGGTGACGACCGTCCCGCTCACCTTGCTCTGCTTGTCGAGAAAGGGGGCGGTGCTTATGGAAAGAATGGCGCTCACCTCGTCGGGGCGGTTGAAAACGAAACAGGCTTTCAGCAGGCAGTGCCCAACCTTCAGGATCTCCCCCAAAGAAGCCTCCTGCAAGCTGCCAGTTTCTTTTTGATACTCCACGATGCTCCAGATCGGCGAGTCGACGCCCTGAGACATCATCTCCTTTTTGGACAGGCCGAGGATCGTTTCGGCGCGCAGGTTGGCAAACGCTATATGACCGTCCGGCTCTATGAACATGATGCCGACCGGGCTCGTTGCCGTGATCAGGTCCAGCAGCTCATGCTCCATGCGCAGGAGGTGCTCCATCATCTTCGCCTGGTTTATATCGACCAGGGTGCCTGTCAGCCTGAGCGCCTTTCCTGAGGCATCCCTGTTGGCCGCCTTTCCTTTGCAGCGCACCCACCTCCATTTACCCTCATTGGATTTCAGACGAAACTCCAGCTCGAACGTCTGCACCGCTCCCTCTATGCAATCGTCCCTGAGCCGGCGGACGGCATCCAGGTAGTCGGGATGCAGTATGTTGGTCCAATCCTCGATCCTGGGCTGTGCCGGACCCGGTTTGTAACCCAGCATCTCGTAGCAGTACGGGGTGAAGTAGCACCGGTTACCGGTAACATCCATATCCCAGATACCGGCGTCCGCCGCCTCGGTGGCTACCCTGTAGCGGTCCTCGCTTACGGCGAGCTCCTCGTGTGCGGTGACCTGAGCAGTCGTGTCTATGTTGCACCCCTGGTAGCCTACGAGTTCCCCACGGCGGTCGCGAAGCTCAGCTATCACGGCGTGCAGCCAGAAGAGCTGCCCGTCGGCGGAGCGGTACTTGAACTGCCACGACCACTGACGTCCCGCCTCCATCGCCTCTTTCCAGCTTGCGGTAAGGGCCTTTCTGTCCAGCGGGTGGATGAAGCCGATCAGGGGTTCGGGTTCCCCGGTTCGAGCAAGGCCCCCACGTACTGGGGAGGAGATCCGGTTTCCGTTCAGATCTGTCTGGTACATGCCAAGGGGAGCGGTGCTGAAGATATTGCGCAGCACCTGCTCGTGGTCGGGGTAGGCCAAATCCTGCGGCCGCGCTGTAGCCTGGGGATGAGCTGCAAAGGGGAGTGTGATGCTTTTGATTTTGGTCTGAGCAAAGGTCGTGACTTCCGAAGGTTGTCTCATGGTGACTCCAGATTACGCAACCTGCAGAGATAGGTAGTATAACTTGGCAGCCAGGGCTGCCTAAACTGAATGAGGATCCAGCAACTGAACTTGACGACCGGTTAGAGTTATCAAGCAAGATTTCTCTAATGCAACAACTAGCCTAAAAGTAGCAGTTATAAATTATTTGTCAATAATCTTTCACGCTGACGGTTTACCGTTGCCGTTACTGACAGTAAGCTGTCCCTTGCCACAGCACTGTTCTCGGGGGAAACTCAGCAGGCGAGTTGGAGTCAAGGCGGGATTCAACAGTTGACTGCCGCCCTCCAGTTGCGGTAGTTATAGGACGAAAACAACCAATCGCGATCGGGAGAAAAGACATGGATTCGAGCAAGACTTGCCAATGCGGGGCCAAACACACCGGTCACATCTGCATGCTGAAAAGTGCCGGCCGTCTCGAGGAGGTCGCGCACATCACCGACAAGCCGACGGTCGCCTGCTTCACCTGCGGGGCGGAAGCGAACTCCGCGGACAACGTATGCAACCCCGTGCCGATCTGATAGAGGTTCGCATCCGATGCCTGAGTTACCGGAGGTCGAGGTTACCCGCCTGGGGATCTCCGACAAGTTGGTCGGAGCCCGTATTGCAGGTGTCGCCATTCACAGCGCCAAGTTCCGCGCCATGGTGCCGGCCGGGCTCGCCCAGGTCCTCACCGGCCAGACGATCCAGTCGGTCATGCGGCGCGGCAAATACCTGATTCTTACCTCCCCGGCCGGGTCGCTCTTGCTGCATCTGGGCATGACCGGGCATCTGCGCCTGGTTTCAGGCGGCAGCGAGCCGGGAGCCCACGACCACTTCGACCTGTTGCTCGGCTCGGGACTCATGCTCCGGATGAACGACGTGCGCCGCTTCGGTTCGCTTTGCTGGACCTCGCATGATCCGCTGCAGCACAAGCTCCTCAAGGCGATCGGGCCCGAGCCGCTGACAGGCGCGCTGACGGGCGAGTACCTTTTCCGGAAAAGCCGCGGCAAGAAGGTCTTTTTGCAGCGTTTCCTGATGGACAGCACCGTTGTCGCCGGCATCGGGAACATATACGCCGCCGAGTCGCTGTTTCGCTGCCGCATCCTGCCGGAAACCCCTGCCGGCACCCTGTCCCTCTCGGACTCCTCCCGCCTTAGCGAAGCCGTCAAAGAGACACTCGCCTCGTCCATCGCCGCCGGGCACTCCACCATGGATTTCACCGTGGCCGAGGAAAAGCTCGCCTACTTCCCGCAGAAACTCTACGTCTACGGGCGCGAAGGGAAGCCCTGCCGCGAATGCGGCGGTGCGATACGGCGCGGCCGCATTGGCAACCGCTCGACCTTTTTCTGCCCCGCCTGTCAGCTTTAGAAAACCATATAATCACCTGCTTTGATTGACCTTGACGCATGGGTTGATAAACTGCCGCAAGACCCTGGGCGTCCCCGCGTTGCCGATGTCAGGTCATTCAAGGAGGTGTTTTGCATGAGCAGTCTCTTCACCCCGCTTTCCCTGCGCGAGTTGATCATCAGAAACCGCATCTTCGTCTCTCCGATGTGCCAGTATTCCAGCAAGGAGGGGATGCCCAGCGACTGGCACATGGTTCACCTGGGTAGCCGCGCCGTCGGGGGCGCCGGCCTGGTCATGGTGGAAGCAACCGCTGTTGCGCCGCAGGGAAGGATTAGCCCCGACGACAGCGGGATATGGAGCAGCGAGCACGCCAAGGCGTTTGCCCCCATCGCGAAATTCATACAAGAGCGGGGGGCCGTGCCTGCCATCCAGCTGGCGCACGCCGGCCGCAAGGCGTCCACCGACCTTCCCTGGAAGGGGAGCGGCCCGCTCGACGCGAAGAACCGCGGCTGGCAGACCATCGCCCCGAGCGCGCTCCCCTTCGCCGCCGGGCATCCGGTCCCGCGCGAGGCCACCACCCAGGATCTGGAGATCGTACTCGGGCATTTCGCCTCTGCAGCCCGGCGCAGCATTGAGGCGGGATTTCAGGTGGTGGAGATCCATATGGCGCACGGCTACCTGCTGCACGAATTCCTCTCACCGCTTTCCAACCGGCGCACCGATGACTTTGGCGGCTCACTTGAGAACCGCTGCCGCTTCCCCTTGCGGGTGGCGAGGGCGGTGCGCGACATCTGGCCCGAGCACCTTCCCGTTTTCGTGCGTGTCTCAGCCTCGGACTGGATAGAGGGGGGATGGGACATGGAACAGACCATGGACCTTGCCAGGGGGCTCAAGGGGATCGGGATCGACCTCATCGACTGCTCAAGCGGGGGGTTGCTGCCGGAGGGAGCACCACCTTTCGGCCCCGGTTTCCAGACACCGTTTGCCACGGCTATCCGGCGCGAGCTGAACATTCCCACCGGAGCCGTCGGTTTCATCACCGATCCCGTCCAGGCGGAACAGATCGTGGCTACGGGGCTTGCTGACGCGGTTTTGCTGGCGCGCGAGATGCTGAGGGATCCTTACTGGCCGCTGCACGCGGCAAAGGCCCTGGGAGCGGATATCTCCTGGCCGGTCCAGTACGAACGCGCGAAATAGGTGAACCAGGGTAAAGTCCGGGGAAAGCAGGGGGAGTTTTTGTAGTTGAGGAAATCCGTGCAGATGGCTAGAGGCCCGGGAAGCAGCGTTCCCGGGCCCGCCGCGTTTTTGGGGGGACTAGTTGGCGTGGATGGCGACGAGGATCGCCCCGGCCACCGCCCAGTAGATCCAGCGGTACTCGCCGAAGTGGACGTCCACGAACTCACCGAAGGTGAGTCCGGAATGGGTCTTCCTGGCGCGCGGCTCTTCCGCCGCCTGGTTTCCCTGCAGATCGTTGGCAGCCATCACCACTCTCGACTGCGTCTCCTCGGTCGGCATCAGGTTGACAGGGGAGGGGGTCCCGACAGCGCGCTGCTCGGCAGGCTGGGAGCTCAGCAGTACGCCCACTTCCTGTGCGCCGACCATGGACGGAAAGAGCGATACGATGCAGGCCAGGATGATGAGTCTGAAAAACATGGGTAAATCCTCCTTTTGCTGCATCAGCCGTCCCGGCCCAGGCTCTGATAGCACTTGTGGTACGGACGGATGCAGTCTTTAAATGGCGGTTCAAGTATGAACCTCGGCCAAAGCCGCTGTACATTCTACCAGCTTTTACCGTATAATCCCGCCCGCACTGACCTTTTTTTCCCATCAACAGACAGGTACTGGCAAAGCCGGCTCCAGTGACCGTTGCAGGGCCCTGTTTCTTTATTCACTCTTTGTGTATAAGTTCACCACTCAGTAATCCTGCGATCAGGCAGCACAGGAGCATTTTCTTATGTCCAGTTACCACTACCAACCGACAGACAATTTCAGGACCAGGTTGCACAAGATAGAACAGCGCGACCCGGAGGGGCACAACAGGATCCTGCAGGTCATCGACAGGCTGCTTCTCACCCCCGAATACTCGGACGGCGTCATGCACGGGGTGTATCAGGGGAGGCTCAAGAAATACGTGGGGCGGACCGAGTACCGGCTGATCTACAACTGGTGCAAGGAGTGCAGAAAGTCGAAGAAACTGCTGCAGCACTGCGGCAACTGCTCCGACGTTACCGATCACAGCGTCATCTTTTTCGATGTCTACCACAAAAACGAGCAGGACTCCCACCTGCGCCACGTAAGCCGCCATCAGGAGTGAGCTCACCGGAGGGTTAAGTTTTACCCGAAAGTCCTTTTGATTTTGCAGTTATCCCCTGCATCCCCTTCATCCCTGTTAACGCATTTACAAAGCGTGGCTACAGGGATGCCCGGAAGGGGAGGGACAATGCGCCGCAGCAGGTTGGCGGGGCTAACCCGAAGCGAAACGACCCCGGCGGCACGAAGGTCGCTGGGGTCGTTTGCGGGGCAGGGGAGCGGAGAGTGAGTCAGCGCAGCCTGATCCCTTCAGGCGTGATGTCGATGACCTTTTCCTTGTACAGATTCCCGATCACCGCCTTGAAGCTCTTTTTGCTCATCCTGAACATCTCCGAAATAAGCTGCGGCGACGACTTGTCCCCCACCGGAAGGAAGCCGCCGCGCTCGCTCAGCACTCTCAGCAGGCTTTCCCTGTTCCCGACCATCTCCTGCGGGCCACCTTTCCTCAGGGTCACGTCGATCTTGCCGTCGTTGCGGATCTTCTTCACGAAACCTTTTGCATCCGCGCCCACCTCGTAGTTTCCGAACAGCTCGCTCTTGAACAAAAGCCCCTCGTAACGGCCGTTGATGACGACCTTGGCGCCCAGTTCGCCGAACTCGTAGAAGGTGAGCTTTACCTCCTCCCCCTCCTTGAGGTCTATGCGCGACTTCTCAAGGAACTTGCCGATTTTCGCCGAAGCCGCTATACGCTCCGAGCGGTCGAGGTAAACCCGGACCAGGTATTTCTCTCCAGTTTGCATCGGGCGGGGCTGCTCGCTGAAAGGGACCAGCAGGTCCTTCTCGAGCCCCCAGTCCATGAAGGCCCCGACGTTGCTGACATCCTTGACCACCAGGAGGGCGAACTCGCCCACCTGCGCTTTCGGGGCAAGTGTGGTGGCGAGGAGCCTGTCCTCCGAGTCGAGGTAGACGAACACCTTGACGTGCTCGCCGGGCTTCAGTCCTTCAGGAACGTACTTGGTCGGCATCAGGATGTCGCCAAGCTCCGACACCAGAAAGGCGCCTATTGCACTGATCTTCTTCACTTCCAGACGGTTGTATTTCCCTATTTCTAACATGTCCAATCCGCTCCAAGTCGCCGTAAACACAGACGTGTTCCAGCATGATAAAAAGCCATTTTACTTTTTAATTTTCAATCCGATAACTATAGCAGATACCACTGTAAACCGATCATCTTTTTTCCGCCGGCGGCGTGGCGCAAAAAGTAAAAAAACCCAAAGTTTTCGTTTTAAATAATATTTTTTAAATGGACAGGGGTGAAAGAATCGGACTACAGTGAGGCGTTTACAAGAGGTCCGCACCCGCGGCATCCGGGTTGTTGTTGCGCAAGAAACACAGCATAATCCAAGGTTTATATACCGGAGGCAGTTTGATCCCCTTCAGTCTGAAAACGAAGATGACGGTCGCCGTATCCCTGCTCATCGCCGGGCTGCTGTCCATCCTCGCCCTTTCAACGCAGGTGTATTTCGTCGACCAGATCAAGCAACTGCTGTACAGCCAGCAGTTCGGCATGGTCTCGGCCATAGCTGACCAGATCGACGACAAGATGTCGACCGCCCAAACCGAGGTGGTCACAGCAGCCAGCACACTGAGCGATGGTGCCCTGAAAAGCCCCGCCACGCTCAGGCGTTTCTTTGCGGATAGACCTGACACCCTAGCCATGTTCGACAACGGCCTCTTCCTTTTCTCAGCCAGGGGTGACCTCCTTTCCGGTAACCCGATCGACCCGGAGATACTCGGCCGGAACTTCATGCATCGGGATTACATGAAGCGCACCATCGAGACGCGATCTCCGCAGATTTCCGAGCCCTTCATCTCGGCGCAACCGCACAGGCACCCGATCATCATGCTGACCGCCCCGGTTCTTGACGAAAAAGGGGAGGTGGCCGCCGTTCTCAGCGGGAGCATCGATCTTACCAAGAACAACTTCCTGACCAAACTCGGGAAGATCACCCTCGGCAAGCACGGCTATATGTACCTGTACAACAACGACCGGGTGATTATCGTTCATCCCGACAGCAGCCGCATCTTCAAGCAGGATGTACCGGTCGGCGCAAACGTGCTCTTCGACAAAGCCATCGCAGGTTTCGAGGGGACCGGCGAGACGCTGACCTCCCGCAAGCTTCACGCGATCAGTTCCTTCAAAAGGCTGAAGTCCACCGGCTGGATCCTCGCCAGCAACTTCCCGCAGAAAGAGGCTTACGCGCCGATCTACAGGGCAGAGAATTACATACTCGCCGCGCTGGTGGTCGTGTTCGTCTTATCTGTCCTCGTGGTCTGGCTCTCCATGAAGTACCTGACCGCTCCGCTTAGCTCGCTCACCCGGCAGATACGAAACCTCACCCAGAGCAAAGGCGCCAGCACAGCCGAAGTCCACGTGGACGCTACCGATGAGATAGGGGTGCTGTGCGACGCCTTCAACCAGCTGCTGAGCGAGCTGGGTGCGCAAAAAATCGAGTTAAAACGACAGCTCGATTTTTCCCAGAAACTCATCGACATCACGCCGATCCCGGTTTACTACAAGGATGCCGAAGGAAGGTACCTGGGGTGCAACCAGGCATTCCTCGATTTCAACGGCTATGCCCGCCAGGATATCCTCGGGAAAACCGTCTTCGACGTCTGCCCGCGAGAGCTGGCGGACATGTACCACCAGTCGGACCTCGTCGTGAGCAGCAAGGGGGGTGTGCAGGTCTACGAAACCAAGGCGATCAGTGCTGACATGACCCAGCGGGACGTGGTGTTCTTCAAGACCGCCTTCCCCAACGCGGATCAAGCCTACGGCGGGCTGCTTGGGGTCATGCTGGACATAACGGAACGCAAGCGGGCTGAAGCAGCCCTGCAGGCCCAGAAGGAATTCGCCGAGAGCCTCGTGCTCAACTCCACCGTGCCGACCTTCGTGCTGGACACCGGTCACCGCGTCATCATCTGGAACTCGGCGATGGAGGCCCTGACCGGCATCAAGGCCGCCCAGGTGCTTGGGACCTGCGAACTCTGGAAGATCTTCTACGACACAAAAAGGCCGCTTCTGGCGGACCTGGTCCTCAGCGACGATCTCGACGCGCTCTCCAATTACTACACCTCGCACCGGAGATCGCAGCTTATCAGCGACGGGGTGCAGGCCGAGGGATGGTACCGCGACCCCGCCGACCAACTGCACTACATCACCATCAGCGCCGCCCCCATAAGGGACCGGCAGGGTACACTGGTCGGCGCCCTTCAAGTCATGGAGGACATCACCGAGCGGAAACAGGAGCAGGACGCGCATGAGAAGACCAGGCGACAGCTGCAGCTGATACTGGATGCCGCCGGCGAAGGGATCAACGGCGTGGACATGGACGGAAGGATCACCTTTGTCAATCCAGCCGCCGCACAGATGGTCGGCTGGACCCAGGAGGAACTCCTCGGAAAGCATCAGCACTCGTTGATGCACCATACCAGGGGGGACGGCACCCCGTTCATCGAGGATGAGTGCGCCATGGCCGCCGCGTGCTACGACGGGAGGGCGCACCAGGGGAGCGACGAACTGTTCTGGCGCAAAGACGGCTCCGGCTTCTACGTGGAGTACAACTGCAGCCCTATCCGGGAAGACGGGAAACTGACGGGCGCGGTGGTCATATTCAAGGACGTCACGGAGCGCAGGCAGGCGGAGGAACAGCTTTCCAAGCTCTCACAGGCCGTCATGCAGAGCCCCGTTTCCATCCTCATCACCGACCTGTTCGGCAACATCGAATTCGTGAACCCGAGGTTCAGCCAGGTGAGCGGTTACGCCGCCGAGGAGGTGTTCGGGAAGAACCCGCGCCTGTTCCAGGGGGGCAAGACCTCGCCGGAGCTCTACCAGAACCTTTGGGACACCATCAGCTCCGGGCGCGTCTGGACCGGCGAACTCTACAACAAGCGCAAGGATGGCGCTGCCCACTGGGAACATGCCACCATATCGCCCATCCGCAACGGTGCCGGAGCCATCAGCCACTACATGGCCTTCATGGAAAGCATCGTCGAGCGCAAAAAGCTCGAGGAACAGCTGCGCCAGGCCCAGAAGATGGAGGCGATCGGGCAACTTGCCGGCGGCGTCGCCCACGATTTCAACAACATACTCACCGTCATCATGGGGTTCGGGCAGCTGTTGCAGCACTCCCTCCCGGCCGACGACCCGATGCTCGAGAACATGGAGCAGATCCTGGACGCGGCAGACCGCGCGACGCATCTGACCAAAAGCCTCCTCGCCTTCAGCCGGAAGCAGGTCATGCTGCTCCAGCAGACCGAGCTGAACGATCTCACCAGGAAGCACGCCAAATTCCTGGTGCGCATCATCGGCGAGGACGTGACGCTGAAGACCACGTTCAGTCAGGAGCCTCTGCTCGTCATGGCGGATAGCGGGCAGCTGGAACAGGTGCTGATGAACCTCGCCACCAATGCCAGGGATGCGATGCCCGGCGGAGGCGAGCTGTCCATCAAGACCGAGTCGGTCCAGTTGGACAAGGAGTTCCACCGGCAGCACGGGTACGGCATGCCGGGGCGCTATGCGCTCCTCACGGTCACCGACACCGGCACCGGGATGGACGCAGAGACGCAGCAGAAGATCTTCGAGCCGTTCTTCACCACCAAGCTTCCGGGGCGCGGGACCGGGCTTGGCCTGTCCATCGTCTACGGCATCGTCAAGCAGCACGGAGGTTATGTCACGATCTTCAGCCAGAGAAACTTCGGGACCACCTTCAGCATCTACCTGCCGCTGATCGCGGAGCAGGCGGCGCAGAAGGAAAAGGCGCCCGCCTTTTTCCCCGAAGGCGGGACCGAAACCGTTCTGGTGGTCGAGGACGACCCACCCGTCGGCCGGCTGGTGGAGTCGGTGTTGAAGAGGTACGGCTACAAGGTGATCCTGGCAAACAGCGGCGACGAGGCACTTAAGCTCTTCGAATCGAGATGCAGCGAGATCGACCTGGCCCTGCTGGACGTCATCATGCCCAGGATGAACGGAAAGCAGCTCTATGAGCAGCTCAGGCTGCGCTCGCCTCGGTTGAAGGTCCTCTTTTTGAGCGGTTACACCGCAGATCTGATCCAGGACAAGGGGATCCTGATGGAGGGCGTCGACATCATCAAAAAGCCCGCCAAGCCCATAGATCTCGCCAGAAAAGTGCGCGAGATGCTGGACTCCCCCTGATCCAGCCGCTATCTTATGGTAGCCCCCCTTCTCCGCAGCAAAGGCAGGGGAGGGGGGCATCATAAAAATAACCTTTAAATTCATATAGTTGGAGCCGCAATGATAATAGAAAACCTGACAATGGAGGAGTTTGCCCATGGGGTGACCCTCTGCAAGACGGTATACATACCGTTTGGCTCAGTAGAGGAACACGGAAGTCATCTACCTTTGTCGACCGATACCATAGAAGCCTACGAGGTAGGCAAGCGCGCAGCGGAGAGGATTCCGCTTTTTGTAGCGCCGCCGGTGCATTACGGCTCGTGCCGCTCGACATCTCGCCATCCCGGGACCGTATCGATCAGCACCGGAACCCTGAAGGCGCTCTTGAAGGACATCGTCCGTTCGCTGCACGCACAGGGGCTCATGAATTTCGTCGTGCTCACCGGGCATGCCGGCGGTTCACACAAGATGGCGCTGCAGGACGCCGGCGAGGAACTGATCCTCGAATTGCCGGAGATAAACATGGCCGTCGTCACCGAATACGACCTTGCCAAGGAAGCCGGCGCGCAGTTGATCGAGACCCGTGGCGACGCGCACGCGGGTGAAATCGAGACCTCGCGCATCATGCATTCGCATCCGCACCTGGTCAAAGGGATGGGCAAGCCCGAGTATCCGAGTTTCCCGACCGGGATCCTGGTCCGGGACAAGCGTAGCTTCTGGCCGGGCGGAGTCTGGGGAGATCCGACCAAGGCGAGCGCCGAGAAAGGCCGGCTCATCGAATCTTTGGTGGTCGACAAGGTCGTCGAGCTGGTAAAAGCCCTGGAGAGCCGGCGCTGGTAAAGTGCCCGGAAAAGCGGCTTCCAAATTTGGCGTTTAAAGGGACTTTATGATCGGGTGCAGGGGTAGGCCTGCACCCGATTTCCGTACAAAGGCACCAGGAGCGGTTTTAGAGAACCGTGTGGCGTGAAGAGGCGATGGGAGAGTCCAGTCAGCGCAAGCGGCGAGGTCATTGCGGCAATGGGCCTGAGCAGGTTGGCAGATGGCGGGCAGATGGAAGCGAGAGTGAATCAGCAGGCACAATACGGCGTGCATAAAAATCGGCGACGGATATAGTTTCTACTTTAAAGAGCGAAGGCGGCATCAACCTGGTATCATTTTCTAGCGCAGCAAGAAGCGCAGGCATCAGCAGACACGACAAAAGCAGGGGCAGCATCCAGCTACAGCCATGACACCCGCCGAAAACGATTTATCCAGTCCCATACCCGCAACACCCAGCCAAGCCCCAGATCCCACCTAAACCCGATCCGGTCTTGCAACAACAGACCTTCAACTTGACATAATATATCTTATGGGACGCTGCCATGAGATACAGTGAAGCTTGCTTGGTAGTAGTAGTTAGTAGTCGTAAGTATCCAGTAGTATATATAATAATAAAAAATAGTAACTTTTTATTATCTCGATCAAATAGATCAATTCCCTGGCAAGGGCACGTGGTGGAATTCCTCAACCCGCTCCGACTGGATGTCCAGTTGCACGGTCTTCTTCCTGAAGTCGGCCAGTTCCTGTGCCACGCGGACGGCATCCGCCACACACGCCTCCAGCTCTTTCCGTCGAATGAGGACCACCTTCCTCCCAACTTTATCCGTACCGAACACCTCGAAACCTTTTGCGCTAGCGTTGAGGTAGAGAACCATCTCCGCAATGGTGCCCAGTGTGCCACGTTTGAGTTTTGCCAACAGCTTCCTCCTTGGATGCCCCCGACTTTATAAGTACTCGCCGGTGGATTTCATGGTTCGTTTTCTCTTAGAGCGCCCGAAGCAGCCTCTCGACGATCTCGCGCTCGCTTTCCGTCGCACCCGCCTGCCCGACTCGACTGAGTTCGACCAGCATCGCCTTGACCAAGGCATAATGGCTCGCGTACAGCTTGCCGACGTTCTCCGGTGTCAGTGGAAACCAGCGGACGGCGCGCGCGTCGCTCCCGGCGACAGGTTCCAATCGCCGCGCCGTCTCTGGGTCCAGGTGGAGGTGCTTGGCAGTGGTCTCCATCCAGGCATGGTCGGTGTTGCGCGGGTCGTCCACATACCCCTGGTAGACCAAGCTCCCAAGGCTCATATCCAAAACGACGCCGGTCTCCTCCCTGAGTTCCCGCGTCAGCGTGGCGGAAATCTCCTCACCCTTGTCCACCATGCCGCCGGGTATGGCCCACTGACCGTTATCCCTGCGCTGCACGGCGAGCATCTCCACGCTCCGGTCCCGGCTGTTGATGCGGGTGATGATCGGGTCAGCGGCGTAGTTTGGTCCCCACTTCCCCAGAAGCCCTCTCCCGGCCATACCGGTCCTGCCGGCCGGGTTCAAAGCCCTACCCTCTCCGTCAAGGCGCAACATCCCGGCGAAGCTCTGCCGCGGAGTTTCCGTCACAAGAGAGAAATCCTCCGGGTCCGCCCAGCCGCGAGGGTTGCGGCTGGAATCGTTGCTAAGCACCACCGGAGAAACATAGTAGGGCGGAGAGTATTCCGGATATTCGCTATCCCAGCTGACCAAGCTGTCGGGTACTGAGAACCGCTCCGGGTATTCCGTCGGCTTTTCAAGCCGGGCCTTGATGTGTACGACCTTCTGTTCTGACATAGCAACTTCCTCACTATCAGTTAAGTGGTCACGATGGGCATCATTCCCTTCAAATGCCCGAAAGTCGTGTTGTCTCATTTCTTTACTCGACGGTCCTGACATCTACTATGAAGTATTGAGTTTCCCCGAAGCAGGTCGTAGGGATACCCTTATGCTGTTCGTAGGTCAGCGAGATTTTCTTTCCGAGCGATGAATTGATTTTTGTCACCACAGCCTTGTCTCTCACTGAAAACAGGAACCTTTCCGGAATTGCACCAGGTACTGGCTGCATTTGCAGTTCGCCTTCCCATGTCTTGCATACCCATCCCTTTTCAGAGAACTTCTGCACATATCCAACCCTGTCGCCCTTGGAAAAACTCCAGGAGAGCGCCGCGTAAAGATATCCCGCAGCGAGTACGACGATTGCAACCACCACGACAATCAACCCCTTAATTGCTTTAGTTCTAATTTCCGAAGCCGTCAATTTTGCCTCCATAGGAATCACCCATTGTCACATCCGCCTGCCTTTCTTGAAATCCAGCGAATTCTATTTCATATTTCTTAATATGTAAATTAAAAGAAGTGTGGGTGTCGGCGGGTTGAAAGGATGGGGGCTGACGCAACTTTCACTTTTGCGTGGGCGGATTGCATTCTTTCCGTCTCATCTTACCTGTTTGTACCGCGATCTTTACCTTTCCGACGGACCATTTACATTCTTACGTCTCTTTTTTGCATTTCTGGGAACCTCCTTTCACGTTTTACCATGGCATCTTGTATAAACTCCATCCCATCTTACATGAATATTTCCGCATCTTATAAAGACAGGATCGTATTCAATGCAAGCAGCAATGAATCTTATATAAACACGTCGGTACTTTACTGAAACGCTATCGCCTCTTGGTATGCTGGAAACCCATATGACAAAGATGAAATTGCATCTTTACAACTTACGGCGCCATCTTTAGTTCTTTCAGCCGCATCTTTCATATTCACGCGGCAAACTTTGAACTTTGCCGCTGGTCAGTTGTTTTTTGTGGCTTATGTTGATCTTTGGCAGGCGGGGTTATTGGGCATGGCGTTGTGTGGAGGCTGTGTGAGGAAAGAGCCGTACGCAAACGCGGCTGCATGGTGGCATGCAGCCGCGTTTTTTCGCTTTTGCTACGGGGGGTGGCCCGATACGCGTATCAGGTGACTACCAGCGATATGACGTCCGACCAGGGACCGTTGCCTGCTGCGTTACGGAACCTTGCCCTCAGGTAGTATCTTTTCACCGGCTCCAGACCTTTTACCTCCATCCTGCATTTGTAAAAATGGTCTGCCGTTCTCCACGATGCTTCGTCTTGCGGGTCTTGATCCGTTATCTGGAGTTGAACACTTCCCTTGCCGAACCCGTTGTTTACGAAGGCCACCATGTTCCCGACTCCCTCGTCGTCCTTCGCGCTAAATTTTGTCGGTTTAAGAGGAAGCTTTTTGCTCGCGTCCCTGTTATAGGTCTTGTGCTTGAGTTCCAATCCGAGGTTCAGCAGCGCGCCCGGGTCTTGGTGGTGCGCGGCGTACATTGCCACGTAGCTGCTTGCGAAGTTGATTGCCTTGGCACCCTGCTCGCGGACCGCTATCCTTTCCTCATCCTTACTTTTGTCGGTTGCGACTGCCGCAACAGCTTGCTCCAGGTTGTCTGCGTGTCGCCTGAAGTGGCCCCCTCCCGGGACCCAGACGGGGACTGAGGTCTGGTAGGCAGGATGGACATCGAACAGGATTCCCAGGCTCTTCAGCTTGAGGATGAAATCTCCGTCCGACAGCTCTTTGAAGTTGGTTTCGTGTGCGACCTCCATATGTCCTCCGTATTTGGGTTGACTGCAGGTTACGACGCTGGTATGAGAGACCACACTAAAGTAGCATGAGTCACAGCTAATGCAAGCGGTGAATTTTTCCTACCTAACTTAAGGCATTTCCCCCATCCCCCTGCGCTCAAGCTTCCCGGGGCTGCGGGCAATTTCCCAGAGGAGCCCACTATCTGGGGATGAAAACCAGCTAGCCGATGACCGGAACCGCTATGGTGAAGGTAGTACCCTTCCCGAGATCGCTTTCCACGGTTATCTTGCCTTGGTGTTTTTTGACGATGTCATACGCTATGCTGAGGCCTAGGCCGGTGCCTTCGCCGACCTCTTTGGTGGTGAAAAAGGGTTCGAACACCCTTTGCAAGGTCTCTGCGGGTATCCCCGGTCCGCTATCGGAAATGGCCACGTAGATCGTCTCTCTTTCGCTCCAGGATTTCACCGCGATCGTCCCTTGCGTCTCGATCGCCTGGGCGGCGTTCATCAAGATGTTCAAAAAGACCTGATTCAGCTGTCCCAGGTTGCACTCGGTAACGGGTATGCTGCCGTACTCCCTTCTTACTACGGCTTTATACTTGAGCTCGTTCCAGATGAGGTTGATAGTGCTCTCCAGGCCGCCATTGATGTCCGCCACCGTTCTGCGCTCCGAGGCATCCACACGGGAGAAGCTCTTCAGGTTCTGCACTATCGCCTTTACCCTTTCGGCCCCATCGAGCGATTCCAGGAGCAGGAGGGGTAAGTCGTCCATCACATAATCCAGCTTCATCGCCTTTTTGTGCTCTTGCATCCCCTCCACCGCTCTTTGGTAACAGGTATCGTCAAGATCGGCGAGATCATTCAAGAGTTCCGACTGTAACCTGACGAAGCCGGAGATCCTGTCTGCATACTTTTTAAGGGTGTTCAGATTACTGATGATGAACCCCATAGGATTATTAATCTCATGCGCCACTCCCGCGGCAAGTTGGCCGATGGAGGCCATCTTCTCCTGCTGTAATACTTGCAGGTGCGCGGACTTGAGATCCTCGTAGGCGCTCTCCAGCCGTAGGGCAAGCTGCGTAAGCTCCGCATTGGCGGCCTCCAACTGGCTTGTCCGGTCGATCACCCGTTGCTCCAGATCTTCGCCGAGCTTGCGCAGGTCCTCTTCCGTCCGCTTCGCCTCGGTGACGTCCCGGGCGACTATGGTGACTCCTGCAAAGGCGCCCGCTGCATCCTTGCGAGCCGAGGCCTTGGCGCAGTACCACCTCCACTCTCCTTCCGCGGCCACCCGATACTCGACCTGCTGCACCGCGCCGCTGCTCAACACCGCCCGGATCCCCTTTTGCAAAGGCTCTGCGATGTGAGGCGGCAAGGCATCCCTGAAGGATTTGCCCAGGAGACCCTCGGGCGGCCCGTGCGGACCCGGCTTGTCGGTCGGCTGGAAGTAATCGAGGAAGCACCCGTCTTTGTCTAGGACAAACACCAAGTCGTCCATGGATGCCAGGGTGGAACTCAGCTTCTCCTTGCTCTCCTGCATCTCCCTCAGAAACAACAGGCTGCTGAGACCGTCCGCGATCCTGCGGCTGATCTCCTTGAATAGCCGGACGTCCTGCTCCTCCCAGTTGCGCGCATGCGAGCATTGGTGCATGCCGAAGAGCCAGGGCTTGCCCCGCTTGGGATAGACAGCCACCATAATCTGGGACTGGACCAGGAACTGCCTGGACACCTCCGGCGGCAGGGAGCACCCGGACCGGGAATCATAGACGACAGGCTCGGACGAATGTAAGGAGGCCCGGAAGGCCTCACGAATCTCTGAGCTGGCAGGGAAATCTATTCCCATGACAAGAGCGCCGGGGTAACCGGACCGGGTCCGTTCCATAGGGACCCGCCAGGACTGCGCGTCCAGGTCGCAGGGGTAAAGCAGCCAGGCGCGATCGCTTTCAAAGATGGACAGGGCCGTGTCCAGCACCCCGGTCATCATGGCATCGAGGCTCTCCGCCCGGCGGATGGCGCGGTCGGCCTGCTCCAGGCTCTCCAGAAAGCGCAGGTGTGAGAGATGCTCTTGCTCGGCGCTCGACAGATAGTTGCGACTGGAACAAGAGTCATCCACTACCAGAATCTCATGTTCAAGGTCCTTAACTACACGCATGGCGCCCACCGTTCCCTTTGCCGTTTCTCGCTCAGCCGATTACAGATCCGTTCGAAGCCCCGCTTCAGCCTCCGCGCATCCGCATCCTTATGGATGACGAGATCGAGCCGTTGCAGCTCCGGAGAAGGCAAGACACCGCTTCTTCCCTCTCAGGAGCTTCCCCCGTGCCTAATACCGTACAAAATCCTCCTCCGGCAGTTCCCGATCGGAACCAAGATCAAAGCGTACCCCTGCGTGGGTAAAGGCCTTTTCCGGTGCAGCCGGCTGCGCCGCCTTGTAGCCTGCTCCTTTGCCGTGCAAGAGCTGCGTTGCAGGTGACCTGTGCGCGGCCATGTGTGCGGGCCTTGCCGTCGTCAGCCTCCTTGAACTCCCGACTCCCGTCTTGAAGAAGGCGATGGAGCCTTGCAACTGATCTGCCTGGCTTGAGAGCTCTTCCGCGGTGGAGGACAACTCTTCCGAAGCCCCTGCATTTTGCTGGATCACCTGATCCAGTTGCAGGATCGCCTTGTTGATCTGCTCGGCGCCGGTATCCTGCTCCCTGCAGGCGGCGCTGATCTCTTGGACCAGCTCCGCCGTCTTCTGGATGTCGGGCACCATTTCATTGAGCATCTCCCCCGCCCTCTCGGCAACCTCTACGCTGGAGGTGGAAAGCTGCGATATTTCGGCTGCCGCCTTCTGGCTGCGCTCCGCCAACTTGCGCACCTCGGAGGCCACTACCGCGAACCCCTTGCCGTGTTCGCCGGCCCGAGCCGCCTCTATGGCCGCATTCAACGCCAGCAGGTTGGTTTGGCGGGCAATTTCCTCGATGATGGAGATCTTCCCCGCGATCTCCTTCATGGCAAGCACCGTCTGCATGACCGCCTTACCGCCGTCTCGTGCGTCAGTGGCGGATTTGTTGGCGATCTTCTCGGTCTGCATGGCGTTATCCGCGTTCTGCCTGATATTGGAGGACATCTGCTCCATTGCGGAGGACGCCTGTTCGGCGGCGGCCGCCTGCTCGGTCGCCCCCTGGGACATCTCCTCGGAACCGGAGGAGAGCTCCTGGCTCCCGGCCGCCACGTGGTCCGAGGCTGTCTGCACCTCGCCGACTACCTCCTTCAGCCTGGCCACCATGTCGTTCATGGCAAAGGCCAGTTGGCCGATCTCGTCCTTCCGGTCCAGTTGGATGCTCTGGGTCAGGTCACCGCCCGCCACGGCCGCGGCCAGGTCCACCCCGCGCCGCAGCGGTACGCTGATGATGCGGGAGATAAAGATCCCCAGGATTATGCCGAGTAAAGAGCCCCCGACAATCAGCCCGGACATGAGGGTGAAGCTTTCCTGGTAGATGGCGGTTGCATCCTCGGCGGCTTTTTGGGCGATGCCCTCCTTGAGGGTCTCCAGCTCTTGTATCCGCCCGTCCAGCGCGTTGACTTTCGCCTTGGCCTCAACGCCGGAGAGCTTTATGGTCTCCTTGCTGAGGGTCAGGCCGTCCCGGGTTGCCGCCTGGATCACCTTCTGATCGTGCTTTTCCCAATCGGAAAAAGCATCTCCCACTTGCTCGACAAGCTCCCTTCCCCTGGGGAGAATAAAGAGCGGCTTGGCCTTCTCCAGGCTCTCCTTGAAGAGCGCCTTCTCTTTTTGTATCTCGGGAAGGAGGGACTGCCGCCCCTCCAGGGAAGTGGCGAGCAGGAAGTTCTTCTCGCCACGAACCGCGTTCAGCAGATGCACGTTACATTTCAGGACATGGGAAAGCCCCATGAGTTCCCGGTCATACATGCGATCTGCCATCTCTTTGATGGCGTGCATGTTCCTGATGCCGATGGTGCCGATGGCGGCGGTGATCAGCGCCACGACGATGAAGGCCGATACCAGCTTTACTCCAACCTTGAGGTTATAGAACCAGTTCATGACTTTTCCTCCTTTTTCTCTTTTTTAACCGGTTAACGGGCATTCCCGCTGCTCCCTTAAACAACCGAACCGATGCCGGGCATCGGGCTTCTTCCTCAACAGGATTCAACGCCGGCTGAATACCCGCTCTCCCCCATCTGCAGGCACAGCTCGTCCCACCAGCTCCATCAATGCGGCGAGGATTACTCGCGGCAACACCGGCTTCTCGAAGTAATGCGCAGCACCAAGGGAAAGGGCCGCGTTTCTCGCCTCCAGACTGCCATAACCCGTGACCAGGATCACCCCGGCCTCCGGCTGCATATCCCTGGCAGCATGAAGCACCTCCAAGCCGTCTTCATTACCGGTTCCGGTGAGCCTCAAGTCCGCGATGATCGCCCGATAGCTCCGGGCCTGGATCAGCGATAACGCCTCCTCAAAGCTCGCACAACTATCCACCCCGATCCCCTCTCGTTCGATCAACCTCTTGTAGGCGAACAGGATCGCCGCCTCGTCATCGACGATCAGAACCCGACGGCTTGGGGAGGTCTTGGCAGCCGGCTGCTTATGTCTCAGGGAAGGTGTCATGCTAGCTGTATTATCAACAACCGTGCCGGATCGCTGCACGCACGGTTTACACGTGATTTAAGGAGGTTAGCTTGCGCGGTGCGAGGGAGCCCGTCTCATTTTGAGACAGAAGTCTCAACGGGTTGAGACGGCCGTGAGGAGGGTTGCTTGCAGCTTGAAGTAGGTTTGACGGGGGAAATGCCTAGGGTCGACGGGATTGCGGCGAAAGGATGAGTCGGCGGGTTTGCCCGCCACAGCGTAGATCCTTTTGCGCACGGGGCGATCCGGCGTTCAGAGTCCGATCGCTTTCAGCTTGCGGTAGAGCGTGGCGCGGGAGATGCCGAGGCGGGTGGCCGCCTGGTCCACGTTGCCGCCGGTCTGCTTGAGCACCACCGCGATATGCGCCTCCTCGACCTGCCGTACGGTAGGCCCGGCAGGTGCGTGCGGGGCCAGTCCGCGAAAGTGCGCCGGCTTGAGCTCTGCTCCCCGGGAGAGCAGCAGCGCCCGTTCCAGGACATTCTTCAGCTCACGCACGTTGCCCGGCCAGCTGTACCCCTTCAGCAGGGCCATCAACTCCTCGGTGATGACCGCCTCCCGGTTGCCGAGCGCGTGCAGCAGGTAGTCGACCAGGGCGGGGAGATCCTCCAGCCGTTCCCGCAGCGGGGGGAGATGAATGACCATGAGGTTGATACGGTAGAGGAGATCCTGCCGGAACAGCCCCTGCCGCACCAGGGCGTCTATCTCCCCATTGGTGGCGCAGACCAGACGGAAATCGCTCTTCAGGAGTTTCACGTCTCCCAGCCTGCGGTAGCTCTTGTCCTCCAGCACCTTCAGAAACTGGGCCTGAATGTCCAGCCCCATGTTGCCGATTTCGTCGAGAAAAAAGGTTCCCCGGTCGGCTACGTCCAGCAGCCCCTTGCGGTCCTGGTCGGCCGAGGTGAAGGCCCCTCGCGCATTGCCGAATATCTCCCGCGCCAGGATTTCACCACGCAGCCCGGAGCAGTTGAGCTCCACGAATTCGAAGGCGGAACGGGTGCTGTTCCTGTGGATCCATTTTGCCAGCATTCCTTTTCCCGTGCCGGTCTCCCCGGTGATCAGCAGCGGACTGTTGTTGGTTGCGGCGATGCGGGCGTGCTCGAGGATCTCCTGCATGGCCGGGTCCTCTCCGAAAAAGATGTCGTCCTTTCTTTGCAACCGGACCCGGGCGACTTGCTGACGTTTGAGACTTCCCACCTCCAGGCTTTTGCGCAGGAACAGCGCGAGGCCGGCGTTATCCACCGGCTTGGTGAGAAAGTTGTCCGCCCCGCGGCGCATGGCTTCCACGGCAAGCGGTATGTCGCCGGCTCCCGTTATCACGATGATCGGGATGCAGGTATCGTACTTCCTTACCGTGACGATCAGGTCAAGGCCGTTACCGTCCGGGAGGTTGATGTCGAGGAGCAAGGCGTCGAAACGCTCCGCAGCAATGGCCGCCTCGGCCCTTTCCAGGGTGGCGGCTTCTACTACCTGATACCCTTCATTGCTGAAGTAGCGCACAAAACCGAAGCGCGAACCGATTTCGTCTTCGATAAGCAGTATTTTCGGCTTCATGCCGTCTCCTTGCCTGCCATCGGTATGCGAAGCACCGCCGAGCACCCAGGCGGCGGATCGTTGTTCCACAACTCCACACTCCCCCCCATAGACTCCACGAAATGCCTCGCCAGGGTCAGCCCCAGGCCGGTACCCCCTTTCCTGCCGGTGAAAAACGGCTCGAAGACACGGCTTATCTGGCCGGGAGGAACGCCTCGTCCGCTATCGGCGATGCGCACCAAGGCCTGGCCGGCGCTTTCCGGGTGAACCGAATCGAGCAGATGGACCGTTATGTCACTGGCGTCGGGACTGTGCTGGGCCGCGTTCTCCAGCAGATTGAAGATGACCTGCTCCAGCCTTACGCTGTCCGCCAGTACCGACAGCCCCTCCGCTTGCCCCGTGCATTCTATGACGACCTGACGCCTGCCTGCCGTTCCCGACGAGCTCCAGAGGCTGGCCGTCTCCCTGCAAAACCTGTACAGCGGCACAGCCTGAAGGTTGGCAGAGGGAATCGGTTTGCCCAGGTCGAGCAGGTCATTCATGAGCCGGGCAAGGCGACGGACCTGGGTCCGTATATGCTGGATGTACGGTTCAAAGTCGGGATTCTCCCCGATCTCCCTCTCCTGGAAGAGCGCCTCGGTGATGGACAGGATGGCGTTCAGCGGGTTGCGCACCTCGTGGGCTACGCCGCCGGCGAGTTGACCGATGGCCTCCATCTTTTTCGCCGCCAGGAGTTGCGCCTCAAGCCGCTTCTGCGCCGTGACGTCGTTGATGAGCACCAGGGTATGCACGCTCCCCCGGTAGGTACCGACCGTGGAGGTGGTCACCAGCACCGCGCGCTCTTCGCCGTCGGCGCAGTTGAGTTCCCAGGACTCAGCACGCAGATTCTCTCCCTGCCAGACCCGCTCCATCTGTTCCCTGACCCGCAGTTGCCGGGCGGGATCCCTGCAAAGAGTCTGGTACCAGCCGCCGCGGTTGATCTCCTCCATGCTGTACCCGGTTATGGCGCGCATGCGACCGTTCCAGAGGGAGAATTCAACGAAGGGCTCATCGGCGCAGGCGTGGCAGACACAGAGGCCTTCTCCAGCATCGGTGATTATGGAGGAGAGGAAGAGATGCTGCTCTTGCAGCTGTTCCTGGGCGGCCTTCCGGTCGGCGATTTCCTTCGAGAGCCGATCGTTCACCTCTGAAAGGGAGGCGGTCCGCTTCACGACCCTTTTTTCCAGTTGTTCGTTTGCTTCCTGCAGTGCCCGTTCTTCGCGTCTTCGCTCCCTGAGGCTTATGCCGAGAGCGGCCGTCACCGTCAGTACGAAGAGCAGAAACAGCGTCATCCTGCTGCTCCGGCGCAGCGGCGCATAGATCTCATCGGTATCCATCTTGGCCACCATGAACCAGGGGGTGCCGGCAACGCGTCGCATGGCAGCCAGTGTCGGCACCCCGCGATAATCCAGGCGTTCGACGATCCCTTCCCGCCCCCTGATCGCCTGAGTTGCCGCCAATCCGGCATACTGGTCCATGGGGCGCCGCAAAATCAGCGCGGAGTGCGATCGATGACGCAGTTCATTGAGAAACAACACGTCATTCCCTTCCTGGCGGACCAGAAGGGTCTCCGCTGTGTCGCTTGGGGTGGGCCAGGACTGCACCAGCGGATAAAGGAAGCGATAGGGATCTATGTACAAGAGCCAGACCCCCTTGGCAGGGGAACCGGTCCCCGGGCTTACGCCGATGGGGATCATGATGTTGAAATGAATCCCCTGCTCTCCGCCCTCCTTGTCGCGGTGGAGATCCCCCGCCCGGACGTCTCCGGCGTGCAGTGCCGCCTGGAAATCCTTATCACTTGCCATATGCGGGGCAGGATGGTCAGACGGTGCCGTGGACCGAGCCACGCCGTCGGCACCATAAAGGGCCATGAACTCGTATCCGTACTCGTTGCGCACGTTTTCCATCCAGGCCAGCAGCTCATGCCGCGACTGCACGTCCGTTGAACCATCAAGGAGTTCTACCGCCTGCCGCTGGATCAGAGAAGTCTTGAAGATGATCCTGGCGTCAGCCATTCGTTCCCCGTACCAGTTGCTGATCTGGGCTGCCTTGAGATCGGCTATCGCGGTAAGTTCGAACTGCTTTGTCTGACGGAAGGTTTTGAGCTGGTGAGAGATGTAAAATGAACCACTGACAACGATTGCGGAGAAGAAAGCGAAAAAGACGATGATTGACTCTTTCGCCCTCACTGATTTGACTATGGAACCGTAGCGCATACTTTGCTCTTCGGCATTTTCGGTAAAAATATTAGCCAATAAGAAACGCCCCCCGGCAGAGCCGGAAGCGTTTGACGCTCTTTCCCTTTACGAAGGGCGATCGAAGGGGACGCTGGTCACTTCGCCTGGCGGGAGGGGTGCGGGTAAAAAGGCTTTGTAACCGGTTGGCTGTTGTCTATAGGCACCGCTTCGGTTCATAGGGGCCTCCAACAGCCTCCCACCCCCCCGTCCTGAACGAGAACGCCTCATCCCCCTGCCGCATCCATATCGCTTCTTCCGCTGACACGGCCAGCACCCACGTTTGGGTTGCGCTGTCCGGCTTTTTGGCGGCGAATGCGCGCGGGGTCAATAAGGCGATGCAGAAGTGTGGCTCCGGGTCCCGGACGGACCGATATATCACGGCCCCGATTCCGGCTTCCCTGGCGCTACGTCCCATCGCCTGGGTGCCGGAATAGTCAACGGGATTTCCCCATACCGCCGAATGGGCATCGAACGGCGGCTGGCGCAAATCAATGCAGGGCGTTTTCACCGGAACACGAAAGGCCGTAAAGGTACATGGCTGGAGGCGGGTTAAGCCGGAAGTGTCCTGCAAAAACCTCCAGCGCCAAAAAGCAACCTCGGCTGCTGCGGTGCGGACGGTTTCTGCTCCATAAAATACCCCTGGGTGGTTGATTGCGCGGAATCGTGAGCCGGACGGCGGGCGGGTGTCATACCGAAAAGGGCTGAACAGAAGGTAGTGCAGAGCAACAGCATCGGCCGGAACCGGTGGCTTGTTTTCTTCCAGAATCTCTTCCAGCAGCTCCTGCTCGGCACGTGTGTCCACAATTTTCAAGGTGGAGACGATGTGCTGGGCCTCCACCATACGCCAAACCTTGCAAGAGATTTCGCCGGCTTTAGATAACAGCTCGGCAGGCGTCCAGGTAGGTAACGACACGTACAAGCCCCTCCGTCGATTCGATCAACTCAGCCGGTTTTTTGCCTGCCAATGCCATGTTTTCACTGGCGAGCCATTTGCGGGCATCTTCCACCGACCCTCCGACTATGGAATCTAGCGAGCGGAACAGCCTGACCATAAGCACGGCAAAATCCCACTCCTTTTTGCCTGGCGAGAGAAGGTAACCATCTGTGTACAGACGGGTCACCGTTGCCCCACTAACGCCAAGGATATGGGCAAGTCTGGTCTTGGATATTTCAAGGCAGGTGGCGGTATTGATAAGGGCTTTTGTCAATACTTGTGCCTTGCTTACCGCCTTCTGTGCCTGTGCAGTACGTGGCATTTCTTAGCGTCTCCTTTCAACTGCTCTGGAATTTCTTCAGGTAATATATCATATATATTTTCCTGCGAAAGAAAAATCCGGGATATCTCCCCGGCACTCATCACCCCACCCCTTCCGACAATCGTGCCCTTCGGGCCGGTTCCTTCGCAGCCTCCCTCATCAACCTACATCGATCCATGGTTCTTGCTGAAATAACGAAGGTTTTTGTTAGAATTGAGAGTCGACTCCCGGCTATGCCCATCGTTTGAGAAATGCGATGAGTCCGGGACATGGTTTCATCTTGGAACGCGGAAGGGAGCCTCATGGAAAAGCCGATCTGGATACCGTCGAAGGAGCGGGTGCAAAACAGCGCCATGTGCCGCTTCATGGGCTTCGTGAACGAGCGGCAAGGCACCCGCTTCGACTGCTACCGCGATCTCTACCTCTGGTCGGTGACCGACATCGCCGCCTTCTGGGGCGCCTTCTGGGAATTCGGCGAGGTGATCGCCTCCGAGGGATACCGCCAGGTGGTCGACGATCCGACCCGCATGCCCGGCGCACGATGGTTTGAAGGCGCCAGGCTAAACTTCGCCGAGAACCTGCTGCGCTATCAAGACGGCCGGACGGCGATCGTCTTCAAGGGTGAAGGGGTCGAACCGAGGCGGCTCAGCTACGCCGAGCTTTACCGCTCCGTGGCATCTCTGGCGCAAGCGCTGAAAAGAGCGGGCGTGGTGCCGGGGGACCGGGTCGCCGGGTTCATGCCCAACATCCCCGAGACGGTAATCGCCATGCTGGCCAGCGTCAGCATCGGCGCAGTCTGGTCCTCCTGTTCGCCTGACTTCGGCATCCAGGGGGTGCTGGACCGATTCGGCCAGATCGAGCCGAAGGTCCTCTTCAGCGCCGATGGCTATCTATACGGCGGCAGGCTCTTCGACAGCCTGGAAAAGCTGAGGGGGATCGTGGCACAAATCCCCTCCATCGAACAGGTGATCCTGGTCCCGCACCTCGACCCCGACGCGCGCTCCGCCGACATCCCCGGCGCCATCCTGTACCGGGAGTTCACCTCCGGCGCCACGCTGGCCGGCCGGATCGACTTCGCCCAGCTCCCCGCCGACCATCCGCTTTACATCATGTATTCCTCCGGCACCACCGGCCGCCCCAAATGCATGGTCCAGGGGGCTGCCGGAATCCTGCTGCAGCACAGAAAGGAACTCCTGCTCCATACCGACTTGAGAAGGGAGGACATCATCATCTACCTCACCACCTGCGGCTGGATGATGTGGAACTGGCTGGTGAGCGCGCTTTCCTGCGGGGCCACCCTGGTTCTTTACGACGGGAGCCCCTTCCACCCCGACCCGGGTGCCCTATGGCGACTCGCCGAGAGCGAAAGGATCACGGTCTTCGGCACCAGCGCACGCTACCTGAACTCCCTGGAGAGTTCCGGCACCCGCCCCGGCCGGGACTTCGACCTCTCTTCGCTTCGCACCATCCTCTCCACCGGTTCCCCCCTGTCCGCCGACGGGTTCCGCTACGTGTACCGCGAGATAAAATCGGACCTCCAGCTCGCCTCCATCTCGGGAGGAACCGATCTGAACGGCTGCTTCGCGCTGGGAGATCCGACCGCTCCGGTCTATCCGGGGGAGTTGCAGTGTCGCGGACTCGGCATGCGTGTGGAGGTTTACAACCAGGCAGGAAAGCCGGTGGCGGGCGAGCCCGGAGAGCTTGTCTGCAGCGCCCCCTTCCCTTCCATGCCCCTTTACTTCTGGGGCGATCCAGACGGCGCCAAGTACCGGAGGGCCTATTTCCGGAAGTTCCCTGGGGTATGGGCCCACGGCGACTGGTGCACGCTCACCGAAACGGGGGGGATGATCATCCACGGCCGCTCCGACGCCACCCTGAATCCGGGGGGAGTCCGGATCGGATCTGCGGAACTGTACCGCGTTGTGGAGACCTTCCCGGAGATAGCCGACAGCATCGTAGTAGGGCAGCGTTGGCAGGGAGACGAGCGGGTCATCCTCTTCGTCCGGCTAGCCCCCGGTGCCGGTTGCAGCGAAGAGCTGAAGGAAAGGATCAGGCAGCGCATCAGGGAGGAGATCTCGCCGCGCCACGTACCGGCGAAGATCGTGCAGGTCGCGGAGATACCGTACACCATCAACATGAAGAAGGTCGAACTGGCCGTGCGCAGCGTGATCCACGGCGAGGAGGTGACCAACCGCGACGCCCTGGCGAACCCGGAGGCGCTCGAGCTGTACCGGGATATCGCCGAGCTTCAGGATTGAAACCGAAAAGCATCATTACATCAGTCAGCACCGCCCTCACCCCCGCCCCTCTCCCAAAGGGCGAGGGGAGACAACCGGCATCAGCCCATCTATTCCGAGATTCTGCTTTTCATGCAGTATTGCCTTCTACTACCAACTCTCCCTATGACTTCCTCGGATTTTCTCCGTGGCCAATGGTTTGCCTTTGTCACATCGGCACGAAGTACACGTCGGTCGGCTTGAACTTGCAGTTGCGCAGGAACCGCGCGCGGACCGGCATGCCGATTTTCACTTCCTTAGGTTCAGCTCCGATCAGGCGCGACAGAAAAAGGGTGTCGACCCCGTCGAACTCGACCATTATCAGGGTGAACGGGGTCTCCTTCAGGAAGGCCTCGCCACCGAAATGACAGGTGGTGAAGGTGTGCACCCTCCCCTCCCCGGGGAGCTCGACCCACTCGGTCGGCCCGCCGCATTCCATGCAGTGGCCGCGCGGCGTGGCGTAACGCCTGCCGCACCCCGTGCAGTGGCTCCCCATCAGCTTCCCCTTGGTGAGGCCGACAAAGAACGGGGAGTCCTGGGCATAGGAGTGCAGGTAGTCGACTTCGTAGTGATGCTTGATGATGATGGGATCGGTGTTGAAGAGGACGGTCCCCTCTTCGCTCTCCGGCAGCTTGGCGTTCCTGTCCATGTCACACCCTCTCCATGATCGATACGGTGATGTAGGTCCCGGTCCCGGCATGGCTGTGAATCAGCCCGCGCCGCGGATCGGGAAGCTGCAGGGTGGAATCATTCAGATGCTTCCCGATGGTCCCCTGCAATTGCCAGAAGGCAAAGACGGCCTGCATGAGCCCGGTGGCGCCCACAGGATGGCCGCAGGCGAGAAGGCCTCCTGAGGGATTCACCGGGAGCGGGCGCCACTTCCCGGCTCCCGAAAAGGTCAGGCCATAATCGAGGTTGGGCATGAAGGGAGCCCCGGAGTCCACGAAACTGCCACCCTCTCCGTAACGGCAAAGCCCCAGATCCTCGCAGGTCTGGATCTCGGAGGATGTGTAGGCGTCGTGCAGTTCCACGAAGTCCAGCTCCTCCCTTGGATCGCTGATCCCGGCCATGCGGTAGGCGTTCTTGGCCGCCATGCGCCCCCCGCGGAAGGAGTGCACTCCCGGATACTTCAGATCCGCGTACTCTTCGGGGTTTTCGTGGGGCAACAGCATCACCTCGCCGTGGGGGCGGTCGGCCATGCGCATCGCATCGGTGCCGCTCCCAACGCCGGTCACCCGCACCGGCGTCCCGCCCAACTTC
>Ga0209317_1000672_pt1 | contig 37874 bp, 35 predicted proteins | sample RifGroB2_FD_183994 | JGI IMG/M metagenome (GOLD analysis project Ga0209317, IMG submission 183994) | Soil microbial communities from Rifle, Colorado, USA - Groundwater B2 (SPAdes) (version 2) | ecosystem: Environmental > Terrestrial > Soil > Unclassified | place: Rifle, Colorado | collected... | reverse complement strand
GCCGCATGAGATGTCATCCCCCCCCTGACTGTCAATATTCCCTGTGCAACATTCATTCCCCCTATATCCTCAGGTGATGTCTCCTGTCTAACCAATATCACCCGCTCCCCCTTTGAAGACATCTCCTGCGCCGACTCTGCAGTAAATACCACCTTTCCTATACCTGCACCAGGTGAGGCTGGAAGCCCCTTTGCTATTACCTCTACCTTTGCCTTGGGGTCAACTGTTGGATGAAGCAGTTGATCTAACTGTTCAGGTTCAACTCTTAAAATTGCAGTCCTTTTATCTATCAAACCTTCCTTGACCATCTCAACTGCAATCTTTACTGCCGCTGCAGCAGTCCTCTTCCCTGTTCTTGTCTGAAGCATGTAGAGTTTTCTATCCTGTATTGTAAACTCAATATCCTGCATGTCTTTATAATGATTCTCAAGTTTCTGATATATCTCTACAAGCGATTTATATACCTCAGGCATCCTCTCCTTTAATTCATCTATAGACTGAGGTGTCCTTATACCTGCAACCACATCCTCACCCTGTGCATTCATAAGAAATTCGCCGTAAAACTTTTTCTCTCCTGTTGCAGGATTGCGGGTAAATGCAACACCTGTTCCTGATGTATCGCCCATATTTCCGAAGACCATTGTCTGGACATTTACAGCAGTCCCCCAATTATCCGGAATACTATAAAGTTTGCGGTATGTAATAGCCCTCTGATTATTCCATGATTCAAACACTGCATTCACCGACATCATGAGCTGTTCCTTAGGCTCCTCAGGAAAATCTTTTCCTGTCTCCTTTTTTACCACCGCTTTATACTTTTCAACAAGCAGCTTTAATGCCTCCACATCCAAATCTGTATCAAGTTCAGCATTGTATTTCTTTTTCACCTCATCCATGATTTCTTCAAACTGGTTTATCTCTACTTCACTGCCGTTTTCAGTCTTCTTTTTCTTTTTCTTTATGCCAAGCACCACACTACTGAACATTGTAATGAATCTTCTATAGGCATCATAGGCAAACCTCTCATTCCCTGTCATTTCAATGATGCCTTTAAGTGTATTTTTATTTAGCCCAAGGTTTAATACAGTATCCATCATTCCCGGCATTGATGCCCTTGCCCCTGACCTCACTGACACAAGTAGAGGCTGTGAATTACTGCCAAATTTTCTCCCCATCATCTCTTCTAATCTTGCAAGATTTTTTTCTACCTCATCCCATAAACCTTCAGGATATCTTTTATTGTTCTTAAAATATTCATTGCATGCTTCCGTAGAAATAGTAAAGCCTGGGGGAACAGGTATGCCGAGATTTGTCATCTCTGCAATATTAGCCCCTTTTCCTCCGAGCAGTGCCTTCATGTCAGTACGCCCCTCAGCACCTCCGGAACCGAAAAAATATACATACTTCTTTTTCATAACGAAAACCCCCTGCCTTTAATTTTTATATTAAATTAAAATAGCTACAAATAAATATATAGATATTATCATGATATCAAAAACTGTTTCAATCAAAATTATCTTCCTTTTTGAATAATCATTTTTTCAAGATTTTTTAAGATTTTTCCTTGACATAGGATATTTAATTTGATAAATAAAAGGCATTAATATGTCTTGAGGTGAAACAAGTGAAATATCCAAAAATATCATCAATCTTTATTATCTTCATTGTAGCTCATCTTAATCTGGTCATGCCTATAAGCAATGCATCAATTAGCGGAGATATCTGCATAACTGATAATGGTATCCATATGGCGCACCATAGTGATAACCAGATGCTCCATGACCACAGAGGAGACACCCATCATTCTGGGCATAAACAGGGAATTAATAAGATAAAGGCAGATTGTAATATGGATATGTCATTATCTGATATATATTTTCCTGGCGGCGAGCATCCTTTTACAAATATTGAATCTCAAGAATTAAATTTTAACTCACAAAATTCAGAAACTGTCTTTTTCGTACAAGCCCAAATTACAGAGGGCTTCATTGCATCTCCATACAACCCTCCAAGATTCATCTCCTGATTAAAATCTTTTATTAGCCACAGACAAACACAGACCCAAATCAGTGGCAGTGTCAGTGAACAGTGTCAGTTGAAAATGTTTTTTGCTGACACTGACACTAATCACTGACACTTATTAATCAGTAAAAGTCCGTGGCAAAAAATTTGTAATTTTCGGTTTTTGTCCACATAAGGAGGTTATTTTTAATGAAGAAAAAATTTACACTTTTATTTCTTTTTCTGATTCTTTCACCTTTCTCTGTTTTCGGAGAGGAAGATGGTGTAACAAAGATTGAAGATGTTGTTGTTACCGGCACAAGGGAGGCGGAGCCGACAAAAGAGGTTCCTCAGACAGTCGGTACTGTAAAGGGTGAAGTGATTGATGACATAAAACCGTCCCACCCCGCACAGGTTATGAACAGGGTAGCGGGTGTTTGGATAAGGCAGACAACAGGAGAGGGGCATGTGACAGCAATTCGCCAGCCTCTTACAACACAGCCTCTCTATCTCTTTCTTGAGGATGGCATACCAATCCGCTCTACAGGATTTTTCAACCACAACGCACTTTATGAAATAAATATGCCGGCGGCCGACAGAATAGAAGTTATGAAGGGACCGGGAACCGCACTGTATGGAAGTGATGCAATAGGCGGGGCAATAAATGTCCTGACAAAGACACCGTCACTCACACCTGAAATTGAAATAACCCCTGAGGCAGGTTCCTACGGCTGGTATCGTCTCCTTGCGACAGGGAGCAATACATGGGACAATTTCGGTCTTCGTCTTGATTTGAATGATACCCATACAAACGGCTGGCAGGATGACACAGCCTATGACAGGCAGGCAGCAACAATTCGTTCCGATTATACGCCAAATGCAACAACGAGTGTAAAGACTGTAATTGCCTATTCCAATATTGACGGCCATGGCGAATCAGCAGGATTATCAAAAGCAGATTTTGAAAGCCGGCCATCATACAGTTATACAACCTTTAATTTCAGAAAGGTTAAAGCTTTCAGACTATCCTTTGATGTTGAAAAAGAGGTGTCAGAAGGTAAGGGCCTCATAAGTGTTATCCCATATTACAGGACAAACAGGATGGATTTGCATCCGGGATGGGGCATATTCAGCATCGGCGGGAATAACTACAGGGGCTCTGATTATACTACAAAGTTTCAATCTTTCGGGCTCCTTGGAAAATACCGCTATGATCTTGAGCCAATGAGGACAAGATTAGTAATGGGTTTTGACCTTGACTACAGCCCTGGCGACTATTATGAGAGAAGGACTGTTGTAGCCATGGATACTTCAACCTTTAAATATACATCCTATACCTATGATACATCTACGACCAACAACTATGACTATGACGCAACATTTAAAGGGATTTCTCCTTACCTACATGCTGAAGTATCGCCTGTTGAAAAATTAAGATTAACAATAGGTGCCCGTTATGATGATATGTCCTATGATTATAATACCCGCCTTGCAGCAAATTCCAACAGGCCTGCATCCACTTCAAGGACATTCAGCCATGTAAGCCCAAAGGCAGGCTTAACCTATGCATTTACAGAGGATATAAGCGCCTTCATCTCTTATAACCACGGTTTTCGTGTTCCGTCGTCGGGAGATTTGTTCAAAGGAAGTAACGGAACTGCTTCAACAACGGTAAATCTTCAGCCGATTAAGATTGATAGCTACGAGACAGGTGTAAAGACAGGTTTTCTTGATAACAAATTAACCCTTGATGCATCTATTTATCTGATGCAGAAAAAGGATGATATTGTATCTTATGCGGTAACTACAGGTTTAAGTGAAAAACGCAATGCAGGCGAGACTGAACATAAAGGTATTGAAGTCGCAGTCGGCATGAAACCCGTAAAGGAAGCGGGACTTGATGTGAGTTATTCATACTCACAGCAAACATATATAAACTATAGGGTTTCTTCAACTGTAAGCTATAGCGAAAAAGAGATACCTATAGCACCAAGGCAGTTAGTAAATACCCGTCTTCATTATGCCCCATCATCTTTTAATGGCGGCAGAGTTGAACTGGAATGGATAAGGCTTGACGAATACTGGCTTGATGATGCAAATTCTGAAAAGTATGCCGGCCATGATTTATTTAATGTTAGGGCATCGTATAAGGCAACTAAATCGTGGGAGTTCTTTGCACGGGCGATAAATGTCACTGATAAACTCTATGCCGAGAGTGCCTCAAAATCATCTACCGGCTCCGCCCAATATAACCCGGGTTTACCGCGAACATTTTATGCAGGGTTGACCTATAATTGGGGGAAATAGGCAATGAGAAGTTTAAAGTTCAAAGTTCAAAGTTCAAAGTTATTAACAGGTATTTTAATCGGCTTCTGGACTCTCTTTGCTTATGCAGACTGTATAGCAGGTGATGTATCATTTGGCAGTCAGCTAACTATAAACCACACTGACAAGAGGGTATCAAATGCATCGGCTATCATTGACGATGAAGGCAGGATATATATAGGCTGGGTAAAGGAAGAGGGAAATAAAAATAGCATTTATATTGCCTCATCCACTGATGGTGGAAAGACATTTTCAGATAAGGTCAGGGTCAATGGTGATGCCGATATGCCCTCTGGAATCAATCATGCACCAACAATGGCACTTGGTGCAAAGGGTGAAATATATGTTACATGGTCTGCCGGTAGAACCGACGGCGATTTTTCATCTGACATAAAATTCAGCCGCTCTCTTGACGGCGGCAGAACCTTTGAGCCTACTATCACTGTAAATGATGATAAGGCACCTGCATCCCACGGCTTTGAATCAATGATTGTTGCACCTGATGGTTCAATCCACATCGCATGGCTTGATGGAAGGGAAAAGAAAGAAGGTGTATCATCAACATACATTGCCAAATCTACTGACAACGGAAAGACATTTGAAAAGAATGTCCGTGTTGACGGCAATTCCTGCCCATGTTGTAAGACCGCAGTAACAGTTGCACATGATGGCACTGTATATGTTTCATGGAGGAAGGTATTTAAAGGTGATATCAGAGAGATTGTCCTATCAAAGTCAACTGACAGGGGGAAGAGTTTCTCTGAAAGTGTGGTTGTAGGTAATGATAAATGGGTAATTGCCGGGTGTCCCCACAGGGGACCCTCAATGTCATCAGATAAGGATGGTATTTTATATGTTGTCTGGTATACTGAGGGTGAAACAGGGTCTCCTGCTATCTACATTGCAAATTCAAAAGACGGAGGAAAAAGTTTCTCTAAGAAGATGCTCCCCTTTTCAAACTGGGTGTTTCCAGACCATCCGGTAATGACCTTAAATAGAGACGGTAAACCCCTTATTGCATGGGAAGAGACAACGCCTGTTTTAAGCAGGCTCATGTTTCAGCAGATGGATGAAAAAACCCAGCAGATAAATCAGGGTATCAGGAGGGCTCATGACCCTGTATTATCTGTTAATAAAAGAGGCGATATACTTATAGCATGGTCGCAGGAGGAAATACGGTTTACAAGAACAGCATTCAGGCTGTTTATAGGACAATAAATTTAGCCAAAGAGAGGGAATAAAATGTTTACACTGATTATAAAGGGTGGGATAATTATGATACCCATCCTTACATGTTCTGTTATTTCTATCACCATCATTGTAGAGAGGATGATATTCCGGTTCAAACAGAAGCAGTCCATTACTCCTGAGCAGTTGTTATCAATTGCAAGTAAAGGGAGCATTGATGATATGGCTAAAGAAGCTCAAAAGGTAAACCACCCCGTTGCAAGGGTTTTAATTGCAGGTGCATTAAATAGAAATCCATCTGCCTCTGCCGCTATGGAGGCTGCTGCAATGGATGAAATAAACAAGATGAAAAAATTTCTTCCAGCCCTTGATACAATTATTACACTTGCACCACTCCTCGGTCTTCTCGGCACTATAATCGGAATGATACAATCATTTGACATCATATCTCTTACAGGACTTGGACAGCCACATGTAGTAACAGGAGGGGTTGCCGAAGCATTAATCGCAACAGCAGCAGGGTTAATTGTTGCAATATTCACACTCATTCCTTATAATTACTTCCAGTCAAATGTTGAAAGGGTGACAGAGGATATGGAGAGGTATGCAACAAAATTTGAGATGATTTTGAAAGAGCAAAAACATGATTAGCCACAGAGGGCACAGAGATCACAGAGTAAAAAAAATACAAAGATTAATTTATCTATCGTTTCTCTGTGAACTCTGTGGCAAATTCTTATAATTTCTTACTATGAAAATAAGGTCGTTTACAAAGACGCATAAAAAGGCACGAATAGAAATCATACCAATGATTGATACCATGTTTTTTCTATTGGTCTTCTTTATGATAGCCACACTTTCAATGACTATCATGAGAGGTGTCCCTGTAAATCTCCCAAAATCGGAAACAGGCAAAAATGACATTAAAGACAATGCCTCAATCACCGTATCAAAGGATGGAAAATTATATTATGATAAAAGGGAGATTCAGATTAATGAACTGCGAAGCCTTTTGAAAAGAGATGCCGCAGTAAATCCTGATATGCTCGTAATATTAAATGCAGATGAGGATGCAACACACGGCAAGGTAGTTGAGCTTATTGATGAGGTAAAACTTGCAGGGATCTCAAGATTTGCAATAGCAACCAAACCAAAGAATCAATAGTATGAAGACAGATACAATAAAAATATCATTTATTACATCCATTATATTTCATAGCATAGTAATATATTTTATTGCATCTCACTTATCCTCTGTAAAAAATACAGTAATGAACATAACGCCGATTGAGATTTTAAACATAGAAGACAAAAATCCTGCTGAGCAGATTGAAAATAAAATGAAAGCTCCCCCTCCCCCACTCCCTGAAAAACCAATCCAGAAAATAAAAGAGGAGATACCGCCGCAGATTGAATCTGTAAAGCCTGAGATAAATAATATTGTTGAAGCACCTCCGCTCATTGAGGAGGCAAAAGAAGAATTACCCCTTGCCAAGGCAGAAGATATTAATGAAATAACCGAAAAAATAAAGACAGATGAGGTTGCCGCAGCGGCACCGAATGAAATGCTTTTAAAATCAGATAACAATACTGGAGTTCTCAAACCTTCTGCCTTTGCAGAACAATCATCAAATCCGGTCAGCTCAAAGTATGGCGCTTCTGGCGGAACAGGCACAGGCAATGGTGAAGAAATGAGTATGTTCAGGGCTATGGTGAGGACAAAGATAGAGAGGTCAAAATTCTATCCCCGATGGGCAAGAGAAAGAGGATTTGAAGGTGTTGTCGGAGTGCGATTTACACTATTGCCTGACGGAGGTGTCACTGATGTCAAGGTTGTAAGGCCATGCCACTGCGAGGTGTTAAATAAGGCTGCATGTGAGGCAATAATGAAAGCGGCGCCATTCAATCCAAGACCGGTTGATGTTGCAGATAAAGAGATGGCGATGGAGGTAGATATAAGCTACAGACTGGATTAAAATAATTAGCCACAATTTATCTCATTTTATCACTCATCTCAATTAAATCCACTGTGGTTTTAATTTTGGCACACTTCTCGCTAAAGACTTCTGAATAAACAATATGGTAAATAAACAAACGAATACAGTATAATTCAGAGGCGTGTTAGGGAGCAATTACTCCCGTTTTTTTGTTAATAACATATGTTAAACTTTTTGATTAATTATGAAAATTGCTTTTATTATTCCCAAAAACAGTTCTGATACCGGAAAAAGTTTTTACGATTATAAATTCTTCTCTGAATTTTTACTCTCAAAAAAATATTTTTCCTACCTTCTGGCTATTCCCATGTTAGTCTCTCTTACTCCACCGGAACATGAGATAAGGGTGTTTGATGAAAACATTGAAGATATCAACTATAACTGGGGTGCGGATATAGCCGGCATCAGCGTAAGGACCATGTTTGCAAAAAGGGCATACAAGATATCGGAATCGTTCCGGCAGAGAGGCGTAAAGACAGTTTTGGGAGGAATACATCCTTCAATGTGCAGTGAAGAGGCCCTTCAGCACTGTGATTCCATAGTGGTCGGCGAAGCGGAGGAAGTATGGCAAAATCTCTTGCTTGATGCAGGCAATGGCGGTCTTAAAAAGATTTATAAAGCGGAGAAAAAGGCTGATTTAACGGCTTTCCCAATTCCTGGAAGGGCATCTCTATCGAAAGACAGATATTTTTCAGATATTGTTCAAACTACAAAAGGCTGTCCATTTCATTGTGAATTCTGTTCAGTTCACGCATTTGACGGACAGAAGATCAGGAACAGGGCAATTGAACATGTATTGAATGAAATAAAAGACGTTGTGGGGACATGCGCCACATACAAGAAGAGGTCAATATTCTTTGCCGACGACAATATAATAGCAAACAAAAAATTTGCCAGAGAGTTATTCCTGGCATTAAAGGATTATAACCTCAACTGGTCCTGTCAGGCATCAATTAATATATCAAAGGATGATGAACTTCTCAGATTAATGAAATACAGCGGGTGCGGCGCTATTTTAATAGGATTTGAGTCAGTATCCAGGAAAAATCTGTCCAGCATGGACAAGGGGATCAATCTTAAACACGACTATCATGATGCAATTAAAAAAATCCAGTCGCACGGTATAATGGTACACGGATCATTTATTCTTGGATATGATTTCGACACGCAGTTTTCATTTGACGAACTGATAGCATTTATCGAAGATACACACCTGCTGATGCCTCTGATCAACATCCTGACACCGTTTCCAGGTACGAAGCTTTTTAAACGTCTCGAACAAGAGGGCCGGATTCTCCATAAAAACTGGGACAAATACGATGCAAAAAGTGTTGTTTTTTCTCCTCATCTTATGACTCCTGAGGAACTGCTGGAAGGGCACAAGCGGGTGATCAGGGAAGTTTATTCGTTTGAATCCATTTATAAAAACCTTACATATTATTGGGACACCGACTTCTGGAAGCATTCAAACGAGGTAGACCCCATTAAATTCAAATACCGGCTGCTGTTTGCTTTCAGGCTTTGTACTCTTCTTTTTTCAAGCAACTTCAAAAGGTCAAAATTTATTTTCAAAATACTGCCGAAAATATTCATCAAACGCGTAAGAATTTCAACCATCCTTTCACTGCTGGCTTACAACGATTATGCCTATTCATCTTGATTGCAGATTAAACAAGGGCTGTTTAATTGTACTGAGGTCCGCTATAAATATCAGAAACATAATTGGAAGAACATGCCCGTATCTGAAAATGTAATTGATTATGCCCTCAATGATGTAATATATCTGCCTGCATTGAAAGATGTCATTTTAGCAAAACTGTACACAAAAAAATTGTTAGAGCCTTTTCTCTTGAAGAACTTACAAATCCAGAATAAAGATTACACCATCATTTTCCTTTTAACAATGGATACCCCATTCCCTCACGCATCATAAGATATCCCTCAGCACACCTGCGGGCAAGGTTTCGGACACGGGCGATATAGCCTGTTCTCTCTGTTACACTTATTGCACCCCTTGCATCAAGCATATTGAATGTATGGGAGCATTTGAGACAGAAATCGTAGGCAGGCAGAACAAGTTTATTTTCAATAAGCCTCTTACACTCTGATTCATACATCTCAAATAACTTGAAAAACATTGCAACATCTGCTATTTCAAAATTGTATTTTGAAAACTCTACCTCATCCCTGTGATGAACTTCTCTATATTTGACGCCATTATTCCATACTAAATCATAGACATTGTCCACATTCTGAAGATACATGGCAATCCTTTCAAGACCGTAAGTTAATTCTACAGAGACTGGTTTTAAATCTATGCCGCCAGCCTGCTGAAAATATGTAAACTGAGTTATCTCCATACCGTCAAGCCATACTTCCCATCCCAGACCCCATGCTCCTAGTGTCGGGGACTCCCAGTCATCCTCAACAAAGCGAATATCATGCTCTCTGGGATTAATCCCAATGGCAGAGAGGCTCTTTAAGTATATATTTTGAATATCTTCCGGAGACGGCTTCATTATTACCTGATACTGGTAATAATGCTGAAGTCTGTTGGGATTATCCCCATATCTTCCGTCTGTAGGCCTTCTGGACGGCTCCACATAGGAAGCATTCCACGGCTCTGGTCCCAATACCCTCAAAAATGTGGCAGGATGAAATGTCCCCGCCCCTACCTCCGTATCATAGGGCTGCATTATAAGACAACCCTGTTTTGCCCAGTAATTTTCCAGTGTTAAGATTATCTCTTGAAAGGTCATAAAAGGAGTCTACACTACTGAAAAATATACTGTCAATAAATTAGTTCATGGATAAAAATCATTTGACTAAAAGTAATTTTGATATATAATTCCCCCAAAACACTTATTTTTATGATTTCTGAAGAATTAAAAAAGATTATTAAAGCAGGGGATGATTTTCTAATATCATCGCACATAAATCCTGATGGTGATGCAATAGGAGGTATGCTGGCAATAAAATGGCTTTTAAATAAATTAAATAAAAGATATATAATTGTTGTTGACAGCACACCTTCAGAAAAATTCAAATATCTTGCTGATTTTGAAAAAATAACTATTTATTCAGAGTATCTTAAAATAGGCTTCAATATTAAAAACCTCCTTACAGTTGATGTCCCAAATTTAGAACGACTGGAAAAGGTAAACAAACTCCTCCCAAAAGACATAAAGGTTATTAATATTGACCATCATGAGAGCAATTCCAATTTTGGAGATATTAATTTTATAGATTTAAAAGCATGTTCATGCACAGAGATAATCTATGATTTAATAAACTTATTTGGCATGCCGCTGGATAAAGATGTGGCTGAGTATATATATACAGGTTTAGTTATTGATACAGGCAGATTCAGATTTTCTAATACAACTACAAGGGCATTTGAGGTTGCTGCAAAATTATCAGAGGCAGGTGCGAGGATTTCTTTTATTGCCGAGTGGTTATATCATACAAATTCAATCGAGACACTAAAAGGGCTTGGCATATTATTAGATTCCTTAGATATTAACATGAATGGCAGGATGGCATTTGTCCATTTTGATAATAAATATCTAAAAAGCGAGGATGGTTCTAAGGTAGATACTGAGGGGTTTGTCAACTACCCTCTTTCAATTGAAAATATTAAGGTCGTTGCATTTTTACAAGAAACCGAGAAAGGCAGGGTTAAGGTATCTTTAAGGTCAAAAAATAATAACATAAATGTTAATAATATTGCTGCTATATTCGGCGGAGGAGGTCATGCAAAGGCAGCCGGATGTAGGATTAATGGAACAATTGCAGATGTAAAAAACCTTTTACTACAAGAAATAAGTAAAAAGATAGGGATTAGGGATTAGTAAAAAATACTTAACCCTTGAATCCTTGACCACTTGAATCCTTTTATTATAATGAAATCTCTCGGAGAATATTTAAAAAAGGAAAGGGAGCTTAGGGGCGTAACTATTGAGGAGATAGCTAGTATCACCCGTATCAGCAGCCGATTCATCCATGCGTTAGAAAATGATGACTTTAAAAATCTCCCTTCAGAAGTTTTCGTAAAGGGTTTTTTGAGGGCATATGCAAAATGCGTCGGTATTGACCCAAACGAGGTCATCTCTATATATACCAACATTAGAAAGGCAGATGAAAAACCTGAAACAAAGAAAGAGATAAGCCCGCCGATTAAATTTAATAACACATCTATAATTGCATTAACTTCCATAATAGCCTTAATACTAATAACCTTAGGAGGTATCTTCTACTATAAAAATGGTTCAAAAAATATTGCAAAACCTATTTTAAATGAATTGCCAGAATTAAAAACAGCTATTGAGGAACAGCCAAAAGAAAATAGTGAACCCAAAGAAGAATTACCTTTAGTTCAAACCGAGAAGGCAATAGATGAAATTGAACAAAAACCTATTACAGACCAGCATACAGAAGAAACAGTTAAAACAATACCAGCGATACCTAATGAAAATATTGCAAAATCTGATGAGTCAGTTGAAAAAAAACAGGAACCGCTAAAGCTGACACTTACCGCATTGGAAACAGTATGGTTCAGCATAGTGATTGATGATTCTGAAACTAGAGAGGCTATATTGCAACCGAATGAAAAAATGATTTTTACGGCAAAGGAAAAATTCTCTCTGACTACAGGAAACACCACAGGAACAGATGTAATGCTTGATGGGATAAAAATATCACTCCCGACAACAAGAAGCAATGTCTTAAAAAACCATATACTAACGAGACAATGATTAAAAATGTCCAAATTGAAAGGGCAAAGAAGGCAGCAAACTTTATAAAAAAACAGGCAGATGTAAGACCTATTATTGGGATAATTCTTGGTTCGGGATTGGGAGATTTTGCAGAGAATGTTGAGAATAAGAGAACAATTCCGTATAACAAAATACCTTATTTCGTTAAGACAGGCGTAAAAGGACATACTGGAAGACTTGTAATAGGCAAGATAAGCAATTTACCTGTGGCAGTAATGCAAGGCAGGTTTCACTTCTACGAAGGACACTCAATGAGTGTTGTAACATTTCCAGTAAGGGTTCTTAAACAACTGGGGATTAAATGCTTGTTTGTAACAAATGCAGCAGGAGGTATAAATCCAAAATTTAAGACAGGCGACTTTATGATTATAAAAGACCATATAAATTTAATGGGGACAAATCCATTGCTAAACCAAGCCCAGAATGGACTTATTGATTCAGAATTTGAACCCTTTATAAATATGAAAGATGCCTACTATAAGCAGTATATATCGTTAGGAGAAAAAACTGCATCAAAATCAGGAATAATGGCAAAAACAGGTGTTCTTGCAGCAATACAGGGACCTATCTATGAGACACCGGCAGAAATTAAGATGTTAAGGCGGTTGGGTGCTGATGCAGTATGTATGTCCACTATTCCAGAGGTAATTATGGCAAGGGCTCTCAATTTAAAAGTATTTGGGATATCCCTGATTACAAATAAGGCAGGCGTTCATCTCTCTCATAAAAATGTCGTGAAAGAATCAGAAAAGAATATTAAAAAATTAGATATACTTTTGGCTGGAATAATAAAAAAATTAAAAAAAACAAAAATCTAATTAATCCACAGATAATAACTGTGTTAGTGTCAGTGATTAGTGTTAGTAATAACTTCCTTAACTGATACTGACACTAAAAACTAACACTTATTAAAAATCTGCGGCAATCTGCGAAATCTGCAGTTGCTTTTATAATTTTCTAATGACAAATATTCTTGGAATAATCGGTTACCCCATCGGACATACACTCTCTCCATTAATTCACAATACAGCTATAAAACATATTGGGCTTGATTATATCTATCTGCCATTTGAGGTAAAAAAAGAAAATATAGCCCTTGCAATAGGAGGATTAAAAGGGCTTGGAATAAAAGGAATAAATGTAACAATACCTCACAAAGAATCAGTAATTCCTTATTTGGAAACTATGGATGATAATGCCAAATTTATCGGTGCTGTTAATACTATCAAACTTGAGGATGATAAAATTAAAGGATATAACACCGATGGTTTGGGATTTTTAAAATCTCTCAAGATAGATGCAAAGGAAGATGTTAAGGGAAAAAATATACTAATATTAGGTGCTGGCGGTTCTGCAAGGGCTATAGCAATTCAAATGGCTCTGGAGAAGGCCAATAGTGTGATAATAGCCAATAGGACAGTAGGGAGAGGCAAGAAACTGGCAGAATATACAAAGCTTAAAGTTCACGACCCATCCAGTGGATGGGTGCCCCGAAAGCCTAAAGTTAAGGCAATAGCTTTAAACGATAGTTTATTAGTTGAATATTTTAGAGAGGCGGATATAATCATAAATACAACATCTATAGGAATGAAAGATAACGACAACCCCTTATTTCCGTATAATTACATAACAAATAAACATCTGGTATGTGATATAGTTTATAAGCCTATTGAAACTAATCTTTTAAAAGAGGCTTTATTGAGGGGGGCAAGAATTTTAAACGGACTTGGTATGCTCATCTATCAGGGGAGCCTCTCTTTCAAAATATGGACAGGGCATGAAATGCCTGTTGAGATTGTGAGAAAGACGCTAATGAAAGAACTAAAAAGTTAGTAAATTGATGAGTTTATGAGTTTATATGTTTAGCCCTTAACTCTTCAACTCCTTAACTCACCAACTCATCAACTCATTTGGAGGTTTATTATGGCAAAGATTGATGCTTTTTTTAAGTTAATGGCTGAACAAGGTGCATCTGATTTGCATCTTGTATCCGGACAACAGCCCATATTGAGAATCCATGGCGAGATGGAAAGGGTAAAATTTAAGACCCTTGATAATGATGAGCTTAAGGCAATGCTCTATGAAATAGCACCTGAAGATAAAGTAAAAAGATTTGAGGAAACGGGAGATATAGACTTTGGCTATGAGATACCGGGATTAGCAAGATACAGGGCAAACTTCTTTCAGCAGAAATATGGTGTGGCTGCAGTCTTCAGACAGATACCAAGCGATGTTCTAACTGCTGACCAGTTAGGATTACCGCCTGTTGTAAAAAAATTCGCTATGCTTCATAAAGGGTTGGTATTGGTTACAGGCCCTACAGGCAGTGGTAAATCTACAACATTGGCTGCAATGATGGATTTTGCCAATAAGAATAGAAAAGACCATATCATCACAGTTGAGGATCCGATAGAATTTGTCCACAAGAGTCAGGGGTGTATTGTAAATCACAGAGAAATAGGTTTACATACTAAGTCTTTTGCCTCTGCATTAAGGGGTGCGTTAAGAGAAGACCCTGATATAGTACTTGTAGGTGAAATGAGAGATTTAGAGACTATAGAACTGGCATTAATGGCGGCATCAACAGGCCATCTTGTATTTGGCACACTTCATACACAGAGTGCCGCAAAAACTGTGGACAGGGTCATAGATGTCTTCCCCTCAAGCCAGCAGCCACAAATAAGGACAACTCTATCAGAGTCACTAAAAGGTGTTGTTGCCCAGAATCTCTTTAAGAGGGTTGATAAAAAAGGGAGATGTGCAGCATTAGAAATATTGGTTGTCACACCTGCAGTTGGAAACTTAATAAGGGAAGAAAAGACATTTCAGATTCCTTCAGCTATTCAAACAGGTAAAAAATATGGAATGCAATCGCTTGATGATGCTATACTTGATCTATTAAACAAGGGATGGATTGGTGCAGAAGATGCCTATGATAAATGCATAGAGAAACAGAGATTTGTCCAGTTTCTCAAAAAGCCACCGGAAGACTTTTAAAAGAAAGTAGGCAGTATGCAGTATGCAGAAGACATAGGGAGTTTTAACTGCTTACTCCTTACTGCCTATTGCTTACTTTTTAGGGAGGTGTTTTATGCGAAAGCCTGAGATAGATTATATATTGACCACAATGCTTGAGACTCATGGCAATGTGTCTGATTTGAATATTACAGTAGATAAACCACTTCAGGTAGAATCATCAGGGCAATTGACACCCGTTCCAATTCAGCCTCCTCTTGAAAAGCTTACCCCCTTTCAAACTGAGATATTTGCACTAAATTTAATAAATCAGGACAGAAGACTCAGCGAAATCCTTATCAAAGAAGGATCATGCGACTCATCCTATTTTCTGACAGGAAAGGCAAGATTCAGGGTAAATATATTTTCCCAGAGGGGGCACTATTCCATTGTTCTGAGAAAACTTGAGACTCGTATCCCGACCATTGAGGACTTAAAACTTCCCTCTGCGTTTCATAAGATGGCAGAAGAGAAAAACGGCATTATTCTGGTAACCGGTGCTACCGGCAGCGGGAAATCTACTTCTCTCGCTGCACTGCTTGATAAAGTAAACAATTCAAAATCTGTCCACGTTGTAACATTAGAAGACCCTGTAGAGTTTGTTCATCCTCATAAAAAGGCAACATTCAATCAAAGAGAACTTGGCAATGATTTTGATTCTTTTGCTACAGGATTGAGGGCGGCATTAAGACAGGCTCCAAAGATTATACTTGTCGGTGAGATGAGAGACAGAGAAACAGTAGAAATAGGACTATCTGCTGCAGAGACAGGGCATCTGGTTATGAGCACACTCCACACAGTAGATGCAGGACAGACAATAAACAGGATCCTTGGTATGTTTGATAAAGATGAGGAAAAACAGATAAGAATAAGACTGGCTGATACAGTAAGATGGATAGTGTGCCAGAGGCTTCTTCCAAAGATTGGTGGTGGAAGGGTGGCAGCACTTGAAGTAATGGGGACAAATTTAAGAGTTAAAGATACAATACTAAATGGAGAATCGGAGGGAAAAACATTCTACGAGATTATAGATGCCAGTGAAGCTTTTGGCATGATGACATTTGACAGGTGTATATTGAATCTTTATAAAGATGGGCTAATTACTGAAGAAACTGCTACTGCCTATGCCTCAAGAAAGGCTATTGTGGGCAGGGGTATAGACCAGATAAAAGCTGCAAAAGGTGAAAAGACCACAACTATTGAAGGACTTTCATTAGATGAAGATTATACCAAGGAGAGTGAATCTGCAAAATTCAGGGGGAAGAAAAAATAATTTCAGCCACTGACTTACACAGACTAAAAAAATAGCTCTTAAAAATAATTTAGTCTATGTTAATCTGTTGTTATTATTAGTCAGTGGAAGTCTGTGGCTAAGGGAGAGTAAAATGGAAATAACATGTAATTCATGTAACAAAAAAATAAATATACCAGATGACAAAGTGCCTCAGGGAAAGACTTTTAGTGTTGTATGCCCACAGTGTAAAAATAAGATAAGCGTAGAACCTCCTGGCACATCAGGTGAAATACCATCAGTGGAAACAGCTAACCTATCCCATTCTGAACGGATTCAGCCTTCTGAAGATGAGGCAGGGATTGATTTTACAGAAGAAGGACAAAAAACTGCCCTCATATGCGATGATAAAAATAGAGATGTCATTAAATCATCTCTGAATGAGTTGAATTATAAAATCAGTATAGCATATTCAGGAGAAGATGCAGTAAACAGGATGAAATTTACCATGTACGATATTATATTGCTGAATGAGGAATTTGATAACAGCTCACCTGAAAATAACCCTGTATTAAAGTATATTCAACCAATACCTATGACTACAAGGAGAAAGATATTCTTTGCCTTACTTGGCAAAAATTTTAGAACCTTTGACAATATGATGGCGTTTGTAAAGAGTGCAAATTTAGTTATTAATATAAAAGACCTTTCAAATTTAAAAAATATAATAAAGAAATCAGTAGCAGATAATGATAAATTTTATAAGTCTCTCAAAGAATCTTTGAGAGATGCAGGAAAGGTATAAATTGGAGGAATTATGATTAATACATCTATCGTAGAAAGATTTGCTGATGGACAGGCAATAGTTACAGAGGGAATTATAAGTACAAAAGCATACATTATTCTGTCAGGACAGGTCAAGGTATCTAAGAAGGTTGGCGAAAAGAATGTATCAATTGGAATCCTTAAGGAGGGTGATGTCTTTGGAGAAATGGGATTATTCAGCAATTCCCCAAGGACAGCCAGTGTAATAGCTATAGGTGATGTTAATGTTGGAATAATCGATAAAAAATATTTTGCTGAACTATTAAATAAGACGCCTGCAGAACTAAAATTTATAGTCAATACTCTTGTAGACCGTCTCAGGATAACCACTGAAAAGTTAGCAAAGGTTGCAATTCAATTTGAAAAGGTTAAAAGGACTATGGATGCTTTATCAGTTAAAACTGTAGAGGAAGAGGAGAAACGGTAAAGAATTGATAATTGAAAATTGACGATTTAAGGAAATATTTTTAATCTTCAATAGTCAATCTTCAATCCTTTTGGTTATGCCAATATTTGTATATAAAATAAAAACTAAGGCAGGGGAACAAAGCGGAGAGGTAGAAGCTGAAAGTAAAGAGGCAATTGAGGCTATCTTCCGAAAGCAGAAAATTCAGGTTATCCAGCTAAAAGTCAAACCAAAGGAATTCAGCCTTGGAGGAGGAGGTCCTACAGAGAAAGATGTTGTTGTATTTACACGCCAGTTTGCAACAATGATTGAGGCAGGACTACCGCTCGTTCAATGTCTCAGCATCCTTTCTTCACAAACAGAGAATAAAAAGTTTGCAAAGACAATAGCCGATATAAAAAACAGGGTTGAAAAAGGCGATACCTTCGCCGATGCGCTTAGAAAACATCCAAAGATATTTGATAACCTATATTCAAATATGGTAGAGGCTGGTGAAATTGGTGGTATCCTTGATACAATCCTTAAGAGGCTTGCTGCCTATAATGAGAAGGCACTTGCTCTTAAAGGAAAGGTTAAATCTGCAATGGTCTATCCTGCCGCTATTGTATCAATTGCCGTTATTGTTATTGTATTCCTTATGATATTTGTCATTCCATCTTTTGCCACTATGTTTGAGGGTGCCGGTGCTGCCCTGCCCCTTCCGACTCAAATTGTATTAAATGCCAGTTCATATACAAAAAAATATATCGTCTATGTAATACCGCTTGCAATTGCAGGCAGCTTCCTGTTTAAAAGGTTTTATGCAACTGAAAAGGGACAAGTGGTAGTTGACGGTCTTATGCTAAAGGTTCCTGTATTCGGCTCGCTTATTCAGAAGGTAGCTGTCGCAAAATTCACAAGAACGATGGGAACACTCCTTGCCAGCGGAGTCCCGATTATACAGGGTTTGGATATCACTGCAAAGACAGCAGGTAATAAAATTATTGAAGGGGCAGTTCTCTCTATCATTGAAGAGATAAAAAAGGGTACGACCATTGCCGAACCTCTGGAGAAAAAGAAGATATTTCCTAATATGGTAGTTCAGATGATTGGTGTAGGCGAGGCGGCAGGTGCATTGGATTCAATGCTGAATAAAATTGCAGATTTTTATGATGAAGAAGTAGATACCGCAGTAGAGGGTCTCACAGCTCTATTAGAGCCTGCATTGATGGCATTTCTCGGCGTTACAGTTGGATTTATAGTCGTTGCCATGTACCTTCCAATATTTAAACTTGCAAGCATTGCCGGCGGTGGGTAATAAAAATTGATCATTAGTAACCAATGACCAATGGGCTATTGACCAATAATTCTTATGCAAAGAGAACTCCTCTTTAAAATAAAATCCCTGATGGTTCTCAGGGTGGTTGTCATCTCTGTATTCCTTGGCACTATAATAATCTTACAAATAAGGTCAGGACAGCTTCCGTTTATTCTTCCAGTTACAATTCTCATTGCAACTACATATCTCCTAACCATTATATACTCCATTCTCCTCAAGTTAGTAAAAAATCTGAAGTTTCTATGCTACCTTCAGCTCATAGGCGATTTATTAGTAGAGAGCAGTGTTATATACATAAGCGGTGGGATTGAAAGTCCGTTTCCATTCCTATACATCCTTTCCATTATAGCCTCCAGCATAATACTGTATAGAAAAGGGAGTTATATAATTGCATCGCTATCAAGTATCTTATACGGCACCCTTGTAAATCTGGAGTTCTACAATATATTGCATCCCCTTACATTTTATAGCAGCAAAACTATACCAACAATCGGTGAGGCTGTATTTTACACAGTATTTCTTAATATATCCGCCTTCTATTTAGTGGCATTTCTGAGCGGCTATCTCTCAGAGAAATTAAAGAAAACAGGTGAAGAGTTGGAAGAGAAGAGTGAAGATCTTCTGCAGTTGAAGACATTTCACGAAAGTGTGGTGAAGAATATGGGAAGTGGTCTAATAACAGCTGATTTGAATGGAAGGATAGTATCATTTAATCTTGCCGCTGAAGGAATAACCGGGTATAAATTTGATGAAGTGAGAGGCAGACACTACTCTGATTTTTTCAATCTTCCTCTACTTGCGGATAATTTCATCATGTTAACAGATAATCCTATTCGCACAGAAGATATCTTCATAAGAAAAAATGGAAGAAAAATTCACCTTGGAATGAACATATCGCCTTTAAAAGACGATAAAAATAATATACGGGGAATCATAGGTGTTTTTCAGGACCTGACAATCATGAAGGAGATGAAGGAAAAGATAATAAAGAGCGAAAAATTAGCAGCAATAGGAAGAATAGCATCAGGCATTGCACACGAGATAAGGAATCCACTTGCATCAATAAGCGGCTCAATTCAGGTATTAAAGGATGAGCTTTTCTGTGAAACCAATGAACCTAATTCAGGGCCAAGACAGGCTTTGAGGGACACAAACATAAAACTCATGGACATTATCCTGAGAGAAACCGAGAGGCTTAACTCTATAATAACCCAATTTCTGCTTTATGCATCACCTTTTAAAAAGAGCCTGCAGATGTGCAGCATAAAAGAACTTATAACGGAGACAATAACGCTTCTGAAAAATAGTAAAGAATATCCTCCTAATCTTAATATTGAAACATCATTTAAAAATAACGGGGTTACAATTAATGCAGACCCGAAGCAGATAAAACAGGTTATCTGGAACCTTTCCATTAATTCTATTCAGGCGATGGAAAATGGCGGGACGATGACAATATCAGTCAATAAAAAAAATGGCAATCCGCTTTATTATAAACCTGATGATGAAGCAGTAGAAATTATTATTAAGGATACAGGTGCAGGCATATCGGAGACAGATTTGCAGAAGGTCTTTGACCCATTTTTTACCACGAAAGAAGAAGGGACAGGTTTGGGACTCTCTACAGTTCAGAAGATAATAGAAGGGCATAATGGCAGCATTAATATAGAAAGCAAAGAGGGATACGGAACAACAGTTAAAATAACCCTACCTGTGAGCTAATATTTAAGGAAATTTTTATACTTTTTCTTATCCATTTTTTTATTAATTTTTTCTCTTGACATCCCAAATTTATTTTGATATTTTTGGGCTAATCTTCAATATAAGAGAGGGGGGTTAATTGTGATGAAAAAATATATATTTTTACTATTACTATTGTTTCTTGCTCTATCACCATTTATTGCATTGGCAGATGAAACAAAGTTAATCTCCTTTTCAGGAAATGTAGAGGTGAAGATAAGCAAAGATAAAGATTGGATTCCTGTCACAGAAAGGGTTGAAATTCTTGAGGGTGGAGCAGTTAAAACCGGAGTTGATGGTACGGCAGTTTTACTCTTTCCAAACAAATCAAAGGTATGGTTAAAAGAATCAAGCAATCTTGAAATTGAGTTAAGACAACTATCTTCAAATAAACTCTCCCTATCACAAGGTGATGTAAAAGTAAGAATCCCTCATCTATCACGGAAAGAGACATTTGAGGTTAAAACCAGAACCGTTGTATGTGCTGCAAGGGGAACAGAATATACATTATCTACTACTGAAAGCGGCGATTCAAATATGTGGGCACTGTTTGGTGAAATAACTGTTGAATTTATGCAAAAGGCTATAAAACCGATTAAAATTTCGCAGGGGCATTCCTTTGCAGTTGATGAGATAGGAGAAAAGGCCAAGGTTGCCCTCCTTACAAAAGAAGAAGAAGTAAAAGGACTTGAAAATTGGGATCCTGGTCTCACATCCGAAGAGAAACAAAAAGAGTTAAAAGAGAAGGAAAAAGATAGAGAACAAATTAGAGATCTATCGTCTGATGTCGCCAGTAATGAGGATGCTGTAAAAGACATTGTGATAAAGGTTAAAGAATCTGATTTTGAGGCAGGAAGGACACTTAAAGATATCCATGGAAATCTTGTCAGGGTTGACCAAAGGTTAATGAGACCTGATGAAAAGAGTCTTCAGTTTTTCAATCTCGTAAAAAGACCTGAGTATAGGTATACTACCCATGAATTTGCGTATAATGGACCTGCTACTGTTTCCAATAGGCTTGATTTGTTTCAGGCTAACATATCCTTTAATAGCGTTATACCTGACAGAATAGAAGACTGGCCTAACTTTTTTGGCACAAGTTCTGTAAAACCCGATAAGGCATCTCTCGTATCGGCCAACAGAACAGATGCAAGCAATATTTTTGTAATTGCTAAAATTTTTAAATATGACTCAACAGAAGATAAACTCGTAAATGATATAAGGGTAATAAAGGATACATCAGCCGCTGACTCAAAAGAAGTTTTGATAACAGGCAAAACAGATTATATTGGTATAGATAGGATTCTAAATGTTGATATTAGTGATGGAGGGGCTAATGATGGCACTACTAATATATCAGGCATCCATTGGGCAAGCAAAGTTGAAGCATGCACAGGGTGTACTGATCATTTTGAAATAAAAGGTGACCCTTCTCTTTATAATTACAGAGCTGACCCTTATAGATTGGGCAACAACACTACAAAAGATATTATATGGTATGCAACGGAAGACTACATTATCAATAATTCTGGAGATATTAGACAGGTTACAGATTTTACAAACACATCTTCTGACCCATTTTCCATCCTGAAAAATGCCGCAGCAGAAAACATTATGTATGTTAAAAAGAGTATCAGCAACAATCCAAATCTCTGGACAAGTAATGATGCAGTTAGAAGTGATATAAGCAGTGCTGATTTCTTAAATATAAATACAAATATAGACATTGTTTTTATTCCTGACTTAGCAGTTGCTATAATCCAGAGGGCACTACCTGCATTGAATGAAGTTAGTTTAAAATAATGAAAAAGACTATAATAATATATACATTCATATTATCTATCCTGCCTTGTATCTCTTATGCCAATAGTATTGACCTCGGTGCAAAGGCAACTCAGATTGCTGGTGAAATAATTGCAAACCCCGCCGCATTCTTCTATGAATTTCAGCAAGACCTTGAAACAACAACACCATTACCTCCTGGTAAAACCTATGGTTTTCAGACTGGAATTTTCCCCACACTATTACCAGCAACTTATGCTAATCTATCGGGTAAATATAGGCTTCATGGAGAGGGTAGGATAAGTCCAGGTTTACCGCAGTTAGACATAGCAGGTGGATACTGGAATATGATGGCAACAAAAATTGCAACAGAACAATCCAAAGATATAAATAGTTTAGATTTTAATGGCTACTATATTGACCTCATAATGAGTTCATCGGTTAGTCCGAAGATAAGGACATTCTATGGTTATAAATATTCTCAACTCAAGGCATCACTCAAACTAAATAAAGCTGTTGATATTGTAGGGGCACAGGTAACAAGCTTTGATGCAGGTTTCAGAGATGACTTTCTAATAGCAGGTATAGAGCACATAACGAGCATAAACAAATTCTGGAGCATTCAGATGAATTATGGCATAAAAGAGCAAGTATTAGCTTCAAAGATAAGCTGGTATGGAAAATACTTTGAATTTGGACTTAACATTTATCCGGAAGGCATATTGGTTATTCACCCGGTGGTGAATTTTCACCTAAACTTTTAAAAAATGAAAAAGGTTATAATTTTTTTAATAGTCTTGACTGTTCTGTTTTTTAACAGTGACTCCTTTGCCACAACCGGCGAGGGATCAAAGACATTCTCCCCATATTTTGATATGACCCTCAGTGAGGGTGCATTTATACCTTCCGATGGCAATTTTTTCAGTGGTGGTAATATAAATACACAGGTTGGCCTTTTAACAAAGGTTAATCCATCAAACTCAATCTTTGGGCTTTACAATCTCCATTACAGTGGTCCAGGGTTTCAACCGCAGGATTCAAAGCAGTTTCAGGATAGATCTCTCTTGCATGGCTTTAATGTTGAATACAGGCGGGACATTATCAAAAGTCTTAAAATTAGACCAGGAATTTCTTACTCAAAAGAATATAGAAGAACAGGAGCAAACGAGGCATGGGAAAGTGGACTTTATAATATGGATTCCTTTGGCGGTCAGCTTGCTGCCGACTATTACTTTGATTTTGATAGAGATGGAATTCTTACCTTTCAATACTTAACAAGAGATGTGAAATTTCCTAATTATACAGACCTCTTGAGGGAATTTCAGGGAGCTGGATATTCCTCAGAAGTTAGTGGAGGGCTTCAAGATCAAACCTTAAATAATATCTCTATCAGACCCAAATGGAATAAATTCTTTGGTGGTTTAACCTATGTATGGCAGGATTATAAAAATGAACGTGTGATAGATTCCAATGGAACTTATGGCGCTACGCGTCAAAAAGATGAAAATATAACTCTTGATTTTGGATTTCACCACATCCTCTCAATTTTTGAAATGTATCCAGTGATCTCTTATACAATGAATACATCAAACCAAAATTATGTAAGATATAAATACCTCGGTGCAAGTTCAACAAACCTGCTCTCTGGAAGCTCTGATGTAACATTTATTAAGGGTAATTATAATTATAAAGAACTTAATCTGAACATCCCTGTTGACCTATTGATAACGAGTAAATGGGCAATAAGTGGAGGAATAAATATTGTTAAAAGAGATTACACCGATAGACCCCCAAGAAACAGTAATAACAACTATGACTTTGATAGCAGACAGTCAAATACACTTACAACAATTTCTGGGGGGATAAGAAAACAATTAAATGATATATCGCTATTCAGAATAAACTATTCTCTTATTGTGGGAAGTTCAAATAACACCTTTGAAAAATACCTCCCATACAATTATACAGGAAACAGTATAAGCATTGCCTATCAGATTACATATTAGCCAAAAAATTATTTCTCTTCCATTTTAACAACCTTTCCTTCTTGATATTCTACAACTCTTGATTTTACTCCATGCCCAAGAGATTCTACTCTATAAATTCCTACTGGTCTTTCTTTCCCCTTCACAATAACCTTTTCAAGTCCTGTAACTTCTGTTTTCCATATTGTTTCATCAGCTAATAAATCCTTAATCTTACTAAGGGTAAATTCTGTTATAAGAATATGTGTATTATACTTCCTTGTAAGGGATTCAACCCTTGACCCTAAATTCACATGGTCGCCAATAACTGTATAGTCCATTTTTTTCCCTTCTGCACCAATGTTTCCAACAATGACCTCACCTGTATTTATCCCTATCCCACAATCAAGCATCGGTTTCCCTTCTGCCTGCCATTTCTTCTGGAGTTCTTTAAGCCTGCCGACCATATTCAAGGCACATTTTATCGCAAGCTCTGCGTGATTCTCCTGTCTCATAGGCGCATTCCAGAATGTGAGGATTGCATCGCCGATAAACTTATCCAGTGTCCCCTCCCATTTTAAGACTATGTCTGTCATCTCTCCGAGATACTCATTTAATATGGCAACCACATCTTCGGGTGCATGCTTTTCTGAAAAGGATGTAAATCCCATTACATCGGAGAAGAGCACAGTAATTTCCCTTCTCTCACCGCCCAATTTAGCCATATCGGGATTTTTAATCAATTCGTTTACAATCTTCTCTGTTACATAGCTTGAGAACATTGCCCTTATTCTCTTTGCATATCTCTCCTCAGCAACATAATTATAGACAGTAACACTGATAAATACGAAAAATATGTTAAGTATCGGGTATGTAATGTTTATCCAGATGCCCTTCTGTGCAAAAAGGTAATAGCCTAACAGGGATATAAAAAACAAAAAAGAAATGGTAATAGCAGAACCACCAAATGCCTTAAACCTGACAATCAAAAGGGAGAGCAAAAGACCAGATAATAAAAGTATGGTAATATTTACCAATCTCGGAACTGATTTAATAAACTTTTTTTCTATTATGGAGGCAATTACATTTGCATGTTTTTCAACCCCGGGCATTGCCGCAGTAAAGGGTGTTACTCTCAAATCATAGATTCCTACAGCCGTTGCACCGATAAGAACAATCTTATCATGGAAATCCTCAGACTTGATATTTCCATCTAAAATATCGGATATAGAGAAATAGCTAAATGTCTGGTCAGTGCCATAATAATTAATCAGTGTCCTGCCAAACCTATCGGTTGGAATATATGTCTCTCCAAGCCTTATCCCCTCTGTTGCCTCCAGAATTACCATTTTATTGGGTATTTTTAAATATTTGACAGCACTTTGCAAGGTAATTGAAGGATAGATAAAGCCATTATATTCAATTACAAGGGGCTCCCATCTCAATATCCCATCATCATCCGGAAAGGTATTAACATATCCAAGCGCAATAGCACTCCTGCCTAACTCAGGCACAGGTATGGTAATTTTTTTTGCACCTATAGGGTTATACTGATTAAACTTATCAGAATTCTTGATATTGACAAAGGATGAGTCGCTTATAAATTCCTCATCGGGTATATCTGATTCACTATCAAACTCAAAGAAAACAGGTAATATCACATTCCCTGCATCAGCCATTGCCTTGCTGAATAATGTATCATTCTTTTCAGCCTCACTAAAAATAATATCAAAGACAATTATTCTTACACCCAGACTCTTTAATTTCTTTACCACATCTGCCATTATATTTCTATCCCATGGCCATCTCCCAAGCCTGTCAATGCTCTTTTCATCTATTGCTGCAATAATTATATCTTCTGGAGGCTTTACTGTCCCTCTTATTTTAAACCTGTAGTCTAAAAGCCTATCCTCCAGAGCATCAATAGGAGATAGACTGAGGAGCATTAACCCTGTTATAAGTATTGTAATAGATGACCCTATAAAAAATTTTAGCCTGCCACCCCTTGTCTTTTCCATAAAATTTGATACTGAATGACTTTTTGAATGCCAAATTATATCATAAACCAACACTATGATATAATAAAACAATTTAGCAAAATACCACTGACACTGCCACTTACACTGACACTAAATATGAATTCATCAGCCTTATTAAAGTTAATGCTAAATCCTGACAATTATCCATTCAAGCCTGAAAAGGTAGATATGCTCCAGACCCATATCTCTTACCTTTTTATTACAGGTGAATATGTATATAAGGTAAAGAAACCTGTAAACTTTGGCTTTCTTGATTATTCTACACTTGAAAAAAGAAAATATTTCTGTGAGCAGGAGATAAAACTAAACAGCCGTCTTTCACCTGAAATATATCTGGGAGTCTCTGAGATTGTCTCAGACAAATCTGTTCTTTCCTTAGGTGGAAAAGGGGATGTGATAGAATATGCAGTAAGAATGCGGCGACTCCCCCCCGATATGATGCTGGATAAAATGATATTTGATAAGAGACTTAATAGGACTATAATCAAAAATATAGCAAATAAAATTGTAAAATTTCACCAATCTGCAGATGCCAATAGTAACATATCTAAGTTTGGAGATATTGAAACTATACTTAAAAATGTAAATGAAAACTTTCTACAGACGGATAAATTTATCGGAATCAGCCTGACACAGGAAGAGTATAACCTCATAAAGGATTTCTCATATAAATTTATTGATAATAATAAGGCTATTTTAAAAAAGAGGGTTAATAAAAATAAAATAAAGGACTGTCATGGCGATTTAAGAACTGAGCATATCTGCATCTCTGACAAAATATACATATTTGACTGTATTGAATTTAATGACAGATTCAGATATGGCGATGTGGCATCAGAGGTGACATTCCTTGCCATGGACCTTGATTTTCTCGGTGAAGATACCCTCTCAAGATACTTTGTAGATTCCTATATAGAAATTTCAGGTGATACAGATATATATAAAATCATAAACTTTTATAAATGCTACAGGGCTTATGTAAGGGGAAAGGTTGAGAGCTTCCAGCTTAATGACCCTAACATTCAGCCAAAAGAAAAGGAGAAGAGCTTTAATTCAGCCAAAGGGCATTTTAAATTGGCATACAGATATGCCATAGGATAAACAAAAACATAATTAACCACAGATAGACACGGAAAAATGAGTTTCAAAAAATCCGTGTTGCTCCATGATAAATCCGTGATAGTTTTTATAAGTTACATGGACAAACCAATCTTTATTATTTTTGCTGGACTTATAGGGACAGGGAAAAGCACACTCGCAAATCTTTTATCTAAAAAACTGAATATTCCCGTCATATCCTCTGATATTATAAGAAAAAAGCTTGCAGGAATATCTACCACAGAACATAAATACGAAGAATTTGAAAAAGGGATATACTCAAGAAAATTTACAGACAAAACTTATACAGAAATATTTAAAAAGGCGAAAGAGTTTTTAATAAAGGGCTCATCAGTAATTATTGACGCCTCTTTTCAAAGAAGAACTGACAGAAATTTGGTATTAAACATGGCAAATGAGCTGGGGATTAAAGTCTTTGTAGTGGAGACCCTTTGCAAAGATGAGGAGATAAAAAACAGATTAAATGTCCGCATAAAAGATAAAGAGCAAACCTCCGATGGCAGATGGGAGATATACAGCAGACAGAAAGAAGCCTTTGAGGCAATAGATGAGATTAAAGAAGACTTTCACATAATCATTGACACCACAAAGGTTATTGAGGTATGTATAAAGAAAGTATTAGAGAAGCTTCAGGTAAAATATGATTAAAAAGATAGGAATTATTGCAAAGACTCAGCATATAAAGGCTGGGGAATCATTAAAGGAGCTTATAACATGGCTCAAAAACAGGGATATTGAGATTTATCTGGATAAAGAGACATCAGGAATCATTGGTGAAAAATCTCAATATAAAAGGGCTGATATACCATCAATAGTTGAACTTATAATTGTCCTTGGCGGCGACGGTACTCTTCTTTCTGTTGCCAGACTTATAGAAGATAAAGATGTGCCGATATTGGGTGTAAATTTAGGTGTCCTTGGATTTCTGACTGAGATTACAATTGGGGAACTCTACCCTGCACTGGAAAAAATTATTTCTGGGGATTTTACAGTAGAAGACAGGATAATGCTTGATGCCTGTATATACAGAGAGGGTAAGATAGCCGCAAATTACTGTGCCTTTAATGATGTGGTAATAAATAGAGGCGCTATTGCAAGGATTGTAGATTTAGAGATAAAGATAAACGGTTTATATGTTACAACCTACAGGTCTGACGGGCTTATCATCTCTACACCAACAGGCTCTACTGCATATTCACTGGCTGCAGGCGGGCCTATAGTCTATCCTACAATGAATGCCCTCATACTATCCCCTATCTGCCCCCATACCCTTACAAATAGGCCAATTGTTATACCTGATGATGTAAAGATTGAAATAAATCTTGTAACACCAAATGAGGATGTGCTTGCAACTATGGATGGACAGGTAGGATACTCCCTCAACTACCGTGATACAATTGAGATAAAGAAGGCAAAAAACACAATAAAACTTATACAGGCACCCGGAAAAAACTACTATGATGTACTTAGAAAAAAATTGAAGTGGGGGGAAAGACTATAGCGGAGCAAAGGGAGAACGCAACATTTAAGGGGCGCGGTGGTTTTATGCGGCGTATCGGTCTTGAGTGATTTGTTATGTGGCTAATCGCCTTTGCTATTTGAACCTTGACTCGTTGATTGTTCTTCTAAGTCCCTTTTCTTTCCAATTCTGTAAGCGTCAACTACACCAAGAATCCAGCAAACAATTATCAGTAACAAGATGGAATTGAATAATAGACTGTCGGAATTCGTGGATGATTGAGTGGCAACGTTTAAAATAGCATCCACATTGATTGTGCCACCCGCCAACTCAATCTGTTTGAGTATGGAAAAAGCTTGTTGTACTGCTTTTGCTACGACGATCAAAAGGCAGGCCAAAACGATAAGCATCAGGACCACACCTCGTCTATAGCGTTTTAGAACGACCTGACCAATGCCAGGGAATACCAATCCCGATAGAAGAGCTGCTTTTAGCGAGTTGCTCATGATAGCCAGTCTCCAGTTATTGTAAACACATAACGAATAAGCTCAGTGGCATGGTTTACCATGTCCGCTGGAGCGTTTTGTTAGGCGTGACTGTCTTTGATTTAACCATTTTTTGAACGAAGTTTGACTCTCTCCTGACGGTTTACCTATTAATAATCCTTCCACACTTATATCTTCGTCAATATCTTCCCAGTGAATACCATGACCTGTCCCTATTAGCCTCCAATTATTGCGTTCCTCTGGTGTAGCATGCACCAGACGAGGAAACCAATCAAGAGGGACTGAAATTATTCTTCCATCGCTTAGGTCTACACTCAATGTATCCTCTGTCACTCTTACATTTTCAGCCTTTGGGATTTCTATTTCAATTGCCGAAATATTCATGCCATGCCTCCAATAATTTTGAATGGTGTTCGTTAATGATTTTATGAATCTTTGCAACTTCTATTCTACTAAATCCTCCACTACTCTGTAGTCTAACAGGATTGAGCCAAAATTTGGCAATTTTATCATTATGCTCAATATGAATATGGTCAGGTTCATCACGATCACCTGCATAAAAGAAGAAACTCTCCTTAATAAAAATACCCTCCATCCTTAAAAAGTTCTTCTATTGAAAGGGTAGTTATCCGCAAAAATAGTTCTTTGAAAATTTAATGTAAAATAAAACTGGTGGTGGGCAAGCATCCTGTCATCATTGACGAAGCCAAATCTCTATGATAATCTTACCTGCATGTATCATCCGTCCTATGAGGTATTTAAAGAAAAGGCAAAGGAAGGGAATCTTATTCCTGTGTATAGGGAAATTCTCGCTGATTTAGAGACACCTGTTTCAGCCTTTCTAAAAATAGATGAAGGAGAATATTCTTATCTTCTTGAGAGTGTTGAGGGGGGTGAGAAATGGGCGAGGTATTGTTTCCTCGGCAGTAAACCCTCTGTGGTTTTTAAAAGTAAGGGAGATAAAATTTATGTAACAAGAAATGGTGTTGTAAAAGAGGAGAAGGTTGACGGCAATCCTTTAAATTCTATCAAAAAATTGATGTCTGATTATAAGCCTGTAAAGGTAGAGGGGCTTCCGAGATTCTTTGGCGGTGCTGTCGGCTATATTGGATATGATATGGTGAGGTTCTTTGAGAGCCTCCCCCATGAGGCAGTTGACGACTTAAATATACCTGACGCTGTTTTCGTTATAACCGATACTATTCTGATATTTGATAATATAGGACAAAAGATTAAAGTTGTATCTAATGCACATATTAAAGATGGTGATGTGGAAAGGGCATACGGGGAAGCAATAGGGAGGATAGATGCAATTATTGATAAACTTAGAAAAACAGTCACCAGTCACCAGTCACCAGTCACCAGTAAAGAACTTCTAAATCCGAACCCCGAATTCCGAACTAATGTTTCTAAGGAGGTTTTTAAAGAGAGTGTTCAGAAGTGCAAGAAATATATAAAGGATGGGGATATTTTTCAGGTTGTATTATCCCAGAGGCTTGAGACAGATTTTCAGTCTGACCCTTTTGATATATATAGGGCACTCCGAACCATAAATCCTTCACCATATATGTATTTCTTTAAACTGGGTGATATAAAAATAGTCGGCTCATCTCCTGAAGTATTGGTAAGGGTGGAGGATAAGATGGTGGAGGTAAGACCCATAGCAGGGACAAGACCGAGAGGGGCTACAGAGGAAGAGGATAAGAGGCTTGCAAGGGAATTACTGAGTGATGAAAAAGAGAGGGCTGAACATATAATGCTGGTTGATTTAGGGAGAAACGATATTGGAAGGGTATCAAAGAAAGGGAGTGTTGAGGTGAATGAACTGATGGTAATAGAGAAATATTCCCATGTCATGCACATTGTATCAAATGTAAAGGGGAGACTTGAAAACGGAATTGACTGTTACGATGTTCTCAAAGCCACATTTCCAGCAGGCACAGTCTCCGGCGCCCCAAAAATAAGGGCGATGGAGATAATTGAGGAACTTGAGCCGACCCGCCGCGGGATTTATGCAGGTTCAGTTGGGTATTTCAGTTTCTCAGGGAATATGGATATGGCAATCACAATAAGGACACTGTTAATCAAAGGTAATACAGCATATCTGGGTATCGGTGCAGGCATTGTCGCAGATTCAGAGCCTGAGAGGGAGTTTGAAGAAACAATGAATAAGGGAAAGGCGTTGATAAAAGCAATTGAACTGGCTGAGAGAGGATTAGAATAATGTTAATAGTAATTGATAATTACGATTCCTTCACTTATAACCTCGTCCAGTATCTTGGAGAGCTTGGGCAGGATATACGGGTCTATAGAAATGACAAGATAACCTTAAAGGAGATTGAATCTCTAAAGCCTGAAAAGATTGTCATATCACCCGGACCATGCACGCCAAAAGAAGCAGGCATATCTGTGGACTTAATTAAACAGTTTGCAGGCAGAATCCCAATCCTTGGTGTATGTCTCGGGCATCAGTCAATAGGCTATGCCCTTGGCGGTGAGATTATCCATGCAAAGAAACTTATGCACGGAAAGACCTCAATGATAAACCACGATGGAAAGACGATTTTTAAAAACCTCCCAAACCCTTTTGAAGCAACCCGCTACCACTCCCTTGTGATAGAGAGAGAAAGTATACCTGATGAGCTTGAGATAAGTGCTGAAACTGATGATGGAGAAATTATGGGAGTAAGGCACAAGGAATATATTATTGAAGGAGTCCAGTTCCACCCTGAATCAATATTGACGAAGGCGGGAAAAGACCTGCTCAGGAATTTTCTTAAGTTGTAATAATCAATTTCTCTTTCCAAAGAGTTTTACCAGTATTACACTTACCTCATATAATATCACCAGAGGCACTGTCATAAGCATCATGGAATAGGCATCAGGTGTCGGTGTAATTATAGCCGATATAATTGCAATAGCAAGTATCGCATATTTCCTGTATTTTGACAGCATGTAAGAATTAATAATACCAATCCTTCCCAATACAAGCATAACAAGAGGGAGTTCAAAGGAGAGTCCAAAGGCTAATATCAATCCTCCGCAGAAGTTTATATATTCCCCTATGGAGATATATGGAATCATATAATCTGTCTCATACCCTATTAAAAATTTTATTCCGAAAGGGAGGACAGCAAAATAGCAGAGGGCTGCACCTGATAGAAAGAGCATCACCCCTCCTGTAACAATAGAGAGAGAAGTCAATCTCTTTTTAAAACCATACTTATTAGATACAACTTTCCATATCTTATAAAATATCAGGGGAAATGAAAGGAATAGCCCTGTGAGAAATGATATTTTAAGTATAGTCAGGAATGCCTCCTGAGGGCTGAAGTACGCCAGTTTATCCCCGATCAATCTCTCAAATTGAAACTGCACATCACTTGAAAGGAAATATCCAAATATGGAGAATATCAAAACTATTGACGCAATCTCAATAAACTCCCTTTTAAACCGTTCTAAGATATTGATTACATCTGATAGTGGCAGAGTCATAAATTAACCATTGATAAAAAACACATAAATAATAAACCCTGCGTAGGCTATGCCGCCAAACAGGAGGTCTCTGAAATGTAGTGCTCCATTTTTTTTCAGCATAATATAGAAATAGGCAGATGAGATTATGGCTAAAACAGCACTTGCCATAGTGGAATGACTTATATCCCACGGTGTAAATGCCATTCCGAAGGCGACAGGAAAACTCCCCTGAAAAACCATTGCACCGGTTATATTTCCTATTGCCATTGTATCCCTTCCCTTACCCAGCCATATAACACTGTTCATTTTTTCAGGGAGTTCAGTTGCAACCGGTGTCAGAATAAGAGATAAAATAAGAGGCGAAATAGAAAAGATTTTTGCAGTATCAATAAGGCTATCTACAAAGAAATGTGCACCTATAACAATAAAGGCAAGCCCTGCCAATACCTGAACACCAATTATTCTCAATCTTGGTGTCGGGATATTTCTTGAGAAATGAAGCACATCCAGTTCATGGCTTATTACGCCCTCGTGTTGAAGTGTAAGCCAGAGATAATAGCCGTAAGAAAGTGTAAGCAGACATGCCACAATTATATTTACAAGTCTGATGTGAAGAAAGCTTACACCAATTGCAATAGAATATGATATTAAAAAGAAGAGGAGGTCTGTTGTAATGACCTTTGAGTTGATTTTTAACTCAGAATCCCTCTTTTTCATAAAGGCATAAATAACAACTGCTATCCCCGATACAAAAAAGGCAAGTGTAGAAAGCATGAATGGTGCACCTGCAATAGCACCAATCCCAACCTGAACACTTTCAGTGTTATTAGAAAATATAATTGCAATTATTGGAATCAGCGTCTCCGGCAAGGCTGTCCCTACAGCCGCAAGGACACTCCCTACCAACCCCTCTGAAAGCTGTAACTTCTTGCCAGTCCACTCAATCCCGTTTGTAAAAAGTTCACACCCAAGAAGTATTACTACAAGACTTCCAATTAACCACAAAATGTCTATAATCAATATTCTACCCTTTTATTTTACTCTTTTCTAATTCTCTTTCATCTATTCCAAGTATCATAGGGGTCAGTGGTCAGAAAAATTTTTATGACTCACTGTTCACTAATCACTATTCACTTTTTTTCAGTATCTTCCCAAAGGCAAATATATTTAAGGTGATTATCCCACCCCATGCAAATATCATAAAAACCCATCCACCTGTATTCATATTCCTCTTTTCATCCTCCACGACTTTCTGACAAGATATGCCAGTCCGATGAAGATAGTTATCATCATTAACCTTGCACCCCATACATATAGCTTGTCAGAGAAGGCAATATTTTTCATAAACAGCACATCTATAGCATTCTGGTAAAACCATGTAACAAGAATGATGAAAAGAAACAGGGGTGTAATATATTTTATGACATAAAAAAATATCCTTGGAATTTTTGTTGTTGCACCCCTGTTAATTTCCTCCCACCCTCTACCTATACCAAAAATCCATGCAAAAATAATAACCTCAAATAAAGCACACAATACCAGACCAAATGTCCCTGCCCAATAGTCAAGCTCATCTAAAAAACCGTGCTTTAAAAAAAATATAACAGGGACGCAGCAGATAAAGAGAATAAGACCAACGATAACCGCCGCCCTCTCTTTTGGAATCCTAAATTCTTCCTGTAAAAATGCCATAGCAGGCTGTGACATGGCTACTGAGGATGTTAAGGCTGCGAAGAAGAGAAGGAGAAACCATATAAATCCAAAAAATTGTCCAAAGGGTATCTTCTGAAATATGACAGGGAGTGATTGAAAACCCAGATTAAATGCGCCCCCTTTTGCAATCTCTTGAGCACCTGTTAAACCAAAGAATGCCACTGCGGCAGGTATTGCTATTGTCCCTCCTAATATAACCTCTGCAAACTCATTTGTTGAGGCTGTGGCAATGCCTGTTGTAGCCACATCGTCATCTTTTTTCATGTAGCTTGCGTATGTGGCAATTGCACCCATGCCGAGGCTGAGTGTAAAAAATATCTGCCCCGATGCTGCAAGCCAGACTGTACCATTTGTTAATTGACTGAAATCAGGGTTCCAGATGAAACCGAGTCCATTGATTGGATTATTTTCAGGATGTGAGGGGTCGGGCGCACCGAATGTGAGGACCCTTATTGCTATGGCAATAGCCATTACAAAGAGCATAGGCATAGCTATATTTGCAAGCCTCTCTATCCCCTTCGATACCCCTTTTGATATTATATATATGTTTATCGAAATGGTTATCAGAAAAAAAATGATGGCAGGGGTAAGACTGGAAAAATATACATTGGATTCCACACCCTGAAATCCTCTCAGGAATGCCCCCATGGACTCCCTGCTCTCTGCACCAAAATATTTGCCTGTCAGGGAAAAGAAGCTGAAGGCGAGTGTCCAAGATTCTATGTATGTATAATAAATGGTAATGATGAGTGGAATGAATATGCCGAGGATGCCTATATATTTTGACCACCTGTTACCCCACATGGAGTAGAACATCCCCGGCATCGAACCATGCCCCCTGTTGCCGCCAAATCTGCCTATTGATAGTTCAACCCACATTAGGGGTATGCCTAGTAGTATAAGGGAAATAAAATAGGGAATCATAAATGCACCGCCGCCATTCCCTGCTGCCTGAACAGGAAATCTTAAAAAATTGCCAAGCCCTATGGCATTCCCTGCAAGCGCAAGGACAAGCCCAACCTTCGTTCCCCATTCTTCCCTTTTATTATTATTCTCTTCCATTATTGTATTGCAGTTCCTATAACCACACCCAGCGTACTGATTGGTATCTGTTCATTAATACTCTCTGTTGCTTTTGTTATGCCCTTAAGCGCCTTCTTTGTCTCAACATAAAGCGTTTCATCATTGACAAGCTTCCCGATTGTCCCCTCACCCCTCTCTATTTTCTGTGCAACTTTATTAAAACTCTCTACTGCACCCCTTGCCTGGTCATACAGTGCATCATCAGTCATCAGCTTACCCAAAGAACCCTTACCTGCCTTTACATCCTCAGCTATGCTATTCAGATTACCCATCGCATCCTTTGCATTTGTAACCAACTTCATTATTTCATTATATGCCTCCGGATCATTGATTAATTTTGCAACAGTCCCCTCTCCGCTCTCAAGCTTCTTCGTGATACTGCTTATATTGTCCAATGCCTCTTTTGCACTTGCATACAATTCATCATCTGTAACAAGCTTTCCGAGAGTCCCCTCACCGGCCTCCATTTTCTTTGTAATATTGTTCAGACTGGCAACCAGTTCTTTTGCATCTTTTGAAAGGGCAGGCAAGTCATCTGTAAACTTTTCAACATTTGCTACTATCTTATTAATTCTTTCATCATTATCCTTTACAATATTATTAACGCCGGCCGATGCCTCTTTTATATTATCCACAATACTCTTAATGGAATCTTTCCCCTCCTTGCCGCCGAGGACCTCGCTTATAGGCTGTGTTACAGATTTAATGTCAGCGGCAATTGAGTTCAACTGGACAATTAGCCTGTCCATATCAGGTGGCGGCGCCCCCTGCTGTATCTCATCTCCTGCCTTAAGTTCAGGTGCTAATGTGGAACCGGGGTCTATCTCAAGAAATTTCTCGCCTAAGAGGCTCTCCATCTTTACATATGCCTTTGCATCCTTTCGCAGTTTTATATGATGGGGGAGATTTATTGTCAACTTTGCCTTTCTGTCTGTCAGGGAAATATCTGTTATCTTTCCTATCTCCACGCCTGCTGTCTTGACATTAGTATGCTTAACCAATCCCTGTGCAGTATCCATTATTGCATACACATTATATCCCCTCTCACCCCCAACCTGAATTTTCTCTATATTCACTGTCATATATGCCAGAAATAAAATACCGAGAACTACAAATATACCAACCTTAACCTCTGTCTTCAATCCGCCCATAAACCCTCCCCTAAAAAGATTTTAGATTTAGGATTTCAGATTTAGGATTTTAAATCATAAATTGTAAATCGTAAATCATAAATCATAAATTACTCCCTTGTTATCGGTCCCTCTGCCCTTCCATGAATAAACTGCTGGACAATCTCACTCTTTGAACTTTTTATTTCGTCAGGCGTCCCGATTTCTATTATCTTCCCCTTGTAAAGCATGGCAATCCTGTCTGCAATCTTATAGGCGCTTACCATATCATGTGTAATTGCAATTGATGTAACTTTTATTTTTTCCCTTAAATTAATGATAAGCTCATTTATCACATCCGCCATTATAGGGTCAAGCCCGGTTGTCGGTTCATCGTATAAAAGTATCTCAGGCTCCATTGCAATAGCCCGGGCTAAACTTACCCTCTTCCTCATACCGCCAGAAAGGTCTGAAGGCATGAGATTCTCTACATTCTTTAAACCAACGAGCTTAAGTTTCTCAATGGCAATCTCCCTTATCTCATTATCCTTTAATCGAGTGTGCTGTTTCAAACCAAAACCGACATTTTCCCATACCCGCATTGAATCAAATAAGGCACCCCACTGAAACAGCATACCAAATTTTTTTCTAAGTTCATTTAAATCATTTTCCTTCAAAGAAGTAACATCCTGCCCGTCAACATATACCTTGCCACCCTCAGGCATCAGCAGTCTTATAATACACTTAATAAGGACACTCTTTCCTGTCCCGCTTCCGCCTATAACAACCATGCTCTCCCCTT
>Ga0209317_1000671_pt1 | contig 37957 bp, 55 predicted proteins | sample RifGroB2_FD_183994 | JGI IMG/M metagenome (GOLD analysis project Ga0209317, IMG submission 183994) | Soil microbial communities from Rifle, Colorado, USA - Groundwater B2 (SPAdes) (version 2) | ecosystem: Environmental > Terrestrial > Soil > Unclassified | place: Rifle, Colorado | collected... | reverse complement strand
CGGATCCATCTCGCGGTTCTGGGCGCCCGGCACCAGGAGTTCCACCTTGATGCTGTCGCCATCATCCGTCGCCTGAACGCGGGCGTCCTTGCCGAACACGATGTCCTGGTCAGGCTCCTCGCTGAAAAACTCCTGCATGCTGATGCCAAAGACATCGACGATGTCCTTCAAAGTCGCTATCGAGGGCGAAGTGGCATCGTTCTCCAACTGCGAGATGAAACCCTTGGTAAGATCGGCGCGGCTAGCCAGTTCTTCCTGAGTCAGGGAGTTGACCATTCTGAGCCTTTTCAACCTCTCACCGATTTTCAAGAAATCCTCCCCGGTTTAGTAACAGTAAACCTTTTGTATTTTTGCAATGTAGGGTTTTCCGTAAATTTTGTCAACGAAAAGTTTAGTAATGGTATACTTCCTGTTTAACATTTAATAACCATTAATGTTGCCGGATTGATAACCTACCGTTTTAACGACTGATAAATCGTCATCCGCACCCGTTTTACCGTTTACACAATGTCGCAAAATGAGGGGAGAGGCAGGAGCTAAAAGGGCTGGGTGGCGCGGGGCCGGCCGGGCAAAAACAGCAACCTGTCGCGGATTTACCCGATCGAAGACGAGCCAGAAAGGTTCCGCCTTGGCTTAGGGTGGTTTATTTGAGTTGAGTCCTGTTGCGGCGCGAGCGGTTTGGCAGCGGTTCGCGCTTGGTTTGGCAGTGAGGTCCTTCGGTAAAAAGGCGGATTCAACGGGGGTTGAAGCCTCGTTAAATCCGCCTAGGTTTGCCGTATGCATTCAGCCTCGCTCAGCCCCCCCTTATATGCTATTCCCTCTTCATCATAGTGCCGAATAGGACCGCTGAATAGGTGAGTGAATAATCAGATGGGTGATTGTAACTTGTATCCCATACAGCTACAGAAGCCACCACATAACCTGGAGTAGTTATCTGGAGATCGTTACCAGCCCAGGCTATGGTAGGGGCCGCTGTAGATGATCCTGCTATGGCAGAGCCGATGGCCGCATATGTGGCGGCTGTGCCGTTTTGGCCTGCCACGAAAGGGTAAGCCGCCCCAGCAGTGTCTGAATTTCGTTTTGAAGTTATGGTACCGTAAATTGTCGCTATTGGGTTCGTTCCCGTTAAGGTTGCAATGGTAGTTACTACAGCAGAACCACTGAGATCCCCAAAGGGTAGAGAAACCAAAACCTTCGGTTGAGTTTGAGAAGCACCGTAAGAAAAAATCTTTGTTCCAAGATATGTACTCGGGGCAATATTACTGTTGTCGTATTCCTTGAAATTATTTGTTCCCGCTGTACCTTCTCCACCTGTTATATAAAAGTTATAGCCTGTCTGCCCAACTGCCGCACCTCCATAAAAAAGGTTTGATTTGGTAATAGTGATATTGCTCCAAGGACCAGATGCATAAAAGTTCCCTCCTACGGGAGCTGAGGCTGGGTTGACTTCCATATATCCAGGAGAAAAGTGAACAGACCGAACAGAGGCCCCACTAACGGCAGGGGTGATTATCACTCCCCAGGCATCATTATTTTCTATGATGCCCCCCTGCCACTGGATGCCTGCTGCACTTGTGATCACCACCCCAGCATGGTAAACCCCATTCCCATCAGCCAAAAAAGTGGCCGTACTTGCAGATCCAGTAGAGGGCTCTTGTGCTGCGGTGCTGCCGTTGTGCCGTGAATCACAATTTATGAACGTGACCCCGTTAGCAAACCCCTCGGAGGTGGAGGGAGGAGTACCTGGAGTTTCAAGAATGATACCCGCCCCGAGGTTGTTCTGAAATTTGCAATCTATATATTTCGTGCCATAAGCGTTTCTGTGTCTAAGGCCATATCTGCCATGACCAAAGATATCAACAGAGCTGAATGAGCTATATGCCGTAGCTGTGCCGGTGCCGGTTGAGCTAGTCACCACCCCATCCTGGCTTGAGTTATTCCCTATAACGCTAAAGTTTTCCCATCGGTTATAATAGCGAGTTGAAGCCCCACCACCACCCAGCAGCAAGGCAGAGCCTGTGCCCACATTGTGGAGTCCATCCGTTACGGGGTTTGTTCCCTTAATCGGGCAATAAGCAGTAAGACCAAAGCTGCCAGAGGTCGAGTTATAGGCATAAATACCGTTTAACAGTACAGTACGGTCATTACCTGCGTCGCTAAATGTCCGAATCAATGCAGTAGTGTTGTCGGTGCTGTTGTCGCCTATAGCACCCCGCCACTCTGGTTTAATTGTTCTTGGTCCTTTTGGTCCGTAAATAAATGTTCCAGAACCCCCTATAATTTGGAAATCGCCTGCTACTACTGGCCCATTTTGGATATAAGCTTTACCGACATTTATTGATATTAGGCCACCCTTTCTTACCTCAATAGTCCTATCTGTGGTTTTATTGTTAATGGTCATAATTTTTGAAATTACCACAGTTCGCCCAAGAGTCAGGGGTGAGGCCAGGGCTGTGGAAAGGTTTTTGAAACCTCCAGCATCAATCCCCCAAGGACCGCTAGAATTTGTAGGCGCTGCCTGGGCAGATACCGCACTCAAAACCAAGATTAACAGCGTGAAAAATCCTTTCTTCATTGTTCAATCCTCCGTGATTTTTGTTAAATGGTCTGCCAGTTGGCGCCGTCTTTGGCTATTTCACAGCGGTCACCGGGAAGTAAAGGCAGAGTCGCATCACCGTCGATTGTTTTGCCGTCGGCTGCATCAATGACGGCCTCGCCCTGCCCGATGTTCTTGATCTTGTAGCGCTTTAGCGGCCCCACGGTAGCATATATCGGCAGGTGATACGACACACTTAAGCCTTCTGCCGGGCTGGCAAATAGAATGCCGTGTGTCTCGGCCAAGGTAATTTCTTCTGCTTCATTGAGTATGTCGCCACCAAGGCCTACCACTATTTCCTGATTACCATTCAGGTAGTTTGCAGTAACCTTTGTTCCCTTCTGACCACTAGAGGGATTACCCTCGTGAAACTGGCCGTCAACGCTTGCTATTCGTTCCATACTTACCCCCTCTCTATGCTTCCAAAAATTCCACAAACGTGTCGGCAGGCTTCAGGTCGTTAAACAGGTCCTGCAGGACTGTAAAATAGCTGTAACTCAAGCACTCACCTGCCTCGGACTCGCCGGCTCGGAAGTAGTAGCCATTGCCGGCCTCGCTGTACCAGACTCGCCAACACCAGTCAGAATCATCGTCTCCCAGCTCGTCGCCGGCATAGCCCCAGCCGGCCATTATCGGGCGCAATTCTTCGATAAAGATGCCGTAACCTAGCGCTGCGGCCAGACCAGCGAAGTAAGCCGGGTTAAGTCGTCCCTGCTCCCGCATCTTCTGAATGACACGGTTCCGACGCAGTTGCAGGGGATCTTCCTGCCCTGGTGCTAGGCCGTAGACTCGCTCCCAAGCGGTTAGGGTCTCGTAGGCACCGGTGGGGAAAAGCTCGTTCAGCAGCTGCTCGGAGTTTGTCGCGACCAGGTCGAGAGCAAGGCCTTCAACTGCAAGGTCCTCCTCGAAGTGGCCGTCAAGCCGCAACGGAATCAGTAATTTCAGGGCTTCGCTATGGAGCACTGATTTCTCCCGGTCGAATCATCTGGGTTGCGGTCGGTACGACGTTGGCAACCGGCAGGGAGACTGTCGCGTCGTCGGCTCCGTTGATCAGGGCGATGTTCACCAGCTGGCTGCGATACAGGGTCTGCCCTGGGATAAAGCTGTTCAGGTAGGCGGCGGCATCGGCGATGATCTGCGGCTTGTTCGCGTTCTGCCCGATGGCGTTGATGGTTACGTCCTGGGTCAGGATGGTCGGCGGCAGCACCCTGGTATATTTGGCGGTTACCGGGCGAAGATCCTCGATGTGGCTCTTCACTTCATCGAGCAGGTCCTGATCCGGTATGTCTGAGCCCGTGGCCACCTTGTCGGCAACAATCACCACGTCGGTGGTGCCCGGCCCCTGCCCCAGGGGGATGCAGTAGGCGGCCGTCACGTTGGTGATCTCCAAAGCCCACTTCACGTAGTCGTATTTGTTGCCGCCTGCAGGCGGACGGCGCAGATAGTCGAGCAGCCGGGCGAGGAGTGCTGCAGGGGCTTCCCCAGCCTTGCGGGTGACGCCTCGCAGCCAGGCATGGTGCTCCAGCGCCTCGATGTCGGCTGTGTCCGGAAAGGCCTGATCGGCAATCCACTGCTGATGCTCGTGCAGGCCCCAGATGGCTGAAGCCTGGGCGGCCGCCCTGATAAAGATCAGCGAGCCCTTGGAAGTATCGGCCTCGGGGAACTGGTTCCGGAAGTCGGCCAGGATCGCGTTTAACAGTTCGTCAAAGGTCTTTTGAAAGGGCATTAAACCACCTCTTTAAATGTCTCGAAGGTAACCCGCTTGCCGTCGGCCTGGGTGGCTTCGACCAGGATCTTCAGCCGGTGCAGGTCCTGGCTGCGGTCCCGCTCGGTGATGACCTCGATCGATGTGGCGCGACCGTTGTCGATGATCCATTGCAGCGCCTGTTTGCAGTCCTCGCGGACCAGCCGGGCGTTTGCCTCGGTGTTCTTCATGCGGCCGCGATCGCGCAGGCCGAATTCGGGATCCAGCCACCAGTTTCCCTTTTTGATGGCAAGTGAGAGATAGATGTTGTTGAAGATGTCGCCGGCCTTGTCGAAGGTCTGCTCGGCCTGGCCGTTATTCATGACGATGGCGAAATCCATTACATCTGCTCCGTGGGCGGATCGGTAATACCGCCGCCGGTCCCGTTTTCAGGGTGGGTGTGGCCGTTATGGACCCCACGCATTGCCTGCATGGTCCCGTTGGGATCGGCGACCGAGGTGGCGGAGCTGAGGGCACCGGCGACGGCCATGGCGCCTCCGACCTGCACATTGCCGGTAATCTCGGTTTCGGGAGCTGTCAGGGTCACCTTGGTGGATGCCACCACGTCGACCGTCGGCGAAGTGATGGTGGCGCTTACGCTGGCGTTGATCTCGGCGACCTTGGTGCTGGCGATGATCTTCTCGCCGCCGAGGATCTCGATGATGCGGTCGCGCTTCAGGTGGATTTTGTCGCCCTCGTCGGTGTAGAGAGCGACCTCGCCGTTCTCCAGGCTGATGCGGTAGCGGCGGTCATCGCTGGCTATGGCTATGATGCTGTTGCCCTGCCGGATGAAGACGACCTCGGCTCCGGCCTTGGGCCTGCTGGTGTAGCCGTAGTGCTGGAGAAACTCGCGGTTCTCGATGGTGCCGTCACCCCAGACTGCGGCGTTGATGCGCTGGATGACGCCCTGGACTACGCTGATCACTTTGCCCCGGATCATGCCACCACCAGCCCCGGCGGGCCGAGCCGCAGTTCGGTGGTGGTGCCTGCCTGTTTGCTCCGCTTGAACTTGCGGTTGTAGACGAGATAGATGCCGTCTCGCTCGAGCATTTCGTCTTTCACCTGGACCAGCTCGTTGATGGTGAAGTTGACGCCGGCCTGGCTGTGGCCGGGCGCGGTGTAGGTGAGCTGGAAGCCGTCGTGGCGCTGTTTCTCCAGGAGCATGCGGGCGTGCAGCTTGGGGCTCTGGCTGTCGTTGTTCAGCCTGGTGACGAAAGGCTTGTAGAAGGGGAAGCTGTCGTCGGTGACGCTGGCGCGCACGTCGAGCTTGCTGGTGTCCATGCCGTCTTCGTCATGGCCCTGCACCTGGCTGACAACGGTGATCTTGGAGTAGCGCCGGGAGATGTCGTCGACCTCGTCGCCGCTGGTGACGTTGTTGCCAGCGCCGCTAAGGGTGTTGATGATGGTGTAGAGCGGCTTTCCCTTGGCCTTGGGCCGGCCAAAGACGAGGGTGCCGGCGGGGAGGCCAAAGAACATCAAGCCGCGGCTGGCGGCGTAGATGGAAAGGACCTCGAAGACGGTCATGCCGGGCTCGGTCTGGCTTAACTTCTGCGGCGTGTCCAGGAAGCCGGTCAGGGGGTTGTCGACGGTCTTCTTCTTTCCCTTCAGCTTGCCGACCACGTTCTCCTGATAGATGATCTGCTTGCGGTTGATGAAGGGGACAGTGGCTAGGAACTGCTCGGCCAGCTGCTTGACGGTTTTGCCCTGGACGGTTATGAACTGCTCGACGTAGCTGTCGACCACGGTGCCTAGGAGATCCCGCCCGCCTACTACCAGGGTGCGTCCCTGTTTGCTCCACCCTTTGCGCGGGGCGTCGATGATGCCGGTCAGCTCCAGTTGGTCGTTCACGTACAGCTCGCAGCGCATGCCGGCGCTGATCGCCGTGCCCGGGTTGGCCAGCTCCAGGGTGAACTCGTCGGCGGCCTGGTACAGGTCGGCTTCGACGTCGTAGGAAAGGAAGTTCTCGATGCGCTTGCCGCCGATCTGCAGGTAGACCTTATCGTCCATAAATCTGCACCTCGCCGCTTGTGAAGTTGGGCCGGGGGATGCGGTTGATGCTGGCGATCCGCTGGGCGTAGTTGTAGTTGAGGCCGTAGCGGTGGCAGACCAGGTGCAGCGGCATGGGGTTGTCCAGGAGAACCGTGATGATGCGGTCGCGCTCCAGCTTGATGGTGTTGATGTGGGCGAGCAGGCTACCGGCCATGGTCTTCAGGCTCTCCATGGAACGGTCCGCATCGATGCCGTCCTGAAGCATGGCGCGCAGCTGGGCAAGGCTTGCCTCCAGCTCGTTGATGGTGAGGATGGTGTCCATCTCCGCGCCTGCGCGATAATTGCCCTGCACGTCGAAGCTCTGCGTGGTCTCGCTATTGCGGACCTGCTGCCGGGCGGTCTCGTCTTCCCTGTAGACGCCGGCGGCGACCTCGGCTGCCTGGATGGCAAAGCCGATGCGCACGTGCTTGCTAAAGCCGGCGCTGGCCTCCAACTGGAGCATGGCCTGCTGCAGGTTGCTCAGGAAGCGGCTAGGGGAGCCCTTGATGGAGTCGTACAGCTTCACGTAGCGCTCGACGCAGCGGGCCAGGGAGCCAATGACGCGGCCGGGCAGGTTGGTGCCGTAGTTGATGGTGGAGATGATGCCGTTCGCCGGGTTGGCGACATCGATCAGGGTGCCCTCCACGGTGGCCACGAAGGTGTCGACCTTTTTCAGGTAGTTTTTTGCCTTTTGGCTGTAGCCCTGGAACTGGGTGAAGATCCCCTGGGCCGGGTCGAGATCCTTCTCCAGGATGCCGGCCGACTCGGCGCCCAGCTCGGCCCGGACCTCTGCCGCAAAGGCGTCCATCTGTTCTTCCTGGCTGTTGACGACGGCCTCTTCTACGGCCGCTTCCACGTCTTCGTACTCGATGTCCGGTGGAGTGCCACGCCGGTTCTCGATGAAGGTGATGTCGACTTCGGCGGTCATCTCGCGGTCGTCGTGGCGGACGTTGAACGACTCGATCATCCCCTTGATGAAGCCGTACTGGGGGTGGACCATCTCGGACAGCTCGGTGCTCTCCAGGTGGTTGATGAAGTCCACATGGTCGGCATAGGTCATGTGGTCGCCATGATCCCAGAAATAGCAACGGATGCTTACGCTCCGCGCTTTCTGACCCATGTTTTCCAGCAGAGCGCCGGCGACCTTGGGAAACTCGTGACGCACAATGGAGTTTTCGAAGCGATCGTCGAGGGTCTCGATCTCCAGGGTGTAGCCGTCCAGCTGTGCCGGGTAAAGGTCTTCGGCCATTACATACCCCTGGTGGTGGTCAGGGCGTCAAAGAAGCTGCCCCGGTTGCCGCCGGTCTTGACGGTGGTGTCCATGCTGTTCACCTTGGTGATGGCGCGGCCGAGTTCGTCGAAATGGACGTCGATCTTGATGTCGTTCTTCTGGCCGGCCGAGGCGCGGCGGCCGCCGATCCCCATCACCTCGTACTCCTTGCTGCCCCGGCTAAAGGTTTGGCTGTTCCAGCCGTTGCGGCGCTGCGAGTCGCTGATCACCTTGGCGACCAGCGGCCCCACGACTGCGGCCGAGGTGGCGCCGAGCCCTGCCAGACCTGCGAACTTGGCTCCGGTCGGGAGGACGCCCGGGACGTTGCCTGGCATGCCGCCTGCGGGCCAGTTGGTGATGAAGACGGGGGTGATGCCGGCGGCGGCTTCCAGGGCTTTGCCTTCGGCTACGCCGATCGCAGTGCTCCCCCCTTTTGCCAAAAGCCTCGAGGCGAGGCCGCCGATGGCCTTGCCGCCGTAGCGGGCGGTGAGCAGGGTGCCGATGCCCAGGGCACCGCCACCAAAGAGCATCTCTTTCCCGGAGAGTTCGAGCCCGCCGTTCTTCTTGCTGTCCATGGTCCACTGGATCAGGTCGGCGAGGGTCTTGTTGACCGGCTGGGCGAAACTATCGGCAGCCTCGCGCAGGTTGGACTTGAGGCGGCCGGTCTGGTCGACCGCATTGGCGATCGCGTCCGGAAGGTCGCGCTCCAGGGTGCCGCCGGCGTTGCCGATGTCCTGGGTGAACTGCCGGACCTTACCGAGGGAGTCGCCGGAGAGAAGCGTCCTGATCCCCTTGATGGTGTCGAGGTCCGCCTTGCCGAAGGCCTTCTGGATGAAGAGGGCGCGGGCCTTGTCGGTGCCCAGCTTGTCCCACTGGCCCTTGATGTCCTGGAGCACGTCAATTGCGTCGCGGCGGGCGCCCTTGGCGTCGAAGAATTGGACGCCGGTCCCCTTCTGGGCGGCTTTCATGTAGTTGAGGTTGGTGAAGACGCGCAGGGTGGAGTCGGCCAGGGTGGCGAGCCGCTCCGGGGATTTCTCGACCAGGGAGAGCGCCTCGATCAAAGCAAGGGTGGAGTCGAAGCTCATTTCGGCGGATGCCGCGTTGACGCCGACCCTGCCGAAGATGTCGGCGAGGTTTTGCAGCTCGGCGTTCCCCTGCCGTCCGGCTACGGTCATCTTGTCCAGGAGCTCCAGGGCCTTCCCGGGTTGCTCCAGGTCGATGTTGAAGGCGGTGGCGCCGACGGTGAGACCACCAGCCAGCACGTTGCCCTGGGCGCCGGTGACGGCCTGGGCGATGTTGATCCCCTTGGTGGACTCGAGTGCTGCTTTCCAGGACTGCCCGGAGGCGATCAAGCTGTCAAAGCCGTCCTTCAGCCCTTCCACCTGCTGACCGGTGTCCTTGGACATGAGGAAGAATTCGCGGCGCAGGCCCTTTACCATCTCCTGCCCTTCGCCTGCTGTCTGCCGAACCTGCACCAGCCCCTTGTCCAGCCGCGCCGACTGGGTGAGCTGCTGCATGGCGCCGATGGTGACGCCGATGCCGGCAAGCTTCCCCTGCAGGGAGCCGAAGCTCCCTTTGAGCGAATCGAGTTCGCGCCGGGCGCCCTGGGTAAAGCGGGTGACGGAGTCTTTCGAGTCCTTCATCTCGCGCTTCAGGCCGCTGGCGTTCGCCATTATTTGCAGGAACAGCTTCATGTCCATCGGGGGCTCCGGGTGCTGCTGGTTGCTCGGACAAATCGGTCGGATTGGACCGATTTACTTCTTGGGTTTTTTCTTGCCGCGCACCTTGTACTTCTTGGGGCGGTCGGGGTTCAGGATCTCGTCGTAGGCGATCAGGTAGGCGTCGCCTTCGTCGATGGCCATGGCTTCAATTTCAGGCCGGGTCAGGCCCAGCTTCAGCAGCGCGAGCTCTTTCTTCCGCTGCGGCTTGTGCCGCGCTTCGAAAGTTGGAGCGCTGTTTCTCCAGGGACATGGTCTTGCCGATCAGTTCAGAGCTGTCCTCGGCGGAGAGGTCGAGGATCTGCTCCGGGGTGACCTTGTCGAGGCCTTCTACCTGCAGGCGCTTGGCCATCAGGCAGGCGGCGTCGTAGACAGGATCGGCGAGCAGGTCGGCGTCGATGTCCGGGTCGAAGGCGATCTCCAGCCTGGTACGGAAGGTCTGCTCCTGGAGGGTGAAGTCGCGGCAGATGCGGCCGTCTTCGGTGATGATGCCTTCGGGAAAGGTGCCGGTTACTTGCATCGGTTACTCCTCGATCCGGTTGCCGGCGACGAAGTCGATGGTGCGCACCGCCTCGTTGTCGCCGTCGTACTTGGTGGCGCCGATCTCCAGGGTGGCCACGCCGGTGTAGGTGATGAGGCGACCGTTCTCGAGGTCGATGACCAGGGTGGCGTCCTCGAGGCTCTCGAAATCGAACTCGGGCTTGTCGGCAGGGACGGCGTAGTCCATGGTGACGCCGTAGCGCTGGGTGACGTTCATGACGCCGGTCTTCTTTGCCAGGTTGACCTGCTTACGAGGTGTGCGAGCTTTCTCCTCAACGGTTTTCCAATCGGTTATCTCCTGTCCGTTGACGATGAGAGTGATGGTGGAAACATATTTATCCATGGTCTTTAAACCTCCGTTAAATGTCTGTTAAAGCAGCAGATCGATGCGGCCGGCGAAGACGTGCAGGCCGTTGACGACATCGGCCGGGATCTTGGCGTCGAGGCGGGTCGGGTCCTGAAGGTCGCGCTCGACGAGCAAGCCGGGCAGGTTCGCGCTCACTTCCTCGACGATTTCCAGATCCTCCAGCTTTTTGAGGACGTCGATCAGTTCGCTCCTTACCTTGGGTGGGGTCTTGCTAGAAAGCTTCTCCCGGGGGAAGCGCAGGGCAATGCGCTCGCGGCAGGCCTTCCTCATGTAGTCCAGGGTGCGGATGGTGGTGAGATCCAGGAGGCTGATATCGTCGATGTTGTTGGCGTCCTTGACGTAGGTGGTGACGGCGCGGACTATCTGCACGACTTCCCCGGGGCCGACCTCGAAGGGAGTGACGCCGTTGGCAAGGCAGCTTTCCTGCTCGGTGCGGGAAAGGCGCTGGGTGATGTCGGGGGCTGCTATGCCGGGGAGTGCCAGGGTGTTGAGCGGGCGAGCCGGATCTTCCTCGAAGGCAATCACTGCGGCGTAGGCGGCGGCCATTTCGTAGCTGGGGCTTTTGGTGCCGCGCAGGAAGCCGTTGGTGATGCGACCGCCGTTGATGGTCGGGGCAAGGGTGGTGGCGGTAGCCAGAGCGGAGTCGAGGCAGTAGACACCGATGCCGGGGCGCTGTTCCATGGGGCCACTCACGCTGTCAAGGTGGGTCTTCAGCGCGCCGATCGCGGTGGCGTCGACGTAGGGGATGGCGATGATGTCGTACTTCTCGGCAAACACTTTGGCGTAGGCGGTGGCCGTGTCCGGATCGGTGGCGCCGTTGGCCATGGCGACGACTGCTGAGGCGACGCCGGCGGCGGTGACTTCGGTGACCAGGTCGACCAGGTTGCCGATGGTGCCTTTGTGTCTGGCGGTCAGGGTGATGACGGCCTCGGCCACGGCGGCGGTGACGGGCAGGTCGGCGTACTTGTCGATCTCGGCCTTCAGGGCGGCGGCGATGGCGTTGGCTGCGGCGCCGGTGGCGATGGCAAGCTCGATGCGGCGGTTGCCGACGAAGAGACGGATCACGCCGGGGCCGGTGGCCGGGCCGGTGATGGTGATGGTGCCGGCGGCGGCTGCGCCGGCGGCGTTGTCGTCCAGGGCGCAGACGGTGAGCTGCAGGTAGGGGTTGGCCTTGATGGCGGCGCGGCACATGAGGTGCGCATTGGAGCCGTTGCCGAAGTAGGTGGCAGCCTCGGCGTCGCTGAAGACGTTGGTCGGGACCAAGGCGGCAACGGTGCCGGCGACCAGGCGCTGCGCGATGATGAGCATTTTCTGCAGGTTGGCAGGCAGTGTCCGGACGGCAAGTTTGGTGTTGAACTCGAAGTACTTGCCCGGCTTCCGGATGCTGCTGGGGATCGCGTCGAAAGTGATGTTCTTGGATGCCATTACTGGTCACCTCCTTTCTTTTTGCCGAGTCGGGCCTCGACCAGGGAGCCGTCGTCCAGCAGGCGGCGGTAGTAGGCGGTGGCCGGGACGTCGATCGGCTCGGTGTCGGTGATGTATTCCCGGGGGTTGGTCTCCATCGGGGTGCGGGTGCCGGGGGCTGATAGGACTAGCATGTGATCCTCCTGTTGATATTGGTCATTTGCCGTTTACCCCTTTGGCAGATCCGGCAGGTCTATGGTGTCGGTGGCGTCGGCTACGGCGTCGCCTGGTTTGAGCAGATAGGAGAGGCCGACGGTTAGCAGGTCGTCGACTATTTCGTCTTCCTGTTTTTCTATGTAAAAGGAGGTGGTGAATTCGATCAGGTACTCGATCACCCCGGCCGTGTATTTTTCAGGGCTGGTTGCATCACTGAAGCTCTTGGGCTGCAGGGCTTTTATTTCAAGGCCGAGCTTTTGCCCAACCAGGAGAAGGATGATCCCCTTGCAAAGGGGGTTGATGCCTTTGCGCCTGGCTTCCTCGGAGTTCATGTTTTTGAACTTGACCAGGACGCTCACTGTTACGTCCTGGCGCCAGCTGGAGTTGGTCACCCTTTCGAATGTCCCCTCCAGGACGGCGACGGCCACGGCGTTGGCGGTAAGCAGCTGCTTGGTGTCTTTCTGGTTTCCGCCGGTCTTCAGCTCGGCGATCCGCGAGGTGATCCTCTCCAGGGCGGCTTCTTCAATGGCGGTAATCATCTAGAGACCCTTCATCTTGTCGCGGCCAAAGAGCCGGGGGCTGCTGGTGATGGCCGGGCTCTGCTGCGGCTGCACCGGGGTGGTGGCCGCCACTTCGCCCAGCTTGACGAGGCCCCGGGAAATATCCTTCAGGAGGGCGATGGAGTTCTTCCTGCTGTCCGCCCGGACCTCGGGCATGGTTTCGACCCGGCGGGCGTAGAGGTTGTAGATGGCCAGGTCGGCGGAGATCTTCTTGACGATCGCGGGGACCACGGCAAACGGGATGCTGTACTTGACGCTGCAGTAGCCGTCGATCTCGCTGTCGGCGCTGGCGATCGCCTCGGTGATGTAACCGGCTGCGGCTTCAGCGGCCGGGGCAAGGGCGGGATCTACCTCCTCTTCGGGGTCGGGCTCGGGGGGCTCGCCGCCGGCAAGGGATGCGACGATCATTTCCATGGTGATGCCGACCTGGTCATCATCGGTCAACTGGATGATGGTCTCGGCCGGGATCTGTTTTTTTATGTCGTCGAGCGTGCAGTACATGGTGGCCTCGGTTAAGGGGCGGCCGGGTTAGCGGCCGCTCCTTGTTTTACCTCTGACTGGGCGGACTATTCCGACTGGTCGGACTTCTCGGACTTCTCGGGCTGCTCGGGCTTGCTTGCGGCGGCCAGCTCGGCGCCTTTTTTTGCTATGGCGTCCAGGACGCCTTTGCGGTCTTCGCCCTCGGCAAAGGTGTTCAGCTCTTCGAGGGTCGTGGCTGCCAGGACCAGGGCCACGGTGTCGGGTACGTTGAGGCGCTTGGGCGGGTCGGACTTGCCGCCCGGATCGGCGCCGCCGGTTATGACCTGTACCACCAGCATGGGCTCGGCCTGCAGGATCTTCAGCTGCTCGGCGGTGAAGCGATTGTCGGGGTGATCGGTGGCGCTCTTGGGGTGGGCTACCCCGCAGCGACGGAAGCCGTCTTTTTTGGCGGTGATCCTGATCATGGGGTCACCCCCCCCCGCGTCAGCTCGGTGCAGACTGTGTAGGCTGCGCCGGTGGCCGAGTAGGGTTTGAACGCGACGGTGCTCATGTCCTTATTAAGGCCGATGCAGCCGCCGGTACCCGGAAGGTAGGCGGTGTTGCCCCCCAAATGGCGCTTGATGCGGACGGCGGCGTTGCTGCTGTTACTGGCCTCCCAGCAGAGCATGCTGTAGCCGGCGACGCTGACGGTGGTGATGGTGCCTTTGGTGACGGTGGCGGTGGTGCAGGCGCTGGCGGCCGGGTAAGGCGAGGGCGCCTGGATGAACTCGCCGTTGGGGCCTTTGACCAGCTTGCCGGTGGGGGCGGCGAAGGCGGCGGTGACTGCCAGGGTGACCAGGGCCAGCACCAGGAGCATGGATTTGAAATTGATGGTTCTCAAGTTGCCTCCTTCTTAGGGCGGACCGGCGGCCCGCCCCTACGGATGGTTGATGGTTACGGGAGCCACGGGCAGATGAGCAGGTCGACCCGCTGATAGTTGATGTTGCTGTCGCCGCCGTTGATCAGCTGGGCCTCGACGATCTTCTTGCCGGCGCTGGCGTTGCTGGCTCCGACTACAAGCAGGTTGGGCATGGTGCCGAGCGGCCGGTTGCCGTCGCCCTTGAAGGCGCCCATGGCGTTGTAGGCGGCTTCAAAGTTGGCCGGGTCAAGCTCCAACTTGGAACCGAAGGCCATCTGCCAGAAACCGAAACCGACGTTGCAGCGGCAGTCAACGCCGTAGATGTACTCTTTGCGCATGAAGACGTTGGTATCGTTCTCCGCGTCCATGGCGACGAAGTTGGGCTTCTCGCGCTCCTGGTAGATGATCGGCTTCAGCGGACGGCGCGTGTCCAGGAGGTACCAGGGAGCAGCGGCACCGGCCTGCACGTTGGATACGCTCTGCGCTTCACCGTATTCATCCAGGACCGGGTGGTCGGTGTCGAAGAAGTTCTGCCCGTCGTAGCAGGCGGTGGTGAAGCCGGCGGCGAGCAGGGCAAAGACGAGGCGGTCGGGATGCTCGATGCAGTTCTGGCCGAGCATCTCAAAGAGCGGCGAGTAGATGCCGAACTGGTCGTCTTTGATGTTGTCGCGGTTGACGCCGACGGTCGACTCGAACGGCTTGTTCTTGATGCTGTAACTGTGGAGCGCAAGGTTCTGGATCTGGCGATCGCCGACCCACTCGCGCATGCCGGGGATCTGGCCGAGCCAGCCGTAGTCCTCGGTACCGGTGGACGAAGGAACCAGGGTGGCGACCTTGTTCCACTGGGGAGTGCTCCCGGTGAAGCCTTTCTGGAATGCTGCCTTGAAGGCTCGGAACAGAATGGCGAGGTTGGCGCCGTTGATGATCATGAATGTATCCTCCTGTTAAAGGTTGGTTGAAGGGTTATTCGAACCGGACCCAGACGCCGCTGGCGTCAACGTCCTCGATGATGCCGGCCACGGACTGGGTGTTGCCGCCGGCGTTGGTCTTGCTGACGGTCTGGTCGTCCTCGATGTAGCAGGTGTTTCCGATGTCGGCCTTGGCGGCGGGGTCGCCGACGGAGTTGGCGAAGTGGAAAACGCCTTTCTCGATAGGGACCAGCAGAGCGTCGGCGAGGCCGCCGGTGTTGTCGACGGTTTCCATGGCGCGGCCCATGCCGAGAAGGGTAGTGGCGGTGGCGCCGGGGGTGGCGTTGCCTGCGGCATCGCGGGCGACCAGGGAACCGGCAAAGATCTTCTTGTTGGCGGCGATGCCAAGACTAAGGCGATCGCCGTTGCGGCGCTTGGTGTTTCTCTCTGCGGTGAGTGCTGACATATCTGCCTCCGGTAAAGGTTTTAAGGGTTAAAGGGTTACTTGTTGGCCTTGATGTAGTCTTCCTCGCTGATGTTCATTGCGACGCAGAGGGATTTCTCTTCGGCGTTGAGAGCTACACCATCGGCCAGCTTCTTGTTGTCCAGACCGGTGTCGGCGGCGACGGCGGGGGCAACCCTGACAAATTCCTTGAAGCGGTCAAGGCCTCCCTCCTGGCGGCACTGGGCGACGTAGTACTCCTTGGTGGCCGGGGTGATCTTGCCGGCAGCAAGGGCGGCGTCGATCTCGGTGTTGATGGCGGTCTCCGTAGTCGCGGTCTCGATCGCTTTGAGTTTGCCCTCGGCAGCGTCGGCACGGTTGAGAGCGGTGGCGTACTCCGCCCTGGGAACGAACAGATCCAGGGAGGGGTTCTTCGCCTGGTTCAGAGCGACGGCGTGGTCGTTCCTTAGGGTAGTGATGTGGTTGAGCGCTGCCTCTTCGGTAGTGGTCTCAGGCAAGCAGAGCGCCACCAGAAATTTTTTCAGCATGGGTGTTTCCTCCTGTTTTGTTTCCGCGTTGAGGGCCGGAACTGCGAAATTAGGGGTATTGGTCAGGCCGACACTTTTGATGCCAATGATGTCCATGGTTTTTTTGTCATGGATGATGGCCGGCGAGTAGTAGCGGTACTCGCGGTTCATCACCATATCCGCGCCTTTCGGTGTCCACTCCATGGTCGCCCAGATGGAGTTGTCCGGTCGGGCCTGCAGACTCTTGACCCAGGCCATCGCCGGGGCTGCCTCGCCTTTGGGGGCTTTGAGCTCGGTGGCATGCTCGATGTCGAACGGGATATCGAGGCCGCGGTCCTGGAAGAACTTGACTACTCCCGCCGGGTCGCGGTTGTTCCAGGCACGGCCATCGCGTCCTGTCGGCCGTGGTCCGGGAGGAATCAGCATCAGCTCGGCCGGAGGGGTGCCGCTTGCCGCATCGATCTCAAAGTTGAGCGCGAGCACTTCATAGGCTTCCGTTGAGCTGTTGAGCGCAACAGCCGCCTCGCAGCCGCCAGAAGTAAGAGCCGCTGCTATGGCGAGGCCGACGCCGGGGCTGTCATCTAAAACCAAAATTCTCATGCTTCCTCCGCTGTGCGTATTCGCACAGTAACCCTTTGTTGCGGCGAATTCTTTTGAGGCGCTTCAAAAAACATCAGCGGGGTGTTTTGGAACCGCATTAAAACCCCATTTAAAAATCCCTGCAGCGGCTTCGGCGAGTCTAGCCCGTACCTCTTTGCCCCGAAACGGCTACAGGGCAAATTTGGCGCTCTCAACGGGTGATGAAGTCGCGGGTGATCTCCATGATCTCGGTCCGGTCTTCGGCGCTGAACCCGAGGAAGGGACGGGCCGGCAGTTTGGGGTTAAAGGTGTGGGCTTTGACCTGTGCCCAGACCGGAAACTTCAGGGGTTCGCCAAAGGCCGTCTTGACCAGGCGCTTGTGCGCCGGGACGTGCAGGTCCTTGTCTATGCCGAACTGATGAGGCGCGGCGTAGATCTTGTTGGTGCCGACTCGCAGGCCGTTGTTCCGGACGGCGTAGATGATGCTGTCGCGCAGGCCGCTCGACTCGGTCAGGATCTTGGTGTGTTTCTTCTTGTCCTTGGTCGACTGCCTTAGCTCCGCCCACTTGACGCCGGCGGGGTCTTCTTCTTTGGTGAAGCGCCCCTGGGTGGAGTCGACCAGGTACTCGCCGATGTTCGCCAGGCAGGGGTGCAGGTTGCCTGCCTTTTTCTCCAGGCGCTGCAGCTCGCGCTGGATGGCGCGGTCGTCGAGTTTGCTAATGACGGTGAAGGTGCCGGCCATTACGCCAAACCTCGATGGGAGGGATGGGAAGCATGGGAATTATGGGAGGCATGGGAAGCCTTTCTCATAGGCCCGCCTCTGACCTGACCAGGGCCTGCAGCTCTTTGGGGACGCCGGCGATCATGCCTTTCAGGATGCGCTCGCGGTCACGCGCCGGGGCGCGGCCGGGGGTGTAGTTCCAGCCGGGGTCTATGCCGTTGGGCATCTCCAGCAGCTCTCCGGTCTTCTTGTTGGCCCACTCGTAGGTGCCGTCGTCGGGGGCGGCTTTGGCTATGGTCAGTTCGCGGCGCTTCAGGTCGCGGTCACTCAGGGCGACTACCCGGCATTTGCAGCCCCAGCCGTTGGGGGTGAAGTGGGTCTCCCACCAGGGGTCGCTGGCTGGAAGCACGGTGCCGCTCCAGGACTGGTGCAGGGGGCGCGGGCGGATAGAGTCGCCGTGCTGGTAGAGCCAGTTGGGACGGTAGGCGAGGACGTCGGGGTCGGTCATTTGCTGGAAGCGGCCGGCCTGGTAGGCGCTCCGGATGTTGGTGCTGTAGATCACCTCGCTGCGCCAACCGCGCGCGCCCTTGTAGCTCCAGCCGTGTTTGGCAACGATGTTGTCGAACTCTTTGCGGAAGGTTTCGAGTGTGGTGCCCTCGGCGATCGCGGAGTCGATGGCGCTCTGGAAGTCGGTCAAGAGTTCGGCCTTGGTGGCGCCGGCTACCATGAACCCCATGTCGTGTTCTTCCTGCAGGAGGTCGTTCCAGCGCTCGGTGGGGATGCGCACCTTGGAGCGGAAGAAGGCGATGGCTTCCTCAAATAGCAGGTTGCCCCACTCGGCTTTAGTCGCCATCGCTCACCTCGGCCCGGCCTGCCAGGTTGGCGCTGGTCAGGGCGGTGGCCAGCAGCTCGCCCAGGGTGGCGCTGTTCATCTGCGGGTACAGGGCGAAGAGCTGGTCGCGGATCTCCTCGAGGCTACCGGCGGTCATGACCAGGTCGCGCACCTGGTCGATCATGGCGTCCATGGCTGCGGCCGCTTCTTTGCCGAGGCGGTGGGCAAAGTCGTCGGCCATGTCGGGAACGGCGGCGTCTTCTCGGTTCAGGGCAGTGCTGCAGTGCGGGCAGTTGGACATATGATGATTCGCCCCTACGGCGGTGGTCTGGGCGGCGGCAGCCGGCGCTCCCAGAAGGTCCTCGGGCTTGGCGTTGGGGTCGGGATCCGGCAGGTTGAGCCGGTCGCGGATCACGCTCTGCTCGACCTTGAGACCCAGGGGGACCAGCTTGTCCAGGGCGTTGGTGAGGGCTGCGATGTCCCCAGGCTTTCTGATGTAGAGCTGAAGAGTCGGGTAGCTCTCCTGCGGTCCGAAGTTGAGGTCGACGAAGGGCTTGACCAGGTGCAGGTTGAGCGTCTCCTCCAGCTGCTCGGCGTCGCTCTCGGTGATGTCGCCACGCACTTCGTCGTGGACCTTGGCCTGGGCCTGGCTGGAGCCGTCGTCGGCGGTCATGGTCTGGCCCAGGACGGCTTTGCTGACCTGTTTGTCGTTCCACTCCGCCAGCCCCTGGAAAAGCTTTTCGCCGCCGGTGGAGGTGGCGGCTTTCTCGAATTCGATCTTCATCGATTCGGGGAGTACTGCGGCGGCGTCGCTCCCCAGGTTGGCGACGGCGGTTTTCAGGATCTGGATATCTTCAGGAAGGGCGTTGGTGCCGTACTTACCGATGCGCAGCGGCATACCGAAGATCTCGACGAAGGCAAGCCAGTCCTTGAAGGTGTACATCTTCGCCATGTAGGACCAGGCGGCCAGGCGGGCGAGACCGCCGCGGATCGGGATGCCGCTCTTCAACTTGGGGAAGTGGGTGATGAACTTGTAGGGCGGCAGCTCGACGCCCTCCAGCATGTTCGATTCATCGAGCAGGCGCAGTTCGGTGCGGGTCACCCGGTTGAAGGTGAAGAAGCGGGGATCGCGCCACTTGTAGGCACGGGGGAACCACCGCTTGCCGCTCTTGTCCCAGTCAATCTCTACGGCCGAGTAGCCTTTGCCCAGGGCGTCGAGCAGGTCTTCCTTCAGGGCCTTGTAGCCGGCGCGCTTGATCAGCTCGCGCACGGCGTCGGCGATTTCAATGTCCTTTGCCGAGTCGCTGACGGCCTCAATCTGGGTGGGGAGCTTGGCGACGGCGCGCTTACGGGTAGCGAGGACGCTGGCGTAGTGGGGCTCCTTCTCCTCCATCTCCTCGGCGAGGGTGAGGTAGTCGTGGGGATCGCCGTCGACCGCGCGCTGCAGCAGGCTGGCGAGGCGCTCGGGGGTGATGCCGGAGGCGACGGTGTTGGTGAACAGGGTGCGGATCCCGGTGAGGCTCGGGGCGGCAAATTCGCGCACCAGGTCCTGCTTTTTTATAGGCCTGTTGAAGGCGTCGTAAAGGGTGACTTCGGGCATTACCATGCTCCTTTAGTGCGGCCAAAACCGGCGGTGAGTTTCATCGGCCGGGGGAGGTCCTTGATGGTGTCGGCGTTGATGCGGTGGTGCTCGTAGACCGTGATGCCATCCTGCCGGGTGGCGAAGTGGCCCATGGCCAACATGATAGCGCCGTCGCCGTGCCTCTTGAATGCTGCATCCTTGGTGTCCTGCTGGCGCAACTTCGGGAGCTTGATAATGCCGTCGATCAGCTCCAGGGCGCGCACGTCGTTGAGAATGTCCGCATCCTTTGGGACGTCCATCATGTCGTCCTCGAAAGCACGCTGGAACGGCACCATGTTTTCGCGGTACCAGGAGTCGTTGAGCATCACCTGGAAGATGCGGTTCATGCCGTACTTCTCTGCCGTGTACTCCGCGATGGTGGCCCCGTTGCCGGTGGCGTCCATGGCCCCGGATACGAAGCGCGGGAGGCGGTCGATGATGTGCCAGATGATCTGCGTCTGGTGCCGGGTCGGGACGTTGTGCATCTCCAGGATGAAGGGGACCTTGCGGCGCAGATCCTGCTCAATGCTCATGGGGCCGAAGACGGCGAAGTCGCCGTGGCGCGCGTAGTCGGAGCCGAAGTAGTGGCAGCGGGTTTTGTCCAGGAGCGCCAGGCACGGGTCGACGTTGATGCGTATCCACTCGGCAATCCAGGAATCCCGGTACGCCATGTCCTTCATGGCAAATTCGGTGCTGAGCGCCAGCCGGATCACCGGGCGCACTTCCTTCATGGATCTCTCGACCAGGACGCCGGGGATCGCCACGCCGGAGCCTTCGCGGGGGATGGCGTCCAGCTCCTCCTTCATGGCTGCGGTGTTGGTGCCGTAGCCTTTGCGGATCTTCTCGTACCAGACCTTCTGCGCCTCGGCGCTCCAGGGCAGGCCCTTGGTGAGGCAGACGCGCTTGTAGAGTCCGTTCTCCACGGCATCGTCAAAGGTGCAGTGAAAGACCTTGTAGGAGTTCAGGCCGGCGCGGGCGTCCTTGATGAGCTGGTTGAACGGGTTCTTTTGTCCGTTGTGGGTGGAGATGATCCGGATCTTGCCGCCCCAGATGAGGAGCGCGGTACAGGCGTCGATGACGGCCTGCACGGCTTTGTGAAACGCGGCCTCGTCGATGTTGACGATCCCCTGGAGACCGCGGATGTTGGCCGGGTTGCTGGAAAGGGCGACGACCTGGAAGCCGGAGGCAAACCTGATGCGGTAGGAGGTGATGTGCTTGGAGGTGCCGTCGTCTTGCTGGTCTTCGAAGAGAAACACCTCGATGCCGTTCCAGCCGTCGGCCATGGCCATGGCCATGACCTTCGCCATCTTGGCGACGTAGCCGATGAATTCGAGGCCCTTTTCCTTGGTGTCGCCGATATAGTAGACGTTGTCGCCGCCGGCCATTTTGTTGCTGGAGGCGGTGATGGAGTCGTCCAGGGCGGTGGCGTAGGTGATGCCGGTACGTCTCCCCTTCTCCGCGACGTTCAGGTCGAACTCGTGGATCTGCTTGATCCATTCGCGCTGGTGCTTCATCAGCACGCCTTCGGCAAGCGGGTCCATGGTGTCGGGGATCTCGCGCACCGAGGCCGGCAACTCCGGGGAGTTTAGGCCGATGATCCTTATGACGTCGCCGGGCTGGCTCATTGGACTCCCAAGACTTGCTGGCGCCAGAAGGCGGCTTGCTCTGCGTTCATGCCCTGCTGCACGGCGGCTTTCTCGACTACGTCTGCAACGTCGGAGATAGCCTGCTTGCGGATCTCTGCCTCGCGCTTCAGGTTGAGGTTGGCGGCCTGCTCGGTGCGCTGAAGGATAAGGGCAAAGTTTTTCATTTGGCCAAGGCTGGCGTCCAGATCTACAGGGCCATCGGTCGGCATCTGCCCCATAACTTCGAAAAGCATCGACTGCAAACCTTCGTTCAGTATCTGCCCCATGCGCCCCTGATTTTTGGCGTCCACACTGATCCTGTCGGTGATCCCCCGAACGCGCTGCATCCGGCGGCCGACATCCTCCATGCTGGCAAGCTGACCTTTCCGGAAGGCGGCTCGCGCTTCGTCCCACTCGCTGCCGGCTCGCTTCTTCCATTCGCGCAGGCTGTTCTCTGAGACCTCCAGCTCGACGGAGATCTGCGGGATCTCCATACCATCGGCATAGAGGGAGATGGCGCGGGGTTCGAGATCGGACCGCTTACCCATGAATGTCTCCGGGGCTTGGGCGCTTGACGCCGGGAACGGTCAGTATGCCGGTGGCCACCTCGGCACCCCGCTGGGTGATGCTGACAATGTAGGTCCCGCCCTCCTGGACTTTGGTCTTTACAAGGCCCTGCTCCTCCAGCCAGGTGGCCGCACTCTTCACCTGGTCGCGGCTACTGCGACAGCCGAACTCGATGCAGATGGTCTGCAGGATGGAGTCGTTGCAGCTGGGGCCGATGCGCGGGTTCTCCAGGGCGCGCAGGAGGATGAGGCGGCGGTGCTCCTCGTATATTTCGGAAAATGACATTACTTCCTCTCCTTGAGCAGGTACTCGTTGATCATGTCGACCGACCGGGTCAGCCCCTTGACGCCGCCGGTCAGCTCACGGATATCCCCATGCAGATCGTCGAAGCGTTTGAACAGCTTGACGTCGTTCTCTTCCATCCGGCCGTGATTGCCGCAGACCGGCATGCTTTCCACCTTGCCCTCTACCTTAGTCATGCGCTTCTCGAGACCGTTGAAGCGGGTGGAGGTGACTTTTTCCCTGCCGCTCCACCAGACGTAGCGGCCGATGGCCGACGTAACCAGGAATTGGAAGATTTGGAAGTAGACATTCCAGAGTTGGTAGGTGGTCACATGGGTCTCCAGTTTTCATGTAGTGTCTGGCAATGGATGCAGCGCTGGCAGCCGGGGACGGCCTGGCGCCGGGGTTGCGGTATCGGTTCTTCGCAGTCGAGGCAGGTCTCGCGGCTTTCGCCTTTGGGCTGACGGCGGCGGTGATCGGCGAGGACGCCTTCCTGGAACTGCTCGTTGAGCGCCTGGGCCTGATCGATCTCGTCGGTCACGCTACCTCCCGGCAGTGCCGGCAGCGGCTACTGATGCAGGTATGAGGTTGGCCTGCTGGTTCTTCCCTGCCCAGAAGGCGGGGCCGCCGAAGTGGTGCACGGCTTCGTAGTAGACGCGGGCGCGGTTGCGGCGCAGGCGCTTCACTACCCAGAGCTGGTTCAGGAAGCCGGGGGCTGAGTCTATGAGGCGCAACAGGTTGTTCAGGAATACGCGGTCGGCTTCCTCTTTGTCTGCCAGGGTCGAGCCGACGACATACATCCAGTCGTGGATGTCGCAGACGGCGGAGACGTTGAGCCCCCACATGCGGTCGGGGACCAGGTCGACTTTCCAACCGCCGGGGCCGCACCCGTTGACGACCTGGAGGCGAACCTCGGGGGGGGCAGCGACGTAGCTCGCCGGCGCGTAGAGCTGCATCTCGATCACCTTCATTTGGTGACCCACCTGTAGGTGTCGTCGGACAGTTTGAGGCACTGCATGCCGTCGTGTTCGGCTCCTACGGATTCGCTGTCGCATACGGGCACCGGGTCGGGGGAAAGGATGTCGGCTATGCCGCCCAGGGCGGCGCAGCCGGTGAGGGCCATCAGCAGGCAGATGGTGAGGGAAAGGGTTTTCACGCGGCCTCCTTCATGATCTTGACCAGGTTGTTGTAGCGGCGGCGGCAGTCGTCGGGGTGCTTGCGGCCGTAGGGGGTGGAGATGATCTTGAACTGCAGCACGTCCTCGGCGGTGAAGGCATGCGGCAGCTTCATCAGGTAATGCACCAGGTAGCCGGGCTTGGCGATGGCGGAGAGGTAGTACTGGTTGGCGTAGTCGGCTACGGCGAGCAGGGCTGCGTCGTTGGCCGGGGTGATGGAGCGCTTGAAGAGGATGCGCTGGGCGCGCTCGACACAGCCTTTCAACTGGGCATTGTCGAACATCTCGATGATGGCGGAGCTGGCCTTGAGCTTGGGCTCCAGGGCCTTGGCGTCGATGGTCTGGGCGATGAGTCCCTGGATCTCGGCTTCGGTGAATTTGCAGGCGCGCAAGCAGGCGGCGGCTGCGGGGTTGTTCTGCAGGTCGAACTGGCTGACGCCGAAGGACCAGCCGGATTTGCCGGAGCGGACGCCGTCGGGGTCGGAAAATTTGGTGATGTGGCGCAGGCTGTTGTCCAGCTCGTTGGCCAGGATGATCTTGCGGAAGGCTGCTATGAGAGCGGCTTGGTCCATGTGGTCCCTCGACTTGGCAAAATGCGGTCCGCCCAGGGAGGAGAGGCCCAGGGCGGACCAAGGTTTACTGCTGTGGTCGAGGGGAACATTACAGATTTTCGGGGCGGGGGTCTTTTGAGGGGTATCTGGAAATGCAAAAGCCCCTCTCCGGGGGTGGAGGGGGGCTTTTTGGGCGAAGGCTTCTGTTTAACCTAGCCGCGCGGAGGGTGTCAATCCTTTTAATCGAAGAGGCGGGGCTGGCGGCGGGCGAACTCGGCGGCGCTGATAATGGCGAGGCGCTCGTAGACTTGGCGGACGGTGATGCCGAAGCGCTTGGAGAGTTCGGCGTGGTTGGTGCCGGTGAAGGCTTCGTACATCTCCAGGTCGCGCTTGTTGATGTCGTGGGCGAGGCCGACGGGGAGGTAGAGGTTGTTGCCGCTCCAGTCGCGGCGGATGATCTCGCAGATGAGGAAGGCGGCTTCGCGGGCGTCCGGGAGGGACACTTGGAGCTTGGCGGCCAGGGGCTCGGCTGCTTTGTCGATCAGGTCGCGCAGGATCTCGGGGTAGCGGGTCAGGTCCATTATTTACCTCCTACCATGGCAGTGAGGGCGCGGGCGGCTTGTCGGCCCCGCTCTCTTGCTTCCTCGGTTTCTACTTCTTCCAGGGCCTTGCGTTGCGGGCGTTTGGGCAGCAGCTCCTTCAGAGTTTTTGGGTCAGGCCATCGGCCTCCGGTCTTGGTGAGCAGAGCGGAAAACGCCAGCGCCACCCTGGGGGAGTCAATTTCCTGAATGTCTAGCGTGTTGTGCTTGGTCAGCACGTGGTACCAGATGTCGGCGGTCCGCGTGATGGTGTCGGCGGCCGGCGTGTTGTCCAGAGATAGGGCGACGAGAGCCTGCAGGCCGGCGGCGACCGCCGAGCGTAACCACTCGCCGCCGGCCCATGTTTCGAGGGCGTCAAAGCTTTGGGCGCGCTTGCTGGACGGACTGGTCGGACGTTTCTGACTGGTCAGACTGGTGGCGGCCGGTTGGTCCGGGGTATTCTCCAGGACGCGCTTCAGGTAGTTGTGGTTCTTGAGGGGCTTGGCTTCGCCGCCCTCTTCGCGCTTGGCTCGGATGGACTCGACGGTGGCTGCCATGGCGGCGTCCAGCTGGGCAAGGTTGGAGGTGAGCTGCAGGGCTTCCTTGGCCAACTTGAGGGCACGGTCAAAGCTCAAGGCGCGCTTCTCTGCCCGGAACAGGGTGAGGTAGCTGAGCAGGCTGGGCGGCATGGTGCCGCGCATGCCGAGCAGCTCGCGGGCGGCTTCGTCCTGGGTGAGGAGTTCGATGCTGAATTGGGCGTGGCAGCCGGGGCAGTGGAGGTTCATGCCGAAACCTTCCGATATTGGGTACCTGTTGCTACGTTAGGCCGTCGTTCCAAAAGGCCCAGCGAAAACAACCTACGGCATCTCCATTTTGGGCGCCGTATAGCATTAGGAGACAACTCGCCAAGCGTAAACCATCCGGATGGCAATGAACCAAGGGCACACCTGTCACCTGACGAAATTTTACGTTTCGCATCACTCACAATCATGCTCATACTCACCTCTCCAACCAGTCTTTAAGGGCCTTTTTAACTACCGTCACATCGCGCTCGCTGAGCCATGACAGGTCGTCTTTGCGGGTCATGCGCTTGACGAACTTGCAAAGGGCGGCCTCGCTTGGGTCGGTGACTTTGCCTGCCTGGTGCAGCTGGATCCAGTAGGCGCGAATCATCTTGCTCTGCGGATCGTCGGCGAGGCGACGGGTGGCTTTTGCCTTGCGGGCGGGCTTGCGCTTTTCCCAGACGCCTGCGGCTGTCGCCTTTTCGACCAGGTCATGGATGAGCTCGTCGGCTTTGCCAATGGTGAAGGCGCGGTCCTTGGAGGACTTGACGCCGAAGCCGGCCAGGGTGGCGCGGTAGGTGTCCTCGTCGATCTTCAGGGCCGACTTCAGGATGTGGATCTTCTTTATCTGGGCTGGGGTTGCCATGGCTCTCTCCTGGTCGATCTTTTATACTTCCAGATCCGCGCGTTTCCTGAAGATCTTTTTGAAACCACCATCTACACAGTGCCCCTTGCGAAGCGCTATCCGCACCAGCCTCGCCCGGGCCTTGTGGCTGTGGTCCGACTGCCGCAGGAGGCCGAGGTAGCTGTTCGAGGTTTTAATCAGATCCTCCCCGTTTTTGCCGGAAGCTGCTGTCATCGCGTTATCCATGGTTTTTCTCCTAAGCACCCGGCGCCAGGGCTTTATGATCATTCCCACGAAGTCGACTCCGCGCTCGACAGGCTGGATGATGGTCTTGCGCGGGTTCAGCTTAAGGCCGAGCCGTTCCGAGGCAAAGCGGCCGATCTCCGCTGCCGCCTGGTTCAGCCATTCGGGTGACTCATGCAGCAACACCATGTCGTCCACGTAGCGGACGTAATGCGGCGCGCGGAGGTGGTGCTTCACGTACTGGTCAAGCGGGTTCATATAGACGTTGGCGAAGAACTGGCTGCTCAGGTTGCCGATGGGGAGCCCCAAGTGGGGCAGCTGGTTGAACAGCGTCTTGTGCGGCGGGATCAGGTCCAGCAGCTCAGGGGTGCCCTTGATGCGGACGTCCCCGCGCGGATCGTGGAAAAGGATGGTCTCCGCGAGCCACATGACCCAGGGCTCCGTGATCTTCTGCGCCAGCAGGCCGTGAAGGATGTTCTTGTCGATGCTGACGAAGAAGTTCGCCATATCGAGTTTCAGGTAGTAGGCGCTTCGGGACCAGTTCATGGTGATGCTTCTCACCTTGTGCTCCAGGCGCGTCGCGCCGTACAGGGTGCCACGGCCGGGGATGCAGGCGCAGCTGTCAGCGATAAAGCTGCGGTGAAACCGGTCGGCGATCCGGTTGTAAAGCAGGTGGTGGACTACGCGGTCGCGGAAGTCAGCAGCCCATACCTCGCGCGGCTTCGGCCGGGTCACGACAAAGCAGATGGAGGTACCGGGGCGGTAGCTGCCGTCTACCAGCTCCCGGTATAGGTCCATGATGTTACGCTCCAGGTTGGCCTCAAATCTGAGGGCGTTGATGGTGGTGCGCTTGCGCCTACGACAGTCGTAATAAGCGCACAGCAGCTCGTCTACGGTCACATCGCTATAATCTGCGAACCGCCCTGACTCCGAAATTGTTGTTCTTATTGTTGTTGTTCTGGTTGCCATCATTGAAATTCACGATCCATGCATTGTTGGAGTAGGAGGCGTTACGTCGTGCTGTTCACGTCGCAGGGCAGAAGGTTTTCACCGATCCATCCTGAAACTGCGCCACGACCTGGCGGGACCCAATGCCCGCCGGTTTCGTTTTCCGGCGCCTTACCGTGGGGATATTCCCCAGGGGCACGACCAGATTAATTCGCACAGGCATGACCGCCGTAACGGTCAGGCAGCAGGCGGCGATGCTTTGAGCCAACCGGAGGACTGTTTGCCAATCTGGTCGGTCAGCTCGATGGTTTGCGCAAACTGCCCGGTGCTGATCAGCTTCATGTCTTTCGACAATCTGAGCAGCAACATCACCACCTGGAGGCGCTCCTGCAGTTCCTCCAGGTGGGGCCGTTTGTGACGGGAGCAATTCGCCCGATAGATCAGCACGACCAGCTCGACACACTCTTCGCGCACCTTGTTGCCGAGGGACTGTTTATAGTCCCTCGGCATATCCTTGGTGATACGGGTGACCACCTGCAGCAAATCGTAGGTGACGCGGTAGATAGGGAGAGTCGAAGCAAGGGCCATGTGCTACCTCAAATAGGTAAAGGGTTAAATTTTAAATCTGCGAACCGCCCTGACTCCGAAATAGTAGCTCTTATTGTCGTAGCTCTGGCTGCCATCACTGAAATCCACGACCCATGCAGTGCTGGAGTAGGAGGCGTGCTCGGTGCTGGACCAGTACCACTTCGGGGCGAAGGCTTCGGCGGCGCCGGCGCGGAACAGCTCCGGGGTATTTTTGCGGTTCGGGCCGAGGGCCATCCAGATCCGCATGAGCTCGTCGCGCGAAGGCAGGTGCCAGTCGTCGAACTCGCCGATCTTGAGCGACCGGCAAAACTGCGCGGCCGGGTGGTTCGTATTGGCGATGAGGTTGGTATTGCCAAGCCCGTCATCATCGCTATCGGTGCCGTCTGCGGCGGAAAGGCTTTTCTTCTTGTACTCGACGTTGAACTTCTCGCCCTCCGCCTTCGGCGCCACCACCAGGGCGTAGCGCTCGCCATGGAGGAGGATCTCCCCGGCGAAGAATCCGCCGGCAAACGGGAGACCGACAGCGGGGATCTCCACGGCATTCATTTTTTCTGCAAGCTGCTCAGACATTGCTTCCTCCTGAAAATTGATAAAGGATTAAATTTTGAATCTGCGAACCGCCCTGACTCCGAAAGTGCTGAGCTTACTGCCGTAGTACTGGAAGCCACCATAGAAACTCACGAACCATGCAAAGTAGGAGTAGGAGGCGAACTCCGTACTGGACCAATAACACTGAGGCTCAAAAGCTTCGGTGCCGCCGGAGCAAAAAGCTTCGGGGGTGTTCTTCCTTCTGGGGCCGAGGTTGCGGCACAGCATGGCCAGCTCGTCGCGGGAGGGCAGGTACCAGTCCTTGTGGTCTCCGATTTCGAGCGACTGGCAGAACAGGGCGGCGGGGTGGTTTTCGTCGTTGATTTTGCTGCTGTTGGTCAGGCCGTCATCGTCGCTGTCGGTGCCGTCGGCGGTGTGGCGGTCCGACTTCTTGTACTGGATCTCCAGCTTCTCCCCTTCTGCCTTCGATGCGACGATCAGGGCGTAGAGCTCGCCGCCGATAGTCATCTCGCCAGCATAGAAGCCGCCACCAAGAGGGGCGCCGAGCTCAGTAAACGGTTCCGCGAGATACAGCTTTGTGCCAACGGGCAGCGTCACATTGGGCTCAGTTTCAACTGCGTTTTGCCACCCCGGCTGTTTGTTATTCACTACGGTTGCAATTGGTTTCATGCTTTTTCTCCTTTTCTGTTAAATGTTCCCTGCTGGATTACACGGGACAACCCCGTGAATTAAGACTGCTATACCGGCCTGCCGTACAGATAGTTCAGCATGCCGTGGCAGTGTCGTTTCATGGCCGCTCCCACTAGAGGTCGTGCTGCGGGTGGTCGCCACCTTCGAGGAACTTCTTCAGGCCGGGCTTGGCTTTGCCGGAGGTCTTCCAGGGTCCGCGCGATTTGACGGGGCGGTACTTGCCGGTGCACTTAGCGCTGCAGTACTTCTCCTGGTTGGGCTTGAGCCGGTTGCCGCAGGGGCAGAGTCTGATCATTGGTTTAACTCCCTGGCTATCTTCTCAGTGATGGCTTGCATGACGCGGCGATCGTGGGCTAGCAGCAGCTCGATGGCGGTCTCCAGCAGGCCGGTGATGGGGCGCTCGCCGCGCTCCCATTTAACATAGCTGGAACGGCTGGTGCGCAGGCGCTTGGCTAGGTCGGTCTGGTTCAGGCCTAGTTCTTTCCTTGCGGCTTTCAGGTCGGCTGGTTTCATTTTTTGCGCTCGTTTCTTCTGTTTTGTACCCAATGGGTATAGATAGAGCTATTACGGCGGCAAGCTGGCTAATGTCTACGGGCAGTGACCGGGGCGGGACTTTGCCGGGCATGACCTTGGCTTCCCACTCGATGTGGTTGGGGCACTTGCCGCCGGTGGACATGATGGCGAAGATGCGGTTGGGCTCCAGGGGCTCGACGTGCTCGGGGTGGCGGCACCATTCGACCAGGCCGAAGAAGCCGTGGTATTTGCACTCACTGTGACAGGGCATGGTCTACCTTCTTCTGTCTTGAAGAGAGGGCATCGTCCATCCTCTTCTGCTTTTCGCGGCGGATCTTCTCCAGGACTGCGTCGCGGAAGAAGGTGGCGCGCCGGCCGGCTGGTACGTGGCCCATGATCTCCTGGGCTTCCTGGTCGCTGGCCCGAAAGGGGAAGACGTTGTAGCGGGGGTTTTGTCTGGGGCTGCCCATGGCTAGCACCTCCCTATCCAGAGAATGAAAAGGGCTCCTGCTGCGGGCAGTGCCAGATTTACAAACAGGGTTGCCGAGTCCATGTCATACCCTCCTTTTGGCTGCATCATCAGACCTGGAGCGCCGCCTCCAGATGACGACCATCCCGAGGATGTTCTCGGAATGGTCGTTTCGCATTTCAGATCTCTTTGATCACGTAACCTTTACTCAGCAGCGTGCTCTCATGAACGTTCCTTATGGGGGGGGGTAAAGAAGATAATCGGGTCGCTCTTGCCGCTGATCTTGTTAACGTAGGGCTGCATGTCGCCGTCGGTCTGGTTCAAACCCTGGAGCGGTGAGGCCGGGGTGCTGCCGTCGCTGCCGTAGATCCTGACTCTCATTTAGAACCTCCTGTCTCTGTGTTTGCCGGAGGCTCCGGGAGGGGCATCCAGTGGGTTACTCGGAGGGCCGGCAGGGCCAGTCCGGTGATGCACCACCACTGCTCTCCATCGTGGTAGCCGGGCCATACGGGCTCGTTGCTGTTGGGGTCGAAGGTGATCACCGTCTGGTCGCTGTCAGGCAGCTGGTCGGTACAGGGGATCCAGGTCGCCTGTGGTTTTGAAGGAGACCATTCATCTGCTGGCGGTTTAGGACCCCGGCGGGGGGGAGGAGGGTCGGGCCAGTTTTCCCATTTTGGAGCACACCCCATTAAGCCACCTCCTTCGGGATCAGCTCGCTGCTGGTGACCTTGGCGTGGTAGCCGCAGGTGCACACGATGCCTTGCGGCTGCGGGGAGATGGTCCCACCGGACTCGGACCGCTGTCCGGCCTTGGGGTGGGGCTTGCGCTCGACCTCCACCGGGCCGCACTTGGGGCACTCTGCTTTGACGCGGTAGTAGGGGGGCTTCATCTGGCGGCCTCCTTAGAGCGAGGCCAGGTCGAGGTTGATCAGCTTGTAGCTGTCGTCCTCCTGGCGCTCGTAGACCCGGATGTAGGCGCGGGAGCTGGCGACCTGAATGCTGTCGCCGATGGCGTCCATGGCGCGCTGCCAGGTGGGGTCGTCGATGTTGAGCTTCCTGAGACTGAGGATGCGCTTGGTGTTCACTCTCCCCTGCTTGTCGACCTGGAAGCTGTCGAGGATCAGGGTGCGGATCTTGGCGTCGGAGCCTTCGGACCAGTTGTTGATGCACTCGTCGATCAGGGCCTTGGCGACCTGGAGGCGCTCGTCAAAAACGAGGGTCTCGGCCATGTCGCGGCAGACCTTGTAGCGGCCGTCATAGGACCGCAGGGTGACGTTCCCTTTCACGCCGCCCAGGGCGGTGTTGTACTCTTCTGCGGAGAGGGCGGTGAAGGCGTTGATGTCGGCCTCGGCCTGGGTCTTGAAGTTGCCAACGAAGTCGGCGGCGACCTGGGCGGCGGAGGCGATCCGGCGCACGGTCTGATCGCGCAGCTTGTCGATCTCCTTTACCATCTCCTCGGGGACCAGGCGGCCTTGGGCGTCTTGCATGTATCCTGCGGGTATGGCGTTTGCGGCGTTCTGCATGGTGTTGCTCCTTTCTTTTAGTGAGACTTGATCGGCCGGCACGGGGTGAGGGAGCCGGACAGGGTGAGCTTGATGGCGATGCTGGTGGCCCGGTAGTCGGAGATGCGGCGGTACTCGCGAAACTGCTGCCACTTCATCCAGGCGTGAATCCGTTTGAACATCCCTTTGCCTTTGAACTCGCGTTTAAGCATGTGTGAACCCTCCTTTAAAAGTGGGCAAGCTTGCCCAGCGTTCTCTTTATAAAGCGCTTGCTGCTGACGGTCATGAGGCAACGGGTGATGAAGCCGAGGCAAAAAAGCACGAGCATCCAGTAGATCGATATCTTCATAGTTTCTCCTCGCATGCCCTGCAGGCGCTCCAGAGCTGGACTCTGGCAGGGTTGACGGTGATGAAGGGGAGCTTCCGATTGGCGGCGCATTTGCCGAGGGTGATCTCGCCCTGCAGGGGGCACTGCACGGTGGTGCTCCCGTAGACTTCCTCGACGCGGGTGAGCAGGTTGGTCAGGTCGCCCTGATAGCTCCCCTTGAGCGCCTGGTTGATGGCGGAGGGGGAGTAGCCGAGTTTCTTGGCGACGGCGGACTGGCTGCTGGCGGCGCATTTTTCTTTCAGGAGCAACATCAGGTCAGGCTGCGTCATGGTTATCATCTCCGGTGGTCTTGGCCATATCTGCGGCCAGCGTTCCTCTACCCCTCACCCGCTTCTTCTTCCTCGGTCTCTCTGTCTCTGTCTGTCTCTGTCTCTCTGTCTGTCTCTTTGTCTCTTTTGGGGTGCAGGCTTTCGTTGCGAAGGGGCGGCCGCATTTCTTGCAAAGGGGCGGCAGGCTTGGATCGTCGTTTGCCTGGGAGTACTCCTGCCGGCGGTGGCGCAGTGCTTTCGACACGTAGCCGTGGGTTTCCAGGTCGCGCATCAGGCTGCGCGCTTTGCGGTAAGTGAGACCGCTGACGACTCCGGGCAGTTCGGATAAGGCTGCCGATTTCATGATTAATAGGCTGCGCCAGATGTTCCGGCGCAGAATCTCGTCTGTCGGTTTATCTAGACTCATTTAACCCCCGCCTTTCTTGCTCTTGTCGAGCGAGCATCTCGTTTAACGGTTGAGACTCGGGCTCATTTGGCCCCGCCCTTCTTGCCTTTGCCGAAGATCGGCTGGTCGAAGTACAGGTCGCGCTCCCCCCAGTCGGCGAGGGACATGGTGGTCTTGCCGTTGGCGTTGGCGACCTTCTCGATCTTGTCCAAGCCGACCTTGATGCGGCCGACGTTGCCGCAGGTCGCGGCATGCACGTATTCGATAAGGTCGGGCTGAACCTCAATCTCGCAGCACTCTTTGGCCACCATGGTGGCGTCGTCCAGGTCGAGTCCGCGGAACTCGATCCATTGGGTGAGGCGGCGGGCGAAGCGGCCGTTCTCCTGCAGGCGCCGGGCGATGTCTTCCATGCCGACCAGGATGACGGGGCAGCCGCTGATGTCGTAGATGTCGCGCAGGCTGTCCATGATGTCGAAGTTCTTAATGCAGTAGTCGGCCTCGTCGACGATGATGGGGCGGGGCTTGGGCTGGGGCTCGCCGGCGATGCCACGCGTGAGCTTGGTGACGATGTACTCGACCATGTCGGTGCGGCGGCATTTGCGCTCTCCGCCCAGGTAGCGGCAGAGGTCGCCGAGGATGCTGGTGACGGTGGAGCAGCCCAGAGCCCTGATGTAGACGGCGTCGTAGTCGTTGGCGAGGAGGGTGAGCGCGGTGGTCTTGCCGGTACCGGGCTTGCCCCAGACGACCCCCTGCCCTTCTACGCCCTTGCTGCGGTTCAAGAGCTCGTAGATCCCCTGGTCGAACCTGCGGACGTCTTTGGTCTTTACGGTGTTGTGCTTCATCTGATATATTCCTCCTCGTTGGTTGATCCCCTCTTGAAGGGGTGTTTAAAGACCGCCGGTGTCGTAAGCACTGGCGGTTTTTTTATTGGTGAGCGGTCGGACGGATCGGACGTATCTGACTGATCCTGCCTAATCGCTGGTTTGTGCTGCCTGCTGTTCTGCGGGGTCCTTCAGGCAGTAGGTGTCTGTCAGGAAAAGCCCGAGCTTCTTCTTGGTTTCATCCCAGTACTCGTAGTCTTTCTTCCACTGGATCTGGTAGGCGCTGGCTTCTCCTGTCTTTATGCGGTCCAGGATCATGAAGTAGACGTCGAGCGGGCTGGAGACGTCGCGCAGCTGGCGGGACTGGGCTAGGCTGACCACTTTCTGCCGGCGCTCTTCTTCGCCCTTCAGCACTTCTACGGGTAGCTCGATGTGGGTCGGCGCCACCTCGATGGCGGGACGCTGCGCTTCGCTGCGCACCATTTCCAGCTTGCGCTCCAGGTTGGAGCCGCGCCGGTTCTCGCGGTCCATGATGGCCTTCTCCACCTGGGCGACTGGGCGGGCGTGGACCTTGTTCCCTTCCCACTTGGCGACGCAGATCGGGCGCTCCTCCAGGTCGAGCACCCACACTTTGGAGGCGTCGTGGATGTCGTAGGCTGCGATCATCTCCTCGCCGTGCCACTGGCAGAGTTCGTAGGCGTGATACTGGTTTCCATGCAGGGTGAACTTCTCGCGCTTCACGTTGATCCGCTCATGCGGCATCATGAGGTGCTCCAGCATGTCGCCTTCATAGATGGTCGGCTGCCAGCCGTCGGCGACGGCCTGGGCCCAGGCCTCGAAGGGGCTCATGTGGCGGCGCACCGGCTTCCCTTCGGGGTTGTCGGTTGGGGGCGCGGTGATCTTGGGGAGCGCGCTGTGCGGGGTGTTGTTGTAGTCGATGACCCAGTGCTCCAGGAACTCAAGGAACTCTCTCCAGGAGAGGAGCAGCTCGCTGGTCTTCTCTACCTCGCCCAGCTGCCCGGCCTTTTGGACTTTCTTGAGGTCGCGCTCCAGCTTCATGTAGATCTTCTTGCGGACCACGCGGTCCATGTCCTTGCCGGTGTAGGTCGGCAGATCCTTGGCGGCGCGTATCCAAACGGACTGGTTGCTGCGCTCGACTCCGCCGTGGCCTTGGGGGTTGCCGCCCCGCTCGGGGGGGAGGAAGGTGGTGCCGACGCGGGGGAAGATGCCGAGAAATTCGTCGCTGTTGACGCCTGCCATGTTGCCGGCGCCTCGGTCGGCTTCCAGCATGGCCATGACGCCGCCCCAGGGCTTTTGCTCGTTGACGGTGCAGGCGTGGCGGAAGGCGTCGGCTACGGTGCGCCAGCTCTCGGCGAGGCCTGCGGACCAGCCGACCAGGGCTTTGGTGGTGAGGTCGATAACGCCGCATACCTCGGGGTGGAAGTGGCCGCCGGTGGTCGGGTGGGCGACGTAGGCCTTGAAGCTGTGGCCGTCGATCTGACAGAGGGTCATGGGGTGGTACTCGGAGGCGTCGCGCTCGGCGTAGCCCTGGATGGCCTTGTACTCGGCGCCGGTGAGGCGGCCCTTCTGCAGGTAGATCTCGGGGATGCGCTTGCAAATCCGGTCGACCTGGTCGTAGGAGGGCGCGGTGACTCCGGCGGGAAGGCGGCGCTTTAGGCGGCGGTGCGCGAGGGCCATGGAGGGCTTTTGCGGCTGCCGGTATTCGTCCAGGAAGTAGGGAAGCCAGGCGGGGATCCCCGGCGAGAGGCAGAGAGCCTGAGCCTTGCCGTCGTAGTCGCGCACCCAGTTGATGAGGACCTTGTGGGGGAGCTTCTCGGTGTCTTTCGGGGCGAGGACTACGGGGTTGTTACCGGACTTCTGCCAGGCGCTCCACCACTTCATCATGCCGTCTTGGGAAAGGGTGCGATCGGCACCTTTGCGGGCGTTGGCCTGCTCAATCTTGCGCACATCGGGCTCGTCGAGGGTTCCGTTTTTTGCAGCGGACACGATCTTTTCGATGGCCTCGCCGACGCCAAAGCCGCTGGCTATTGCGCGCTCGATGATGCGCATGAAGTAGATGCGGGCATCCATGGTTTCGCGCTGGTATTTCTTGAGTTCCACAAGGGCCGGGAGGTTGCTTTTGGTAGCGGTCGCGGGGAGGTTTTCAACCTTGACCGCCGGGAGATTTGGGGCATCCTTTGCGGGCGCTTCCTGGGCGTGCAGCCAAGCGGTTTGATGCTCTACCGGGATGGCCGGATCGGTGATGTGGACCTGCCAGATTTGGCCGCAGCGAGCCCCTTTTCCGGTCACTTTTTGCTGGCGGATTTTGGTGAATTTGCCGCGCTGAACACCCTTCAATATCGTGTCCTCTTTGGCGCCCAAAATGTCCGATATCGCTTTTATGCTCAGCCAGCCGCCCATGGGTCCCATCCTATTGAAACAAAAAGAAATTTCAGCGTGTCCGTTATTCGTCGTGCTGTCCGTTATCTGTGTCCGTTATTCGTTTCCGATAACGGACACTTTTAAGCGGCCTTCCTGCTGGACTTCTTTTTAGTCAGCGTCTCGATGTAAGCGGAGATGCGGCGGCTTTTGCGGCTGCCGTTTACTACTTGGTTCACGCTCACCCTGCTGACTGCCAGTTCGCGGGCGATCTGGGCCTGGGAGATCCCGAGCCGGAGCAGGATTACCTTGATTTCAGTTGCCTTGTTGGTTTCCATTTGTTAATCTCCGCTTGCCTTACAAGTTAGCTTGATCAAAGTTATAATCGGATACCGATAATATGTCAAACGTTAAATCGATTATCGATAAAAAGATTGCTCTGCGCATCCGCGCCTTGCGCGACGCCGCCCAACTCACGCAGGCTGCATTCGCTGAAAGAATTGGTATAAAACAAAGCACTTACAACGAGATCGAAAACGAGAAACGGGAGCCATCGGAGCAGATGATTTATAGTCTTTGCTATCGCTTTCCGATCAACGAGAACTGGCTCAGGACTGGCAAGGGGAATATGTTTAAGGAGGAGGAACCAAAGGCCGAAGAGACAAAGGTAGATCTTATTGCGGAAAAAGACGGGTCGATCTGGATTGTTGAGGCCAAGCGGTATGTGACGGTGCCTCGATATGAAGTCGCTGCTAGCGCCGGAGGTGGTGCCCTGATACACTCGGAACAAATTGTGGACCACCTGGCTTTTGAAGAGGAATGGCTGAAGGTTGTCCTGGGCTTGTCGCCAAACCGTCTGGCTATCATCAGCGTGATCGGGGACAGCATGGAGCCTTATCTCGCCGAGGGTGACTTGATCATGGTCGACCTGGGCGTCACGCACATCGAGAATAATGCAGTGTACGTGCTGCAGTTCGGCGATTCGCTCCTGGTGAAGCGCGTCCAGGTGAAGCTTGATGGCGAAGTGATCGTGAAGAGCGACAACCCGCTTTATGAGACGGAGACTTTCAGGGGCGAGGCTGCGGATCGGTTGCGGGTGGTGGGCCGGATGGTGAGGCGGTTGGTGAGGTAAAGGGGGAGGCTATGCGGTTAGTTCTTGCTGTTTTCGTGTGGGGCCTGTGCGTATCGGCGGCATTAGCGGCTCCCACCAAAAAGGATGCAGCTGCTTTTGTAAAGGAAGTTGAAGCGGCTGTTAAAGCAAACAGTAAAGCTCTTGCCAATGGGCCTGCCGCCGTAGGAAAGCACAACCAATGGTACAAAGCACTGCAGGCAAAAGCGGACGTGCTGTTTGTTGATGCTGATCCATGCTCAGCTGCGAGTAGCGCAGCTAATTCTATGTGGTCAACCCAGTTGCAATACCACATAAGACCCGATCAGCTTGGTTATAAGTTCAACCAAAGGCGCGAGGAAGACTACCAGGATAATATGAAGCTATGTAAGGAAAGCCTCCGGCATTTCAAATAGCGACCCACTGCCAAAGCAGACGCAAAAAAAGCGGTTCGTTTGGTCCACTGCCAAATCGACCGCTTTTTTCCGTTATTCAGCCCTCGTCAACTTCTCCCCAAGTTTTCACCAAGATTTCACACACTTCCCCAATTCGATCCCGAATCTTCTCAATTACTTATACTGCCTAAGCGTTCACCTTCTAACAGTCCTCGTCCCGTTCCGGATGGCCCGGCGTCCGGATAGCGTATACCGCACCGGGCTAAGTAGCCGTTGAGCCGCGACTTTTTTTATGCTACTACTCGTCGGACCGGCCGGTGACTCCACGCTTTTCACGGCCGGGCAATCCCAGCCTAGAGGAAAAAAGCATGAAACTATTGGACGGCAAGAAATGCGCGGACAGCCTGATCGCGGGCATAGCGAAACAGGTCTCGCGCCACGTCGATGCGGGGCTCAGGAAACCGCACATGACCGTGATCCTGGTCGGGAACCACGCCCCGAGCGAATCCTACGTAAAATCGAAGATCACCACCTGCGCGCTCTCCGGCTTCGAAAGCAACCTGATTCGCCTCTCCGATACGGTGACCGAAAAAGAACTCCTCTGGATGATCCAGCAGATCAACGCCGACGCATCCACCGACGGGGTCATCGTGCAGCTGCCGCTCCCAAAGCAGATAAACGCGCAGCGCGTGATCAACGCCATCGCCCCCGAGAAGGACATCGACGGCTTCCACCCCACCAACTTCGGCCGCATGGCCCTGGGGCAGAAGGCGTTTCGCCCGGCGACGGCCTACGGCATCTGCAAGCTGCTGCAGTTCTACGAGGTGCCTGTGGCAGGGAAGCACTGCGCAGTCATCGGGCGCTCCAACATCGTGGGCAAGCCGATCTCCATCATGCTCTCCAACGACTTCGACATCGGCAACGCCACCGTCACCCTCACCCACATCGAGACACCGCGGGAGCTGCTTCTGGACGAGACCCGGCGCGCGGACATCGTCATCGTCGCCGTGGGGATCCCCGGCTTCGTCACGCCGGACATGGTCAAGGATGGGGTGACGCTGATCGACGTCGGCATC
>Ga0209317_1000670_pt1 | contig 37980 bp, 25 predicted proteins | sample RifGroB2_FD_183994 | JGI IMG/M metagenome (GOLD analysis project Ga0209317, IMG submission 183994) | Soil microbial communities from Rifle, Colorado, USA - Groundwater B2 (SPAdes) (version 2) | ecosystem: Environmental > Terrestrial > Soil > Unclassified | place: Rifle, Colorado | collected... | reverse complement strand
CGCAGCCATAATAGGCCTGGGCCATCCCCCCGGTGATACCAGCAAGGGTGTCTGAATCTCCTCCCAAAGAGATGGCAAGACGTATGGCGCTTTCGAAATCGATCGACTCCATAAATGCCATAATCGCCGGCGGTACCGTGCCCTGGCAAGAAACGTCGAAGGTGTACCACGGTCTGATCTCATCGCAAGTTCGAGAGAGGTCATAACAGAAGTTTTCCGAGACGTAATCATAGATCTCCTGCTTTGAGGCGCCGGTCCGGCCGAGAAAAATGACTGCGGCGGTTGCCTGCGCCCCCTTGACTCCTTCCGGATGGTTGTGGGTCAGGATGCTGTACTCCTCGGCCTTTCGCAGCACCTCCGCCAGCGAGTCGAAAGCCCACGCAACCGGGCTGGTGCGCATTGCTGCTCCGTTTCCCCAACTGTTATAGGGACAGGAAGCCTCACTTCGAGCCCAACGCAAAAAGTTTCCACCGTAGCCTGCGTCCGGATATTTGTAGAAGTAACGCTTCATCAAGGTAACGTAGCTTTCCCCGGTGAGGATGGATTCCGCCAACGCCACTGTCAACACCGAATCATCAGTGAAGCGGCAATGATCCTGAAACAACGGAAAGTCCGTCGTCTTGATGTTATTCCATTCATAGATGGAGCCGACAATGTCTCCAGTCAGCGAGCCTAGCATATCTACTCCGTTAAAATGTTGATTTATATAACCAATGACTAGACTAGACGACATTTGAATTTTCCAAGACAGAACCAGCCAAGAGCATATCGTAATTTTTGTCAGATTGCACCCACGCCTTGTCAGTAACGCCCCTATCCCTTCCTTGCTCTTCTGGTATGATTTGATGCATTACCCAGACAGGGAGGTTTTTAATGTCGGAAATAATCAAGAACTTTATCGCGGGGAGCTGGTGTGATGCCGAGGACGGACGACGCTTTGACAGTCTGAATCCGGCCAACGTCCACGAGACAGTAGCAACCGCTCCGCTCTCCAGTCGCGGCGATGTCGATCGGGCCGTCGCGGCCGCCCGAACTGCCCTGCCCGGGTGGCGCATGCTACCGGCACCGCGCCGGGGGGAAATTCTCTTCAAGGCTGCGGAACTGCTGCTAAAGAACAAGGAGCGGCTCGGCATCCTGCTGACACGCGAGATGGGAAAGGTGATCGCAGAGGGGCTCGGTGACGTGCAGGAGGCGATCGATATCGGCTACTATATGGCAGGCGAAGGGCGCAGGCTTCAGGGTGAAGTCGTTCCGTCCGAGCTTCCCGACAAGGACTGCAAGAGCGTACGCATGCCGCTTGGAGTGGTGGCCTTGGTAACTCCCTGGAATTTCCCGATCGCGATCCCGGCCTGGAAGATGTTTGCCGCCCTTATCTGCGGCAACACGGTCATCTTGAAACCATCCTCCGAGACTCCAGCCTGTGCCGCGGCCCTGGTCGAGATAATGGAACAGGCAGGCATACCAGCCGGAGTGGTGAATTTCCTCTGCGGCCCAGGTCGGGAGGTGGGCGAATACCTCCTTACCCATCCGGGTGTCGATGCCGCATCATTCACCGGCTCCAGCGAGGCCGGCGAATCTCTGGAACGTCGCATGGCCGGGTTGCACCGCCCGATAGCCCTTGAGATGGGCGGCAAGAACGCCATCATAGTGATGGATGACGCCGACCTTGAGTTAGCCGTTGAAGGCGCCATCTGGGGTGGCTTCGGCACCAGCGGCCAGCGCTGCACCGCGGCCAGTCGTGTTGTGGTACACGAACAGGTGTATGCTCGCTTCGTCGGGATGTTCGCCGAACGTGCCTCAAGCATGAAGGTCGGCCCCGGCCTCCAGAGCGAAACAGACCTGGGGCCGCTGATCAACAAGGCGCAATTCGAGAAGGTGCAGGAGTACATCCGTATCGGCCAGGCGGAAGGGGCGCAGCTGGTAACCGGCGGCAACAGGATCAGCGACGGCGAGCTTGCCAGCGGCTTTTTCATGGCACCCACCATCTTCGCCGGGGTAACGCGGGAGATGCGTATCGCGCAGGAGGAGATCTTCGGGCCGGTGGTGAGTGTGATATCCTGCAGCAGCCTGGAGGAGGCAATCGACATAGTGAACGATTCCAAGTTCGGATTGTCCTCCGCCATCTACAGCCGTGACGTGAACACGACAGCCCGGGCCGAGCGTGAGCTTGCCACCGGGATTGTATATATAAATGCATCCACCATAGGTGCTGAAGTGCAACTCCCCTTCGGCGGCTGGCGGCACTCCGGATCCGGCCACCCCGAAGCCGGTGGCAAGGGGGGTGCCATAGATTTTTTCACCAGGATGAAGGTGATCTACAGGGATTACAGCGGAAAACTGCAACGGGCGCAGATAGATAAGGCGGAGTAGTGAGCTCGTCCGTCTTTGGGTTAAAGTCCCCCTTTGGCAAAGGGGGATTTGCCTTCTGTCGGAATATCGTAGCGTTAGCCATTTAGGCTAAATCCACCCCCGCACCCTTTGCCAAAGGGGGGAGCAGGAGCAAAGGCAGAAAACAGAAGCCAGGGCAGGAGCACACATCCCCCCAAGATGCTTGCCACCCTCCCCCAGCCCCTCCCAGCAAGGGAGGGGAGCTTAAAGCCACATTCAGCCCCCTCTCCCCTTGTGGGAGAGGGATGGGGAGAGAGGGGCGTTCAGCCAAAGGCGGGCGAATGATGATTCGCCCCTACGGTAACGACATCACGACTTTTTCAAAGAGGAAGCAGTTCAAGAGGAGAAAGCATGTTCAAGGGTATCGACTACTTCGACATCGAGAGCGATCTCAACCCGCAGGCGCGCCTGATACGCGACACGGTCCGCACCTTCGTGGAGCGCGAGTTCCTCCCCCTGGTCCGGGAACACTACCGGGCCGGAAGCTTCCCGCAGCAGTTAACCCGTATCATGGGGGAACTCGGGCTCTTTGGCGCCAACCTCTCAGGTTACGGGCTTCCCGGAATCGACAGCCTGTCTTATGGTCTTATGATGCAGGAGCTTGAGCGTGGCGATTCAGGGCTGCGCAGCTTCGTATCGGTGCAGGGGGCGCTGGTGATGTACCCGATTCACCGCTTCGGCAGCGAGGCCCAAAAGGAGCGCTGGCTGCCGAAACTGGCAAGCGGAGATGCGATAGGCTGCTTCGGCCTGACCGAGCCCGATCACGGCTCCGACCCGGCCGGGATGACGACCCGCGCGGTGCAAAAAGGGGACGAGTATCTGCTTAGCGGCGTGAAGATGTGGATCACCAATGGCAACATCGCCGATGTCGCCGTGGTCTGGGCTAAACTGGACGGGGAAATTCGCGGATTTCTGGTGGAGCGCGGGACTCCGGGTTTTAGCGCCGGCGAGATCACCGGAAAACTCTCGCTGCGGGCATCCGAGACGGCTGAACTGGTGCTGGACGAAGCACGGGTCCCCGCAGCAAATCTCCTCCCCGGCGCGGTCGGATTAAAGAGCGCCTTGAGCTGCCTGAACCAGGCACGCTACGGTATTGCCTGGGGGGCGCTGGGAGCGGCCATGGCATGCTTTGACGAGACGCTCACCTACAGCCGGGAGCGCACCGTGTTCGGCAAACCGGTGGCAGGTTTTCAACTGACCCAGTCCAAACTGGCAGACATGCTGACCGCGATCACCCAGGGACAGCTCCTTGCCTTGCAGTTGGCTCACCTGAAGGAGACCGGCCGGCTGCGCGCCGAGCAGGTGAGCCTTGCCAAGCGCAACAACGTCCGGATGGCGCTGGAAGTGGCGAGGACGGCGCGTGGCATCCTCGGGGCCAACGGCATCAGCGACGAGTATCAATGTATGCGGCACATGTGCAATTTGGAGTCGGTCGACACCTACGAAGGAACTTACGAAGTACACACCCTGGTGCTCGGCAGGGATCTCACCGGCATCGATGCCTTCACTTGAGGAAGCGGCGGCTGATGCTGGATCTCACCCTCCCCCAGCCCCCACTGCCATTAAGTTAGTGGAACCGGTAGGGGCGAACCTTGTGTTCGCCCAGGTTTGTTGCTCGACATTTCCATCCGAATCTCGCCGGGGGCGGGCGAACACAAGGTTCGCCCCTACGTTAGCAGGAAGAGTTGTTGAAAAATCTTTCCTCATACTCTCTTTCCTCAAACTTTGAACTGACCTACCAGGGACTGCAACTGTTCGGCATTGCCGCTTAATTGCGCTGCCGCCGTGGCGGAATCGTGGGCGCCTTGCGAGGTCTGCTGCACCACCTCTGTGATCTGGTGCATGTTGATCGATATCTCACGGGTGGTGGCAGTCTGCTGCTCGGCCGCAGTGGCTACCTGATTGATCTGCATGGTGACTTCGTTGATACGTTCTATTATTTCACGGAGTGCATCGCCCGATTCGGCGCGATGTTTATATTTTTACCCAAGTTGCTATGGAGTGCCGACGGCGCCATAAGGCAAATCCCCCCTATCCCCCCTTTGCTAAAGGGGGGGACCCAGTATCCGGGGATATTAGAGTTAGGACGGAGTTCTTCTCCGGTAAAACGCCGCTACAGGCAGGGTTGGTTGCTAGTAAGGTAAAGGATTAACCAATCGCGGCTGCACTCTTTTTGCCTTGCATGAACTTCCCATGAGCTTGATTCGGAAGCCGGAATACTTGTAAATCCCGTCTTATCTGTGTGAAGATATGGGCTATGAATGATCCAACCAAAGACCTCCTGCCGGAAAAGCCGTGAACTACCTATTCCATCTCTATCTTTCAGGCGATGATCCTGACATCCTCACCGGCAACTTCATGGGCGATTTCGTCAAAGGGCAACTGGGGGAGAGCTACCCTCCCCGCCTGCGTCGCGGCCTGGAACTGCACAGGCGCATCGATTCCTTCGCCCAAAGTCAGCCGCACTTCACCCAGAGCAGACTGCGGCTCAGCAAGGAGTTCGGGCTTTACCGCGGCATTCTGGTCGATCTCTATTACGACCACTTTCTGGCCGCAAGCTGGCATGACTGGTCGGCGGAGCCGTTGGATGATTACCTACAGAGGGTGAGGCAGGTCATCGAGAGGAGACGCACGCATCTTCCGGAGCGACTGCAGGGGATGGTGCCGATAATTTTTGAGGATATGATCCCATCCTATCGGGAAGCCGGAGGGGTCGGCAATGCACTGGAACGTATGTCACGAAGGGTCAAAAGGTCAAATCCACTGGCGGGTGGCGGCGTGGAACTAGCCCGGCACTACGAGGCGCTGCACGAGGATTTTCTGGGGTTTCTGCCCGCGGCGCGTGAATTCAGCGCGCATTTTCTGGCTAGGGATGATAGGCCGTGATCAGCATGATTTCCAGGCGCAAAGCTTCCACGGTTCACCTTCCTCCCCTAACAGTTGTCGCGGCAAAGTCCCCCTCAGTGCTCACGTAGGGGCGAACCTTGTGTTCGCCCTGATTTTAGTTGTGCACGGTTTCAATCTGGATTTCGCTGAACCGGGCGAACACAAGGTTCGCCCCTACGGAGTAAGTAAGTTTTGAGTTGAGCTAAACAGACCGATCCAGTCATCGGTTGCGCCGCCCACTAAAAAGGGAGGGGGAAATTCCCCCTCCCTTTTTGCCGTTTACTTCTTGGGGAGCTGGTGCAGCAGCTCTTTGTACCTGTCCCACTCCGTGGCGCTCCAGACCTCGGTCGAGGCGTGGCCGAAGGAACGTATGATGGTGCAGACCTGCAGGGCAGTATCGTGATCAGGAGCGCGGAAGATATCCAGGTAATCGCAAGGCCCAAGGATGGCGAGATTTTGCACCCATTCCACCTGCGGGCATTTGCTGCGGATCTGTTGCATCACGGCGCTTTCAAGTTCTTCGAAAGAAGCCGGCGAGCGCAGTGCTGTCGGAGAGAGTCGGGTAAGCATCACGAAAGTCAACATTTGGTGAATCCTCCTTTGACGCGAGATGGGGGCTCCAGAAACATTGGCAAATTATAACCACAGGCATTAGTAACGCAAACGCTGCCAGCGGATTACTGTCCTCTCTTCCTTATACGAAAGATCAAGCTATAATCGGTACTTTACTAAACCAACCGCCCGACAAAGGAGACCAGACATGGCAGAGCAAGCGCGCTACATAAAATGGTTCAAAGATATCTCGGCTTCCGATGTCCCTATCGTTGGTGGGAAGAACGCCTCTCTCGGCGAGATGTACCGCGAACTCTCCAAGTCGGGCATCAAGATCCCCAACGGGTTTGCGGTGACTGCCAACGCCTACCGTTATCTGGTCGAGATGAGCGGCAAACAGCAGGATATGCGCAAGATTCTGCGAGAAATCGACAAACGCGATCTCGACGCCTTTGCCAAAAAGGCACATCAACTGCGCGACCTGGTCTACAAGGCGCCCCTGCCTCAGGATTTAAGCGACGAGATCTGCGCCGCTTACCGCCGTCTGTGCGAGGAGTACGGTGCAGATACTGACGTGGCGATCCGCAGTAGCGCCACGGCGGAGGATCTCCCCACCGCATCCTTTGCCGGTCAGCAGGAGAGCTACCTGAACGTGCGTGGAGAAGCCCTGTTGCTCGACAGCTGCCGCCGCTGCTTTGCCTCGCTTTTTACCGACCGCGCCATATCCTACCGCATCGACCAGGGTTTTGATCACTTCAAGGTGGCCCTGTCCATCGGCGTGATGAAAATGGTGCGCTCGGATCTTGCCGCCAGCGGGGTCATGTTCACCCTCGATACCGAGACCGGTTTTCGCGACGTGGTATTAATCACCGGTGCCTATGGCCTTGGGGAGAACGTGGTCCAGGGAGCGGTGAACCCGGACGAGTACTTCGTTTTCAAGAAGACGCTAAAGACGGGCTTCAGCCCGATCGTCGGCAAGAAGCTGGGCGAGAAGAAGATCAAGATGATCTATGCTAGCGGCGGCTCCAAGGTCACGACCCGCAACGTGGAAGTGCCGGATAAGGAGCGCCGCTTGTTCTGCCTTACCGACGCGGAGGTTCTGGAACTGGCCCGCTCTGCAGTGGTGATAGAGGAGCATTATACGAAAAAGGCCGGGCACGATCAGCCGATGGATATCGAATGGGCTAAGGACGGCAATACCGGTGAACTTTTCATAGTGCAGGCGCGACCGGAAACAGTTCAATCGCAAAAGGCGCTGGACTTTCTGGAGATCTACCATCTGGAGGAAAAAGGAGAGCTGCTCGCCTCAGGGTCCAGCGTGGGCGACAAGATCGCCGCGGGACCGGCGCGCGTCGTCACCGACGTACACCGGCTCTCCCAGTTCAAGCAGGGTGAAATACTTATTGCCGACACCACCACGCCCGACTGGGAGCCCATCATGAAGCAGGCGTCGGCAATCATCACCAACAGCGGTGGGCGGACCTGCCACGCGGCCATTGTCAGCAGGGAACTGGGAATCTGTTCCATCGTAGGAACGGGAGACGCCACCGAAAAGATCAGGGACGGACAAAATGTCACCGTGAGTTGCGCCGAAGGTGAAGTCGGCCATGTCTACGACCACTTGCTGCCGTTTCGGGTGGATCGTATCCAGCTCACGGACCTGACCCGGCCGCGCACCAGGATCATGATGAATCTGGGTAATCCGGACGAGGCCTTTGCCCTTTCCAGGATACCGAACGACGGCGTCGGGCTGGCCCGGATGGAGTTCATCATCAGCAATTACATCAAGATCCATCCTATGGCGTTGATTCATCCGGATCGGGTAGCCGATAAAAAGGAGCGCCAGGAGATGGATCGCCTCACTTACGGCTATCCCGACCCCGAGAGCTATTTCGTGGAGCGCCTTGCCGGCGGAATAGGCACCATAGCCGCCGCCTTCTTCCCGAAACCGGTCGTGGTCAGGATGAGCGACTTCAAGACCAACGAGTACGCGAGCCTTTTGGGCGGCAGCGCCTTCGAGCCGGCCGAGGAGAACCCGATGATCGGGTTTCGCGGCGCCTCCAGGTATTACAATGAGCGCTACCGCGAGGGATTCGCACTTGAATGCCGGGCAGTTAAGCGGGTGAGAAACGAGATGGGACTGGTCAACGTCATACCGATGATCCCTTTCTGCCGCACCGTCGGCGAGGGGGAGAAGGTCCTGGCGCAGATGGAGCTAAACGGGCTGAAACGCGGAGAAAACGAGCTGCAGGTCTACGTCATGTGCGAGATTCCCAACAACGTGATACTCATCGACGATTTCAGCCGGCTCTTCGACGGCTTTTCCATCGGTTCCAACGATCTGACCCAGCTGACGCTAGGCGTGGACCGGGATTCGACCCTGGTAGCACATGTCTTTGACGAGCGCGACCCGGGCGTCATGCAATTGATCTCGCAGGTGATCCTCGGGGCCAAGAGGAACCATCGCCACAGCGGGATCTGCGGTCAGGCACCCAGCGACTATCCGGAATTCGCAGCGTTCCTGGTTTCCAAAGGGATAGAATCCATATCTTTGAACCCGGATTCCATCATGAAGATAACGCTGAAGGTGCTGGATATGGAAAAGGAGATGAAGTCGCATGGGGGCAGTAAGAAGAGTAAATAATTTTGCGAGGTGAAGCATGGAAAACTTGGAAACGTCGCCAAAACCGGCAAAACCAATCACTGTTCAATGCTACGCCGGCTACAAGGGCGATGAAAGGCCGACTTCCTTCTCTTTGGAGGGACGGACGCTTCGGGTTGAGGAGATCGTCGATCGGTGGCACGACATTGACTACAACAGTTTCAAGGTAGTCGCTGAAGACGGCCTCAGCTATCTGCTGCGGCATGATCTCAACTCCGACGGCTGGGAACTGCTGCAAAGACGGTCGGAGGAGAGGGAAGGACAAGAAACTAACTATCCGGATGAGCGGTAATGTAAGCGACCGGGGTGAAGCAAACGCCCCCTCCCTTCCCCCCCATGTCTCGTTCCCAAGCTCCAGCTTGGGAACGCATCCCCCCTTGAGCTCCAGCTTTGGCAATCTGCAAAGCTGGAGCTTTGCAAGCCTGGCATTCCCAAGCTGGAGCTTGGGAACGAGGAGCAGACTGCGCTTGGGGGGGAACGACGAGAATCAAAGCTGGAGCTTGCGAACGAGAACCGCTTCGGACCGCGAACAATGCGATTAGTCATCGCGGCTCATTATTTTTCCCGTGCCACGACCACCAGCCCCAAGAGCAGCCAGAAGGCCTCGCGAAAGCGCCGCAGGATGCTAAAGCCCGCCCCAAGTGTCGCCCCTAGATTAAATCCGAGCGAAAGTAGTATGTTCCCGCCATCCTGCACACCAAGCGATACCGGTATCATGAAACCAAGCCCTGCCATAAGCTGCGACAGTCCATCCAGGCAAAGTGCCATCCCGAAACTGATCGGGTGCCCCATAAGCCAGAAAATCAGGTACACCTCCAATGCATGTGCCGCCCACCCGAGGACGAAAAAAACCAGCGCCATCAGGCAGGCGCGGGAATGCTCGCGATAAAAGCCGGCCAAAAGCGCATCCAGATTTGCCAATTCAGCCTCTTTGGCCACGAGGGCCGCAGGACAAATGCCAAACCGCTGCAACAACTTTAGGAACGAGATGCAGGGATTCCGGCGCTGCACGACGACAAAACCGATGCCGCCTGCTGCTAAAAGCAAGGTGCCAAAGCAGCAGAAAAGCGCCAGATTGTGCGGCATGCGAGGTAGTGCAAGGGGAATCAGTGCGAGGCTCAGCAAAATGTAGAGAACAAGGCTTAGGACCATCAGCGCCTTGTGTATTACCATGGATACCGTCGCGTCCTGCCACGCCACGCCGTCAGCCTGAAGACGCAGCGCCTTGAAGGGCTCGCCACCCAATGAGGCCGTTGGGGTGAGCTGATTCAGAGAATCTCCGGCCAGCCGCACAAAGAACAGTCGGCGCAAAGGGGGACAGTTCACCACGTGCAGCAAAAGAGAGCGCCAGGAAAGGGACCACAGATAGCAGGTCAGGCCATAGGGGAGAATCAGCAGGGGCCAGTAATATCCGCCTTGCGATAAGGCGTGCTTGAGCGCTGGCCAGTCGATTTGCCTGAACATCAGAAAAAGGACGATGGAGGCGACAGCGAGGAGTATCAAATTGAGACGACGCATGGAAATCATGGCTCGTGCGCGCCCTCCCCCAGCCCCTCCCATAAAGGGAGGGGTGCTAAAGTCCGTTTCCAGTTCGTTTCCCATTTCCTTTCCTGATTAGCGCCCGACCCCGCCTGCGGCGGCGTTTTATCGGAGAGGAACTCTGCCCTAACTCTAAGATCCCCGGATACTGGGTCCCCCCCTTTAGCAAAGGGGGGACAGGGGGGATTTGCCTTTGAAATTCCTCAGAAGCGCTCATCTTCCGCTGAAAGCCCCCTCTCCCCTCGTGGGAGAGGGTTGGGGAGAGGGGGATTTTCCCGCCCAACATCACGTCTCCGAAGCGACCTTGAAGTACTCTACATATTCCTTAAAATTCCGCCGCTCCGTTGCCGCATCCAGACCGAACTGCTCCAATGAATACTTATGCACGCCCCTCTTATCCTTCGGCTGGGAAATGATGAATTGCTGCATGGCGTCCCGCGCTCCCCGGCTCAGTTCCCGATTAAAATGGCGATAAATTCCGCACACCACTGCCATGGGCTCCCGAATCAGGTCAAGATAGCTCACATCGAAGAACTGCCCCTGCAGCTCCTTTTTTTCCGAACGCAACTGCGTTACCAGGCGGGCACTATCGGTCCAGCGCCGACTCACCTCGGCGCCCAGCACTTTCAGATCGATAGGCCCGGTGAAGGGTGCGCGCAATACCCTGGCAAAGCTCGCGCATGACGGCAGCACCTTGAGCGGGTCGCGATGGGTCATGACGATCTGCGCATCGGGATAGACCTGAAAAAGGGATTCCAGCGCCATCAGGTGGCTGGGCGCTTTGAGCACCCAATGCTCACCGGGACAGCGCCATTGCAGATGTTGCAGAAAACGCTTGTGATATTCGTAGGCGGGACGCTTGTCCTGTGCGTCGTGCCAGTTCCGGTAGGAAGTGACGTAATACATCGACTCGAAGAGATAACTCAGAAAGGAATGATCGGTCATGGCGATGCATTCTTGCGGCAACCTCGCCTCGATGAAGTGACACTTCTCGAAATTCGGCATCAGGATGTCGATCCAACTCAGTTCCTTGCGGGTCCCGGCGATGCGCGGATCCGAGGGATAACTGGCGGCCTCTGGCGGCGGGGATGGGTGCATTACCTCCCACACTTCGGGTGCCCGGCAGGCAGGGTCCCGCGCCAGAAGGGCGTGCAAAAAGGTGGTGCCGCTTCGGGGAAGTCCGGTGATAAAGATCGGTTGCCGGATGGTTTCCTGTGCAATGGCGGGATATCGCACCCGGTCCGCCTGCAGGCGCAACCTGTTGCAAAGCAGGCGCGTCGTTTCGCTTTGCACGGTGATGCGGCCGATCAGGTTTAACTGGGCATCTTCTTCAAAGGAGCGCAGCAGGATGTCCAGCGGCTCCAGAAATTCCGTGCCGCCGAAGTCACTAAATCCGGTGATCTGGCGACTTTTATCCAGCAGGGTTTCCCGGTCCAGCTTCACCAGCAGGCGCCCGTCATCCAGTGCCAGTCGGCTCACGTCATTGAGACTTCTGAGCATGCGGTGACCAACGCTCCCAAGCACTCTCCTCCCCAAAGAGGGCCGGCCCGCCTGTTCAGATGACCTCTGCTGTTTCGCGTCCTGATTCACGAGCCTCTCCTGTATCACTGCAGGGGTTGTGCTACATGTAGCCGTCTTTTCATAGATTCTCCAGAGATTTGTCTTAAGGCGCCGTCGGCACTCCATAGCAACTTGGATAAAATCCCCCCCGCCCCCCCTTTTACAAAGGGGGGAGGTCTTATGCTGCCGATCTCCACTAATCAGGTTTTCTAATGGGGCTACGCCTGCTCGGGTTTTAACATTCACCAATACTATAGGGGAGTTTTTCATTTGCAATAGTGCAACGCGCGCCGATGCAGCCCTACCCTATTCCGGTGGCCGCCTACCCTGCATCTGTTACCGGGGTTATCGCTGATCATCAGTAAACAGTTGTTGCGGCAGAGTCTCCTTCGGTGCAGAACCAAACCGACCGTAGGGGCGAACCTTGTGTTCGCCTATGTTTTTGTCGTTACCATTTTCCGGTGTGATTCGCTGGACTGGGCGAACACAAGGTTCGCCCCTACATTGGAAGGAAGAGGTGTGCAAATCGGTTCATGACAAGAATAGATACTGTGTAGGTGCGACATTTCTGCCGCGACTAGGTTGCTGCTGGTACAGCGGGCATGGCGGGTTTCACCCTCCCCCAGCCCCTCCCATCAAGGGAGGGGAGCTTAACCTTTTCCATCCGGAGAGGGTCGATCGCCTTGAAGGTGTAGGCTGGCAGGAATTTGTAGGGATACCCCTAGCGGGTATCCACGGGCCAAAGCAGGACACTCGCAAGGGGCACTACAAAATATTTCTGCGAAAACGAACCGACTTCTGCCGGATCGCCCCCTTCATTAGTTCACCCTGGGCTGCACTGGCCGAAAAACCTCTGTTTTGGACTCTCGCAGGCATAATCTCCTTGATATCAATGACGGTTACAAGGTAAATTAACGTGCCAAGGTTCTACGGTATGACCTATCATGAAGGAGACCGCTACGCTACCTCACCTGCTAATCTTCACCCTCGACCGACAGCAATACGCACTGCGACTTGAAACCGTGGAAAGGGTGGTAAGGGCCGCAACTATTACTCCCCTACCGGAGGCCCCGGAAATCGTTCTGGGCATCCTGGATCTGCAGGGACAGGTAATCCCGGTCATCAACCTCAGAAAACGCTTTCGCCTCCCCGAGAGGGTTATCAGCAGCGAGGACCAGTTCGTGATCGCCCGGACCGGATCGCTGACCCTCGCCCTGGTGGTGGACAGCGCCGAGAGTGTCATTAAGCAGAGGGAGCTGGCGGTGATCGCGCCGGACGAAATCTTGACCGGCATGGCGTTCCTGGAGGGGGTGAGCAGGACTGAGAAGGGACTCCTGCTAATCCACGACCTGGAGACCCTGCTGTTCAGCGCCGAAGAGGAACTTCTGGCACGGGCGCTGGAGCAGGTGCAGCGATGACCGGTAACGAGGAAATGGAGAGCCTCCCCCTTTTCGCCAGATTTCTGGCACGGACCATGGGGCTTCATTTCTCCATTGAGCGGTTTTCGGAACTGAAACAAAAGATGGCCTCCCTGTGCAGGGAACAAGGGGACAGCGAGCTCGACAAGTACCTGATCCGCCTCATGTCGTCCCCGCTTTCCCAGGAACAGATCGACACATTGGCCCGCACCCTTACCATAGGTGAAACCTATTTCCTGCGCGACCCCAAGAGCTATCAGGTACTGGAAGAACAACTGCTGCCGGAACTGATCGCCGCCAGGCGTTGCACGGACATGACCCTCAGGATCTGGAGTGCAGGATGCTCGTCAGGTGAAGAGCCCTATACTCTGGCCATTCTTTTGAGCCGGATCATCCCCGATATTGCCGACTGGAACATCAAACTCATTGCTACAGACATAAACCCGCAGGCGCTGGAGCGCGGCCGACGGGGTATCTACAGCAAATGGTCCTTTCGCAACGCCCCCGCATGGCTCTTTGAATACTTCAGCAAAAACGAGGACGGCCGATACGAGATCATCCCGCGCATCCGGGAAATGGTGCGCTTCAGCCAAGTGAACCTGGCCGATTTCTCAGGGAGTTGCGAAACTTCCGGGATGGACGTCATCTTCTGCCGCAACGTCATGCTCTACTTCGATGCGGCGCAGATCGAAAAGACCATGGCGAGGTTTCACGCCTCACTCACTGAAAGAGGCTGGCTTTTCGTCGGTCCTACCGAAGTCGACCACCACATCTACCGCGGGTTTTCCTGCAAAAATTACGGCGACGCTTTCGTGCTCAGGAAAGTTAGCTCTGAACACGAAGCGACCATTGAGCCGTGGTCCCAGATGTCCCAGAACCACGAGCCAAGTGACAGCGCACCGGCAGGCGCTCAACTGAGCGTGCCGTCAGCGCCCGAAGCTTCTTACCTCGCCCCCTTAGCCGCAACCACTCCCGCGGCCACGTTCGGTTCCGCCTCTACTCCCGGCACAGAACCGGAACAGATCCAGGCAGCGGGATTTAGCGAGGCCCTTGCCCTTTACCAGGCGGGCCACTACCAGCAGGCGGCCGATCAGGCGCTGCGGTGCGTTGCTGCCGGAGAGGAGTCGGCACGCGCCCTGACACTCTGCGCACGCTCCTATGCCAACATCGGCAGGTTGGTAGAAGCACGGCAGTACTGCGACAAAGCTATCGCCCGTGACAAGCTAAACCATGAAAACCATTACCTGCTCTCCATAATACTGGAGCAGCAAGGCGATACGGAAGCTGCGATACAGTCGCTGAAACGCGCGCTTTTCATCGACCACAATTACCTCCTCGCCTACTTTGCTCTTGGCAACCTGTGCCGGCGCAGCGGCGACTACAGGGAATCGGAGCGTAACTTCAGCAATGCGCTGCGCCTTCTGGAGCGGCGCCCCCCCCACGAGGCACTCCCGGAGGCAGACGGGATGACGGCGGGAGGTTTGGCAGAGCTGATTCGGGGCATGGCGGAGAACCGGGGCTAGGGGCAAGACCGGGGCTATAGGCAAGATCGGGGCTAGGGGCAAGATCGGGGCTATAGGCAAGATCGGGGCTAGGGGCTAAAGGGCAAAGTCGGGGCTAGGGGCTGGCACCCTGCATCCTGGGAGGCGAGCTTCGCTTCTAGTCCCCTCTCCCCTTGTGGGAGAGGGTTAGGGAGAGGGGGGCTTTGCAAAAGCGGGCGAATGATGATTCGCCCCTACGAATTCTCACCCAGTTCCAGGTATGTTTACTAGCCCGGGCCCCGCTTGTGCTTATTAGCCCCTAGCCCCGGCTTCAGCCTTTTAGCCCCCAGCCCCGGGTCAGCCTTTTAGCCCCAAGCCCCGGGGTTGCCACTTAGCCCCTGCCGTAAAGGAGCATAGATGAGCCAAAGAGACACAACTGCTGAGAAACCTGCCATCGACTGGCCCGCCCTGATTGCGCGCCAGGAGGCGGCGAGTACGGCCTCCCTGGGAAAAAGGAGCTTGAGCCGCGAGGCTGAACTGGCGGTTCTTGACGCTCGCGCCGAAATACTCGCCAAGCGACCGGCAGAGCGGAGTGACCAAGTCAATCTGGACTGCCTGGAATTCCAGCTCTCGGGCGAAAGCTACGCCATGGAGATGTCGTACATCAGCGAGACGCTGCCGCTTGCCGATTTCACGCCGCTTTTTTGCACGCCTCCTTTCGTGCTAGGCATCATTAACCTGCGCGGCAGGATCATCTCGATCATCGACCTCAGGCGCTTTTTCGAACTCGCCACTGTCGGCCTCTCCGACCTGAACCGGGTGCTCGTGGTCACTGACGGCACCATGGAGTTCGGGGTTCTGGCGGACGCCATCGTCGGCATGAGGTCTTTGCCGGCAAGTGAACTGCAGCCGGCTCCGGCCACCTTTACCGGCATCAGGGAGGAGTTCCTGGCGGGGGTGACGGCCGACCGGCTGGCGCTTCTCGATATGGGAAAGATCCTGGCTGACAGAAGGGTCCAGGTGCACGAAGAGGTGTCCTGACATACGGAGGAGGGATCGGGATTAGCAACCAATTCCACCTGCGTTTGTTTTGTTTGAGAGAAACTAGCATCTATCAGCCTTTACCATCTCTCCTCCCCCCAGCGGGGGGAGGTTGGGAGGGGGGAAGAGTCCGGCTTCTGGCGAAGAACCGGCAGGGTTCCCCCTCCCTAACCCTCCCCCTCCGGGGGAGGGGACTATTGGCAGACCCAACCATGAACTTAAGATGTCCATGGATTTCAAGCCAAGCGGGCACCCGCAAGGGATGCCCCTACAGATTATAACTAAACAATTACGACCCAATTCAAGGTAGCAATCGGGGGTTTCATGCTGAGTAATCTCAAAATCCGTTCCAAATTGATCGCAGGCTTCGGTATCGTCGTCCTGTTTCTGATCCTGATCGGGGGACTTTCCCTGAAAAACCAGGCCACGCAGGGAAACCTGCTCTCGATGTTTTACGATCATCCCTTCACGGTGACCAACTCGATCCACCAGGTCGACGCCCACATCGTCAGGATGCACCGGAGCATGAAGGATGTGGTGCTCTATGCCGATGACCGCCACGAAATGGAGCAGGCACTTTCGGATATCGACGCCTCGGAAAAGATCGTTTACCGGGAACTCGCGCTCGCGAAAGAGCGGTTTTTGGGCGACAAGACCAAGATCGACCAGATCAAGGAGTTGATGGACGAATGGAAGCCGATCCGCGCCAAAACCATTGACCTTGTGCGGCAAAACAAGGTTGCGGAAGCGATTGAGTTCCACAAGACCTATGCCAGGCGCATGGTCGGCAAGATCGACACCCAGGTGAGCGAAGTGCTCAAATTCTCCTTCGCCAAGGCGCAAAGCTTCGAGCAGGAGTCGCAGCAGACCCAGCGCTGGACCTTCGGCATCACCGCTTTTCTGCTGCTCCTGGCAGCAGGCCTTGCGGTTGCCACGGCGTTTGTCATTACCAATTCCATTGTGAAGCCGCTCAACTCTGCGGTGGACGCCGCCAATCGGCTGGCTTTGGGGGATGTCTCCGTAGAAATCGGCAGCCAATCCCGCGACGAGATCGGGCAGTTGCTTCGGGCCATGGGGACCATGGTGCTGTCGCTGCGCCGCATGGGCGAGAGCGCCAACCGGATCGCCGTGGGGGATCTCGACGTGGAGGTGATTCCCAACTCGGAGCGCGACATCTTCGGGGTCGCCATGCAGAACATGGTGAACTCTCTGAAACGGCTCGCCGCCAGTGCAGACCGGATCGCAGCCGGCGACCTGACCCTGGACATGCTCCCCGCCTCGCCCAAGGACCAGCTGGGCACCTCCTTTTGCACCATGGCTAAGAACCTGCGCGAAATGAACCAGGAGATCCGCGAGGTGGTGAACGTGCTCGCTTCCTCGGCCGGGGAGATCATGACCACGGTGAGCGAACTCGCCTCCAGTTCGGCGGAGACCGCCTCATCCATCTCCGAGACCCACGCCACGGTCCAGGAAGTACGTCAGACCACCGACCTCGCCTCGCAAAAATCGAGGCAGGTCTACGAGAGTTCGCACAAGTCGGTCCAGGTAGCCAAATCCGGCAAGGTATCGGTCGATAACGCCATCGGCGGGATGCGGGGCATCGACGAGCGCATGGGTTTTATCGCCGAGCGCATCGTCAACCTGAGCGAACAAAGCCAGGCGATCGCAGAGATCATCGCCACGGTGAACGATCTGGCCGAACAGTCCAACCTCCTGGCGGTGAACGCCGCCATAGAGGCTGCCAAAGCCGGGGAGCACGGCAAGGGGTTCGCTGTGGTGGCGCAAGAGGTGAAAAACCTGGCGACCCAGTCCAAGCAGGCGACCGCGCAGGTACGCAGCATCCTCGGCCTGATCCAGAAAGCGACCACCGCCGCGGTGCTGGCAACCGAACAGGGAAGCAAAGCCGTGGAGGCCGGAGTCAGGCAGTCGGGCGAGGCCGGGGAGGCGATCCGCCTGCTGGCCGCGACCATCGAGGACTCCTCCAACGCCACCTTGCAGATCGTCACCTCGACCCAGGAGCAGGCAATCGGCATGGATCAGATCGCCATCGCCATCCAGAGCATCAACCAGGCCAGCGGCCAGAACGTGGAGGGTTCGCGCCAGATCGAGTCGGCGGCGCGCAATCTGTACGACCTGAACCAGAAACTCCAGCTGCTGGTAAGCCGGTATCAGGTGGTATGACGGCCCCGATGACCCGACATGGTGCCGCAAGCGGCGCGAAAACCGGCAATCGCAAAGGTGGCAGCCTGCATGATTGACAGCGAGACCTTACTGAAAGAGCTGCTGGAAACCTTCCGGCTGGAGGCGCAGGACCACATCCGCGCCCTCTCGTCGCTGCTCATCGACCTGGAAAAGGAGAGCGAGCCGGCCGGGCGCAAGCGCCACCTGGAGAGCGTGTTCCGGCGCATGCACACCCTGAAAGGGGCGGCGCACGCGGTGAACCTGATCGATGTGGCTCAATGCTGCCAGGAGTTGGAGAACCTGCTCGCCGACCTGAAGCGCGGCGACCTACTGCTGGACCTGGGTCTCTTCGACCGGCTGCATGCCGACATCGACGCCCTCTCGGAACTGATCCTCCAGCAGCAGGGAAGCGGCACCCGGGGGGGGGTCGCCCTGCAGACGGGCCAGGAGAGCCATGAGTGGCAGGCCTCGAAGCCCTCCCCTTCCTTTTGCGCCCCCGCCAGGGAGGAAACGGTCCACGCAGAGGCCACGGAGCGGCAGCCGGCAGCGGATAGCGGCAAGGACGCCGCAGCCGGAAGCGAGCCGAAACCAGGCAGCACGCAGAGCGGCAAAACGCCGGCGGGCGAGACGGTCAGGGTATCGACCCGGCTGCTGGAATCGCTGCTGCTGCAGTCCGAGGAACTGATATCGGCAAAGCTTGCAGCCACGGTGCTGCACGAGGAACTGGCAGCGGTTGCCACCGAGCTCGCCGCGCGCGCCAACGACCGGTCGCGCGCCCTCGATCTGGCCCGGGAGGCGCTCAGGAGCGCGCAACCGGATGACCAGGCTGCCAGGCTTGCCGCCCTGGTACAGGATAACTGCCAGGTCGAGCGGCAGACCGAGACCCGTCTGCGCGCAGTGGAAAAGGCGGCAGGAAAACACCTTTGGAGCCTGCGCGGCATGGTCGACCCGCTCCTGGAGGACATGAAAAAGCTGCACCTGCTGCCGTTTTCCTCGCTGGTCGATCCCTTCTCCAAGCTGGTGCGCGATCTGGCCCGGGAGCTGGACAAAGAGACCGAGTTCAGCTGCTCTGGCGGGGAGTTAGAGATAGACCGGCGCATACTCGCCGAGCTCAAGGAGCCGCTGTTGCACATCGTGCGCAACACCATGGATCACGGCATCGAGAAAGCGCCCGAGCGCCTGCTGCAGGGGAAACCGGCCAAGGGAAGCGTCAGCATCGCCATCCGGCTGCAGGACGGCAATCACGCCGAGGTGGTGGTTACGGACGACGGCCGCGGCATCGACCTGGCCCAGTTGAAAGGGGCGGCTCTCAGGCTGGAACTGGTGACGCCCGAAGCGCTGCAGCACATGTCGGATTCGGAAGCTCTGCAGCTGGTGTTCGAGTCGGGCATCTCGACGAGCCGGATCATTACCAGCCTCTCCGGGCGCGGCGTCGGCCTTGCCATCGTGCGCGAGTCGCTGGAGCGGCTGGGAGGGCATGTAACGGTGGACTCCAGGCCGGCGCAAGGGACGGAATTCCGCCTCTGCCTGCCGCTCTCCTTCGCCATGATGCGCGGCCTCCTGGTACAAACCACGGGGCGCGCCTGCATTTTGCCGGCAGGAAACGTGGAGTTCACCAGCCGGATCGCTTTGGCCGAGATCAGGCGGGTGGAAAACCGCGATACCGTGCTGCTCGGGGGCGAGGTGATCTCACTGGTGAGCCTGGCCCGGCTCCTGGAGTTGGACGACCGCAGCCCGGATCACCCGGACGGCTTTCAGCCTGTGGTGCTGCTCAGCCTGGCCGACAAACGGATCGCCTTTGCGGTGGACCAGGTGGTCGGGGTGAATGAGATCCTGGTGAAGCCGTTAGGGAGCCAGCTGTCACGGGTAAGAAACGTGGCCGGTGCGACGGTGCTGGGGGACGGCCGCGTGGTGCCGGTCCTGAACATCGGCGACCTGTTCCGCTCCGCGCTCTCCGGCGCAGTTTCGGGCCTGAGCGCCCAGGTGCCCTCGAACCGACCGAGGCCCAAACGGCTTTCGGTGCTGGTGGCCGAGGACTCCATCACCTCACGCACCCTGCTGAAGAACATCCTGGAATCGGCCGGCTTTGCGGTACGTACCGCCATAGACGGCGCGGACGCGCTGGCGCAGGTCAGGACCGAGAGCTTCGACATAGTCATTTCGGACGTCGAGATGCCGCGCATGGACGGCTTCGAGCTTACGGCGGCGATCAGGGGGGATGCTAAATCCGCCGACCTCCCGGTGATACTGGTCACCGGCCTGGAATCGCGTTCGGATCGCGAGCGCGGCATCGATGTGGGGGCCAACGCCTACATCGTCAAGAGCAGTTTCGACCAGAGCAGCTTGATCGAAGTAATTCAGAAACTGACCTAAAGGAAAGCCATACATCGTGATCAGATTGCTGATAGTAGAGGATTCCAAAACCGTGCAACAGGCGCTGGTGGCAGCCTTCAGCGCCGACCCCGGGATCCGGGTGATCGGCACGGCGGCAAACGGCGAGGCCGCCGTAAATGCCGCGCGCGACCTGAAGCCGGACATCATCACCATGGACATCAACATGCCGGGGATGGACGGCTTCGAAGCCACCCGGGCCATCATGTCGAGCTGGCCGGTCCCCATCGTCATCCTCACCGGAAAGATGGACCCCAAGGACTCGGGGACCCTGTTCCGGGTCATGGAAGCGGGCGCCCTGATGGTCCTGGCAAAGCCCGAACCTCCCGGGAGCGCCGGTTACCTCGAATCGGTGGCAAGCCTCGTGCGCTACATCAAGCTCATGTCAGAGATCAAGGTGGTGCGCCGCTCCTTCCCGATCGGCCTGGAGCCTGCGCGGCCCAAAGCGATCGCACTCCCCTTGAGCGCGTCACGAGTCAAGGTGGTGGCGATCGGCGCCTCGACCGGCGGTCCTCCGCTTTTGCAGCAGATCCTCGCCAGCCTAGCGCCGCAGTTCGGTGCTGCGGTGCTGGTGGTACAGCATATGGCCGACGGTTTCACCGAGAACTTCGTACACTGGCTGCAGCAGAGCTCGCGCCTGCCGGTGCAGCTTGCGGCACACGGCATGAAGATCATGCAGGGGCAGGTCTATGTGGCCCCGGACGGCTGCCATATGGAGGCCGGACCGGATCATAAGATCGTGCTCACCTCTGCTCCGGCGGAAAACGGGTTGCGCCCTTCGGTCTCAACCCTGTTTCGCTCCGTGGCGGCAAGTTATGGCCGCCAGGCAGCCGGGGTGCTTTTGACCGGCATGGGGAGCGACGGCGCCACCGGCTTGAAGAACCTGAGAGAGAGGGGCGGCATCACCATCGCGCAGAACCGGGAGAGTTCCGTGGTCTTCGGCATGCCCGCCGAGGCGATCCGGATCAATGCCGCACTTTACGTGCTTTCCCCCGAGGAAATCATCCATCTGCTAGCCACAGTGGTAACCACACCAAAGACCGAGCCGCTGCCGGCAAGATAAGGAACCGCAATGAAACATGCAGCCCAGACGCTGGAGAGCGCCCCCCTGATCCTGATAGTCGACGACAGCCCCACCCAGGCAAAACTCCTGGAGCAGGTACTGATAGCCCACGGCTACCGCGTCTGCGTGGCGCGAAACGGCAGCGAAGCGCTGGACCAGGTCCTGGCCAAACGACCCGACCTGGTGATCAGCGACATCCTGATGCCGGAGATGGACGGCTTCGAACTCTGCCGCCGGGTCAGGGGAAGCTACGAAATATCGGGGACCCCGATCATCCTGCTCACCCACCTGAACGACCCGGCCGACGTGCTGCACAGCCTGGAGGCGGGCGCCGACTACTTCGTCTCCAAGCCGTACAGCAACCGGCTGCTCCTCTCCCGGATCGCGGCGGTGCTGCAGGGGCACCGCTCCTGCCAGAGCGGTGCCAACGAAGGTGACGTACTGGTCGAGTACCGCGGCAAAGAGTACACAATCCACGCGAGCTGCGCCCATACCATCGAGCTGCTGCTCGCCACCTACGAGCTTGCCGCCGAGAAGAACCAGGAGCTTCTGGGCGCCAAGCAGCTGCTCTCCAACCTGAACCGCGAGTTGGAGCAGCGGGTTCAGGAACGGACCGCGGAGCTCACCCGGGAGACCGCCGAGCGCCTGCAGGCTATGGAGGAGCTGCGTAAAAAAGACAAGATACTGATGCAGCAAAGCCGCCAGGCCGCCATGGGGGAGATGATCGGCAACATCGCCCACCAGTGGAGGCAGCCGCTGAACGCCGTTGGCCTCCTGGTCCAGGACCTGACGCTGAGCTACGAGTACGGCAACTTCAGCAAGGCCTATCTCGACTCCAGCAGCAAGAAGATCATGCAACTGGTCAGGCATATGTCGCAAACCATCGACGACTTCAGGAACTTCTTCACTCCCGACAAGGAAAAAAGCGAGTTCGATCCGGGCCAGGTGGTCGAGAGGACGCTGGCACTCATCGAAGGGGCCATGAACAGCAAGGGGATCAGGATGGAGATGAGCGCGCAGCATGCCCCTGCCATCACCGGACACCCCAACGAGTTCTCGCAGGTACTGCTCAACATCATCAACAACGCCATGGACGCCCTGGCCGAAACCGGCGGCAGCGACCCTTATGTGGGGGTCAGCGTCGGCACCGAGAGCGGCAAGGTGGTGGTGACCATAGTCGACAACGGCGGCGGCATTCCCGAGGAGATCATCCCCCGCATCTTCGAGCCGTACTTCACCACCAAGGAGCAGGGCAAAGGGACCGGCATCGGTCTTTTTATGGCGAAAAACATCGTAGAAAAAAGCATGAACGGCCGCCTCACCGTCAGAAACTGCGGAGCGGGCGCCGAATTCAGGATCGAGGTCTAGCATGGGAATATTTTCGGCGCCGGAGTCTAATCTGACGCTGCTTTATGTGGAAGACGAAGAAATCACCAGGGAAACCGTCTGCAGCATGCTGGGAAGGCGCTTTCCTGAACTGGTGATCTACAGCGCGCCAGACGGCGCGAAGGGGCTGCAGCTCTTTAAGGAGCTCCGCCCCGATTTGGTGATCACCGACATTAAGATGCCGGCCCTGAACGGTATCGAGATGTCGCGGCAGATCCTGCAGCTGCAGGGAGCGGTTCCCATCATCGTCACCAGCGCCCACAGCGACATGTCCTACCTCATCGAATCGATCGAGATCGGCATCAGCCGTTACGTGATGAAGCCGATCGACAGCGGCAAGCTGTTCGGAGCGATCGAAGGGTGCCTGGCCGCGCTCAGGCTGGAAAAGGAGCTGCGGGCGCAGCAGGAGTTCGTCCGGAAGCTTTCGCGCGCCGTGGAACAGAGCCCGAGCAGCATCGTGATCACCGATACCCACGGGGTGATCGAGTACGTGAACCCGAAGTTCACCCGGCTCACCGGCTACAGCGAGCCGGAGCTTTTGGGGCTGAACCTGCGCGCCTTGCAGGATACCGGCGAGGAACTTTGGACCACGCTGGACGCAGGTTTCGAATGGCAGGGCGAGTTGGAAGGGGTGAAAAAGAATGGCGAGGCCTACAGCGAGTCCACCTCGATCTCCCCGCTTTTCAACGAGCAGGGGGCGGTCACCCATTTTGTTGCGGTGAAAGAAGACATCACCGAGCGCAAGCGCAGCGCTCGGCAGATCGAGCTTTTGAACCACTCGCTTTCGGCCCGCGCGGAAGAACTGGAAATTGCCAACCGGGACCTGGAGGCATTCAGCTACACGGTATCGCACGACCTGCGCGCCCCGCTCACCAACATCAACGGCTACTGTCAGGTGATACTGGAGCTTTTCGGCTCCGATTTGGACCCGCAGTGCAAGGAGTTCGTCAACATCATCTTTAGCGAGACGGTGACCATGAACGATCTGATCAGGACGCTGCTTGATTTTTCCCGGGTGACCCGCACAGAGATCAAGCGGGGCGAGACTGATCTGAGCAATATAGCGACCCTGATAGCAACGGGTCTGCGGGTACGGCATCCGGAGCGCAACATCAGGTTTGAAATAGCACCCGAGCTCTCTGCCTACGGGGATCCCGATCTTTTGCGGGTGGTGCTGGACAACCTGCTCGGCAACGCCTGCAAGTATTCGGGTATGAAAGAGGAGGCGCTGATCGAATTCGGGATCACCCAATGTAACGGCCAGAGCGCCTATTTCGTCCGGGACAACGGGGCAGGATTCGACATGGCGCAGGCGGGCAAACTGTTCAACCCGTTCCAGCGGCTTCATTCAGAGCGGGAATTCAACGGCTTTGGCATCGGGCTCGCCACCGTGCAGCGCATACTACAGCGTCACGGCGGCAAGGTATGGGCCGAGGGAGAGGTGGAAAAAGGCGCAACCTTCTATTTCACCGTTCCGCAGCAGCGGGAAGGATGATTTGAGTCGGGCTGCTGCGAAAAACCGGCAGGAATCCCCCATCCCCAACAGTTGATGCCATCGACCGAGTTACAGCTAGTTTCAGAGGAGCAAAGATAAGTGAGCCAAGAAAACAAGCATATGCAGCGCATTCTTTTGATCGACGATGAACTGCAGATTCTCGAGAGCTGCCAAAGCTGCCTAAACACCAGCGGCTTCAAAGATGTCATCACTGTGAGCGACAGCCGCAGCGTCATGGCACTTCTGGCCCGTGAGGAGGTGGCCATCATCGTGATGGACCTGCGCATGCCGCACCTGTCCGGTCATGAACTGCTACCGCTGATCGTCGCCCAATTCCCGCAGATCCCGGTGATCATCGCCACAGCGAGCAACGACGTCGATACCGCGGTCAGTTGCATCAGGGAGGGGGCCTTCGACTACCTGGTGAAGCCGATCGAGGTGAAGCGCCTGGTCACCTCGGTAAGAAAGGCACTGGAGCTGCGCAGCCTCTCCAGCGAACTTTCGGTCCTGAAAGAGTACATGTTCACCGACCGGCTGGACCATCCTGAGGCTTTCCAGACCATCGTTACCGGAAACAAGAGCATGCGCGCCATTTTCCAGTATCTTGAGGTGATTTCCGGTACCAGGCAGCCGGTAATGATCACCGGCGAGACCGGGACCGGGAAGGAGCTGATCGCGAAGGCGATCCACAACCTGAGCGGTTGCACCGGCGAATACGTGGCGCTAAACGCCGCCGGTCTGGACGACAACATGTTTTCCGACACCCTGTTTGGTCACAGAAAAGGCGCCTTTACCGGGGCGGACCAGGCACGCGACGGTCTCATCACGCGCGCCTCCGGAGGCACCCTGTTTCTCGACGAGATCGGCGACCTGAACGAGATGTCGCAGGTCAAGCTGCTGCGGCTTCTGCAGGAGCAGGAATATTATCCGGTCGGCTCCGACTTCATCAAGAAGAGCGAGGCCCGCATCGTACTTGCCACCAATCGCGATCTGCTTGATCTGATCAAACAGGGTAAGTTCAGAAACGACCTCTACTACCGTCTCTGCGGCCACAAGGTCCACCTCCCTCCTCTGCGCGAGCGGATGGACGATATCCCGGTGCTGCTCGATCACTTCCTGGCAGCCTCCGCCGCCTGCCTGGGGAAGAAGAAGCCGACCCCGCCCAGCGGACTCGCCGTGCTGCTCGCGCTGTACCATTTTCCCGGGAACGTGAGGGAGTTGGAGGCGCTGGTGTACGATGCGGTGCTTAGGCACACAGGCGGCGTGCTCTCCATGGACAGCTTTCGAGCCGTGATCGGCGACGAGCGGCCGGCCCCGAAGGCGGGGATTGCCACAGACTCCGCAACCGACGAGAATCCACTGAGCGCCATCTTCGGGCATTTCCCCACCATTGACGAAGTCGAGGAGTACATGATCCGGGAGGCGATGAAGCTTTCCAAAGGGAATCAGGGGATGGCCGGCAAGATCCTCGGCATGGGGCGCCAGACCTTGAACAAGCGCCTGAAGATACGGCCGGTTGGCGCAGGGTAATAGTTTGTGCGGGGATTGGGGAGTTTTCCCATAACGACCATCCCCCTCTGGACCTCCCCCTTGAAGGGGGAGGAACGTGAACAGCGGAAGATCGACGCTAATCGGAGTTATTTCTAGACGGTGGTAGGATGCCGGCGAACGAAGTGAACCGCATCATGGCTCCCATGGATTTCGATGCGGTTCGTTCCTCACCGCATCCGACAGGTTTGCGTGATGGGTTGTAGGAGGTAATACGATTATCTTGCAAAATGAGCCGCTACAATCCCTTGCGCTAAATCCATCGAAGAGGTAAATGCCGGGGAAATAGGATTTAGCACATGGAGCGAGCTGCCGTCCGCCACAACCATGAAGTCCATCACCATCTGCTTGGTCTCCCAGTCCACCAGTTGCGGACGGATCCCCACCTTTGTGGCCGGCACCAAATCATTGGGGGAGAGCTGTTTCACCAGCCGCGCTGCATCCCGATAGAATCGCGAGGGAATATATTTGAGCGGTTCTGTTAGCGCTACGCTTCGAAACAGCGGGTTCGACAGGAAAAGCACCAGGTCCTCGAAAGCGATGGCGAATCCTTCCGCATCGATTCCCGCTATGATGCCGTAATTTTCGCGGCCGAAAGCGGGGATGGCGGTGGGCCCTAGATAGACATCACCGTGGACGCTGCGAGTAAAGTGGACACCGAGGAAGGGATTACGTATGTCCGGGACCGGGTAGATGCTTGAATTGACCGTGAACGGGGCATCTTTGCTGAGCAGTCGGTAAACTCCCTTAAACGGGATGAGCCGGTATTTGTCGCCGACTCCGAACATGCGCGAAACCTTGTCGCAATAAGCCCCCGCCGCATTGATAAAGCGGTTGAATCCAATCTCCCCCTTGCTGGTCGAAGCCCTGCCGCTTCCTGCAAGCCCCGTCATTCGGCAATCGAAAATGATCTTCACCCGCCCGCTTAGCTCCAGATCCTGCTTCAGACTCTTTAAAACCGCCTTCGGATCGACCACCGCGGTGTAATGGGAGAAAAGCGCCCTCTCCACGGTCCTGGCGTTGGGCTCGATGCCAGCCAACTGTTTCTCGTCTATGATGTCGACCTTGGCGCCGTTAGCAGTGGCGCGGCGATATAGCTCATCCAGCACCGGCAGTTCCTCGGGTGTGCGGGTAACGATCACCTTGCCGCTCTCCAATAACGGCAGCCCCCTCTCCTTGCAATAGGCGCGCATCAGGAAGTTTCCGTTCAGGCACGACTTGGCCTTCATGCTGTCAGGGGCGTAATAGATCCCCGCGTGCAGCACCCCGCTGTTGCGACCAGAGGCGTGGCGTCCGAGTTCGGGCTCCTTCTCGATGACCACGATGTCGCCGTGCCCCTGCTTAACCAGTTCCCGCGCGATGGTGAGTCCAATTATGCCGGCGCCTACGATCAGGATTTCCGCTTTATCTATAAACATTTGCAATGCACTCCTTGAGTCAACCGGAATGGCCAAAATTTGGCAGCTTCCGGAACTGGCCGATGGCCGAGGTTTATTACTGAAAAAGGCAAGATAACTTCAGAATTGGCAAACATAGATCATAGTCTGCCTGTCATATTTTTCAATGCCGATTTAACTGCCGGCTTTTCCATAGCAACTGAACTCAAAGCGTAAAGCGGCGTCACAAGATGTGCATCAGCACTTCCCCTGATCTTGTAAACACTCGTTGCTTCGCGAGATGATTGCTGTTACGGTTACGCTGCAAAAGGAGATACCATCGATGAAAGCACCCAAGATGCTCCCCATCTCAGATATATGCCAACCGGCTGTGACACTGTGACACAGATCACCACTTCCGACACCACTATCTTCACAACTTTGAGCGCTAGTTGTACCGCCGTGACAATTAACACTAAAACATCCAAGCAAGCAAAACTTAAGATTCTGCATCTGCTCGCCAGAGGAGAAAAGGAAATTGAGGCTAGTGTCGGATTCGATATGGATGCCGTCTTTGCCGAAGCTGACAGCGTGCTGGCTAGGTGATGTACTGGTACCATCCGATTATAGCCTCTGCACTTCTCGCTAATGAACGGCTCATTGCAGCCGATAAGAATAAGTGTAAACAAGTTACAACCGGCGGAATGGGCAGAGAAGCCAGCTTTCGAGCAACGCCTGCCCGGCAAACGTGTTTGCAGTCAAAGATGAGAACCGTGAAGAATAAGGATAGTCTTTCCCGGTGCTACTCCAACTACATGAGCAAGGTTGATATGGCCGCACTTACCTCATTGCGCAAATTGCTGCTCTTCTCTGCCCTGTCATCGGCTTGGTTACTGCTGAGTGCAGTTATTTGCCATGCCACAGAAATCAATTTAGCTAAAAAAGTCCTGATCCTTAATTCCTACCATAGTGGCTATAAGGGGTCGGACAGCATGGTTGACGGTTTCAGGGACACCCTCATGAGGGATCTTCCCGTGGCCCAAATCCATATTGAGTATCTCGACTCGATACACTTCAGCGGGGAAAAATTTGATAAAAAGATCCTCGACCTGCTCCGCTTCAAGTACCAACAGCATAAGTTCGACCTTATTTTTTCCACCGACGACTACGCTTTCAACATCCTGGAAAAGCACCGCAACGACATATTCGGCACGACTCCCGTGGTTTTCTGCGGCACCAACTCCTTCGACAGCTCACGCCTGATCGGCAAGCAAGGCTTTAACGGGATCGACGAGCGGCCAAGCTTTGGCGATACGCTGCATCTCATTTTCCGTCTGCAGCCGGCAACCAGCAATGTGGTGGTGATCCACGACACCGGGGTCACCGGTCTGCGCAATAGCGCGGAGTTTCGCAGCGAAGCTATTCCGTTTAGCAGCCGTGCTCGCTTCTCCTATCTGGCCGGAGAGCGGATGGAGGATCTGACGCGCAAGGTGAAAGAGCTGCAACCGGGTAGCGTGATCGTCTACTTTGCCACCCATGTTGAAGACCACCATGGCGAACGGATTCCCACTGAGGACGTACAACAGATGCTTGCCGCCATCAGCCGGGTACCTATTTACGGCGGCTGGGAATTCATGCTCGGCAAGGGAATGGTGGGCGGACGGCTGCTCAATCTGAGGCAACATGGTACTCTCGCGGCCCAGATGGCCATCAAGGTACTGAAAAATGAATCACCGGGGAGCCTGGCCAGGTTCTCGCCAAGCCCCAACCAATTCATGTTCGATTACAACCAGATGAGCCGCTTCAATATTCGGGAGTCGCAACTGCCGGTCAGCAGCTTAGTGATCAATAAACCACCAGGTTTCCTGAAAACTTACAAGGTGGCACTGCTTTCGACGCTGTGCGGGGCACTTCTGCTGGCATTGTTCAGCATATTGGTAAAGTTGCTGAAGAGCCGCAAGGAACTTTCAGCCTCTCTCGCGGACCTGCAGGAGGCGCAGAGCGAGCTGATGGCCACCGCGCGCAAGGCGGGAATGGCCGAAATTGCCATAAATATGCTGCATAACGTGGGGAACGTGTTGAACAGCGTGAACATCTCGGCCGGGGTGCTGAACGGGATGGTGCGCGATTCCAAGGCCCATCGGCTTGCTCAAACGGTTGAGCTTCTGAAGGAGCACTCAGGCGAACTGGACCAGTACCTGGCCCTTGACGAAAAAGGCAAGCTGCTCCCCGGTTATCTGGAGATGCTATCCGGGACGCTTATCACGGAACAGCAGGAGATTCTAAAGGAGCTATCGCAACTGACCAGGAGCGTGGATCACATCAAGGACATCGTGGCTAGCCAGCGGTCCTATGCAGGGGCGGCAAGCGTCATCGAGCCGGTTCTGGTAATCGACCTCATCAGGGACGCGCTGCATTACAACGCGGAGTCTCTTCAGCACCACAAGGTGGCTGTGGTGGAGGATGTAGCCGAGATACCGGTACTGCCGTTGGACAAGGCGCGTGTGCTTCAGATCCTGGTGAACCTGATCAGTAACGCGAGTCACGCCATGGATGGCAAGGAGCTCAAAGCCGGCGAGGCAAACCGGCTGACGCTGAGCGCGGAGCTGACAGGCGATGGTCGACTGCGCATCTCGGTCGCCGACGAGGGGATGGGTATCGCAGCGGAGAACCTGTCGCGCATATTCAGTCATGGATTTACCACCCGCAGGCGCGGAAACGGTTTCGGGCTGCACAGCTGCGCGTTGGCGGCTAGTGATATGGGCGGAACCTTGAAGGTGGCAAGCGCGGGCGTTGGGAAAGGAGCCACTTTTGTGCTGGAACTGCCAACTGGAGTAGCAGGGAGAGGGTGAGGCTCAGGGAGAGTTTCGCCCTTCCCATCACGGGAGTGGGAGCGAAACGGCAACTGCGCTGCCGCAGATGGCGCAACCCTGCATCGATAACGGTTTTTCCAGCCGGCACTCGGCCAGCAGCGCATCGTTTTGAAAGATCTCGCGGGTCGGCCCGTCCGCCCTCACCTCTCCTCCCTTTAAGACGATGGTCCGCTCGCATAGCTCCAGCACCATGTCCAGATCGTGGCTGGTGAAAATCTTGCTGTGACTGAAATCCTTCAAAAGGCCGATAAGCTGGCGGCGCGCATACGGATCGAGACCGTTGGTCGGCTCGTCCATCACCAGGATATCAGGCGACATGGAGAGCACTGTAGCGATTGCCACGCGCTTTTTCTCGCCGCCGGAGAGATGATAAGGAGCCTTTTTCACCAGATGCCCCGCACCCACCCGTTCCAGCGCGCTGGTGACACACCTTTCCAGTTCCGCTCCGGACAACCCCAGATTCATCGGCCCGAAGGCCACGTCGTCGTAAACCGTCGGCATGAAGAGCTGATCGTCCGGGTCCTGAAACACCATCCCCACCGTGCGCCGGATTTCCGGCAGCGTCCCCCTGTTCAACAGAAAATCCCCGATTCTGATTTCACCTCCGCTGGGTGCCAGATAGCCGTTTAGATGCAGCAGAAGGGTCGATTTCCCTGCGCCGTTGGCGCCGATAATCGCTACGGACTCGCCGTGAGTAATCCGGAAAGAGACGTCCTGAAGGGCGGCAGTGCCGTCGGGATAGACGTGACGAAGATTCTTAACCTCTACGATATGATGACTCATTTCAATAATCCTGTGACCAGCGATCCGATAAATTGTGATCCGTTATGCATTCGTAAGGTGATGAAAAGAATGGACCAGCCGGCAAGAAAGAGCAGTTCGGCGGCACCGAAGCGCGATTGCTCCCGGGAGTGAAATGCGCCGCTGAAGCCGCGGGCCAGCATGGCCATGTGGATGCGCTCGGCCCGCATCCAGGTACGAAGCAGGAGGTGGCCTAGCAGGGAAGAATAGCTCGCCATACCGCGCCCCTTTTTGCCAAAGGCACGGAGTTCCCGTGCCCGGGAGGCGCGCCCCCCCTCTTCCGTCAGCACGAAGATGTAGCGGTAGAGAAAGAGGAGTTGCATGGCGAAAGCCGGCGGCATGCCGAGACGTTCCATGGCCCGGCAGATGGCGGGAAAGCCGGTCACCGCAACCAGGATGATCGCTGCACTCACGGTAAGCGCTGCCCGCACCACGATGGATGCGCAGGAGATCCAGCCTCCGCTCACAGGGAGCGGACCCAACTGCAGCAGTACCGCCTGGTCAAAGATCGGGTTGAAGATGCCGATTACCAGGGCAAGGGGACAGATGAGCGCTATTTTGCCGATGATGTAGCCGGCCGGGAGGTCGCCAAGGCCGATGAGGGCAGCGGGAAAGATGAAGAAGGGGATCAGCGCGGAGAGTTCATATCTGCCGAAGGAGACGACCGAGACCAGGAATACCAGCGTCGCAAGAACCTTTGCCCGGGGATCGAGCCGGTGCATGACGGTATCCCCTTCGGCAAGCTGATCCAGTCGCTTAAAATCCAGCAATGCCCCATCAATTGATGCCATAAGCTTCACTCGCAAAAAAGGGAGAGTCTGTCTCTCTCCGGTATAGAAACCTGCGTTGATTCCATGCAGAAGTCCCCCTTTGGGGAAGGGGAATTTAGGGGGTTTTAGTGGGATCTGAGTCCCCCCTCTCCCTAACCCTCTCCCACAAGTGGAGAGGGGACTTTGAATAACACCCACCTAATCGGGCCGCTGATTTCTTTTCTTCAGCAGCAACCCGACGGAGAAGGCGAGCAAAAGGGTTAGAAAAGTGCCAATTAAGCCGGCAACGCTGGTCCCGATATTAACCTCGTTATCCTGAGGTGTTATGCCGGGTCTCATGGCGGCTACTGCTTGGGCGGGTCTCCTGAAATTGTAGTCTGGGAGCCAGGCGCTTTTTTCCTGAATATCTGCCAGGCTCCCATGCACCCCCTGCTCTACCGACTTCAACTCAGCCTTTCCCGTAACCCTGGCGATGGCCCACTCCAGGCCGTCGGGATTGCTGGACGCGAAGGAGGAGAGAACTCCAGCGGTGATAACTGCGCAAGCGAGAAAGGCAAGCACCACATTTGCCATCGACCGCTTTATAGTGCGACGCGGCTCATCCGCACCTTGAAGGAGCTCCGGACGCGCGTTACGCACAAAAGTGACGACAGCTACGGTGATAAGGCCTTCAAAGAGGCCGATGGCAAGATGGATCGGCTGTATCAGCAGGGCGAAGGTGGAAAACGGCAGTGATGACATCCCTGAACTGAGTGTCTCCAAAACGACGGCAAAGGGCCCCAGTTGCAATCCTATGACGGCAGAGATCATGGTCACCGCAGTCAGACGAGACTGGCTCGGCTGGTGGCCAATCAGCTTGCGGTAGATAAAAGGGAACACGAGAAAGGCGGGGATAAATCCCATATTGAAGATGTTACAGCCAAGTGCAAGCAGGCCGCCGTCCGCGAAGAAAAGTGCCTGAACAACGAGAACTGAGGAGATGGTGAGAAAGGCCGCTGAGGGACCCAAAAGAATGGTGAGCAGCAGACCGCCACTGAGATGACCACTGGAACCGGTCCCCGGTATGGAGAAATTGATCATCTGGGCGGCGAACAGGAAGGCGCCCAGCACTCCCATGAGCGGCACCTTGCGGTCGTCTAGTTCCTTGCCGAGTTTCCCCGAGCAGTAGGCTATGGCCCCAGCCGAAACGGCCCACATGGCCCCTCCGACCGCAGGCGACAGCAGCGCATCCGCCATGTGCATGTTGCCTTCTCCTGTCCACCGAATAGCACGAATTTCATTTTAGTAACACCGGAAGATATACAAAACGGTTCTCATACTGTCAACGCATTCTTTCTGGGGAGCTTCTTACAGTGTGATCTTGCCAAATGTCCCCCGACATAATTGGGAAATTACCTGTAGGGTGGGCACCCCGTGCCCACGCGTAAACGTATGCGACAGGTGTAGGGTGGGCACCGTGCCCACGCGTGAACGTATGCGAAAGGCAAGGTGGGCACGGGGTGCCCACCCTACTCAGTTGCTGATTTTCCGCTGAAAGATCCCCCTCCCCTCACAAAGCCTGATCCCGCCCTCACTTCCGCTGCAAAGGCTGTTGGACCAGGAAGTCGCAAAGATGGCAACTTGAAAATGGCACACCTGTTGCTATAAATAGCAGAAATGACATAGCAATTTGGTTTAAAATGAGCTACAACAATAACTTTTAACGCTTTATACGCGGCGCAAACGGTGCAAAAAAAACATCATCTGTCAAATTTCCATTGCTAGCAACAGCATTTGCATCGGGGCTGTCAACCTCCGGCCACTACTGAGACCACCGAACCAAATGGGTTAACGAGTCATTAAATAGAACCTTGCCTTAAAGGAGAATTACATGAAACGCATTTTACTGTTCCTGTCGCTATGCTTCATTTTCAGCTCTGTCTCAGCCTTTGCAGTTGACGAAGTAGAGAGTCCTAAATCCTGCCAACTGTGCGGCATGGACCGCACAACGTTTGCCCAGAGCCGCATGCTGGTTGTCTATGCCGACGCAAGTAAGACAGGAACCTGCAGCGTGCATTGCGCGGCAGCAGAGTTGAAAGCAAACCCGGGCAAAAAAGTGCAATCTTTGCTGGTGGCGGACTTCAATACCAAGTCTCTGATCGATGCCAAGCAAGCAACATGGGTTGTCGGAGGCAAAAAGCGCGGAGTCATGACGGCGCTGCCCAAATGGGCCTTTGCCAAAAAGAGTGATGCGGATGCGTTCGTAAAGCAGAACGGCGGAAAAGTTACCGGTTTTGAAGAGGCAATGGCTCTGGCTGAAAAAGAGTAGGAGAGAATTTACCTGCGATCTTATCAAACTAATTATGCACCAAGCATTGAGCACTCATTGTGAATTGAATGGAGATAAACATGAGAGTCATGATTTATAAAAACCATCTAACCAATGACTTTGCAGCTCTTTATTCTCAAGTTCATCAGGGCGTTAGATGTACTGGTCATCGTCTTCTTGTTGGCACAACCTCTCCTGCTGAAGGGTCAAGCTGGCACTGCAGCACAGCAAACACTTGCCACTGTACCCAAGGCTGCCTGATCTTAGGCGGAAATGGTGTCGAGTTTCAACCGTTGGGATTGGAACGACATCACCGCCCGTCGAGGCGCTACCACAGCCTTCCCGTCTAAAACCACCTCACAGTGAACTGACTATTGCAGCTAGGGAAGGCGTGGCATGATCTCGACAGCGAGCGCATATGGCATTGCCTTCCTGGTCAGCCTACCGGGCTACCACTACACACCCCGCAGCAAGACATTAACACTACCTAACACTGCACAGGCAAAGCTTCTAAAGCATATGGAAGTGATCTTGCCAGGCGCTCTGTCTCATACTGATTGCCAGGTCGATAATCCTACACTCTCTTTGACTCCACCCGGACCGCTAAGTCAGCACAGGCCCTTCCGCCACTTTGCTTAGTCAACGCGTTCTGCTAGACTAGGGAAGTTAAAAGAATCAGCCGACATGGAGATACCATGAAAAAGATAATATTTTCTCTTCCAGCAATGCTTGTTTTCCTCGCCTTGGGGCTAGGCCATGCTGCATGGGCCGAGAATGAACCGGAATTCTACGGTGTGTCCGATCAGAGCGAGGTAGCTGATCAAAGCGAGGTGTTCGATTACAGCGAGGTAGCTGATCAGAGCGTGGTATCCGATCCAATCGAGGTCGCCGCTCTGAGTAAGGTCTCCGATCAAAGTGAGGCGTATGAACTGCTCACTCCCGAGGAGCTGGATGACCTGGTGGCTCCGATCGCGCTTTACCCAGACCCGCTTATCGCGCAGATACTTCCGGCCGCCACTTTCGTGGACCAGATCGAGCAGGCGGCAGATTTCGTCAGGCGATACGGCAAGTCATCGAGCATTGATGACCAACCGTGGGACGTCAGCGTCAAGGCCGTGGCTCATTACCCCGACGTGCTCTACATGATGGACGAAAGGTACGAGTGGACGGTCTCGCTGGGACAGGCCTTTATTGATCAGCAGCAGGATTTGATGGATGCAATACAGAGGCGACGTGCGGAAGCTCAAGCCCAAGGGAACCTGTACTCCACCAGTCAGCAGCAGGTAATCTACGAGGAAGACCTGGTGAGGATTGTGCCCGCCTCACCGGAATATGTCTATGTGCCAGTCTACGACCCACAGGTGGTCTATGTGCAGCGCTACAACCCCGCCTACCCTTTCATTACCTTTGGCGTTGGCTTTACCATCGGCGCCTGGCTGAACCGCGATTGCGACTGGCGCCAACGCCGCGTCTATTACCACGGATGGCGGGGCGACCGCGCCTGGGTTAATCGGGCCAGACCGCACATTCATGACAGGCGAGGCATCTATATCAACCAACGTGCCTCCGTGGTCCGGGTCAATAACAGGGTATTGCTGCACGATAACCGCCGCTTCCGTCAAGAGTTGCGCAGCGATGCCTGGAGGCGTCGGGAACAGCGCGGCTTGCCGGTGCCCCCTCCTCGTATGAGCCAACCGCGTCCAATCAGAATCGATCAGCAGCGTCCAGGCAGGATAGAACAACAGCGTCCCGGCAGAATAGACCGGCAGCGACCTGGGAGAATTGAGCAACAGGTCCCCGGCAGAATAGACCGGCAACAACCTGGCAGAATTGAGCAGCAACGACCTGGGAGAATGGATCAACGGGGCCCGGGCAGAATAGACCGGCAAGGACCGGGCAGGGGTGACCGGCAACGCTCTGGCATAGGCGCCCCACCGGTGTCCGGCGCAACGACCCCGCCACCAGCTTCCAGCGTAGTCACTCCGCCAGTCCGCGGCGTAACCCAGCCACCAGGTTCCGGCGTGGTGACCCCGCCGCGTCCAGGAGTCGCCGTGCCACCAGGTACCGGTGTGGTAACCCCGCCACCTTCCGCCCTACCCGGGCAGCAGCGTCCTGGCAGGGTCGACCAGCAGCGCCCTGGAAGCATCAATCAGCCGCGTTCCGGCAGGACCGATCAACCGCGTCCCGGTCGAGTCGACCAGCCGCGGCGATCTCGGTCAGAGCAACAACCGGTGTCTGGAGCCGGCGAACAACGGCCACCAGCTGAAGCCGGACAGCAACCGCCGGCAACTCGTGGTGAACCGGCACGAGGACGCAGCCCCGGCGGAACCGTTCAACCTCCAGCCGTGACAGTTCAACCTCCTGCTCCTGCTCTAACGGTCGCTCCTCCTGTTCCAGCGGTCAGGGTCCCGGATCCAACCGGTCGACCTGACCGACCTGACCGATCTGACCGATCTGGGCAATCCCGAAGAACTCGGGATCGAATCGTCCGACCTCCTGCTGCAACCGTCACTCCTCCCGCTGCAACCGTCACTCCTCCCGCTGCAACCATCCGCCCGCCCGATGCAACTACCCCGCAAATTCCTCCTGCAACGGCCCAGCAGCGTCAACGGGGAGGCCGCGCAAGGCCCGAGAGGCAACCAGATTTCCGCCGGCCAGCCGGAGCTGCCAGTCCGAGAACAATAGTAGTCCCAGCACAGAGACCAGCCCTGCCTGCTACTCCGGGACGGACAGTAATACCTGCGCCTGCTCAGAGACCGGTCATGGTACCTGCTCCAGCTCAGAGACCGACTGTAGTGATCCCGACTCCTGCTCCGAGAACGGAGATTACACCAAGACCATCGATTACCCCTGCGCCGAGACCTACGGTTGCTCCCACGCCAGGACCGGCACGCCAGATGATGGAGCGGCCGTCGCCGTCACCACCTGTTGGTCCGCCTATTACGCGTCCGGTAGGCCCGAGCAGGATGGAACGGAGGGAACGGATGCAGCAGCGGTAGAGAATCCTGTTCAATCCCCCACCCTACGATCTAGACAACGTCCCCCATCTCCCAGCCATTTCATCTCGTTCCCAAAGCTCTAGTTTGGGAACGAGAATCGTACGGGAAGCTCCGCTTCAGCGACGCAAAGCTGGAGCTTTGCCAGCGATTGCATTCCCAAGCTGGAGCTTGGGAACGAGAAAAATATCGTGTAGGGGCGAACCTTGTGTTCGCCCAGGATTTACTGATCGCCATTTCCATCGGAATCTCGCTGGACCGGGCGAACACAAGGTTCGCCCCTACGTTAGAAGGAGGGGGTATTGAGTCGTAGGTCGGGTTAGCGGCCTCATCGCGTAACCCGACACCATGTTGGAGCTTCACGATTGAGCCGTTCACCCTGCTACAGAGGCAGAGGGGTTGCTGTCTGTAGGGGAGAATAAAGCGGGTGTAGGTTGAGGGGAACGACGCTACCCGTGAACCGCAACAGCCTTGGCGAAGGCTGCTGGGAGAGGGTGAAAAGCCGGCATGAGCCTCACCCTCCCCCAGCCCCTCCCATAAAGGGAGGGGGGCTCAAAGCCCGCTTGGCCGCTGTAGTGGTGATTTTAAACGAACAGCCGGCAACCTTTAACTTAACGCAGTACCCCGCCCCCCCTTTTTCACCTTGCCAGCAGATCCAGCACGGCAGCGCTCATCGCCTTGACACCGGCACGAATGGTCGGCTCCGGTAACGGAGCATAAAACGGCGAGTGGTGCGAGGGGAGCGGCACTCCTGTCTGCCGGCTCTCTTCAAATAGCACAGGATCGGCAGCTCCCAGCCACAACATGCAGGTGGGAATACGGCCGCCCAGCCCCCAGGAGCCGAAGTCTTCACTCGCCATGACGGGATCGGTCCTGACAATTTGTCCTGTTCCAAACTCCTGCTGCAGTGCTAGCGCCACGCGTTCTGTCAGATCCGGGTCATTATAGTTTGCCGGATGCATTGTCTTCACTGTGACCATGGGGGCGCACTCTTCCGGGACGCCTGCTGTTAGTGCCACGCCTTTGGCCATGCGTTCGACTGAAGCGATTATCCTGTCCCTGACTCTATTGTCATAGGTTCTGATACTGAGCTGTAACTGCACCTCTTCGGGGATGATATTGCTTGCGGTGCCACCATGTATTGAGCCGACAGTTACTACCGCCGGATCAAAGGGATTTGTTTCCCGGCTCACGATGCTCTGCAATGCGAGGACGAGTTGGGCCGCCATGACGATCGGGTCCTTGCCGCATTCAGGTGCCGAGCC
>Ga0209317_1000669_pt1 | contig 37984 bp, 29 predicted proteins | sample RifGroB2_FD_183994 | JGI IMG/M metagenome (GOLD analysis project Ga0209317, IMG submission 183994) | Soil microbial communities from Rifle, Colorado, USA - Groundwater B2 (SPAdes) (version 2) | ecosystem: Environmental > Terrestrial > Soil > Unclassified | place: Rifle, Colorado | collected... | reverse complement strand
CCCCGAGCTGATGCGGGTACTGATCGATCAGGAGCACGTCGAGTGGGAAGAAGCCTGGGATATCACCCGCAAGACCTTCGCCTACACCAACCACACCATTTTGCCCGAGGCGCTGGAGCAGTGGCCGGTATGGTTCTTCGAGCAGATCCTGCCGCGCCACCTGCAGATCGTCTACGAAATCAACGACTGGCTGATCAAGGAGATCAAGCTGCGCTTCCCGGACGACCCGCAGCGGCTCTCCCGGATGTCCATCGTCGAGGAGCACTGGGAAAGGAAGATCCGCATGGCGCACCTCGCCATAGCGGGAAGCCATTCGGTAAACGGCGTGGCGGCGCTCCACACGGAGATCCTGAAAAACGAACTGTTCCGCGACTTCTACGAGATGTACCCGGAGAAGTTCAACAACAAGACCAACGGCATCACCCAGAGGCGCTGGCTCAAGATGTCGAACCCCCTGCTTTCCGCGCTGATCGACGAGTACGTCGGGGAGGAGTGGACCCGCGACCTGTACCAACTGGAGAAGCTCAAGCCGCTCGCCTCCGACCCCGAGCTGCTGCAACGCTGGCAGCAGGTGAAGCGGACCAACAAGGAAGCGCTCTGCCGCTACATCATGAAGCACAACGAGATCGAAGTGGACCCGGATTCGCTCTTCGACGTTCAGGTGAAGAGGATGCACGAATACAAACGGCAGCTTTTAAACGTGCTCCACATCATCACCCTCTACAACAGGATCAAAGATAACCCGGCAGCGCCGGTGGTGCCGCGCACCTTCATCTTCGGGGGGAAGGCCGCACCTTCCTACGCCGCCGCCAAGCTCACCATCCGCCTGATCACCGCCGTCGCCTCCGTAGTGAACCGGGATCCGGACGTGGCAGGGCGCATCAAGGTGGTCTTCCTGGCCAACTACGGCGTGACGCTGGCGGAGAGCATCTTCCCTGCCTCCGACCTCTCCGAGCAGATCTCCACCGCGGGGACCGAGGCCTCGGGAACCGGCAACATGAAGTTCGCCCTGAACGGCGCGCTCACCATAGGAACGCTGGACGGCGCCAACATCGAGATCATGGAAGAGGTCGGCCGGGAGAACATCTTCATCTTCGGGCTGACCGCCGAAGCGGTGGCGCAGCTGCGCACCCGCGGCTACAACCCGAGGGAATACTACAACGGCAACAGGGAGCTTAAACGCGTGATCGACATGATAGCAACCGGGTTCTTCTCGCCCGCAGCCCCTGAACTCTTCACCCCGCTCAGCGACGGGCTTTTGAACCTGGGCGACAACTACATGCTGCTTGCCGACTACGCCTCCTACGTCGCCTGCCAGGAAGAGGTAAGCGCCCTGTTCCGGGACCGAAACGAGTGGGCCCGGCGCGCCATATTGAACACGGCAGGCATGGGGAAATTCTCCAGCGACCGTACCATCCAGGAGTACGCCCGCGAGATCTGGGGCATCCAGCCGGTCGACATCCGTCCCGGCGCCAAAGAGCTGGAGCGAAGCTGACAGTGGATCTTTTCACAATTAATAGTTCTGAAGTGGCCCCTCTGGCCGAGAGGATGCGGCCGCAGAGCATCGCGGAGTACGTCGGCCAAGGGCACATTCTGGGCGAGGGGAAGCTGCTGCGCCGCCTGATCGAGACCGACCGCCTCACCTCGCTGATCTTCTGGGGCCCTCCCGGAAGCGGCAAGACCACCCTTGCCAGGATCATCGCCAACGCCACCAAATCGCACTTCATCTTCTTCTCCGCCATCATGAGCGGCATCAAGGAGATCCGTGAGGTGGTGAAGGAAGCCGAAGACACCCTCAAGTACCAGGGGAAGCGCACCATCCTCTTCGTGGACGAGATCCACCGTTTCAACAAATCCCAGCAAGACGCCTTCCTCCCCTACGTGGAGCGCGGCACCTTCACCATGATCGGCGCCACCACGGAAAACCCCTCCTTCGAGGTGATCGCACCGCTGCTGTCGCGCTGCAAAGTCCTGGTGCTGAACCCGCTCAGCGACGAGGAGATCGCCTCCATCCTGGAGAGCGCCCTCAAGGACCGCGAGCGCGGCCTGGGGGAGTTCGGGCTCGGCATCTCCCCCGATGCGCTGGCCTTCATGGCCGAGCAAGCCGACGGCGACGCCCGCGTGGCGCTCAACAGCCTGGAGACCGCGGCCCGCCTGGCCCATAGCGGCAGCATCGAGCTTGAGACTGCTCGCGAGGCAGTGCAGAAGAAGCCGCTTCTCTACGACAAGGGTGGCGAGCAGCACTACAACGTCATCTCCGCCTTCATCAAGTCGATGCGCGGCAGCGACCCAGATGCGGCGCTATACTGGTGCGCGCGCATGATCGAGGCGGGCGAGGATCCCATCTTCATCCTGAGGCGCATGGTGATCTTCGCCTCCGAGGATGTCGGCAACGCAGATCCGCGCGGGCTGCAGATGGCGGTCTCGGCACTGCAGGCGTTCCAACTGGTAGGGATGCCGGAGGGAAGGATCATCATCGGCCAAGCGGTGAGCTACCTCGCCACGGCACCGAAATCCAACGCCGCGTACCTCGGGATCAACCAGGCGCTGGCCGAGGTGAGGCAAAGCGGGGCGCTCCCCGTGCCGATGCAGATCCGCAATGCCCCAACCGCACTGATGAAGGGATTGGGCTACGGCAAGGGGTACCGCTATCCGCACGACTACGCCGGTGGCGTCACAGCGCAGGGTTACCTCCCCGAGCAGATCGCCGACAAGCGCTTTTACCAGCCGAAAGAGAGCGGCTACGAGAAGAGCATCAAGGAGCGCATGGAGTGGGTCAAGAGGGAGCGGGAAAAGGGCTGAACCCTGAACCCTGAACCCTGAACCCTGAACCTTGAACCAGCAAGACCTCCCACCCTTTCCACCTCAATCCTTTCAAGCCACCCTACAAAGAGGCCCCTGCTGTGAACATCACAACAGGGGCCTCAGCCTGGGAGGGGCTGGGGGAGGGTGGCGAGCTTCCCCACATCAACCCGCCAGTCTTACCGCCAGACACCGATGGGGACGTTCCAAATGAGCATTTGAATCCCGTAGGGGCACCCCTTGCGGGTGTCCAGCCTTTGCCACGAACCTCCCCTTGCTGCTGCCACGGCAATCCCGAACAGCCTGGCCGCTTCGCCACCAGGCGCAGGCACCCTCCCCTAGACAATCTTTCATTAATCACTGCCTCTTATTGATTAACTGCCGCCCCATGGTATATATTCAAGCTGGCTCGCTACCTATTCATGGGTGCTGATGGCAGCCCGCCGACACAATACCGACAATCTGGAGTTATATATGAAGAAAATAGGCATACTCACAAGCGGCGGAGACTGTTCCGGGATGAACGCCGCCATCAGGAGCGCGACCCGAACCGCATTGGGTCACGGGGTTCAGGTGATCGGCTTCCGCAAAGGTTACGCGGGACTGCTGAAACCCGACTTCCTGGAGATGGGGACCAAAGAGGTGGCCGGCATCCTGCACCGCGGCGGTACCTTCTTGCAGTCGGCCCGAAGCGACGAGTTCAGGACCGTGCTCGGTCGCGAAAAGGCGGTCCGGCACCTGGAAGAGCTCGGCGTAGAAGGACTCGTCATCATCGGCGGTGACGGCTCGCTGAACGGCGGTCTGGCGCTGCACCGTATGGGGGTCCCGGTGATCGGGATTCCGGCCAGCATAGATAACGACATTCCCTTCACCGACATGGCACTCGGAGTCGACACGGCGCTCAACAACATCATCTACGCGGTCGACTGCATCAAAGATACCGCGAGTTCCCATGACCGCGCCTTCGTCATCGAAGTGATGGGGAGAAATTCCGGCTACCTCGCCAGCATGTCGGCAATCGCAACCGGAGCCGAGTACGCCATCGTCCCGGAGGTAGAGTGCGACATCGCGGAGCTCTGCAATCAGCTGCGTCACCGCTACGAAGAAGGTCGCAGCAACGCCATCATCATCCTGGCAGAGGGTGCGGGGCGTGCGCAGAACATCGCGGACACCATCAAGGACGCCATCGGGTTTGAGACCCGGGTCACCGTCCTTGGGCGACTTGGGAATGCTGCGGTGGAGCTGCTACTGGCGGGGCAAAAAGGTAAAATGGTAGGGCTTTGCTGCAATGCCATTGTGCCGACCCTGCTGGAGACAGTGGTGGTCAGCGAAAAGAGCCAGCAGGATGAACTGCACAGCATGTCGCTCATCCTGGGAATCTAATGCAGGTGGGGCAGATAAAAAGGCCGCAGAACCGTCATCAGATTACGGTTGCTGCGGCCTTTTCTATTGCGTCGATTGCCGGATCTGCTCAGTTGCGCCGATCGCTATATCTCTCTTTTTCGCTCGGACTGCTGACAGACAGGACTGCTGATCTGCTCCTAGCCACTGTGTTGATTTTCCCTGCGTCTCTGTTTAAAGCTTTTGATTCATCCTGTAGCTTTCTCCGCGTCCCCGCGTCTCCGCGTCTCTGCGTTAAAGCTTTTGCCCTGCCCTGCCCTGCCCTGCCCTGCCCTGCCCTGCCCTGCCCTGCCTTGCCTTGAACCTTGAACCTGAAATCAGCCGCGGCAATAGGTTATCGCGGTAATCACCGAGCCCTGCGGATCCTCAATGATGCAGAAACGACCTACCCTGGGAATATCGGTCGGCTGCACCAGCACGGTGCCGCCGAACTCGGGCACCTTTTTCGCCGTCTCGTCCACGTCGGTGACCGTCACATAAATGCCCCAGCCACATGGCCTCGGCGCTGTCACGGAACCCGAGGCAACCATGCCGCCGACTTCTTTTCCATTCACCTTGATCAGGGTGTAATTCCCCTCTCCGGTCCAAGGCTCGGTGGTCCAGCCAAAGAGCCTGGTATAGAAAGATTCAGCTGCACGCAGATCCGTTGTCGTCAGTTCAAACCAGCTGAATGCCCCCTGCTCGATGAATTGGTCGGTCATGTCCCACCTCCGTCACAATCTCCAGATAATTAAGAACGCTTAATTATACAGCAGGATCCCAAGAGGCAACCAACGTTGTGGCATTCTTTCCGCTAATCCATCTTTTCGGGACTGTCATCAGGGATAGGTGGGACTAGAGTGTCGACCGGCTTCGGAATCAGCGTAACCGCAGCCGGCTGAGGAGTATGCCCAGGACTCTATTGAGCAGGTGTTCGCGCGACACAAAGGAGAGCACCGGAGACTTTCGGGTACCCAACTGAATCAGCAGGTCGACAATTTCTTTACTCCCGCCAACTGCCATCCCCTGCCGCAGGACGCCCAGGGCATCCGGCTTGCGTCCCGCTACCATATGGACCTTGGCGAGGTTGAGGTAATGGTCGGGATTATCCGGTTCCAGTTCCAGGCAGGCGAGGCAGAGATCGGTTCCCTTTTTTACCTGCCCTCTTTCCTTGGCAATGCAGTAACCGAGATAGGAGTGCCAGGAAGGGTTATCATTAAGCTTCAGGGCCCGTTCCAGGAGAGCCAGTGCCGATCTGGTCTCCCCTGCGGCAAGGGACTCCAAGGCTCGGCGGAACGTCTTATCAGCATCTTCCAGCGCAGAAAGCTCCATCTCCGACCCCCTTACCACTCAAAGAGAAAACGTTCGCGCCGGCGCAACCGGCTTGGCGATCCTCTACAGGAGCGGCATGCTTGCCGCGATCCCCTGCGGCAGCTTACTTACAGGCGTTACAACAGTGAAAGTAGATCCAGGTGCCTGTCTATTCTCGCCATGGCGCGCATCTCGCCGCGATAGGCGACAAAAGGGACGCCGGCAGCTTCTGCCGCCTGGCGGTCGACCTCGGAATCGCCCACGAACAGGGCCTGCTCTGCAGCGATGCCGTAATGCTCCAGCACCTTCAGCAGCGGCTCAGGGTGCGGTTTCGGGTTGGCGACCCGGCCGGCGGTCATGACGCAGCTGAAATAGCGCTCGAGCTTGAAGGATTCCAGGAGCATCTCCATGGAACTGGCCCGGTTGGTACATACGGCAAGTTCCACGCGCCCCCTGAGTGCCTCCAGCGTCTCGCGCAGCCCCTCCTCCATATGCATCAGGGGAAAAAGCTTCCGGTAATCTATGCTCGCGGAAAAAGCATGCACCTGATCCATCCTGTCGTCACCGGCAAAGAGGTGGGAGAGCACGTCCTTGTTGCAATAGGTGTGCAGCACCCGCATGGTCTCTTTATCGCTTCGGTCCAAAGGGGGCTTGCCGAAGCGCTCCATCACCTGCAGGTAGAAGGCGAGATTCGCTTCAAAGGAATCGAACATCACGCCGTCGCAGTCGTAGATCACCGCTTTTATCTCTCTTGTCACCACTATCTCCGCGGCCGAAGCCTGCCCGATCAATGCTCTGCGTCGTCTGAAAGCGTGGTCAGGTACTCCTCCCACTCGATGGGAAGCATGTGCTTTTTCTTGTTGTTGCACGCCTTGCAGGAGGGGACCACATTGCCGCGGCTGCTCTTGCCGCCGCGGATCACCGGCACGATATGATCCATGGAGAGCTCGGCCGTGGCAAACTTGGCCCGGCACCAATGGCAGAGCCCCTTGGCCACCCGGTTCTTCCACCACTGGCTCTTGCGCAGCTCGCGCGCCTTTTCCCGCTCCCGCTTTATCTCCTCTTCGGAGACCTCGATGATGAAATAGTCCACTTACTTGCCGATTTCCTTCTTGAAGCTGTCGATCGCCTGGCGCGCCAGTTCGTCGCAGCGCTCGTTCTCGAAGTGGCCGTTATGGCCCCGAACCCAGTCCCACCTGATCTTATGTACCTTGGAGAGCGCGAGGAGCCTCTCCCACAGGTCGCGGTTCAATACCGGCTCCTTCTTGCTGTTGACCCAGCCCCTCTTGACCCAGCCGGAGATCCACTCGGTCATCCCCTTGACCAGGTACTGGGAATCGGTGGTGACCACAACTTCACAGGGGCGGGTCAATGCCTCCAGCGCCGCGATGGCTCCCGTCATCTCCATCCGGTTGTTGGTAGTGGCACCCTCGGCTCCGGAGAGCTCCTTCACCTTGTCGCCGCAACGCAGGATGCTGCCGTAGCCGCCGATGCCTGGGTTGCCGCTGCAGGCCCCGTCGCTGAATATCTCAACCTTCATTGCAATAGCTCCCCTCTTCCTTGAGAAGCGAGGCGATAGCCTCCATGACCCGGTCCACAATCAACTGGTGGGTCTCCTTGCAGTCGGGAAGCTCGAAGAGGTCATCAAATTCCAGCGCCGTGCCGAAAGTCACCGCTCCCTTGGCCCCGAAAGCGGGGAAGCGCCATTTGTTGACGCCGGTGAGAGCGGTCGGAATCACCTGCGGTTTGGTGTCGTAGATGATCTTGCCGACGCCACGGTTCCCCTTGCCGAGCACGCCGTCTTTGTGCCGGGTCCCCTCGGGAAAGAGCATCACCTTCTGGTCTGCCAGGAGCTCATTGATCCGCTTGCCGGCGCGCAGGTCCCTGCCGCGGCGCACCGGAAAGGCGCCCCAGGAACCGTAAAGAAGCCCCAGCAGGCGGTTTCTGAAAAGCTCTTCCTTGGCCGGAGCCCAGAGCATCTGCAGCGGGTTGCCCCGGATGACGGCCCAGGGAAGGAAGATGGTATCGTAGGCGGAGATATGGTTGGAGGCGATCAGCACCCCGCCCGAGCCCGGAATGCGCTCCGCTCCCTTGATGCTGAAACTGTTGATGGCGGAAGCGTAGCAACCGATGATCCAGATGGAAAAAGTCACCCAGGAGCGACGCAGCAGTGAGACCTTCAAGAACACCTCTTTACGGGGATTAATGGGGATTCAAAGCTGATGTATAACATGAATGGCGGACCGGGGGCAACCGTTTCCGTGGCCGGGCTGGGGATCAGCCGTTGACGGTGAAGTAAAAGGTGGCACCGCATCCGGGTTTTCCCTCACCCCAGATCCGTCCGTTGTGGCGCAGCATGATGCGTTTGACTGTGGCGAGCCCGAGACCGGTTCCGGGGAATTGCTGCGGGGAATGCAGTCTTTGAAACGGTTTGAAGAGCTGGTCGCTGCAGCTGCTGTCGAAGCCCGCGCCGTTGTCCTTCAGGAAGAAGATGGTCTCTCCCCCGGCAGAGTTGAAGCATCCCAGCTCAATCACCGCCTCGGCAACCTCGGAGCTGTACTTCCAGGCGTTGCCGATCAGATTGTCCAGCGCTATGTACAAGAGTTTGGGATCGCCCTGCGCCTTGAGCTGCGGGGGGATCAGGAAGCTTACCCGGCGTCCCGGCTCCAACTTTTGCAGTTCGGTCGCCTTAGCCCGGGCTATTTTACTCAGGTCGACCTGCTCGGTAACCAGGGTAGCTTCGGTCACCCTGGAGAGAACCATAAGCGCCTCGAGCAGCGCCTCTACCTGGATACAGCCGTCGTTGATGGATTGCACGAAGAAGCGTCCGTTAGCATCCAGCAGCTGGCCGTACTCCTCCAGCGCCTGGCCGGAGCTGTAGATCCTGGTTAGCGGGGTACGCAAATCGTGAGAAATGGCGTGGCTAAAGGCCTTGAGATCCCGGTTGGCCCGGTTCAATTCCATGGCCTGCTGCATCAAGGCCGCATTGAGCCCAACCACCTCTTGCTCCGCCCGTTTCCTCTGGGTGATGTCGATCATCACCCCCACCACGCCGGCTCTCTCTCCGGCACAGTCGCTGAACATCGATTTATAGAAGATGACATCGCGCAGCTCGCCATCACCCCACTCAAGCGAACACTCATGAACAGCTCCCTGCTCAGGTCCCGGTTCGTTCTCCTGAAAAATCCGGCAGATCTGCAGCGGCGCCAGCTCGCCAATGCTCTTGCCGATTACCTCCTGCCGCGGCTTAGCCAGCCAGCCGGCAAAGGCGCTGTTGCACCAGAGGAATCGACCTGCGAGATCCTGGTGATAAATCGGGTTCGGTATGGTGTCGATCAAATGCTGCAGCAGCGCAGCCTCCTTCCTGGCTGCCTGCTCCGCATGTTTTCGGTCCGTTATGTCCCGCACCACCTGAATGCCGGCTATGACGCGACCCTCGCTGTCCTTAAGGGCCGTGGCGATGATTTCCATGCAGCGGTTCCCCTGGCTGGAGTGCAAGGTCATCTCGCCCCGATGCACGGCCCCGTCCCGGAACGCCGGCACCAGATGGCAATCACGGCAAACTTCACTCCTGCCGCGATAGGCCTGGTGGCAGCGCTCCCCCAGATGGGTTCCCAGCAGCGCCTGGTGCGCCCGGTTCTGGTACAGGACCTTCATCTCCGGGTCCTGGATTGAAATGGCATCCCCGATCGCCTCGACGATGGCGACCACCTTGGACCTTTCGGTCTCGGCGCTGACCAAAGCCTCCTGCAGAGCCTGATCCAGTGCCGCTCTCATCCTGACCAGCACGATACTGTAGAGCATGAAACAACCGGTTAGGAGTAGCACCAGGGCACGTTCGGCAAATTCATGAGCATCTGGTGAGAAAAACGATTGGTAGAAGGTTCTGTTCGGGTCGGAATTTGCGTCCATGGCGGCATCGAGGATCCAGAACGCCAGCATGAGCAGGGAGCCGATGATGAGTTGGCTCCCCCCCTGTCTCCCCTTCTCCTGAGGTGACTTTCTCAATATTGAGAAACAGTTTGTTACTCCCATAGGCCGTCAACCTGAAATCCGCAGCCGGGGCAGCGCCCCCGGGCAAGGAGGTTCTTCTCGATGATGTAGCCATATCTTTTGATGAGTAGCCCGCCGCAGGAGGGGCAGTAGCTATTTTCGCCCCCCTCGCCCGGGACATTTCCCTCATACACATAGCGCAGACCCGCGGCAACGCCTATCTCGCGGGCAGTCCTGAGGGTGGCGAGAGGTGTGCGGGGGACGTCGGTCAGCCGGTAGGTCGGGTAGAACTGGGTGACGTGCCAGGGGGTCTCCGGTCCGATCTCCCGGGCGATGAACTCGGCTATGCCGCGCAGTTCCTGCTCGGAATCGTTTCGGTTCGGGATCACCAGGGTGGTCAGCTCAACCCAGATGCCGAGCCGTTTGTAGGCCCGGATGCAGTCAAGCACCTCGGGGAGCGAAGCTCCGACCGCATCCCGGTAAAAGGCCTCGCTGAAACCTTTGAGATCGATGTTTGCCGCATCCAGGTAAGGGGCGATCACGGCAAGTGCTGCATCCGTTATATACCCATTGGTGACGAAGATATTCTTCAGGCCGGCCTTGCGGGCCAGCTGCGCGACATCATAGGCATACTCGAAAAAAATGGTCGGCTCGGTGTAGGTATAGGATATCGAGCTGCAGCCGGCGGCAAGGGCCCTCTCCACTATGGCCTCAGGCGCGACGAAGCCACCGGAGTGCTCCACGTTCTCCTCTTCAGGCTGGGCGATGCTGTAGTTTTGGCAGTGCAGGCAACGGAAGCTGCAACCGACAGTAGCAACCGAATAGGAGCGGCTCCCCGGTAGCAGATGAAATAGCGGTTTCTTCTCGATGGGATCGACATGCTCCGCGACAACCCTGCCGTAAACCAGGGAGTACAGGATCCCCTCCCGGTTTTCCCGGACCCTGCAGCGCCCACGTTTTCCGGTACCAATCAAGCAGTGGAATCGGCAAAGTCCGCAGCGCACCCGCCCCCCGTCAAGCTTGTCGTAAAACATCGCTTCCTTCATGTCAGACTCCTATCTAGCTGCCGATGTTCCAGACGAGAAATTAGGCGATGCAAATACTAGCATCTGGGAAACACATTTTCCAGAGCAAAATGAATATGCGCCAACTTAGCCGCAAATACCGGCGGCATAGGACCCGGTGAAAGCCAAACCGACGTTTTGTTAGCTCATCTTTTAAAAAAGTGGCAGGATAGTGTTTACTTTTACGTCAACAACATTTGCAGCGCGCCAATTCCACATACCCTTGTTTTAGAAGCTGAAACTATCTGAAATAAAAGCATTTAAACCCATAGCGCGTTGATTATTCGAGCTCTGAAATTGGTCTGCTTTAAAATGGAGAGTTGGGGAAAGGATGTTACTGAAGGGTTAAACAGCTGTTTTAAGGTAAGTTTTGGAAAAAAATCACCTTGCGCCTCTGTCAAGCATTTTATATAGTGCGTTACAAGACTACATTAAACAGGAGAAAACATCATGAATTGCCCGCATTGCAGCAGCACAAGAGGTATCGAGATCGACATGCATTCCGACGGCTACGCCAAGGATATCCTGGAATGCACCATTTGCGGTACCCTCTGGCTGGAGAAGAGCAGCGAGATCATCAGCGCAAGCAAGAAGGCAGCATAACTGTAGGGAACAGGGGCGCTACGGCGCCCCTCCTCAGTTGCACTCTCCTTTTCCAAGGCAAGCTCCCCTTTCCGACACCTTAGTTAAAAAATGACACCGGAACCGGCGGAACCTCTCCCTGCCGGGCTGCTGCCATCCCCTCGAAGAAGCTGTCGTAGACCGGCCCCAGCTGCTCCCAGTCGTAGCGTCTGACGAACCCGCCCAAACGCCCGGTGTTGCTTCTCTCCTTGATCAGATCCCGTAACCTATCGGCCAGGTTCTCCCCATCATGGTAAAGCACGGCTCCAGCAGCCTGTGCCGGGACGTGTTCCGGATAAGAAAGGCGGTCCGGCAAGAGGGCGGCACAGTCGCAGTAAAGCGCCTGCACCACACTCGCGCCGAAAAACTCCTGTCTAGAGGTGACCGGCAGGATATCGGCATGCCAGAGCCACTTGGCGTAATCGGCAAAGCTCTCCTGAAAACCCCACTGCACCACCCGCTCACCAAGCCGTTCGCGCGCCTGCTTGAAGACTGCAGGGACCCTGCCAAACGACTCCCCGAGCAGAGCCACCCGGAACTCGAGCCCTTCATCGGAGAGCTGATAGAGTGCCTCAAAGAACGCCTCTGGCGCCTTGTCGTACTCCCAGCGGTGATTCCAGAGTATCAGCGGGGCAGCCGGCGCCGGAGGGAACTCGGGCCGGTGCCGATCGAGCTTCCGGAGGTCCATGCCGAGCGGCAGCACCCGGCTTTTCTGCGCTATCTGCTGCACCGAGGCAGGCTCCGTCGCATCGGGGAACTGTTTCAAGAATCCGGGGAGAGCGCCCAGAAACGCCTCTTTGTGATAGGCGGAATTGAAGAGGACCGCATCGGCGGCCAGGGCGCTGGTGTAGTTGATGAAGGCGTAGTGCTGATCCCTTTGCTGCGCCTTATCGGGGTCATCAGGCGACCATGGGTAGGTGAGTTGATTCTCGTGGAAGTAGAGAGCACAAGGCACGCGGCTGCTGGTCCGCCTGGTGAGGGCAAGAAAGGTAGTAAGATCGAGCATGTCCGTAGCGAGGATCAGGTCAGGAGAGCAGGATCCGGCCAGGAATCTGGAGGCCAGCGTGACAGCGCCGCCGTGCATGCGCCACTTCCAGTTGCGGCCCGGCAGCGTCAGAAGTTCCACCTCATGGCGGCTGTGCGCGGCGTATTCCTGGGCCCAGGCGGCGTGCGAGCCAGTGCAGTAGGGCTCAAGTAAGGTTATGCGCATGGGAAATGATGTCCGTTGTAGGCAGGGAGAGTTAAAATTGCGTCCATGACGTCCATGACGTCCATGACGTCCATTGCGTCCATAACGTCCATCCATGTCCATTCGTGGCAAAAGAAGTTGATTTAACCGAACCTCAGAACATGTAGCGCCGCATGCTGATGTTGAGCAAAATACCGACCCCGACCATCGAAGTAACCATGGAGGTACCGCCGTAGGAGAAAAACGGCAGCGGGACCCCGACCACCGGGAAGAGGCCGATCACCATCCCCATGTTGATCAGGATGTGCCAGAACAGCATGGCGGAGACGCCCACGGCCAGAAGCGACCCGAAACGGTCGTTGCACCTTTTGGCGATGCCGAGCCCCCAGAGCGTCAGGAACAGGTAGAGCGCCAGCATCAGCAGGCAGCCGACAAAACCCCACTCCTCGGCGAAGACGGAGAAGGCGAAGTCGGTATGCTGCTCGGGCAGGAAGCGAAGCTGGGTCTGGGTCCCCTGCAGGTAACCCTTGCCGAACATGGCGCCGGAACCGACCGCGATCTTGCTCTGTATTATGTGATAGCCGCTACCCTGCGGGTCCAGGTCCGGGTTCAGGAAATTGTAGACCCTACGTTTCTGGTAGTCGTGCAGTCCGAAGCGCCAGCCGCAGTAGATGAGCGGAACGGCGGCGGCAAAGAGCGTGGCAAGCGCCGACCAGCGGACTCCGACATAAAGCAGCATGGTACCGGCGATGAGCGAGACCAGTACCGCAGTCCCAAGATCGGGCTGTTTCATGATGAGCAGCGCCGGGACACCCAAAAGCAGCAACGGGTAGGCGAGATCCTTCAGGGTCAGCCCTTTGAAGACCGGGTATCGGCTAAAGAAGCGGGCGAAGGTCATGATGATGACGATCTTCATCGGTTCGGAAGGCTGGATGTTGAAGAAACCGAGGTCAAGCCAGCGGGTAGCCCCCATAGTGGTCTTGCCGATCAAGAGCACCAATACCAGCAAGAGCAGCACCGCGCCGTAGAGCCAGTAGGCAAAATCCTCCAGAAGGTGGTAATCGAGGCTGCATACCGTCAGACAGAGGATGAGTCCTGCGACGATCCAGTAGAGCTGCTTCAAGAAATAAGGAGTGCCGACGTCACGGTACGAGGAGGAAGCGCTATATATATTCACCACGCCGCACCCGGCGATCAGCAGCACCACCACCAGAAGCGTCCAGTCAAAGTTCGTGAAAAGCCTGCGGTCAAACATGTATTACCTCAAAGGTTACCGTTTCTATTGTCAACGGAACTATATCCCAAACCAAGGTGCCGCTGCGATCTGCTACCCAACTAACCTCCCCCTTTAACAAAGGGGGATTGAGGGGGATTTAACCAGCTAGCTCAGACTAAATCCCCCCTTGCCCCCTTTGATGATCAGCTCGAAAAAAGGGAGGGCGTGTTTTAACCATCCAGCCCAGCTCACCCACTACTATCAGGCAACCGAGAATCAGGGCGAACACATTGAGCCCGAACCTACGTAGTTGGTCTAAAGTCCCCTCCCCTGGTGGGTGTAGAGAGGGGGCGCCGAGCTAAAGCCGACGCCGCATCCGGCTACTGTGCAGCAGGCGCTACTCCGCCCGCTCCGCCAGTCCCGGCTGCACCGCTTGCACCAGTTCCGCCAACAGCGCCGCTAGTTCCGGCAGCGCCGGCAGCGCCGCCATCTACCTCAGCTCCCGCAGCGGCGTCATCACCTTCAGCAGGAGCAACCGCTTTAGGCACCGGCTTCTTGATGACCCCTTTGGTCTCAAAATAGGCCCTGAGGAGCCTTCCCGCTATCGGGGCGGCCGCGCTGCCGCCGTGCTCACCGTGCTCGACAACCACCGCTACCGCGACCTCCGGCTTATCATAGGGGGCAAAGGCTACGAAGAGGGCGTGATCCCTGAACTGGTAGGGAACCTGTCCCTTGCTGTCGCGCAGCTTCACCACCTGGGAGGTTCCGGTCTTGCCGGCCACCTTAACCTCGTAAAGACGCGCCTGGCCGCCCGTGCCGTGCGGTTCGTTGACCACCGCGAAGAGCCCCTCTTTGATCAGACGGTAGGTCTCCGGCTTCAACCCTGTCTTCCCTGTCACCTGGGGCAAAAATTCCTGCAGCGTCTTGCCGTCCGAATCGACCACCCGTTTCACCAGGTGGGGCCTGTACAAGGTCCCCTCATTGGCGACGGTCGCGATCATGGAGGCAAGCTGCAGCGGCGTGGTCAGCACGTATCCCTGGCCGATGGCAACCGAGAGGGTCTCGCCCTGGAACCATTTCTTGCCGTAGCGCTTGAGCTTCCACTCCTGGGTCGGGATCACCCCGGCTTTTTCGTTGTCAAGCCCGACCCCAAGCGGTGCCCCCATGCCGAAACGCTTGGCATAGGCGGCGATACGGTCCACCCCGAGCCGCTCGGCGAGCGTGTAGAAGTAGACGTCGCAGGACTCCCTGAGCGCCTTTTTCAACTGGACCTGTCCATGCCCCTTTTTATTCCAGCATCTGAAGACGCTGTTGCCGAACTTGTGCGAGCCGGTGCAGTTGACGCTGGTGTGCGGATCTATCAACCCCTCCTCAAGTCCGGCAATGGCCGTGATGATCTTGAAGGTGGAGCCGGGAGGATACATCCCCTTGAGCGCCTTGTTTTCCAGCGGGTGCCTCTTGTCCTCCAGGTACGCCTTCCACTTGTCCGGCGGCATGCGCCCCATGAAGAGCGCAGGATCGAAGTCCGGATTGCTGGCAAAGGCCAGGATCTCACCGTTATTGACGTCCATCGCGACCGCGGCCCCGGCACTGTCGCCGAAGGCATCTTCCACCGCCTTCTGCATGTCGAGGTCCACAGTCAGCACCACGGTATTGCCGACCGCCGAATTGGTCTCCTGCACGGTGCGCAGGAAGCGGCCGCGCGCGTCCACCTCGATCTGGCGCCCGCCGTCAACGCCGTGCAGGTAATCCTCCCAGTTCCGCTCGATGCCGCTCTTACCGGTATAATCGCCGGCATTATAGTCCTGGTAACGCTCCAGCCTGAGCTCCTCCTCGGAGACCTCGCCGAGATAGCCCAAAAGGTGCGATGCCAGCTGCCCGTAGGGGTAGGCACGCACCGGCTTCATCTCGATGTTGACCCCGGAGAGCGCCAGGCGGTTCTCTTCCAGGAACTCCATCTGATCCCGGGTGATGTTGGAGGCGACCACCAGCGGATAATACTTCGCCCTCCCCTGCCCCTTGTTCCATTTCTGCTCAATCTCCTTGGGGTCCAGGTTCAGATAGCGGGCCAGGTTGTTGATCAGCAGTTCCTTGTTCTTCACGTCCTGCGGGATCACGGCGACCGAGAAGGAGGGGGTATTGGAGACCAGCACCTTGCCGTTTCGGTCCAGGATGGCGCCGCGCGGCGCCGCAACCGGAACGAAGCGCAGCCGGTTATTCTCCGACTGGTCCAGCAGGTTGTCGGCGTCGATCACCTGCAGGTACCAAAGCCGGGAAAGGAGCAGGAAGAACAGGAATGAGGCTGCGAAAGAAAGCCAGATGATCCTGCGCCCCCCGTCGTCATCGGGCAGGATATTTTGCTGCGCTTTCATCGCGCCTCCTCCCCCGCCGGAAGCGGGATATTAAAGACAATCGAGGCGATCAGTGCATTGACCAGCGCCTGCGGTATCAGCGCGGGGAGCAGCGAAGCGTAGAGGCCGTTCGATGCCGAAAAGATGAGGAGCATCGCCAGGTTCAACAGGGCGCCGACCATGGTCATCAGGAACACCACCAGCACGAACAGCGTGCGGTTGTCCGTGTAAAGCCGGTCCGCCAATTGGGACAGCAAGGTATAGATGCAGAGGTAGGAGAAGGCGTGCAGACCCAGGTAGATCCCGCTGAAGCTGTCCTGGAGCACCCCGAGGGAAAAGGCCGCCAGCCCCGCGAAACGGTGCGGCAGCTTAAGCCCCAGGTAGACCACCATAATGAGGATCAGGTTGGGCTGAAAGGGATCCAGCAGATATCGGGGTAGTAGCGTCATCTGCAGCAGGATTGCCGCGAGGAGCCACCCGGTCACTTTTAAATAAGTTATCATGGCAGTTATCCGCCTGCCGGGAATCTATTCATTGGGCTGCCTGAAAAGCACCAGCATTTCTTCGAGATTGGCAATATTTACCGTGGGGCGCACCTCGATGGTTTGGAACACGCCGTACTCCCCCTTCTTCACCATGGTGACCTCACCGATGGGAAGCCCCTTGGGGAACACCCCGCCGATACCGGAGGTGACCACGGCGTCACCCACCTTCACGTCATCGTCTTTGACGGTAAATTCCATGGAGCAGCGCCCCGCGCCGGCGCCGCGCACCACGCCGCGCGCCCGCGAACGCTGCACCAGCGCGGCAATGGCGCTGGCATGATCGGTAAGAAGCAAGACCCGCGAACTGTTGGGCGCCACCTTCACCAGGCGCCCGACCACCCCGCCGGCCGCCAGCACCGGCATCCCCTCCATGAGCCCGTCGGAGCTGCCGCGGTCCACCACCAGGGTCTTGAACCAGGCCGAGCTGTCCTCACCGATCACGGAGACTGCCAGCGAGGGGGCGTTCAGGGTCACCTTCAGATCCAGCAGCGCCTTCATCCTGGCGTTAGCCATCACCGCCTCGTTGCCGGCCACGATCCGCTCGTTCAGGCGCTGCACGCTCTTTCTCAGAACCACATTCTCGCGCCGCACCTCAAGAAGGTCGATGTAGTTGTTCCAGACATCGCCGAACATGCCGCTCACGGCGGCACCGCCTCCGGCAATCGGCGCGATGACACTCATCACGCCCCGCTCCAGCGGGTTCGCGTGTTCCTTATTCCTCAGATTGAGGGCATAAGTAAGAAACACCGCCAGCAGCAGTAGCGCGGTAATGAGTAATCGCTTATGGCGTATTAAAAGCTTTATCATCGGTCTCAGAAAATGGTTTAGGGGGCACCAGGCCCCCTATTGATGTTATTGAATGCAGCAATCGGCCACTCCCGTCCATCGGGTTCAAGATTGATCGATCTTTCCCAAGCTCGATCATCTCGTTCCCAAGCTCCAGCCTGGGAACGCCACGGCAGGCTAATCGAGCTGGAACGGCGAGTCGATCTCTTCCTCGTGGCGGATCTCGTCGACCGGCTCACTTTTGCCGGGGCCGGCGTAGAGACGGTTGGGGCCGTTGAAGACGATGCCGTTCTCGCTACCCACGTTACGGTAGGCGTGCACCACGCCGGGGGGTACCACCAGCATCATCGGCGAGTCGAGTCCGGCAAAGATCACCTGTTTCACCCGGTAGCTCGGCGAATCAGGGCGAGCGTCCCAGAGATAAACCTTGAAATTGGAGGGGCCTATGAAGCAGAAGTAATCGGTCTGCTCCTTGTGCTCGTGCGGTCCGCGGGCCACACCCTGCTGGGTCATGGAGATGTACGCCATGGTCGGCAGCAGTTCGGCATCAAGTTCATCGCTTCTAAAGAGCTCGGCGAGCCAGCCGCGCTCGTCCAGAAACTTGTTCAACGGCTTTACCGTTACGTCGTGAATGCGCCCCTTACGGTAGCTCAGAACCTCTGTCATCCCTTCCTACCCCCACAAAGCTCAGTCTCATTATAGACGCGCTGCAGATAATCGCGATAGGAGGAGTTGGGCGTGGCGGCGATCACCTGCGCCATCCCCTCGCAATCGAGATAACCCATGCGCAGTGCGATTTCCTCAAGACAGCCGATCTTCAACCCCTGCCGGGCCTCAAGGGTGCCGATAAAGTGGGACGCCTCGAGCAGGCTTTGATGAGTCCCGGTATCGAGCCAGGCGATGCCGCGTCCCAGCTTTTGCACCGTGAGTTCGCCGCGCCGCAGGTAGCTCAGGTTCACGTCGGTAATCTCCAGTTCGCCGCGCGGCGAAGGCTGCATCGACTTGGCGGTCTGCACCACGTTGCCGTCGTAGAGGTAGAGTCCGGGGACCGCGTAATGGGACTTGGGAGAGTTCGGCTTCTCCTCGATGCTCAGCACCTTCCCCTGCGGGTCGAACTCAACCACGCCATAGCGCTCGGGGTCCTGTACGTAGTAACCGAAGATCTTGGCGCCGCCGTCAAAATCGGCGATCAGGCGATCCAGCTCCATCTTGCCGTAGAAGATGTTGTCGCCCAGGATCAGGCAGACCGGATCGTTGTCGATGAAAGTCTCGCCCACCAAAAAGGCCTGTGCTATCCCCTTGGGCTCCGGCTGTATCTCGTAGCTCAGGCGTATGCCCCAGCGCGAGCCGTCGCCCAGAAGCGCCTGAAAGCGAGGAGTGTCAAGCGGAGTGGAGATGATCAGGATGTCACGTATGCCGGCCATCATCAGCGTCGACAGCGGGTAGTAAATCATCGGCTTGTCGTAAACCGGCTGGAGCTGCTTGCTCGCCACCAAAGTCAGCGGGTAGAGCCTGCTTCCCGCCCCTCCCGCAAGCAAAATTCCCTTTTTTATCCCTTTAGCCATAGCCCTCTTCCCGAAACAGAAAAATTCATTAACAAACGGTATGTTCTATCACACAGACGCGGCATGCGTCAAATACATAACGCGGGTTTCACCCGCACCGGCCCAAGTTGAAGCCTCAGGCCTTCCATCACCTTCCATCACAGTCCATCACAGTCCATCACCGTCCATCACCGCCCATCACGTCCATCACGTCCATCACGTCCATCACGTCCATCACGTCCATCACGTCCATCACGTCCATCACGTCCATCACGTCCATCACGTCCATCACCGTCCATAATGTCCATGCCGTCCACAATGTCCGCACCCCAGACGAGCCTCACAGCAGTTTTGCCTTAAGCGCCTCGTCAATGAAGCTCTCCTCGATAGCCTCCCTGGCCCAGGGCTCCTTGCAGCGCGACAGCACGATGGCAGCCCCTTCGGCTACGGCAGGCACGTCGCTCCAAAGCGCGTTTCTCAAGGCACGAAGCTGATGGGTATCCTTGGATTTGGAAGAGGAGAGCGCCCTGCAGGCATCGCAAAGCAGTGCCAGGTTCTCCGGAGCCGGTTCCTGATCCGGCCGGTACTCCCAAAGGCGCAGCCCGTCGCTCCCGGAGCACCACTCGCAGCGAAATCCCGCTCTCTTGCTGATCGATTTGCCAAACAAAGTCACCGCTTCCAGGTGCCCCTTGTGAAGCTGCTCTCCTTTAGCCATACAGTTACCCCCAAGTCCAGCGCGGCACGCCCCGCTTTCTCATTACAGCCCCTCAGTGTAGCAGAACCGTCAGTCAGATCAATATTTTTGTGCAGTTAGGGAACTGCTTCAGCCGGCCGGATTTTTGGCTGGACACAACGGCCGGCGCGATAGTATCTTCTGGCACCACTCCCCATAAAGGAAACACCCATGAAACTACAAGAGCCGCTGTTCCACGGCACCCTGATACGCCGCTACCAGCGTTTCTTAGCCGATGTCGAATTAGATGACGGCAGCCTGGTCACCGCCCATACCCCGAACACCGGGAGCATGCAGGGGTGCGCCCGCCCAGGGAGCCGCGTCATCCTCTCGATAAGCGCCAATGCCGGCCGGAAGTACCCGCACAGCTGGGAACTGGTGCACACCGACGGCGTCTGGGTCGGCATCAACACGCTGCTACCAAACCGCCTGGTCCAGGAAGGGATCGAGAACGGCACCATCGCCGAGCTGTCGGGCTACCCGCAGATCCGCGCCGAGGTCCCCTACGGCACCGGGAGCCGGATCGACCTCCTCTTGTCCGGAGCACACGGCAAATGCTACGTCGAGGTAAAAAACGTCACCCTGGTCCACTCCGGTTGCGCACTGTTCCCGGATGCGGTGAGCGCCCGCGGGCAGAAGCACCTGAGAGAGCTCATGGAGGTGGTGCGCCTGGGTCACCGCGGCGTGAACCTGTTCGTGGTGCAAAGAAGCGACGGAGAGAGCGTCTCTCCCGCCGATGCCATCGATCCCGCTTACGGTGCGCTCCTTAGGGAGGCGGCGCAGGCCGGAGTGGAAATACTCGCCTACCAGGCCGAGGTAACCCGCAACGAAATCCGCCTGACCCGAAGCCTGCCGGTGCAACTATAGTAAGGGGTTTGACAAGTTATGGATGGCGGCTAAAGTTATTGCGGCCCGGAGGTCACATGAGAATGCCGAGATTCACCGTTTATGCAAAAGAGAGCGGCGTAGAGATTGCCCCCTGTGAAAAGAAGCAGCAGGGAAAGCCCGACGAGGGGAGGATCTCGCTGCGTTTTTTCCGGCTGACCAGCGGCGCCCACCAGATCAGGTTCGTGGCCGAGCCTTGGGAGGCTTTCGATCTGTACAGAAGGATCAATCTGATTCAGCACGATGTGGGGAAGGAAACGCTGACCCACAAGTTCGACGCGGGCGAAGGTGAGGTGGTAACCAAACTGAGCATCGAGTGCTACCAGAGAAACGGCAAGAAGGGATACGCCTTCTCGATCCAAAGGGGTGAGGAGAGCATCAACGTCGCCGCCCCGCTCGGGGAATTCCTCTTTGCCGCAGAGTTTTTAAGAAGCCTCTCCGTCTCCCAGTCCTGGGTGGAGAGCACCGACTCTTCCCGGTCTGCGGCAGGCCGGGCAGGCTTCAGCGCTTAGCCGCCCTTGAGCCGTAAGGGCTAACCGTGCCGCCCGGCACGATGGGACCCGCAAAGGCGGGAGACCCGCAGGATCGGAAGCAGCAATGAAAAGACCCGGCAAGACCCTCCATTTAAGCATCGAAAGCAGACTAAGCGACGTCGCCCTGATCGGCCATGCCGTGCGCGGGATATGTGCCTGCTCGCCGCTGGACGCCGAAGCCTATGGCGAGATGGAAGTTTGCGTCGTTGAGGCCGTCAACAATGCCATCACCCACGCCTACCGGCGCGAGGACGGCTTTCGGGTCGACACCTCGATCACCCTGCACCATGACAGGATCGCCTTCGAGATCTCCGACAGCGGCAAAGCCATCGAGGAGTTTGCCCCGCGGACCCTGGAATTTGATCCCGAAGTAATCAGCTCCATCCCCGAGAACGGCATGGGTCTATTCATCATCGAGACCATCATGGACGAAGTGAGTTACCGGTCCCAGGACGGCAGAAACACCCTCTCCTTCTGCCGGTACTTCGCCCAACCCCGTGCCTGAGAGAACCGGGGCGACCAGCCAAGCTATTCCGCTCGATAAACCCACCCGTAGGGGCGAACCTTGTGTTCGCCCACCCAACTCCCTCACCGTTTCGCAGTTTGCAACTCCGCCTGAAAGCCTTTCCCCGCGCCTCCGCGTCTCCGCATTAAAGACTTTGCCTAAAGATTTTGCCTAAAGCCTTTCCCTGCGTCTTATGTGTAAGGTTTGTAAGGTTTATCGTGTTTAGTTCAAGTCTATGCCTCAAAGCCTTTCCCTGCGTCCCCGCGCCTCCGCGTCTCCGCGTTAAAGAACTTTGCCTAAAGATTTTGCCTAAAGCCTTTCCCTGCGTCTTATGTGTAAGGTTTGTAAGGTTTATCATGTTTAGTTCAAGTCTATGCCTCAAAGCCTTTCCCTGCGTCCCCGCGCCTCCGCGTCTCCGCGTTAAAGAACTTTGCCTAAAGCCTCTCCCTACCCCAGCAGAAACTCAAAATCCTCGCGTCCGATCGACCCCGCGCCGTCGTGCTCCGCATCCTCCAGGAGCGCCCGGTACAGCTTCAGCTTGCGCTTTTTCAGCTCCATCATCTTCTCCTCGATACTGTGGCGCATCAAGAGACGCGTGATGGTGACCTGGTTTCGCTGCCCGATCCGGTGCGCCCGGTCCGAGGCCTGGTTTTCCACAGCCGGGTTCCACCAGGGATCCAGGTGGAACACATAGGAGGCCCTGGTGAGGTTCAGTCCTCTCCCCCCCGCCTTGAGACTCAACAGGAACACGCACGGCTCGGGGGAGTCCTGGAAGGAATCGACCAGCTCCTTCCTGCGCCCCACCGGCGTGGAGCCGTCCAGCCTGAAGAAAGGGATGCCGTGCTGGGAAAGCCCCTCCTGCACGATGTTGAGAAAAGAGGTGAACTGGGAGAAGACCAGGACACTGTGCCCCTCGGCCGAGAGTTCGTGCAACTGGTCCACCAGGAAATCAACCTTAGGCGAGCGGTCGGAAGCCTCCGGGAGCATAAGCTTGGACGACAGACAAATCTGGCGCAGCTTCAGGATTGCGGTCAGCGCTATGATCCGGGCCTGTCCCGGGGCGTTCGAGCTGTAGGCCTCGGCCACCGTAGACTTCACCTGCGCCACGGTCCTCACGTAAAGCGCCTTCTGCCGCGGGCTCATCTCCAGATAGATGTCGATCTCCACCTTCGGGGGGAGCTCGGCCGCTATCATGTCCTTGGACCTTCTCAGGATAAAGGGGTGGGTGCGCCTGATCAGCGTCTCCATAAATCCGGTCCCCTCCCGCCCCATCTGCCTGCGAAACTGCTCGTACGGTCCAAGAAGCCCGGGGAGCGCCAGGTCCATCACGGAAAAGTATTCGCCCAGGTGATTTTCCACCGGAGTTCCGGTCAGGGTGAGTTTGAACCTCCCCTTGAGCCTTCTGACCGCGCCGGTGGTCTCGGCATGGATGTTCTTAACCGACTGCGCCTCGTCAAAGACGATGACGTGAAAGTTGAGAGTGCCCAAAAGCTCGATGTCACGCTGCACCACCCCGTAGCTTGTCAACACCAGGTCGAGGCCGGAAAATTGGGCGCGGCGCCCCTGGCCGCGGTAGACGCCGACCTTGAGATCGGGGTAGAAACGCGCGATCTCACTCTCCCAGTTGAAGATCAGGGTGGGCGGCACCACCACGAGATGCGGCACATCTGCCGGGACCTCGGAGGCAATCAGCCCCTCGGTCAACCCCGCAATAAGCGCGATCGCCTGGATGGTTTTGCCAAGCCCCATGTCGTCGGCCAGGCAGGCGCCGAAGCGGTGCTCGTAGAGAAAGGCGAGCCAGCTGTAGCCGTCGCACTGGTAATTGCGCAGGGTCGCCCGGAGCCCCTTAGGGACCGTCCTTTTCTCTATGCTCTCGAAGTTGGTCAGGCTGTCGATGATCCGCTCATCCTCAGGTGAGAGCAGCACCCGCACACCGCTGCGCCTGAGCGCGATCCAGTCCAGGATCTGCAGGCGCGGCACCCGGACCACCTCCCGTTTAGTGTTGGGAGCAAAAAGGGAGAGGGCGCGGCTACTCTGCTCGTCCAGGATCACCATGGCGTTCCCCCGTCGGAACAGCCCGCCTCCCAGTAACGCTTCTTTGAGCTCGTTCTCGTCGACCAGTTCGCCGTCGCAGCGTATTTCAGGGCGGAGTTCAAACCAGTCGATCGACGAGCGGGTAGCGTCCAGGGTAAAGGACCAGGCCACCGTCTCCAGTTCCTCCCCCCCCATGGCCAGCGAATAGCCCTGCGCCGCGAGAGCGTGGCGCAACCGGGAGAGGTTCTGCATCAGGAGCTTTCGCTCCACGATCATCTCGCCGGGTACTTTTGCCTCGGCGAAGATATCGCAGCCAAAAATCTCGCAGGGGATCTCCAGAAGCCTTGCCTGCTGCTCGCCGTCCAGCGCAACCCCGAGCCATTCACCCTCCGACAACTGCAGCAGGGTGTGCGGCTCCGTCGCCGCCTCCAGGAAGGAGGCAATGATGCCGCGTGCCTCGGATCTCACCCCCCGCTTGGCGAAGTCCGGGTTATTCAGGGCCAGGCGGACAATCTTGTCCCGATCCGTGCGGGACCTGCCGGCGAGCGCCGCGAAGCAGGTGTTAAGGATGGAAGCGACCCTCTTCTTGGCCCGGAGCGGAGCCGGCAGATGGGCGCGCCCCTCGCCGGGGAAAAACCAGAACATCCCGCGCGCCAGCGGAAAGGGGATCTGCTCGGCCACCCCCTCCCCCACCAACTGCACGGTGTCGGAGAGCTCAAGGATGTTCAGGCGATAGCGCGGCTGAACCGGCCTCGGATGCACCTTGAACCCTTGCAGACAAAGGGTGGTCCGGTTCAGGAACTGGGGAAACTCCGCCTCGCTCAGGGCGAACTGCATCCGGTTGAAGGTCGCTGCCGCAATGCGCCAGACATCAGCATCCAACACCGCCTCCGCCTCAGGGGTCTGCTCAAGGAGGCTCCGTAATTTGGCGGAATAGCGGTCCGAGCCTGCATCGTCCAGTCTGGCAACCCGCGCCTGGCGCAGGTCGAAATGGTAGTTTTCGCTGACAAAGGACTCCGCATCCAGTGTCCTGCCGTCCTCCAGGGTCCTGGTGACCCGAAGCTCCTCGCCGCGCAGGTCGAGACGCAGCAGGATGGAGCGCTGCGCTGTCTCGTCAAAGGTAAGCGCAATCGGGCTGTCCGGCCCGGCATAGAGCACCGGGAATCTGCCGCGAAACCGGGCCAGGAACTCCTCGATGCACCTCCCTTGCAAGGGGGGCGAATGCATGAGCCGCAAGAACTCCCGTACCGAGGAGGAGAGATCAGCTTGAAAAGGAGTCACCTGCACCCCGGCCTGCATCAGGCGCATACGCACCCTGTCTGCCTGCCGGTCGACAACCAGGCTGTACCCCTCCTCGGCGGGAACCACAGCAAGTTCGCTGCAATCGATACTCTCCGGAGCTACGCTGAGGAGCTGGGCGCGAATGTTGGTCAAGTAGTTCTGGGGGAGTTGCAGCATAGGGAAGGAAGCCGGAGACAAGGCTTTTTTTACCGTGGCAAGGGAGGCAACCAGGTGTGAACAGCGCCCCCCCGGGCTCCAGGTGCCGCAGTTGCAGGAACTTGAGAGTTCGCCCTGAAGCAGAGACAGGGAGACCTCGAAAGTACCCGAGTCCGAGAGTTCCAGAGAGAGAGAATTCCCATCCTCGCTCCAGTTGAGCTGTGAGACGCGACCTCTCTTACAGAGCTCGAAGCCAGTGAAGAGATGCCCTTTATCCGCCAGGGCGTATATGACCGCGGCCGGCATCTCGCAGAGATGTCGCAGCAGCGCGTTGCTCTTTTTATCCATCGGCCTGAGCTCTCCCAGCTGGTTTCAGCGTAACGAACCGCTTACTTTAGCAGAAAGCGAGTCCCAATACAACCGCACCCTTGCGAGATCCAAGAAAGGGCGATTTCGGTAAAAATGCCCCCCCTTAAAGTAGTGTCACTTGCTATGAAGTTAGTTGTTACCAAAACTTCTATCAACTCTCCTCCCCCCAGCGGGGGGAGGTCGGGAGGGGGGAAGGTTCAGGCTTCGATCGAAGAATGAGCGAACACAGATCGGACGGGCTGAGTCCCCCCTCCCTAACCCTCCCCCTCCGGGGGCGGGGACTTGTGCGAAGCTATGAAGCATTTGACAATAGAGCAACGAAGCGTCCCTCCCTTTGACAAAGGGGGGGACAGGGGGGATTTGCTTTTAGCTGTGATGAGCCAAAGGGACTCAAACCAGCTAAGCAGAGCGGATATGGCTACATAAAGACACGTAGGGTGGGCACCCGTGCCCACGCGATCCTCAGGTGTGATGAGCCGAAGAAATTGAGAATGAGTGGATATGTCTATATAAGGGACCCAGCAAGCCGAGGTGGGGAATCAAACGAGGAATTTAAGACAAAAAAAGGGGGAGCGGCGCGAACCGTTCCCCAAGAAAAGGAGACCTAGGAGGTTTGTATCCCGGGTGTTAAAGATACCTATCGGGCCCACTCCCCGATACTTTAATTTTATTTCAAATAAAAACCAGGTGACTAAAGAACCTTTACCACAGCAGGCGCATCACCCCCTGACAAGGAGGCACCATCAGCGCCGTTACAAAGCGCAAAACGCTCGATGATCCAGCGGGCGATGCTGCGGTGCGGAGGGAGCCCAGCCGGCATGTCGTCCCTGGAAAACCAGCGGGCATCCTCCAGTTCGTCGTCTCCCAGCGAAATGCCACCAGAGGCATACTCCGCCACAAACCCTGCCATGAGCTGGCTCGGGAAAGGCCAATTCTGGCTCCCGACGTAGCGGATATTGGTCACTTTAAGTCCCGTCTCCTCCAAGACCTCCCGCTCTACGCACTCCTCCAGCGACTCTCCGAAATCGACAAAACCCGCCACCAGAGAGTAGCGCCCGGGCGCCCACTCCGGCTTTCGAGCCAGCAGGAACTCAGCGCCGCGTTTGATCAGGACGATGACACAGGGATGGATATGTGGGTAATGCTCGTGCCTGCAGCCGACACAGAGCTTGCCCCAGGTAGACGGGATCCGTTCCATGGCGCTGCCGCATCTCGAGCAGTGACTACTCATCTTCTCCCAGTAGTTGATCTGCCGGGCCAGCCCGTAAATGGTAATGATATCGTCGGGAAGCTCGGTCCACGGTACGGCACGAAAGGGGTGCGGCAGCGACAGCTCCTGCGGCACGCTGCAAAGAGCCACCGGCTCGCCGTCCCACTCCCCGAAGAGCAGCGGGCGGCCCTCGGACGCAAGCTCAATGGGAAGATCACCATGGTACAGCCCGCCCTCGACCATCAGCAGAGAGTCCCCCTGCAGCAGTACCCAGTACGCCGCAGCTGTCTCCTTTAGCTCCCCGGGCTTTCTCTGAATGAACCGGGACCTGATGATCTCGCTATTGAACGGGAGATTTACCGACTCGGGATACGCCATCTACAGACTCCTAATACTTAATGATGTGCCAACGGGGGCATAATACAGCATCGGCTGACGGAATCAACGTCTTTCCCTGACCTTGAGCCGCCTTTGCTGGCCTCCTTTTAACTTGCATTGCATCAACGCGGTATGCTAATTTTTTTGTTTTTGGCTGCCGATCTTGCCAGGCAAAAACAGCAAGTTAAAGCCTCTGGAAAACAGGTATTTAAGCAAAAGGGGCCATCGAAGCGCCCTGTCCCTTAGCAAAAAAGAACCTAAGCGTCCTACCCTCAGCTAAAAGTGGCCGAGGCGTCCTAACCACTTTAGCTAAAAGTGGCCGAGGCGTCCTGTCCCTTAGGGAAAAGGAGCACCGAAGCGTCCCCCCCTTTGACAAAGGGGGGACAGGGGGGATTTGCCTTTAAGCTTGTAACCAGCGAATATCGACAGGAGATCATGTGACTACTAGAAGATTACCTGCAGAGTGGGAGCCTCAAGACGGAGTGCTCCTTGCCTGGCCCCACGAGGCGAGCGACTGGCGCCCTTACCTGGAAGCGGTGCAACCGGTTTTTGCCGAGATCGTACGCCAGGTGAGCCGCTTCGAGCTGGCCGTGATCGCAGCGCCCGACCCGGAGCTGGTTCGCGAAAAGCTCACCGCGTGCGGCGCCCGGATGGAACGGGTACGCATCTATCAGGTGGAGACCAACGACACCTGGGCCCGCGATTTCGGCCCGATGACAGTGCAGGAAGAAGGAGCAGCCAAGCTGCTCAACTTCGGTTTCAACGGCTGGGGGCTCAAGTTCCCCTCGGATCTCGACAACCGCATCAACCGGCGGCTGCAGGCCTTAGGCGCCTGGGGTGCGCCGCTGGAAACAGTAGGGCTGATCCTTGAAGGTGGCAGCATCGAAAGCGACGGCCGCGGCACCATCCTCAGCACCGAGGAGTGCCTGTTAAACGACAACCGCAACCCCCATCTGATCCGTGAGGAGCTCGAAGAGGAGTTGCACGGTTTGTTCGGTACCGACCGCTTCCTCTGGTTGGCCAACGGATACCTCGCGGGTGACGATACCGATTCGCACGTCGACACCCTGGCGCGGCTTTGCCCGGACGACACCATAGCGTACGTGACCTGCGACGACCAGGACGACGAGCATTACCCGGCGCTCAAAGCGATGGAAGAAGAGATTCGCGCCTTTCGCACCCGCGATGGCAAGCCCTACAGGATGATCCCCCTCCCCTGGCCCGGCGCCAGGATCGACGAGGAAGGGACCAGGCTCCCCGCCACCTACGCGAACTTCCTGGTGATAAACGATGCCGTGCTGGTGCCGACCTACGATGATAAGAATGACGCCGCCGCGTTGGAGGCCATTGCCCTCGCCTTCCCCGGTCGTGAGATCGTAGGCATAGACTGCCTGCCGCTCATATTGCAGCACGGTTCGTTGCACTGCGTCACCATGCAGCTCCCCAAAGGAACGCTCAGGGATTGATGCAGGCCACCCTCTCCCTAGCCCTCTCCCACAAGGGGAGAGGGGATTAGAACCTCGAACAAGGAGAGAGAAGATATAAAGACCTCTCCCCGGCGAGACATCCATCCTCTCTTCGATGCTGAGGAGATTAGAGCCCCCCTCCCTTGATGGGAGGGGTTGGGGGAGTGTGAAAGCAGTAATTCTTATTCAGACTGATGTCGGCCTTTTTTTCTCGTTCCCAAGCTCCAGCTTGGGAATGCAATCGCCTGCAAAGCTCCAGCTTTGCGTCGCTGAAGCGGATCAATCAGTATCAATAGCAACAAAGAGTAAGTTGGAAGCAGCTTTTCCCCTTAGCCGAACCAAGGAGTAACTATGCAAAAGTTAAAAGTCGCACTGGTGCAGCAAAAACTGCGCGAGGGGCGGGATGCCAATATAGCGGCGAGCGTCGCACAGATCCGGAGCGCCGCAGAGCAAGGGGCGCGACTCGTCGTGCTGCAGGAGCTGCACACCGGCAGCTATTTCTGCCAGACCGAAAATACTGACTGCTTCGACCTCGCCGAGTCGATCCCCGGTCCCTCCACCGAGCTCTTCGGCGCGCTGGCGCGCGAGCTCGGCGTCGTCATCGTCAGCTCCCTTTTCGAGCGGCGCGCACCGGGTCTCTACCATAACACCGCCGTGGTTTTCGAGAGCGACGGAAGCATTGCGGGAAAGTACCGCAAGATGCACATCCCCGACGACCCCGCCTTCTACGAGAAGTTCTACTTCACCCCCGGAGACCTCGGCTTCGAGCCGATCCAGACCTCGGTCGGGCGTCTAGGGGTGCTGGTCTGCTGGGATCAGTGGTACCCGGAAGCCGCACGCCTCATGGCGCTGGCCGGCGCCGAGATCCTGATCTACCCAACCGCCATCGGCTGGGATCCCCGCGATGAAGCAGCCGAGCAGCAACGGCAGCTCGATGCCTGGGTCACCATACAGCGCTCCCACGCCGTTGCCAACGGCATCCACGTGTTAAGCGCCAACCGCGTCGGTTTCGAGCCCGATCCAAGCGGCGTCGGCGCCGGAATCCAGTTCTGGGGCTCCAGCTTCGCAGCCGGGCCGCAGGGTGAGCTGCTGGCACGCGGCGGCGAAGACGAGGAGCTGCTGGTAGTCGAGCTGAACCGGGGCCGCAGCGAAAATGTCCGGCGCATCTGGCCCTTTCTGCGCGACCGCAGGATCGACGCCTACGCCGACATCCTGCGCCGCTACCGCGACTAGCTAAAAACAGGCAAAAACAAGGTTAGCCACGGAGACACGGAGCACACGGAGCTTGAATCAATCAGGTTTACAATCAGGTTTACATCCAGGTCTAAACCTGCCTTGAGATTCTCCTTAGTGTCCTTTGTGTCCTTTGTGGTACTCTGAGTCCTCCGTGGCTAACCGCCTCTGTCACCGGTTGGCCTTTTCAGCAAAGCCGAAGGAGAGTGTGTGTCGTCCCCGATAAAGATCTCCCAGAAACTCCTCACCAGCTTCGAATCCTGCAGCGTCGAAGAACGTTCCCTGATCCAGCTCCTCTCGATCATCTACGCACCGGTCTCCAAAAGCGTCCTGCTCAACGCCGCCAGACGCATCGGCTCCCTGGCTCCCGGCGGCCGCACCTACACCGGCCTGATCATCGCCGAAATTCTCGACAAGCTCGATGCCCTGAAGCTGGTCAAACTCGCCAAGGACGGGGTGCGCTGCAACCCGCAGATCATGCACCTCGCGACGCTACGCGCGGTCGGCGACGGCGTCTTCGACCAGATGGCGAGCGCGGTACAAAGCGAGATCCCGATGGTCACCAACTGGGGGAGCAGCTACTACCGCACCGCCACGCACGCCTTGCGCGATCTGCGCATCGGTTTCTACCGCCACGACGCAAACTACGCCCTGGAGATAGCGGCGCAGTACGAAAGACAGTTCCCCTACGACACGCAACGCTGCCACCCGCTGATCGTCGTCTGCAACGACCCCTTCGACGGCGCCTGGTTTCGCACGCTCCCGGAACGGCTGCGCATAGCTACACTCAGGCAACTCCTCCCCCACGCCAGCCGCAACATGATCCCCTCGGAAGCTCCCTTCGAGGTGCTCTGCGAGATGGTGGCGAGCCTCGCCCTGCCGCAGGATCTGATCGACACCTACTGCATAGAGCTTCTGCTGCGCGGCAGGCTGGACCAGGTGGAGCGGGCTGCGCAGGAGATGGTCAGCTCAACGGAGCTGGCTGTCCTCGGCTGTGTCGCACTGCAGCGCGGCGACAGCCACAGATCGGTAGAGCTGTTCGAGGCGGCATTTCTGAAGCTCAGGAAGGAGACCGGCAAGCGCAAGACCTTCTTCGATGACGTGACCGGGCCGTTTTTCATCCTGGCGCTGATCGGCTCCGGCGATCCCGTCCTGCTAGGTCGCGCCAACGAACACTGCGCCTTCGTAATTGGCAGGAAAGATTGGCCCTATCAGTACATCTACCACATCCTGAAGCTGGTGATCCGGGAGCGCAAAGGGGAACACGGCATCGCGCAGCAGATGGAGTCCCAGTACTGCCGCCTCCCCGGCCCGCCGCTCTACGCGCTGTTCCTCGCCATGGCGCTGCACTGGTGCGGGTCGAGCCAGGCGGCAACCGAGGCCAAAGAGCTCCCCATTCTCGCCAAAATCGCCCGCGCTGCCGGCTACCGCTGGCTTGCCGACGAACTCGAACTGACCGCCCTGATCTGCGGCGCCGAGAGCCCCTTCGGCAACGAACTGCTGCAAGGCTACCATGAGGAGGAACTGGTCCCCTTTATCCGCAGCATCGAGAAAGCGGAGTCCTGGGAGAACGCCCTGGCCGCCTTGATCAGGTTGAACCAGAAGGAGGAAGCGCCCCCACAAAAGACAGCGGCACAGACCCGGCTCATCTGGCACTTCGAAGAGTTGCGCAACTACTTCGAGATCCACCCGCGCGAACAGAAGCTGAGCTCCACGGGAAAGTGGTCCTCGGGCAGGAACCTTGCGCTCAAACGAGTTGCCGAAGAGGCTGGCGACATGGAATTCCTGACTCCGCAGGATCTGCTGATCTGCGGCTGCATCAAGGCCGAGCGCGAGCATGGCGGCTACTACGGACGCGTCATTCACCGGCTGGACCAGAACGCGGCCCTTCCGCTCATGATCGGGCACCCGCACGTCTATCTGGACGCTGCGGCTTCGGTGCGACTGGAACTGGTTCGCGGGGAACCGGAACTTCAGCTCTCCACCGAAGGAGATCTGCTCCAGATGCAGATCTATCCCCCCTTCGAGCAGGAACAGAAGATCTATATCCAAAAAGAGAGCCCGACTCGCCTGAAGATCTTCGAGGCGAAGGACGAGTACAAAAAGATCGCCGCTATCGTCGGCACCGGGCTTAAGCTGCCGGCACACGCCAGGCAAAAGGCGCTGGAAGCGATCAACTCGCTTTCCTCCATCCTCACCGTCCACTCCGACATCGGGAGCGCATCGTCCGAACTGCTGCCGGCCGACTCCACACCGTGCTTTCACCTCTTGCCCTACAGCGCCGGGCTCAAGGTGGAACTCCTGGTGCGTCCTTTTTCCGACGCCGGCCCCTACTTCCGGCCCGGCGCAGGGGGCGAGACCGTGATGGCCGAACTCGATGGGAAACGGGTGCAGGCGAAAAGGGACCTCCGACTGGAAGTGCGGCGCGCGGCCGACGCAATCTCCGCGCTGCCGCTTCTGCCCGAAAGCGAAGAGAGCGATACCGAATGGCTGGTCCCCGCCACCGATGACGCACTTGAGCTTTTGTTACAGCTCCAGTCGCTCGGTGACGCGGCCCGGGTCGCCTGGCCCGAAGGCGCCAAGTTCAAGGTACGCCAGGAAGCGAGCTCGGGGCACTGCAAGCTCTCCATCAGGCAGTCCAAAGACTGGTTCGAGCTTGAGGGGGAGATCCGGCTCAACGAAGGGCTGACAATGGACCTGCAGCAGTTGATCACTCTAGTAAAAGAGGGCAACGGCCGCTTCATCCCCCTGGGGGACGGCGATTTCCTCGCCCTTTCCGCCCAGCTCAGGAAGCGTCTCGACGACCTGGTCGCCTTCTCCGAGCCGCACGGCAAGGGATTCCGCTTCCACCCGCTCACCGCCGGCGCGTTCGAGGAGTTCGCTGGCGAGGCGGGAGAGTTTTCCGGCGACAAGCAGTGGCTCTCGCAATTGCAGCGACTGCGCGACGCCCAGGCCTTCCGCCCCGAGCTTCCCACCACGCTGCAGGCCGAGCTGCGCGGCTACCAGGAGGAAGGCTTCAACTGGCTGAACCGGCTGGCGCACTGGGGAGTAGGCGCCTGCCTGGCAGACGACATGGGACTGGGCAAGACCGTGCAGGCGATGGCGCAGATCCTGACCATGGCGGCCCGGGGCCCCTCCCTGGTGGTAGCGCCCACCTCGGTCTGCCTTAACTGGGAGAGCGAGGCGCTCAAATTCGCCCCGACCTTGAACGTCGTCATGTTCGGCGGCGCGAACCGAGGGGATATTCTCAAGAGTCTGAAGCCATTCGACCTGGTGATCTGCAGCTACGGGCTTTTGCAGCAGGAAGGGGAAATGCTTGCGGCGGTAAAGTGGCAGGCTATCGTGCTGGACGAGGCGCAGGCCATCAAGAACATGGCGACCAAGAGGAGCCAGGCCGCCATGGAGCTGAGCGGCGCCTTCAAGATGGTGGCGACCGGCACCCCCATCGAGAACCATCTGGGCGAGCTTTGGAACGTGTTTCGTTTCATCAATCCGGGGCTATTGGGCTCCCTGAAGCAGTTCAACGTGAAGTTCGCCGCGCCCATCGAGAAGAGCCAGGACAAGAAGGCGCGCGCCCGGTTGAAGAAGCTGATCCAGCCCTTCATCCTGCGGCGCACCAAGAACCAGGTGCTTCAAGAGCTCCCCTCCCGTACCGAGATCACCATCAAAGTCGAGATGGGCGAAGACGAGGCGTCGCTCTACGAGGCCCTGAGAAGAAGCGCGCTGGAGACCCTGGCCGGAATCGGCAAAGTCGAGGGTAAAGGCGAGCAGCATCTCAAGATACTGGCCGAGATCATGCGGCTGCGCCGCGCCTGCTGCAACCCGCGCCTGATCCTCCCCGACAGCACCATCTCAAGCGCCAAGCTCGCCGCCTTCGGAGAGATAGTCACCGAGTTGCGGGAAAACCGCCACAAGGCGCTGGTCTTCAGCCAGTTCGTGGGGCATCTCGACCTGATCCGGCAGTACGTCGAAAAGGAAGGCATTTCGTATCAGTACCTGGACGGGAGCACCCCGGCCAAGGAGCGCAAGAAGCGTGTCGACGCCTTCCAGGCCGGCTCAGGCGACCTCTTTCTGATCAGCCTCAAAGCCGGCGGCGTCGGCCTCAACCTCACCGCCGCCGACTACGTAATCCACATGGATCCCTGGTGGAATCCCGCCGTCGAAGACCAGGCCTCCGACCGCGCCCACCGGATCGGCCAATTGCGCCCCGTCACCATCTATAGGTTGGTTACCAAAGGAACCATCGAGGAGAGGATAGTAGGACTGCACCAGCAAAAGCGCGGTCTAGCCGACAGCCTACTGGAAGAGAGCGACATGAGCGGCAAAGTAAGCGCCGAAGAGCTGCTGGCACTTTTGCGAAAAGAGCTGTAAACATCCCCCCCGTCCCTACTCCTTATCACAAGTGCAGGGATGACTGCACCCCCCTCCCTTGATGGGAGGGGCTGGGGGAGGGTGTACAGCAGTGGGTAATGGATTTTGTGACTTTGGTAAAAAAAAGCCTCTTATTTCGGTTATGACCGTTTCAGAGGCTTTTCCTTTGCCTTTGCCACAGGGAGGGCCTTAGAGAGAGAGGCCGTAAATCCTGGAGTTCAGCAAAGTCTCCGCTGAGCAACATGCTACATGAGGCGAATGAATATTAAGCAAGTCCCTCCTATGCCTTCTAACGACTGGAACTTGATATGAAGCTAGGCAGGATTGTAGGAGCGGGACCTCGTCACCTGTATGCCTGTAATTGTTTGCCGGCAAACCCGGGGTAAAGGAGAAATCTACAGCCCCTCAGACCTCAATCCTGAACTCCGCACCATCGGCCCTATTGCACCAGAGAAGCCTTCCTCCCATGTTTTTCTCTATTATGGTCTTAGCCATGTACAACCCGATCCCCGTGCCTTTGTCCGGACCCTTAGTGGTAAAATAAGGATCGGAAATTTTGTCGATGATATTTTCCGGAATGCCTCCGGCATTGTCGTTAACGGTTACCACGGACTTGCTGTCTTGTTGGAAAATAGCTATCCTGATAACCCGTTGCCTGTCGATGTCGCCTCCTGCAAATGCATCTCGGCAATTGAGCAGGATATTGAGCAGTACTTGCGAATACTCGTTCGGATATCCGTTGATTTCGATATTTGAACGCATATCGACCTCAATATCGATGTTGAGGTAATTAAGGCTTGGTCTGATCAGTGAAACGGCCTTATCGACCGCCTGATTGACACTGAATAATAGCCTTTCCTTTTCCGGTTTGAAGTAATTACTGAAATCATCTATGGTTCGTGACATGTGCGATATCAATTCCATGGCCTTCTTGACATTTGCTTGAAGGCTTTCTTTGTTGAATTCGGCTCGGCCATAAGTCATCTGTAATTCCTGTACGATCAGCCCCAGACTGTTTAGCGGTTGACGCCACTGGTGGGCGATGTTGCCGATCATCTCCCCCATTGCAGCCTGACGACCCTGTTGTATCAGGATCTGGTCTTTTTTGCGAGACTCCGACACCTCCTCCGCAACACGCTGTTCAAGATGTATGTTGAGTTCTTCCAGTTGGCGTTGTTTTTCAGCCAGTAACTTCTCTGCAAGCTTTCGATCCGTTATGTCACGCGTAATACCAAGTACTGACACTATCTCACCAACATCATTACGAAAAGGCACGGCACGAGTGTCAAACCATACCTGCTTTCCATTGATGCACACCGCCTCGAACTCCAGATTTCCGGTCCTTCCCTGAAAAACCTCGTTGGTGAGTTTTACAAAGGAATCCCGATATGCAGGCTTTATCCGGGGAAATATACTCTGCCCTTTGATTTGGTTGAAAGATTCCGCTCCAACCGCCTTCAGCCCGGCTGGGTTCATCATCAGGAACCGGCCCTCGGCATCCAGCAGCTTTACACATTCCGGCTCGGTCTCGATGATAGTGTTGAGAAATCGTTCTCTCGACGTGATTTTCTGGGCCATGGCATCAAACGATTCGCCAAGTTCGCCCAGTTCTCCACCCGTTACAAGATCGGAAACCCGGATCCGAACGTCGCCATCGGCAAGGCTTCGCGCGGCTCGCTTCATCAAGTAGATCCGATCCGCGATTGATCGTTTGCCGACAAACCAAGCCAGAAACAGAGCCAATACCAGAACTAATGCAAACATCGACATACTTTTGGCTATCTGTTCGTTTGCTTCTGACAGAGCAGACTGGACCGGAAACCCCACCCGGATATACATATAGGGGACCTGCTCACCTTCAAGAGTCAACTTTTGATAACTTACATATCGTTCCTGCTGGGGTGAATCGCCGGCAATGCCGACTTCGATAATCGAACCTGCATCCGGACCTTCCTGCATCTTCTTGAACAAAACACTATTGGAAAGCTTTCCACGGCGTTTCTCAGGCTCGGTGGAACTGAGTAGAATAATTCCTTTGTGGTCAATGAGGGTCATATCAGTTCTAGCGGGGAACTGAATTCCTTTCATGCCGAGCCAGTAATCGGTTAAAGAAATTCCAACTCCTAAGATCCCAACAATCTCACCCCGGTTGTTTTTATACGGATACCCCAAGTTCAAGGTCGGTTTATTGGATATTCTACCGATTTGGAATTCCCCGGATGACAGTTTTCCGGTTGCAATGGCGTTTTTGAAGTATTGCCTGTCAGATATGTTGATTCGGTTTGCAAGGGGTAGGGCCGAAGCCCAGAGGTCCCCGGTAGTGTCCGCGATGTATAAGCTGGTGAAGCTGGGGCTTAATTTGAAAATTCCGTTTAGAACCTGATTCACCTGGGTTGACTTACCCTCCTTGACCTCGGGCAATTGAGACAGGGAAACAAGAAGCTGTCGTGCTGAAGCAACCAGAATACGCTGCTCTGATGCAATTCTATCGACAAGAATATCGGTATTCATGCGTGCATCATTGATAACACGACCCCTCAGCTGAACCCCGGAATAGATAATGATCCCCGCTGCGGGAAGTGCGACAATGACAACTATGATTATGAGTTGCCACCTGATCGGTATTCGGAATAAAGGCATCATATGATTTCATCCTGAAATTTCGTGCTTTGTCTTCAATGAAGCCGGGAACCCCGGTGCCGCGAATATTGCGATTTTACTGGCAAAAGCTTAATCTGCAACCGGTCCCGAGTCAATTGCAAGCCGAATTCCTGACTCTAAGAGGATGGTTAAGGAGAACAATTTGTGCCGACAGATATCCAGTCCATATACTGCCCCCTACTACATGCCGACTTTATTTAAGGAAAAGGTGCAGGTCAGGGCGGTCAGGGGGCAGGTCTTTATTCTTGAATATTTAGGACATGGGCCGCGAGCAACAACATCAAAGCTCATAGATTAAAGACCCCTTAGGCTGACTTCGAAGCCGGCGGCGTCGGCCTCAACCTCACCGCCGCCGACTACGTAATCCACATGGATCCCTGTGGAATCCCGCGGTCGAAGACCAGGCCTCCGACCGCGCCCACCGCATCGGTCAATTGCGCCCCGTCACCATCTATAGATTAGTGACCAAAGGAACCATCGAGGAGAGGATAGTAGGACTGCACCAGCAAAAGCACGGTCTAGCCGACAGCCTGTTGGAAGAGAGCGACATGAGCGGCAAAGTAAGCGCCGAAGAGCTGTTGGCGCTCCTGCGAAAAGAGCTGTAACAATTTGGCACCCCTCCTTTAACGCTAATCCTTGTACGCTGCCTAAGCCCCTTCTCCGCCTAAGCCCCTTCTCCGCCTAAGCCCCTTCTCCGCCTAAGCCCCCTCTCCCTTGATGGTAGAGGGATGGGGAGAGGGTGACAAGCCCGTATCAGCCTCCCCTCCCCCCCTGAAGGGGAGCGAATTGCCGTCCATGTTTAACTTAAAGGTAGTTTCTCGTTCCCAAGCTCCAGCTTGGGAATGCAATCGCGACAAAAGCTCCAGCTTTGAGTGGTTTAAGCGGAGATCCCTGCACCATTCACGGTGACCGCCTCGGAAGTCCCACCGCATATGGCAGTTACGCGATGTATGACGGATTAATTTGACCCTCTTCCCAGCCCGCCCCACCTTATATCCCGTTTTTCCCCGGACAATCATAGTGTTGCATCATAAATACCTGGGGCAAGGCAGGGGGACGCCCATTACATTATAAGATTCTGAGGGGGCAAGGCAGGGGGACGCCCGTTACATTATAAGATTCTGAGGGTTTGTTATGCCACGACAGGCACGAATTGACATCCCTGGCGCTTTGCACCACATTATTTGCCGCGGTATAGAGCGTGGAACCATCTTCCGCGACGACCACGACAGAGATGATTTTGTGCAGAGACGACAGGGGGGACGTAGGAAACGTTTGGTAACATTTCCGTGGAGGTCGGTTACAAAAAGGGCTGGAGATGACTGGGAGGTTCAAATGCCACGACAGGCGCGGTTGGATATTCCGGG